>Ga0316207_10001423_pt1 | contig 29560 bp, 28 predicted proteins | sample 6weekpyrite_MG_FD_204943 | JGI IMG/M metagenome (GOLD analysis project Ga0316207, IMG submission 204943) | Microbial mat bacterial communities from mineral coupon in-situ incubated in ocean water Damariscotta River, Maine, United States -... | ecosystem: Environmental > Aquatic > Marine >...
CAGAAATCATGTCCTGGGTTGAATATGGCGGTGGTCAGGAGCTTTGGGATGAACTCGCTGGCCAGTTCAACATCAAGCCGTTCCAGGCGGGTAATTCCGGTCATCAGATGGGCGGTTGGTTCAAGCGCGAAATGAACACGCTGGAAGATTTCCGCGGATTGCGCATGCGTATCCCGGGGCTCGGCGGCAATGTATTACGGGAACTCGGAGGTGCCGCCGTAACCCTGTCAGGCGGTGAAATTTATCCTGCCCTGCAATCGGGTGCCATTGATGCCACCGAATGGGTCGGCCCCTGGAATGATCTGGCCTTCGGATTTTATCGCGAAGCGCCATATTATTACGGCCCCGGCTTTCACGAGCCGGGTTCAGCCTTGGGTGTGGGGATCAATCTGGATATCTGGAATGGTCTGGAAAATGATCACAAGGCGATCGTCAAATCAGCCTGCCATGCGGCCAACAATCAGGCTTTGGCTGAATATCATCTGCAAAACGCCATCGCTCTGGATGTTCTCAAAAACCAGCACGGCGTACAGATGCGCAGCTTCAGCGATGAGATGTGGGACCGGATCGGTGAAATCTCCGAACAAGTCGTCGCAGATACCGGCAATAGTGATGACCTGACCCGACGCGTTTATGAAAGCTATTTCAATGCCCGCAACCTGATGAGCAATTGGTCCCGGGTGGCCGAAGGCCCGTATATGGCTCAGCGCGAACGTGTTCTGGGCGGCTGATCATGCGTGATGGCGATCTGTTATTCCTGATCATCTGTCTGGCATCTTTTGTCCTGATCCTGATGGATGCGGCTATGGGCGGTAGTATCGGAATCTGGATCGACCAAAATCTCTATATCCAAGCCTCACAAATCGGATCGGTTTTGGGGCTGGCCGGACTGGTACTTTCACCGCTTCTGCTCATTCCTCTTATCTCTGCCTTGCTGGGCGGTACATTCAAACTGCCCGGTTTTGTGAATAAGCTGCAACACCGCCTGATCGGCTGGATTGATGCCATCACCTTGCAAATAGGCGGCGCGGCACGTTGGTTTGCCCTCGGCCTTGTGGTGGTAACAGCCATTATCGTCGTTCAACGTTATGTGTTTGGTTTTGCGTCGACCAAATTGCAGGAAAGCGTGATCTATATGCACGCCCTGCTGTTTTTGTTGTCATCAGCCTCGACCTTACTGGCGGATGGCCATGTGCGTGTTGATATTTTCTACGCCAAGCAGTCGGAAAAAGGCAAAGCCTGGACGGACCTACTGGGCACATACCTCACACTCATCCCGATGTGCTTGCTGATCTTGTGGACCACCACCGGTTATATTGATTCAGCCTGGCGTATTCTGGAATCGTCTCGGGAAAGCGACGGGCTTCCTCTGGTCTTTCTGCTTAAAACGGCCATTCCTCTATTTGCTGTGATGATGATCCTGCAAGGCTTTTCCATTGCTGCACGATGCGCCATGACCTTGGCTGGTGATACACCGCCACCACGCCCCGGCATGACTGGCGAGGCTGAGATATAAGATGGCCCTGTTTATCGAATACCTGCCCTTTTTAATGTTTGTCGCAGCCTTTGCCGCTCTATTGCGCGGTTATCCGGTTGCCTTCTCGCTGGCCGGAATCGCTCTGGCTTTCGGGTTTTTGGGGCTGTCACTGGGTGTGTTTGATGCCATCCATTTTCGGGCATTCCCGCAACGCATCTACGGCAATCTCATGGAGATGGACCGGCAAATACTCGTCGCTGTCCCCCTGTTTGTTTTCATGGGTGTGATGCTGGAAAAATCCAAAGTCGCCGAGGAATTGCTGGAAGCCATGGGGGCCTTGTTTGGTTCCATGCGCGGCGGGCTGGGTATTTCCGTGATTGTGGTTGGGGCCTTGCTGGCGGCCTCTACCGGCATTGTCGGAGCGACCGTGGTGACAATGGGGCTTTTATCCCTGCCAACCATGCTTAAACGCGGATACTCGCCGGAATTGGCAGCGGGTTCAATCGCAGCTTCCGGTACGCTAGGGCAGATCATTCCGCCATCGATTGTGCTGGTATTATTGGGCGATCAAATTTCCAATGCCTATCAACAGGCACAGCGCGAACAGGGCATTTTCTCACCAGATATTGTCTCTGTGGGCGATCTGTTTGCCGGAGCCTTGATTCCCGGGATGATCCTGGTTGGTATGTATATCCTCTATCAGCTCTTCATCGCCATCACCCAGCCGGATAAAGCCCCGGCTGCGCCTGTGCCTGAAGGGGGTGCCGATTGGGGTAAAATCCTGCATGCCCTGCTGCCGCCGCTGTTTTTGATTATCGCTGTTCTCGGCTCCATTCTGGGCGGTCTGGCCACACCAACAGAAGCGGCTGCCGTCGGCGCTGTCGGGGCGACCTTTCTGGCCGGGGCGCGTAATGCAGGTGCAATATCCAACCCCAAAGGCGGACAATGGACCGCCTTTGCCGGTCTGGCCGCATTGATCTCCCTGATCCTTTTGATTGTCATTGCCAATATGGGCAGTGAGCGCCGTCTTTACATTGCCGATCTGGGCTCCATCGGGTCCATGCTGGCCTTTGTGCTGGTTGCCGTCACACTGATCGGCTCTGCCTTGTGCCTGATGCGCCTGAAACGTACAGGCGTTCTCGATGATGTGATGAGCTCAACTGCCAATATCTCGGCCATGGTGTTTGTCATCCTGATCGGGGCGTCCCTTTTCTCCCTCATCTTCCGCGAGCTAGGCGGCGATGAAGTGGTACAGCACGCCCTCACCTCGGTTCCAGGCGGCAAATATGGCGCGCTCGCCGTGGTCATGCTGGTGATGTTCCTCTTGGGATTCTTTCTTGATTTTATCGAGATCACCTTTGTCGTTGTGCCAATTGTTGCACCCATCTTGTTGATGATGGGGATTGACCCGGTCTGGTTGGGTGTTCTCATGGCGATGAATCTACAAACCAGCTTCCTCACACCGCCCTTTGGCTTTGCGCTGTTTTATTTACGCGGAGTAGCACCACCGGAAGTGACCACAGCGGCGATTTATCGCGGAGCCATTCCCTTTGTCTTTATCCAGCTGGCGGCCATTTTGGCCGTCGTCGCCCTGCCCTGGTTGGCGACCTGGCTTCCGGGATTGCTATACGATTAGGAGAGTAAATGACCCCGCTTCGCAAGCTTGAACTGGAACGCGGCTTTATCGCCGCTTTGGCCCTGATCATCTCCGGTATTTTCCTTTGGATGATCCGCGATTATCTGGCCGCCCTGTTTCTGGCCGGGGTCCTCACCGTCTTGCTGCAACCGGCGCAAAACTGGCTGTCCGGCAAGCTGGGCGGGCGTAAAGGGCTTTCCTCCGGTTTATTGGTCACCGGGACATTCTTTGCCGTTGTTGTGCCCGCTGCCATATTGGTCGGCGTGATCATTGATCAGGCCATTGATGTTTCTGCCATGGTCACACCCTGGGTGCAGGAACAAATCGCTGATATCCGGGAAAACGGGTTGGATGGTCTCGCCAGCTGGCTACCGTTTCGTGAAGACATTATCCGCTATCAAGAAACCCTGACCGGCCATATCGGTGATCTTGCCAGCACAGTAGGCGGTATCCTTGTTGATAGCCTGCGCGCCGGAACCGGCGGTATTCTGGTCGCCACGCTCAATTTCTTCCTGCTGATCTATGCCCTGTTCTTCTTTTTGCTCAGCGGACGGGGAACAGCCCGCAAAGCCATCGCCCTGATCCCGATGACCACCAAGGATCGCGAATTACTGGCAGAGCGTGCTCTGTCCACCATGCGAGCCACAGTGCGCGGCACCTTCCTGATCGCCCTGGTTCAAGGCGGGCTGACAGGGCTGGGCTTGATTGTCGCTGGTGTTCCCGGCGCGATCTTCTGGGCTGCTGTCGCCGCCATGTTATCGATCATCCCGATGATCGGCCCACCGCTCATCTGGGGACCGGCCGCGATCTGGCTCGTGGCCACCGGAAACCCCATCGCCGGTATTGCCTTGGCGGTGTGGGGCGCTGTCGTGGTTTCAAGTTCGGATAATATCCTGCGCCCGATATTGGTGGGTAAAGACGCCAAAATGTCTGATTTGATGGTGCTGATCTCGACCCTTGGCGGACTGACCCTGTTTGGAGCCGTCGGTATCATTATCGGCCCGGTAATCGCCGCGCTGTTTTCTTCGGTCTGGTTTATCTTCGGCAAAGCCTTTGAAGGCCTGCTGGATGAGGAGGAGGTTGAAGAGGTTGAGGAGGAGGAAGTGGAGGTCAAGAATTTCGACCTAAAAGAAGAGCCCTCATCGGGAGAATAATTCATATGGAATCGAACGATCTAGCTCCTATATCTTCTCTTTTACTGGAATGGTCTGATACTTATTGGTTTTCCGCACTTCGTATTGTTATGATTACGGTTGGCGGCCTTGCTGGATTGCTTATCCTGTTCGGTTACTGGCTTCGAAGTTGGCCAAAAATACTCACCCAGATAATTGCTGTCACAAGCTGGTTTCTCGGCCCTTTTGCCGGGACGATTTTGGCTCAAATTTATGGTCTGAGTGATTGTCAAGCTTTGTCCCTAAGTGTGGGTAGGAAGCTCTTTGCCATCACTTGTGACCTTTATGCAGAAGTTGAAGATTCAATTTATATTTGGACAGAAGAGGAAATAGCGACTCTTGAATCCAACCCCCTCTATGCAATGCAAGATCACTGGCTATTTATTTCGGTCAGCTGGGTTTTTTCTCTTCTGATAGCCTTTGTACTCATTTTGGAACTATACGACTGGATAAAAGCCAAGTTGGATAAATCCAAAGAAATTTAGCCCTAAACCTCAGGCACGCTGGATGTTTCTGACTGCCGCTTCCCGCCCGCATGCTCGACCAGCATCTCGATGCGTTTTTCAATCGGGGGATGGGTGGCAAATGCGCCCATAAAACCTGTCTCATGGTTTTCAATGAACATTTCACGCACTTCACCGGGCGCTTTTTTGACCTCTGAGTGACCAGCGATTTTGCCAAGCGCAGAAATCATCGCATCGGGGTCCTTGGTCAGCTCCACCGCTCCGGCATCCGCCATATATTCCCGCCGCCTTGAAAGCGTGAAACGGATCACCAGAGCCAGAAAGTAAGCGATGGCAATGCAAACGATGGCAATGACAATCAGCGCTCCGGCATTCTTAGACCCGCCGCGACCCCCACCTGATCGCCTGCCCATGCGGCCATATAACATGCCACGAAAGGCGATTTGAACGACAAAGGAAATAATGCCGACAAAGATAATCGATATCACCAGAAGCCGCACATCGCGGTGGCGGATATGGGATAATTCATGGGCCAAAACGGCCCGCAACTCGGCCTCGTTGAGTGTGTTCATCAATCCGCGGGTGACCGTGACTGTATACTGGCTGTCGGTCAGGCCGGAGGCGTAAGCGTTCAGCGCATCGCTTTCGATAACCGCCAGTTTGGGCATGGTCATGCCGCGGGAAATGCACAGATTTTCAAGCAAGTTGTATAGCTCAGGCTCATTGATCCGTTCGACCGGTTTTGCCCCTGTCGCCGCATTGATGATTGCCTGATGGGAAAACCAGGCGATGACAAACCAGATCGCGGCCGCCGCACCCGCATACATCATGATGCTGGGTAATTGGGCGAAAGCGATCTCCATGGATCGCAATATTGTCGGGTCGGAATAATAGGATGCGCCCTTGCTATCTGAAACGTAACTGCCCTCACCGGACATGGCGACCATAATCAGGGCCGCGGCATAACCGAGAAGCGTAAGCAGAAGCGGAAATCCGGCCAATAACAGCAAGGATTTCAGATTATTGTTCCAGATATGGGTGCGTAGCCCTGTCGCGCCCAACAACATCGCTTACATCCTAAAACTTGATCGACGGGGCCGCGCGTTCTGCCTCACCGACTTCAAAGAAATCACGTTGGGTGAAACCAAACATATTGGCGATGACGACAGCGGGGAATTGCTCTGCGGCGGTATTGAACTCGCCAGTGGCATTGTTGAAGAAACGCCGCGCTGCCGCGATTTTGTTTTCCAGATCGGCCAACTCATTTTGCAGCGAAAGATAGTTCTCATTGGCTTTCAGATCCGGATAAGATTCTGAAAGAGCAAACAGCTGACGCAAGGCCCCGGAGAGCATATTCTCTGCGCCGGCCAAATCCTTGATGGAGGACGCATCAATCGCCGTTTGACGGGCCTTGATGACATTCTCAAGCGTTTCTTTTTCGTGGGAGGCATACCCTTTGACCGTCTCGACCAGATTGGGCACCAAATCATGTCGCTGTTTCAGCTGAACATCGATATCACCCCAAGCTTGGTTACAGGTCTGACGCAGAGCGACCAGGCGGTTATAGACCATGGCCACGATCAAACCGCCGCCGATAACGATGATGAGCAAAATTACTGACGCGTCCATTTCTATTCTCCCTGACCGTCCTGCCGGTCTGTCACATTCTATCTAATCTTGTTTAATCCGATTTCACCTGAGAAGCGAGAAATTCTGAACCCACAGGTGCGAAACGAAGACTGCGCGGGAAACCGCGGGCGACCATGCGACCGGCCTGAGCGCGTTTGGCGAGCCAGTTTTGCCAATCTTCCAAGGCATGACGACGACCGGCTCCATCTAGCCAGCTCAAACCTTCTTCAGCGTTGAACACGGTCACATCGGCCAATTGAGCGCCCTTGCCGCCCAATAGGCGCACGCCCTTGCCGCGCGTCATCACCGGAATGTCGTCCAGAGGGAAGGCAAGAAGTTTCTTGTTCTTACCGATCACGCCGCAATGATCCCCCATAGCCGGGATACACAGCAGAGCTTCATCGCCATCCACCAGATTGAGGATTTGCTTGCCGCCCTTCTTGGCCGCGACCACATCTTTTTCGAGCACACAGAAACCGGTGCCAGCACCTGAAGCGACCAGAAGCTTGCGATCTTCATCGTATTTAATCAGGGCAATCGGTACAGCATCATCGGGTAAATCGACATGCAAACGCACAGGTTCACCATGACCGCGTCCGCCGGGCAGTTTGGACGCTTCGAGCGTGTAGAACTTTCCGTCCGTGGCAAACATCAACAGCTTGTCTGTGGTTTCACATTTGATAGCGAAGGCCGATTGGTCGCCTTCCTTGAATTTCAGACTGGCAACTTCCGAGGCATGACCTTTAAGCGCCCTCACCCAACCTTTTTCAGACAGAACGGCCGTGATCGGTTCTTTGACGATGAAGGCTTCCGGAGAAGCCATTGCGGCGGCATCGGGTGCATCTTCAAATGTGGTTCTGCGGGCCCCCAATTCAGTTTTGGGGCCATAATATTTTTGAACATCAGCGATTTCGCTATCGACTTTTTCCCATTGCAGGGCTTCTGAGCCGATCAGATCCTTCAGGCTCTGGCGCTCCCCGCGCAGCGCTTCATCTTCCTGGCGGATTTCCAACTCTTCCAGCTTACGCAAGCTGCGCAAGCGCATATTGAGAATAGCCTCCGTCTGACGCTCGGTCAGCTTGAAGGTTTTCATCAGGCAGTCTTTGGGCTTGTCCTCGAAGCGGATGATGCGGATCACTTCATCCAGATCAGCATAGACAATCAGATAACCAGCCAGCACTTCCAGGCGATCTTCCACCTTGGCTAGACGGGTTTGGGCCCGGCGTGTCACCACTTCACGGCGATGCTCGACCCAGATTTTCAAGGCCTCTTTGAGGTTCATCACCCGCGGCGTGCCTGATGGATCAAGGACATTTAGATTTAAGGATGCCCGAACTTCCAAATCGGTCAGTTTGAAGACCGATTCCATCATCATTTCAGGATCAACCAGCTTGCTTTTCGGCTCCAGAACCAGACGGACATCCTCGGTGGATTCATCCAGTACATCTTCGAGGAGCGGTAAACGCTTGGCATCCATCAACATGGCAATGCGTTCGACAAGTTTGGATTTTTGCACCTGATAGGGAATTTGCGTGACGATGATGCGCCACGTCCCACGACCCATATCCTCCTTTTCCCAACGTGCCCTCAGACGAAAGCCACCGCGACCGGTTTCATAAGCCTCGCGCATGGAGGCTTCAGACTCAACGCAAATGCCGCCGGTTGGAAAGTCAGGCCCTTTGACAAATTTGAGAAGGTCAGAAACCGCGCATTCGGGTTTGGCGATAATCTTGCGGGCTGCCTTGCACAACTCATAAGCATTATGCGGCGGAATGGAGGTCGCCATGCCCACAGCAATCCCGTTGGCCCCATTCGCCAGAAGATTGGGGAAGGCACCGGGAAGAACCACCGGCTCACGTTCCGAGCCGTCATAGGTTTCTTCAAAATCAACCGTGCCCAGATCATAATCCTTGAGCAATAGCTCAGCAGCCTTGGTCAAGCGTGCTTCGGTATAACGCATGGCGGCTGCGCTATCGCCGTCGATATTACCGAAATTGCCCTGTCCTTCGACCAAGGGATATCGCGCGGCAAAATCCTGGGACAAACGCACGAGCGCGTCATAGACAGACTGATCGCCATGGGGGTGATATTTACCAATAACATCACCAACCACACGGGCAGACTTCTTGAACGCCGCTTCCGGGTTCAGCTTCAACTCCCGCATGGCATGAAGCAGCCTGCGGTGGACCGGCTTCAGACCATCGCGTGCGTCAGGCAAAGCTCGCTGGGTAATCGTCGACAAGGCATAGGCCAGATAGCGTTTGGACAATGCTTCATCGAAGTTTTCTTCGATAATGTGACCGGAGTCAGGGTCAAAATTTTCGCCCATGGCGGAAAGCCTTTCGATTCGTGACCTTCACTATAGGGCGAAGCGCGTGTCGTGGCAGGGCTGAAGCAGCGAAATCCTGTGCAGAAACAGGATATTTCAGCTGGAAAACAGGTTAGAGACGCTCTGCCTTGCCCAACTCAGTAATCATACGGGTCCGCGCCTCGGGCAATTGGCGATTGGTTGGCCATAAAACCCGGCGTTCAAGGAAATAGGCTGTCAGCGCCAAGCCGCTTTGAATATCTCCGCTATCGACCGCCCCACTGCCCTTCATAAACGCTGGCAAAGCCAGTAATTTATCAAGATAGGGCTCCGCTTCTTCGCGGCACACGGCGCGCCCGGTGCGCGGACTGATATGGGACAAATCCTCTGTCAGGCCAGTGACCGCACATTTTTCCATATCCAGGCCATAGCCAAGATCAGCTAAAAGCCCGGCTTCCCAACTTACATACAGCGCCGGCCAGATATCGATGTCTTCAAACGCGCTCAGCAAGACTTTAAAGCCCTCATAAACGGCCGGATGAGCTTCCCGTTCAGGCAAGGCCAATACCGAGACGGCGCAGGCAGAATTCAGCCCTGACAGGGACAGCCGATCCTCCATGATCGAGCCGATGGCCAATTCATCGGCTTCAACCGTGATACTTCCCAAATGTTCCGACAATCGGGCACGCCATTCGGCATGCACGCAATTTCCCGGTTGAAGAATGGGCCTCAGTTTTCGCGACCTTGCGCCCCGAACCAATCCGGCATGACGGCCATGGTTTTGGGTCAGTAATTCCACGATGGCACTGGTTTCGCCATGGGGGCGAACCGAGAGAACTATGCCAGTGTCAGACCATTCCATCAGGCAGCCTAAGCATCAAAATCCAGACCCAGATCGGAATAATGCGCCCTCTTATTCATCCATTTCTCATCGACTTTAACATTGAGAAAGAGATGGATTTTGCAGTTGAGCAATTCCTCCAGCTCCTTGCGGGCCTGCTCACCGATGGTCTTGATGGCCCGGCCACCCTTGCCCAATACAATCGGCTTTTGGCTGTCGCGTTCAATGATGATGGATTGTTCTACGCGTATTGATCCATCCCGCAATTTTTTCCAGGTCTCGGTTTCGACCATGGAAGCATAGGGCAGTTCTTCATGCAGGCGAAGATACAGCTTTTCACGAGTGATTTCAGCGGCCATCAAACGGACTGGCAAGTCAGCCACCTGATCTTCAGGATAAAACCACGGTCCCGGCTCCATTAGTGAAACAAGGTGTTCCTTGAGCTGCTTCACACCGGAGCCTGTTTTGGCTGAAATCATGAAGACTTCAGAATAAATACCTGTTTCAAATAAAGATTGTGACATTTCCAAAAGCTGGTCACGGGGTAAAAGATCAACTTTATTGAGAACCAGAATGGCTTTGGCTTTTGCGCCTTTCAGCCCCTCAATCACTCGCTCATCATCTTCAACCGTATGCTTGTCTGCGCCCTTGGCTTCACCAATAGCCACACGATTGCGGGCAGAGGCATCGATGACATGAGCGACCAGATCTGCACCATCAGCGCCTGTCCAGGCGGCCTGAACCATGGCTTTGTCAAACCGACGCTTGGGCGCGAATACACCGGGCGTATCAACGAGGACAATCTGGGTTTTGTCCTCCATGATCACACCACGCACGGCAAAACGCGTAGTCTGAACCTTGTGTGTAACGATGGAGACTTTCTCACCGACCAGCGCATTGACCAGCGTCGACTTGCCAACATTGGGGGATCCAATCACGGCAATAAAGCCGGAGCGGGTTTCAGGTTTAGCGGACATGCTGTCCCTCTCGTTCCAGCAGAGCAGCAGCAGCAGCGCGCTCGGCTGTTTGTTTTGATCCGCCCTCACCCGAGGCCGGTTTGAGTTTTCCAACCGTCACTTCAACGGTAAATACCGGGCGATGATCCGGGCCAGAGCGTTCTGTCAGAGCGTAGGACGGCACGCCTTTTCCGGTCTTGGCGGCCCATTCCTGTAGCGCCGATTTTGGTTCTTGCGGTTGTCGGCGCATCTGTTCGATCTTTTCGCCCCAAAAGCGACCATAAAAAGCACCGGCGGCTTCCATTCCGCCATCCAGATAAAGCGCTGCGATCAAGGACTCACACGCATCACCCAAAATAGAGGTCTTGTTTCGACCACCTGCCTTGTCCTCGGAGCGTGCCATTTGAAGCGCAGCCCCCAAATCAATGGCACGGGCGATATCAGCGCAGGCTTCCTTGCGCACCAAAGCATTGAGGCGCGGAGCCAAACCGCCTTCATCGGCCTTGTCGAATATCTTGAACAAGGTTTCGGCGGTCAAAAGACCTAAAACCCGGTCGCCCAGAAACTCAAGCCGCTCATAGCTTTTAAAGCCCTTGCGACCATCGCCGTAACTGGCATGGGTCAAGGCGCGCTCCAAAAGGTTGCGATCTTTGAAGGTATAGCCAATTCGCGCTTCGAGCTCAGCTTTCTGGTCAATCATGAGGATATATCTGCATGTAAGACCTCAATCACCACGAAGGCCTGAGCATAAGGATGATCATCGGTGATAGTGATATGGGTGTTGGCCTTCATGCCGTCAGGTGTCATCGCTTCAAGAAGTTCCAGCGCTCGCCCTTTAAATTCTAAACTCGGCTTGCCGCTAGGCAAATTGACTACACCGATTTCTTTCCACGACACGCCGCGGGCGATGCCAGTTCCCAGCGCCTTGGCACCAGCTTCCTTGGCGGCAAAGCGTTTGGCATAACTGGCCGCACGCATACGGCGCTTTTCAGATTTGGCCTGTTCGATATCGGTGAAGACGCGTTGCACGAAGCGATCGCCGAATTTATCCAGCGAGCGTTCAATACGGCGGATATCCATCAAATCTGATCCAAGGCCTATGATCACGCCTCTTCCCTCGCCTCAACGATCAATTCACGCATGGTGGTGACGCTTTCGCGCAAGCCTCTGAAGATCGCCTCACCCATCAGAAAATGCCCGATATTCAACTCTGCAATATGCGGGATGGCAGCAATGGGTTTGACGGTATCGAATGTGAGACCATGGCCTGCATGGACTTCAAGACCACGTTGATGCCCCTCTTCAGCAGCCTGTTTCATCTTCTCAAGGTGCCAGGTGACGGCTTTATCGTCGCAAGCCAGAGCCGCTTCACAATAAGCGCCTGTGTGCAGCTCAACCACGGCAGAGCCCATCGCTTCAGCCACGGCGATCTGAACCGGGTCTGCCTCGATAAACAGGGATACTTTTATCCCCGCTTCAGATAGCTGGCGGACATAAGGCGCTATATGATTATGGCCCGCCGCTATATCGAGGCCGCCCTCTGTGGTCCGTTCTTCACGTTTTTCCGGCACCAGACAGCAGGCATGCGGTTTATGGCGCAGGGCGATATCGAGCATTTCCGGTGTCGCGGCGATTTCCAGATTGAGCGGCAAATCAATCTCGCCCATCAGGCGGTCAATATCCTCATCTGTGATATGGCGTCTGTCTTCACGAAGATGGGCCGTAATGCCATCAGCACCGGCTTCTGAGGCCTGCCGGGCAGCCCGAACCGGATCAGGATGCATCCCGCCACGGGCATTTCGAATGGTGGCGACGTGATCAATATTGACGCCAAGACGGATGCCGGAATGTGACATCAGGCCAGCCCGCGGCTGCCCGGCTTGATCGCCGGTATCGCTTCCAGTTCGGGCGGCAATTGATCCGCCGGATAGGCAGGCACTTTATATTCAGCCAAAGAGATCAATGGCACACCGACATCAGCTTCACCGCCGGAACGATCCACGAGGCAAGCTTCAGCAATTACAGATGCACCGGTCGCTTTCAAAGAATTGATACATTCGCGGGAGCTGAGACCCGTGGTGACGATATCTTCGACAACGAGGACTTTGTCCTCAGGCGATAATTCAAAACCGCGACGCAGAGTGAATTCACCATCCTGACGTTCTACATAAATGGCATTGAGACCCATTTGACGCGCGGTTTCATAGCCAGGAACAATCCCGCCAACCGCCGGTGAGACAATAATCGTTGGTGTTTCAGAGATTTCAGCTTTGACCTTATCCGCCAAAGCCTTGCAAAGGCGGGCTGTGCGTTCAGGGTCCGCAAAGACTTTTGCCTTTTGCAAAAAAACCGGACTTCTCAATCCAGACGACAAAATAAAATGGCCTTCGAGCAAAGCGCCCGCGGCCCGAAACTCGTCCAAAACGTCTTCACGCGTCATCACTCGTCCAACTCCTCGATTTCAGCCCGCAATCTCTCTGCGGACACGACCGGTTCACACATGCGTATAGCGGCCAGAATATTCGCCAAATGGCGTGTGTCGAACACTTCGACATCAAATTCCATTTCAAAAAACTCAGGTGACCGATTTACAGTTTTTACGCTGGCAATATTTCCACGATTTTCACCAACGGTTTTGGCCACTTCAGCCAAAACGCCCGGCTCATTGTGAAGCACAGAATGAATTCGTGCCATGGACACAGCATTTTCTTCTGCTTCTGCTGTCCAGGCCAAATCCAGCCATTGATCCATCTCGCCCTCTTCATACTGGGCCAATCGCTCACAATCGATTGTATGAATTTGCACACCTTTTTCAGGCAATAACAGCCCGACAATACGCTCGCCAGGAAGCGGCGAACAACATTCTGAAAAGTGAAGCGTGACGCCTTGGGTCAGCCCGCGACCTCGTACATATAGCAAGGCTTTATCATCTTCGATCAAATCTCTATCAGAAGCATCTTCACGGTTTTCAAGACGCCCCGGGAAGGCTGCGTCCAATAATTGAGAGGACGTGATCCGCCCACGGCCCAACATCTGGTACAGCGTGTCCATATTTTCAAGATCAAGCCGACGCAGCGCTTCGATCATGTCGTCTTCGTTCAGGCTGTGACCTTCACGCCGGAAGGCATGCTCTGCCATGATCCGGCCAATGCGCAGAAATTCTTCCCGCTCGGATTCGCGGATCAATCGACGGATAGCAGCGCGCGCACGGCCAGTTATGGCCAGATTTTCCCATCCTTGCGGCGGCTGCCTGACACCGCCTTTAACGATCATGACAACATCCCCGTTTCGCAACTCGGTACGCAAGGGGCGCTCACGACCATTGATCTTGGCAGCCACCGTGGTGTGACCCAGCTCCGTGTGGACGGCATAGGCAAAATCAAGCGGTGTTGCGCCTACGGGCAAGTCAATAAGGTCCCCACCGGGTGTGAAGCAGTAAACCTGATCGGAAAACATTTCGAGCTTGGCATGCTCAAGAAACTCGTCGGGATCCCCCCCCTGATTGAGAATTTCAACAAAGGGTCTCAATCGATCAAGCGGGTCACCACCAGCGGCCATGGCCGCATCAGGATCATATTTGTAAGAGCTGTTTTTATAGCGCCAGTGTGCTGCAACACCGCTTTCAGCAACGGCTTCCATTTCTTCGGTTCGAATCTGAAGCTCAACCCGCATACTGTTGGGTCCGATGACGGTCGTATGCAATGAACGATAATTATTGGGTTTTGGTACCGAAATAAAATCACGGAAACGCTCAGGAACACTGCGCCACGCCTGATGAATAACACCAAGGGCGAGGTAACAATCCGCCGGCTTTGAAACGATCAGGCGGAAGGCATAAATATCGGCAATTTCATCAAAGGTCAGACCTTTGCGTTCCAATTTACGCCAGATTGAGTACGGCCTTTTTTCCCGACCGAAAATCCGGCACTCCACCCCGTCTTTGGTCAGACGCTGGGTGATAGCCTGAGACACAGAAGACACTTCTTCACTGTGCTGATCCCGGAGTAATTTCAGACGACGGGTAATCGATTCATGTGCGGCCGGGTTGATGTGCTCAAACGCCAGATCTTCCAATTCAACACAGACCCGGTTGATACCGATGCGTCTGGCCAATGGCGCGTAAATTTCAAGTGTTTCCCGAGCTATTCGTTCACGCTTTTCAAGTTTCCGGATAGCATCCAATGTGCGCATATTGTGTAACCGGTCACACAGCTTGACGATCAAAACCCGGATATCCGAGGAAATCGCCACGACCAGTTTTTGCAGATTTTCGGCTTGTTTGGTTCGCTTGGAGCGCAACTCCATCTGATTGAGTTTTGTCACCCCGTCAACAAGACCTGCGATCTCGTCACCGAAGCGCTCTACCAAATCTTCATGTGTGGCGGGGGTATCTTCAACTGTATCGTGGAGCAGACCCGTGCAAATCGTCGCAACATCCATGCGCAAATCCGCAAGGATGACCGCCACGGTCGCAACGTGTCCGAAATAGGGTTCACCCGACGCACGTTTTTGTGGTCGGTGCATTTCCTCCGAAAAGTCATAGGCCGAACGAACAAAATCGGCATCGACCGCTGGAAAATAACTCCGGATGCGAGCAATCAGATCATCCGCACTCGGTATGTGAGGCGGAGGCGATGCCAGATCGTGTGACGTCGCTTTTGAAGACAAACCCGGCTAGATGCGGCCGTCAGGCGCGCCATCCCTGTCGTTCTGGAGGGCTTTGAGCATCTCAGTTTCATCAAGCTCAATCGGAGGCGCAGGAAGGGCTGCCATTTCTGGCGCGTCTTCCTTGGCCTTGTCTTCTTCCTCATCACTTTGAAGAACCCGTTGAAGACCTGTAACCAGGCTATCCTTCAGATTATCCATATCCAGTGACTCTTCGGCAATTTCACGCAGAGCAACGACAGGATTTTTATCGTTATCCCGATCAATACTCAGCTCAGAACCAGCTGAAATATTACGCGCACGATGTGCAGCCATCAGGACCAAACGAAAACGGTTTGGTATTTTTTCAATGCAGTCTTCTACCGTGACGCGAGCCATGCGCGTGATCTCCTTGATACAGCGCTTGATACAGGAACCGCGTTACCTATCCCCCCCCACTTGTGAAAGCAAGGCCTTCCGATGCATCTGGAAACTCTGTTTACAGCTTACTCATCGCTTGCACATCCAGGGGATCGAGATTGTTGATCAGTTCATCTATCTGCAAACCGGTTACAGGATCACGCCAATGGGGAGAAATTTCTTGCAGAGGCAAAAGAACAAACGTTCGTTGAGTTGCTCTGGGATGAGGTATTTCCAGATCAGGAGTATCGGTAATTATTTGCCCATTATAATCTATGATATCCAGATCTAGGGATCTTGAGCCCCATCGCTCACCCCTGACCCGTCCGTACATGTCCTCCACTTGATGCAGATTTACCAAAAGATCGTATGGGGAACAGTCTGTTTTTACTTGCACAATAGCATTTAAATATGCGGGTTGATCTGGATTAGGCCAAGCAGGACCGCTCCAAAATGAAGATTTTGCAACTATACTGAAGCCCTTTGAACCAAGTATTCTTATAGTTGAATACAATAACTGCTTCGGACTGAGTTCTTCGTATGGAAGATTCGAACCAAGCGCTATATAAATACCTGAAGATTGCATCTCTATATTTTAAACCATTAAATCAAATTGGAATTCACGTGACGTTTTACCCTGATGAACGCATTGGCCTTTTTATTGACGGTGCCAATATATTTTCTACCACCAAGGCCCTTGATTTTGACATAGACTTCAAACGCCTTCTTGAAGAATTTCGCAAGCGCGGTCGTCTTATCCGCGCCAATTACTACACAGCCCTTCTGGAACATGAAGACTTCAACCCACTGAGACCATTGGTCGACTGGCTGGATTTCAATGGCTTTTCTGTTGTCGCCAAACCAGCCAAGGAATTTACCGATGATCAGGGACGTCGACGCATAAAGGGCGATATGGATATCGAACTGGCCGTCGACATGATTGAAGCGGCTGCATATCTTGACCACATTATCCTGTTTACCGGAGATGGTGATTTTTGCCGCGCCTTGCAAATGGCGCAGTCCAAAGGTGCCCGCGTAACTGTGGTCTCCTCCTTAAAAACCAAACCCCCAATCATCGCCGGCGAGCTCCGGCGCCAAGCTGATGATTTTATTGAATTGGTTGATATAAAAGAGCTGATTGGACGCCAGACAAATTAACTCAGGGGCAGGCATGACATTATCACCGGAACCTGCTGAAAATTGCAGGCTTTGCCCGCGCTTGCTCAAATTCAGACAGAATAACGCGAAGTTATATCCCGACTGGCACAATGCTCCGGTTCCCTCTTTCGGCCCGGTTAGCGCCCGTTTTTTGATTGTCGGGCTTGCCCCGGGTTTGAAAGGTGCCAACAGGACAGGACGTTCATTTACCGGCGATCAATCCGGACAGCTCCTGTTTGCCACCCTTGAAAAATTTGGCTTCACCCAAGGTGTTTTTCAAAACGAGGCCGATGATGGCCTGGTCATGATCAACACGATGATCACCAATGCCGTCAGATGCGTCCCGCCAGAAAACAAACCGCTGGGCGCAGAGGCCAATGCCTGTCGATCTTTTCTGACAGAGCGCATCAAGGCCATGCCTCAGCTGGAAGCCATTTTAGCCTTAGGCACGATCGCCCACTCCAACACACTCAGGGCTTTGGATTTACCGGTTAAAAGTGTGAAATTCAGGCATGGTCAGGAAACGACCATCAATTCAAACTCAGGTTCTTTCAAACTGTTCAACAGTTATCATTGCTCGCGCTACAACACGAATACGGGCCGCTTGACCGAGGCAATGTTTGAAGCTGTTTTCGCACAAATCCGAAACCATTTGGACAGAACCTGACGCCTGCCACTGCAGTTATATTCAGGTCGTTTCCGCCTGGCGCCATTTGACCCCAAGGGCTTAAAGTTAGTTACAATTACCAATTATTTACGACGTTCTGGCAGTTTGACGCAACCAAATTGGAGCTCCTTGCGTATGACTGCCCAAAAAACCAATTCCATCCTTGGTTTTATAAGTTCGCCATGGACAATGATTGTTGTGGCGATCTGCCTGTTACCATTTGTGATGAGCCAGTTCGGGTTCAGTTTTAATTCTGTTTCAATCCCCCTCTCCCCCGAAACGCTCGCAAGCGGAAATGTTCATGCTGATGATTTATTTGCAGCCACACGCGGTGCCTCCCACCACGCGCTGCTAGAATGGAGCTCGGTTTCTGTAGCTTTGCTGGTCGTAATGCTGGCATTTGCGCATTTCGGAATCAGTGGCGAAATGACCACACCAATTATCGGTGTCGCTCTTTTCACGTCTGGTATAATGGATGCCTATCACACACTGGCTGCTCTCAGGCTGATTGAAGCATCAGCTCCAAACACCGATTTAATACCCTTCACCTGGGCCATGTCTCGCACATTTAACGCCGTAATTCTGGCTATTGGTGGCTTTCTATGCCTTCGCCTGAGCAAAACAAACAGCTCTCAAAGATTGAGAAACATAATCATAATCAGTGCGACATTTGGGATGATCGCTTTCGCCTTGCTTCAATACACTGCAACCCAACCCAACCTTCCCCAAACTCAATACCCGGATGCGTTCATCACCCGTCCCTTTGATGCCTTGCCTCTTCTAATTTTTTTCTTATCTGTTCCCTTGTTCTGGAATTTATACAAACAGACGCCCAATCCATTGACGGGGTCACTGTTATTGGCGCTTATTCCATCCATAGTGCTTGAAACCCATATGGCATTTGGCTCCACACAATTATTCGATCATGATTTTAATATTGCCCATGCCTTGAAGACCCTTGAATATCTGATCCCCTTTACAGGCCTTGCCGCTGCATATGTCCACTCTCACCAAGACGTTGAAAAAGTCAGGAAAGCCTTGGCTATCTCCAATGACAGCCTGCAAGAGAAAATCGATCAGAGAACGTCTCACATCAGGCTATCGCAAACGATTGTGATTGCAGCCAATGACGCTGAAAATGCTGTAGAGGCCACTGAAGGCGTATTGGAAACCGTTTGCTCATATCTGAGATGGCCACTTGGTCATTTTTATTATTATTCCGATCATGATCAAATCTTGGTTCCGTCCAATATCTGGAGTGTGGACAACCCGGAAAAATATAAAAATTTCATAGAAATGACCAAAACACGTGGACCAAAAGCAAAGTATGGTCTTCTCAAACGAGTTTCTGAAGAAAAAGAAAGCCTTTGGGTTACTGGCAAGGAAAACGATCCCGATTTTCCCCGCTTTAATGATGTAGAGAACAACAAGGTCAGAACGGGATTGGCTGTTCCCGTTGTGACGGAAGATAGCGTGATAGGCGTTCTTGAGTTTTTTACCGATCAACGCGTGGAGTGTGATACTGAACTTCTGGAAATCATGGTGATTATTGGCTCAATGCTGGGTCGGGTTTATGAGCGCTGTGAGGCACGACAAAAATTGGATGACGCCAATTCTGATTTGGAAAACAGGGTTGAGGTACGCACACACGAATTGGCCAGTGCGACAGAAGAGGCCAAAGGTTCCAATAGAGCAAAATCAGAGTTTCTGGCCAATATGAGCCATGAAATCAGAACACCAATGAATGGTGTTCTCGGTATGGTTCAAGCCTTAAGACTGACCAAACTTGATGATCATCAGGCTGAAATACTCAAAACCATCGACCAGAGTGGTGAAGCCTTGATGGATGTTATTGACAGCATTCTTGATCTCTCAAAAATTGAGGCCGGAAAAATTGAGCTTGCCCCCATAGAATTCAACCTGGAAGACACCGTGAATGCGGTCATTGCCGTTCATGAATTGAAGGCTCAGGAAAAAGCCCTTGAGCTGACCGTCGAAATCAGCGACCGGGCAAAAGGTGTTTTCTTTGCTGATCCAACCCGTATCGGCCAAATTCTGCACAATTTACTATCCAACGCGATCAAGTTCACCAAAACCGGCAGCATTTCAATCGAAGTCATGCTCCATGAAAATTCTGAAGCCTCGACTCCGGAACTCTCCTTTACTGTTTCCGACACGGGCATCGGCATTGAAAAAGAAAATTGTGACAAGCTCTTTACTGCCTTCACACAAGCAGATTCATCAACCACCCGCCTCTATGGAGGGACCGGCCTTGGCCTTGCCATCAGCAAACAGCTCACTGAGCTAATGGGAGGGCGCATTGTTGTGGATAGTGAAATCGGTGTGGGAACGACCTTCAGCTTCAATGTCCCGGCAGAAAGGGTTAGGGTTCCGGATCAAAATAAACCCCTCAAACCAAATGTCGAAAAAGTGTCCAAACAAGTCGCCTTGTTAGAGGGAGAAAAAAACGTCGCGTCACTCCATATTTTGGCCGCTGAAGATGTGCTGACCAACCAGGTGGTTTTGCGCAATCTTCTTGAGCCGATGTGTGCTTCTCTGACCATAGTCAATAATGGACGCGAAGCCCTGGAAGCCTGGGAAACCCAAAAACCTGATGTCATCCTGATGGATATGCAAATGCCGGTTATGGATGGCGAAACCGCGATCAAGGAATTGCGCGTACGTGAGTTGATGCAACATTTACCTTGGACGCCTGTTATCGCACTCACAGCCAACACAATGAAACATCAGATAGAAGAATATCTGAGGTCTGGCGCAGATGGCCATGTAGCCAAGCCGTTCAGGACAGAAGAATTGATCCAGGCCCTGGATAAATGCACGCGCCAGGAGCCATCAGACGATTCAAACGAAGCCAAGTCGGCATAAACTAGAGTCAGCTCATCTCGGTTAGCCATATTATCCGGATCACCCCAGATTTTTCATCAACCGGCTTTTTTGCTTGTCCCATTCGCGACGTTTGACGGTTTCACGCTTGTCTATGGTCTTTTTACCCTTGGCCAATCCGATCTCGAGCTTGGCAATTCCGCGATCATTGAAAAACAGGCGCAAGGCGATAATGGTTCGTCCGCTTCGAGCGACCGCTCCAAACAATCTTTCGATCTCTTTCTTTTTCAGAAGCAGTTTTCGATGCCGTTTGGGCTCGTGATTAAACCTGTTGGCTGGCGCATAGGGTGGAATATCAGCATTGATCAGCCACACTTCTCCATTTTCGGGGCTGATATATGCCTCAGCAATATTGGCCCGACCCTCTCGCAGGGATTTCACCTCGGATCCAGTCAGCATCAGACCAGCTTCAAAAACTTCCTCAATTTCAAAGTCAAATCGAGCCCGCCTGTTGACGGCGATGACGCCACTTTCTTTCTTGCTCATGACGCGTCCAGCAAACCGGCTATACCCATGGCATCCCGCACCGCTTTATTTGAATTCTCATCGGGTTCGGTCAATGGAAGGCGCAACTCTGGCGTCCCTGCCCCTAATAGCGACATGGCATATTTTGTCGGCCCCGGGCTTGAAGATGAAAACAGCGCATGATGCAAAGGCATAAGCCGGTCATTGAGTGTCCGTGCCGTTTCCCAATCACACGACAAAGTTGCCGCTTGAAATTTTGAACATAAATCGGGCGCAACATTGGATGTGACCGAGATAGCTCCCATGCCCCCTGTTGCATTAAAACCGAGTGCCGTCGGATCATCGCCAGACAACATGATAAAGTCTTCCCCGATCAATTGGCGATGCTGGGACACCCGCGCCATATCGCCGGTCGCATCCTTGATACCGACAACATGTTTTAAATCGGCAATGCGGGAGACAGTTTCCGCATCGATGTCAATCACGGTCCGGCCAGGAACATTGTAGATAATGATCGGCAGATCGACGGCATCATTGATGGCCTTGAAGTGCTGATACAGCCCCTCAGAATTGGGTTTGTTATAATATGGGGCAACAACAAGGCCTGCATCCACACCCAATTCGGCGGCACGGGCCTGATTCTGGATCGCAATGGCCGTTGAGTTGGAGCCCGTCCCGGCAATGACGGGCACATGTCCCTTTGCCTCTTCGACAACGATTTCGATGACCCGCATATGTTCTTCGAATGACAAAGTGGCCGATTCGCCCGTGGTTCCGCAGGGAACCAGACCGTGACTTCCCGCTTCAATCTGCCTTTTTGCCAGAAAAGATACGGTATTTTCATCTACGGCACCTTTCTTGAAAGGTGTGACGAGAGCGGTAATGGAGCCTTTAAACATGTTTCAATTCCGTTGGGCGATATTAGAGGGAGCAAACATATCCATGCTGGATCAGAGGACCAAATTTTCTTCTCAAGACTGGACAGGAACGCGTTTTTGCTATGATCATACATCGCACACAAAACATGAAGGCGTTCTGCTTACGATGATCACTCGTTGCATATCAGCGTTATTACTGTTTGTCCTGTCTGTTCCCGCATTTGCACAGACACCAACACCCCGCATGCGGCCCGAGCCCGTCAATCATTCCCAATATTTAAGCGATCAGGATTTCGAGCTTTTCCGTCGCGGCCTGGATGCGGCCTCTGATGATGACTGGGATGATGTTCGTGATATCCGCCAACAACTGACCGATACAGCCGCCGGCAATCTGTTACTGTGGAGAACAGCACTCAATGACCCCAGGGCGACATTTCTGGAGCTCAATCTGGCTCTAACCGAGCTGGAAGACTGGCCTCGCGATAATTTTATCCGGGCGGAAGCGGAATCAAAGATTTCAACATCAGGTATGTCGGCCCCCTTCATTGTGGGATGGTTTGACAGCAACCCACCAACAACGGGTCGCGGAAAAATGGCCCAAGCCGAAGCCCTGATTGATACCGGTCAAGTTCAGCTTGGCGAAGAGCTGTTGCGGGAAACATGGCGTAATGACCGCCTCGCCTTGCCGGTTCAAAGAGCGACGTATCGTGCACATCAAGATCGCTTGACCGAAGATGATCACTTGGCCCGGATTGATTACCTGATCTGGTCTGGCCAACGCACAGCGGCTCGCCGGATATTGCCCCTGCTGACAGGCAATCAAAGAAATCTGGCTGATGCCCGACTAAGATTGGCCGGACGCCAAAGCGGCGTTGATCGCGCCGTTCGCAGCATTCCTGCCAGCATGACCAATGATCCCGGCCTGGTTTTTGAACGGGCTCGCTGGCGCAGACGTTCGGGTTTGCGCGATTCCGTCTTGCCTCTTTTATTACAGCTGCCTGATGCCCATAGCGATGCCAATGCGCTCGATCTGATGTGGACAGAGCGCAAATTGATGATCCTGACCCTGATCCGGGATCAGGAATACGCAACGGCCTATGAACTGGCTTCTGCCCATGGGCTGGAGCGCGGCGCTGATTTTGCCGATGCTGAATTCATGTCGGGCTGGCTAGCGCTTGTTCATCTGGATCATCCGGAACAAGCCATGGCGCATTTCACGCGCCTGCACGAAAATGTCTCTATGATTGTCTCCTTGTCGCGAGCCTCCTACTGGATGGCGCGCGCCGCTGATGCTCTGGGCCAGCCTGACCTGGCAGCCCAGCATTATGCAGCCGCCGGAGAGCACAGCACGGCCTATTATGGCCAGCTGGCTCTGGCTCAACTGGCGGGCGAAGCACCGGAGCTTTCATTTGAAGCCGATCCGGTTGCATCCGAAGAAACACGCATTTCCTTTGAAGCCCGCCCGCAGGTACGGGCCATGCGATTACTCGCCGAACAAGGCGAGGATTACTTCTTCCGACTGTTTATCTATCGGATGGATGATCGCATGGAAAATCCGGAAGAAGCGGTTTTGCTGGCGAATTTGGCCGATGAATATCTCTATATTCGCCAATCAGTCAGGGCCGCCAAATCAGCCCGCCAACGCGGGATTGTCTTGCCGCAAAGCGCTTATCCGACAATCGAATTGCCGCAACAAATTGCCATGGCTCCGGAAGATGCTTTGGTACATTCCGTTATTCGCCAGGAAACCGAGTTTTACCAACAAGCTATCAGTGGCCCAGGCGCGCGCGGGATGATGCAATTAATGCCCGCAACAGCCCGACAAACGGCGCGTTCAATTGGCCAGCCCTACCGAAATAATTGGTTGACCGATGACCTGGATTACAATCTGACCCTCGGAATGAGCCATTTGAGCGAAGTCGTTGAAGATTACGATGGCTCCTACATCGTCGCTTTAGCTGCCTATAATGCCGGAGGACACCGCGCCCGACGCTGGATCCGCGATTATGGAGATCCGCGCGATCCCGATGTTGATCCGATTGACTGGGTTGAATCCATTCCGTTTTCCGAAACCCGAAATTATGTCCAACGGGTTATGGAAAATTTGCAAGTCTATCGGACACGTCTGCAGGATGATGCGCCAACACCGCTTATGATCGAGCAGGATTTGCGTCGCGGGACAGACCCCTTTTTAGCGCTCTTGCCTGAAGACGAACCCGTCACAGTTCCCGCACCTGTTCTGGAAATTCAACCGGAGCCGACAGACTAAAGTCGAGCAAGCGCGCGGGAAAACATTTCCGGATCAACATTCCCGCCCGTGGCCAGCACGCAAACCGACTTGCCTTGCACATCAAGCTTTCCACTGAGAATAGCGGCAAGGGCGACAACGGCTCCCGGCTCAATGACAATCTTTAAATGCCGCCAGGCAAAGGCCACGGCGTCAAGAGCTTCATCGTCGCTGACAGCGGTCGCTCCGGACAATTGATGCTTGTTCAATTGCCAGGTCAACTCGCCTGGGGTTGGTGTGATGATCGCATCACAAATGGAGCCCGTCAGACGATCATTAGCCTCCCGTTGGCCATTGGCCAGAGAGCGGACATGGTCGTCAAAACCTTCCGGTTCAGCAGCCCAGATTTGTGCATCCGGATGATGATGTTTGATGGCCAAACCTACTCCAGCAACCAATCCCCCTCCGCCAGCAGGGCAAATCGCGATATCCGGTTCAGCGTCCTGTTCAGCCATTTGCTCAATGGCTTCTAGACCGGCCGTTCCCTGCCCCGCCATGATGTATGGGTCTTCATAGGGCGGGATCAAAACCCGGCCTTCCGTCTCGGCGATCTGGCCAGCTATATCTTCACGGCTTTCACTGGCCCGGTCAAAAAAGACAACCTCACCGCCCCAAAACTTGACACCTTCCACTTTGGAGGCAGGGGCATCCTTTGGCATCAAAATTTTTGCATGCGTTCCGTTCAGCTTTGCTGACGCGGCAATGCCTTGGGCGTGGTTTCCAGAGGAATAAGCCAGAACGCCCACTTGTTTTTCATCCTCAGTGAGACGTGATATCCGGTTGAACGCTCCTCTGAACTTGAATGAGCCCGTGCGCTGTAAGCATTCAGCCTTGATAAAGACGCGCGCCTTCACCTGGGCGTCCAGCACATCACTACGCAAGAGAGGGGTTCGAACCGCATTGCCTTTCAATTGTTTGGCTGCACTAACAATATCGGAATACTCGGGTAGTGAATTTTTCACTCAAAACTCCATCAAAACACGCATTTCGGGAATAAATGCATTCGATAGCACGTGCAAAGGTATTGCGCGGCGGTTACGAAACACGTTTGATAGGGAAAAACTGAGGCGACACCAAGTCAGCACTCAGATCAAATGGTCGAATACAGGGGAATATCAATGATAATGCGCGCACACATGATGGATCAGCCACTCATGATCTCCGACATTTTGCAGCACGCTGCCAATTGTCATGGAGAACAGGAAATCGTGACCCGCCTGCCTGAGAGCGGCGAAATTCATCGCCAAGGCTATGGACAAACTCATGAGCGCACCAAACAGCTCGCCAATGCCCTGCAGTCAAAGCTGAACATTCAGGAAGGCGACCGCGTCTCAACCATTGCGTGGAACTCGCATCGTCATTTTGAATTATATTATGGTATTTCCGGGATCGGTGCGGTCATCCATACCGTTAATCCCCGCTTAGACCCCAAACAGTTGATCTGGATGCTGGAGCATGCCGGATCAAAGGCCGTGTTCTTCGACACAACTTTCGCCCCCCTTGTCGATGCGATCGCCGCACACTGCAAAACGGTCGAACATTGGGTGTTGATGACCGACGAAACGCATCTCGACAAGGTCAAGACCGACAGTTTCAGCTATGAAGAGCTGATCGGTGATTGTTCAGCCGATTATGTCTGGCCCAAATTCGATGAAAACGCCGCGGCAGGTCTTTGCTACACGTCAGGAACAACCGGGGACCCCAAGGGCGTTCTCTATTCCCACCGCTCAAACGTTCTCCACGCCATGGCGACGTGTTCAGCTGATGTGATCGGCGTTGGCGCAGATGGAGTGATGTTGCCCGTCGTACCGATGTTCCACGTCAATGCCTGGGGCATTCCCTATGCCTGTCCGATGACCGGTTCCAAACTGGTCATGCCGGGCGCACAGATGGATGGTGAAAGCATCCATGAACTGCTTGAATCGGAAAATGTCAGTTATGTCGCCGGCGTTCCAACAGTCTGGCTGGGCTTGTTGCAATATCTGCAAAAGACAGGAAAACGCATCGACAGCGTCGATCGTGTCCTGATCGGCGGCTCTGCTTTACCTGAAGCACTTCTGCGCGCCTATGAAGACGAATATGACGTCAAGATGCAGCAAGGTTGGGGCATGACGGAAATGAGCCCTCTGGGCACTGTCAATGTTCCACTTCCAAAACATGCCGATATTTCACGCGAAGAAGAAATCAAGATCAAGCTGAAACAGGGACGTCTGGTCTTCGGCGTCGGCATGCGCATTGTCGATGATGAAGGCAATGAGCTACCTTGGGATGGCGAATCCTCTGGACATGTCCATGTCCGCGGTCCCTGGATTGCGTCATCCTATTTCAGGGGTGCGGGCGCTGAAAGCTTTACCGATGATGGCTGGTTCCAGACCGGTGATGTCGCCCATCTTGATGGTGATGGCTTCATGACCATTACGGACCGGTCAAAAGACGTGATCAAAACAGGCGGTGAGTGGATTTCTTCCATCGACCTTGAAAATTCCGCCATGGGTCATCCTGATGTGGCGATGGCAGCCGCCGTGGGCATGCCGCATCCAAAATGGCAGGAACGCCCACTGATGGTGGTTCAGCTTCAGGAAGGCGCGACCCCGGACGCCGATTCCATTATCGAATACCTCAAGGGACAGGTTCCCAAATGGTGGCTGCCGGACGCCATCGAATTCATTGATGCCATGCCCATCGGCGCAACCGGAAAAATGCTCAAAACCAAACTTCGTGAAATCTATGCCGGTTATGAGTTTCCTAGCGTAGACGCCTGATACAAAATCTTGTTTCAAAAAAAAGCCCTCGACCGAAAGGTCGGGGGCTTTTTCATGACCGGGACATTAAACCCGACAATCCCCCCTGACGGACTATTGCCCTTGTATCAGCCCGGCCGTATATTATCGAAATTCGATAAGACCCGAATGGAGGTCAAAACAATGGAAGTCTACGTTATGGGCCCGGAAGCAGGCATTGCAGCACTTATATTTTTCTTCTTGCCCAGCTTTATCGCGATGCTGCGCGGACATAATAATACCTTCGCGATTTTCCTGACGAATTTACTGTTGGGTTGGTCCGGCATTGGCTGGATCGTGGCGCTGATCTGGTCGTTCACCTCGATCCGCAAGGCTGAAGCCTAGTAGAAAATGGCTTTATAACCAGGTAGAAATGTCGTCCAGAGATTTTTTGATCAGGGCATGCTCGGGCACGGTGGCATCTTCAGTCGGATAACCGGCGACAATCAGCATATAAGCTTTCTCATTATCGGGTCGGTCACAGAGCTGGTTGAGAAAACGCATCGGATTGGGCGTATGGGTCAAGGTGACCAAACCAGCCTCATGCAAAGCCGCCAACATAAAGCCGCACGCTATGCCGCAACTTTCCGTGACATAATAATTTTTCTTGTCCATACCCACTTCAACACCGCCGCGTTTTTGGGCAAAAACAGCGATCAAAACCGGCGCATGTTCTAAAAACGGCTTGGAGGCATCCGTGCCCAGGGGCGACAAGGCTTCAAGCCATTCATCGCCTGCCTTGCCTTGATAAAAGGATTGCTCTTCCTTCTCGGCAGCTTGCCTGAGGGCAATCCGTTTTTTGTCATCTTCAATGACAACGAAGTGCCACGGCTGATGATTGGCCCCGGATGGCGCTGTACCAGCTGCGCGGATGGCCTGTTCAACAATTTCGCGCTCAACGGGACGATCGGAAAAGTCACGCACCGTCCGTCGACGCTTGAGATTGTCCGTAAAGGTCTTGATACGCGCCTTCATCTCTTCCGGCGAATATTCTTCATATCCTTCAAGCGGCACGCGAATTTCTGTGGTCATCAAAACACTCCGGAAATAGTTATGTCGTCCAGTCGAGAATGACTTTGCCGGACTTGCCCGACCGCATGGCATCAAAGCCCTTCTGAAACTCATCGGCTTTGTAGTGGTGAGTGATGATACGGCTGACATCCAACCCGCTTTCAAGCATGGCGATCATTTTATACCAAGTCTCGAACATCTCGCGGCCGTATACACCCTTCAGGGTGATGGCCTTGAGAACAATCTGGCTGAAATCCACCGGGATGGGCGTTGCTGGCAAGCCCAGCATGGCGATCTTGCCGCCCATGATCATATTATCCAGCATGGATTTGAAAGCCGGTTCTGCGCCCGACATTTCCAGACCGACATCAAAACCTTCACTCATGTTCAGCTCGGCCATGACATCTTCCAGTTTTTCAGTCGCCACATTGACGGCCCGGATATGCGGAGCAACCTCCCCGGCCAGATGAAGGCGGTGGGTATTGATATCCGTCAACACGACATGGCGGGCACCAACATGACGGGCAATCGCGGCTGCCATGATGCCGATAGGCCCAGCCCCGGTGATCAACACATCTTCACCAACCAGATCATATTTCAGCGCGGTGTGTACAGCATTTCCCAAGGGATCGAGAATGGCCCCGTGCTCGTCTGAAACATTGTCAGGCAAAGCAACGACATTAAAAGCAGGAAGTCGCAGATATTCAGAAAAGGCACCGGGGATATTGACGCCAATCCCCTTGGTATCCGGATCAAGGTGATAGCGCCCTGCCCGCGCCGCCCGTGAAATGTCGCCGACGACATGACCTTCCCCAGAAACCCGCTGGCCAATACGCACGCGTTTGACATTCGCGCCGACATCGACAATTTCACCAGCATATTCATGGCCTACCACCATCGGTGTCGGCACGGTTTTCTGGGCCCACTCATCCCAGTTATAGATATGGATGTCTGTTCCACAGATCGCGGTCTTGGAAATTTTGATCAGAACGTCATCCGGGCCAATTTGTGGCTCCGGGACATCCTCCATCCAGATACCCTCTTCAGGTTTGGATTTGACCAAGGCTTTCATGCTTGTCTCCATAGAATCAGACTTCAGATCGCTATTCGCCAGACACTGCGTCCCGGATCAAGCCCATCCTGCTCTTTTGAGACAGATTACACGGTTTCAGGCTTTCGCAAATACATCACAGCGGCAACGGGAAAGCTGAACATGAAGGCGGGCATGGTCATCGACATGATCTCGGCCACCTGCCAGCTCGGAAGCCGGAACCCAGACCGGCACATCGGGGAAATTTTCACTGGAGGGGACAGACGGTTCAACAAAACTGTAGGCAGAAACCGGCTCGACAGAGATCGGGTTGGACTGCCCCACCATCAAACCAGTAACGACCAATACGCCAACCAGTAAGGCAACAAGCAAAAGCACGCGTTTAAACATCATCATCCCCACATTTTATGAGACGCACACCGAACACACGTTATAGTGGCGCACAGAAAAGCAAAGGGAAATGGTGACATTATGATTGTGCTTTGATCGATTGTGGAAAACACATCAAAAAAGGGATAAATTTGACACGCCCCATCCCCCACAATAGGGCTTCAATCCATGAATGATGAAATGGAAGTCAAACAAGCCTATCAGGTTTGGTCGAAGATTTACGACAGCAATGAAAATGCGACCCGGGATCTGGATGCTGAGTGTCTGAAGCAGACAGGCTTGCCCCTTGAAGACATCCATATTCTGGAATTGGGGGCCGGGTCCGGCAAGAACACGCAATATCTGGCCAGCAAAGCCAAGCATGTCACAGCGATGGATTTTTCCGCCGCCATGCTGGATTTGGCACGGGATAAAGTGCGCCA
>Ga0316207_10001424_pt1 | contig 29506 bp, 16 predicted proteins | sample 6weekpyrite_MG_FD_204943 | JGI IMG/M metagenome (GOLD analysis project Ga0316207, IMG submission 204943) | Microbial mat bacterial communities from mineral coupon in-situ incubated in ocean water Damariscotta River, Maine, United States -... | ecosystem: Environmental > Aquatic > Marine >...
GTGCAGGCGAACAAGGTCGCGGATTTGCAGTGGTTGCGGATGAGGTGCGTACACTTGCAAGCCGAACCCAGGAATCAACTGAAGAAATTGAAAACATGATTGAAAATGTCCAGGCTGTAACGGATAAAGCCGTCTCTTCCATGTCCCAGGGGCGGAGCCAGATAGCGAACAGCCTTGATAATGGCAACCTGGCTACTGAATCAATCGCCACGATAGACAGCTCGATCGAGGCAATCATTCAGGAGTCTAAATAGAGAATAAGGGTACTACCCCTTTCATTCCCCCTTTCTTCTCTATGCACCTGAAGATCCTGATTCTTAATGCAATATTAAATTAATAGTATTACGTGTTTAGAATTCAGAAAAGGGTATTGACCCCTTTCTTGTATAATTCGATGACTGTCTAGTAAAAGATAAAAACTATAATAGCAAAATCTATGTCCTGACCACGTTTTATTAACCTCTGCCTTTAACTCCAGTTAGTAATGGGGTGGGTTACCATTATACGCCGACATAACAAAACCTTCCTTCTTCCCGGATAAATTTCAACACAACCGGTGCTATAAGTTTATTATTAATTTCAATTCCGTTTATTTCTATAATAAATTCATTATTTACGAAAAATGGAAGATCAATATTTAATTTATGCTTTCCAGCGAAATATATTTTTTGTAACTCATCTTTATAATCATGATCGCTTAGTACACCAACCCCTAAAATGGAATTATTAAAATCTAGGATTTTGAATTTCTTATTGGTCAATGACAATGTGTTATTTTCTTGTACAAGTAGGTTTAAGCATATACCGCTAGGCCCTTTATCTTCACGTCTTTTGGAAAATCCACATTCAAATAATTCTATTTCATTGTTTTCATGCAGTCGAATGAATAAGCTATGGTTATCACCTATTCTAGAATTATCGCTATAACTTTGCGCATATGCTTTATAAAAAGTCTGCGTATAGCAGTTGTGTGCGCACGAGGTTAATAACCACGTACATATTAATACTATATTTGTAACTGCTAACCTCATTATAGTTTACCTAACGTAGATTAAAGGTTTCAATCGACCCTGCCCCAATTTTTTGATATTTTTCGCTATTTTATTTCTCCTCTTATATATGAAGGAACCAAGACCGATGCTGCAAAAGGTGTAGCCACAGCTACGTTAACAGCATTGACAGTCTCACCAGGAATAAACCCATTCGAACCTAATCTCAAGAAGCTATGCGAGCTACCATTTTGATTATAGAAAAACGGATGATTCAAAAAATCATGCATTCCTCCATACGTTTCAGTCACCCTATTCACAAAACCATTAGTACTATATGGTACTCCTAGTATTGTAGGAATAGCAGAGCCTTGCCTACCTCCTAGCGGACAATTGCTACAAGGTCTAGTTAACATCTCAGCAAGATTAGCTGCATATCTTGGATCTCTAGTATCTAGTTCATAACCAAATATTTTTTTGTATTCCTCTTCTGGCGGCCTTATACCTGCTATTCTTCCCTTTAGCCCCATAACAGCAGAGCCATCTCCTACAACACCAGCACGTCTTGAGTGTTTTATTTCATATTTGCGAGCAGAATATGTAGCATATGTTAATGCTGACTGTGTGAAGGCTGCCTTAAAACCATCACTAAACTTTCCACCACGAAATTCTGCGTTAATTCCACCTGCAGTAGACTCGGCAAACACCTTAGATATTGAGCTTCCATCTCCAAAATACCCAGTAATCCCACCAAAGAGTGCTCCTGACACCCCTCCGTACAAAGTACCTTTCAAGTCTCCAGAAACAATAGCACCGGCTACTGCCCCACCTGCTGCTCCTGCTACTGCGTAGGCAACTACATTAGATATTGAATAACTACCCGTGGCTAAAAATGTTTGCGCTGCTAACGTTTTACCTAACGTTGAAAAAACGGCACCAAACGTATAATACGCAGCAACAGCAGCAACAATTGGTTTTATGTATTTCTTAATCGCTCTAAATAATTTCTTAATCCCCTTAAACAACTTCTTCAGAAAATGTCCACTAGGATCAGTGAAGCTAAGCGGATTATTATTCACATACGTATAACGATTATAACTCTGTGCATTTTCCGGAAACTGGACATATGTATCCGGCGAGAGGAAACGGCCGAGTACTGGGTCATACATCCGAGCATTCATGTTGATAAGACCAATCTCATCATCCATTTCATGGCCAGTAAACCCTCTGGAAGTAACATAGCCCACAAGTGAAATACCAATCGGTGAGCTGCCCCAGTCGCTATAACGACGTTGGCCGTGTGAGTCAAAGCTCATACGTTCAACAACATTACCCAATTCATCCGTAATCACGTCTGTGGAACCAAGATGGTCCTTGTGCATATAACGCGTTTCTGTGGTCGTGCCTTTCGTATTCAATACTGCGAACGTCATCTTGCCCGCACTGATATACTGCTTATGTTCAAGTACGCCTGACTTTAGAACCTTTTCATACATCTTACCAATGTAAATGGTTCTATCTGCACCCTTGGTTTTTATTATTCGATTTCGCTCAGTGTCATAACCGTATTCAACAACCGTCGTATCCTTTACGACCGTTAACGGCTTATTGAACGAGGTATACGTAAGGACACGCCCAGCCCCTGATACCTGGTTACCATTTGCATCATACGAATAGGTATTGTTACGTATACCAAATGTCTGGGTGACCGCATGCGGACCTGCACCGTTTTGACCGTAGGTATATGTGCCGACATCTGATTTAGAGACAATATTGCCCAAGCTGTCATATTGATACGTCTTCGAGCCAATGCCCAGGAAATTCGTTTCCACCAGTCTATTAAGGCTGTCATAAGCGAAGGTTTCAGAGAGATTCTGATTCAAGTCACTGCGGCTAGTAAGATTCCCCAATGTGTCATAATCATAGCCCAGGTTCTGAACAGTGCTGCTTGTACCAAAACCCGTTGTAATACCGCTAACTCGGTTAGTCGCCTGATCGTAAGTATTGACCGTTGTCAGGCCATTACCCAGGGTGTACTGAGTCGTTTGGCCATGTGCGTTCATTGCATCACGCTTCCAGTACAACTCATCATTCGCCGCATTTCTGACTTCTTGCAAATACCCCAGGCTCGTGTAGACGTTACGCGTCGTCAGCCCTGTCGGGTAAGAATGCGTGCTCACTCGACCAAATAGATCAAATGTCGTCTGTACGACATATGAAGTTCCACTAATCTTGGTATTGATCCAATCCGGGCGTCCCAGGTCATCATAGCTATGACTCTTTTGGTAGCCGTTCAAACTTGTGGCTGTAGCAAGCTTACCGACACCTTTATTTGCCGTGTCATATTGCCAGGTACTGATGCCTTCTGGCTCAGTACGCTTAACCAGACGGCCGAGCACATCATATTCCATGCTGATAACCTGTCCCTTGGCATCTATTTGCTGAATCAATTCACCAAGTACGTTATAGGTATAAACCCAACTCCCCATATCAGGATCGTTCATGGCCACTTTTCGCCCGCGCAGGTCATAGCTCATCAAGCTGACGTTGCCGACGGGATCGATCACATTTAACAAGTTACCAAATGGATCATATTCATAGGCTGTGACCGCGAATTGACTGTCTACTGAGCTTACAAGTTGTCCCTGGCTATCCTTGATTTTAATCATCGACTGATTCTGATCATTCACCGTTGTCGTTGTCAGTCCATCATAAGTCATGTCTGTGCGACTGCCGTCGGGATTTTCTTCTATCAACACACGGCCAAGTACATCATACGTATAGCGATACCAAAGCGGAGCATCGACACCCGAGTAGTACTTATTTGAAACTTGTTTTACCTGGCCTAACTGATTGTAGAAAGTGTTCTTGGCAATACGTGTGGACCCATCAAAACCAATAGTAAGATTTAGGATTTCTCGGCCAAGGATATCGTAAGCCATCCTTGTGAAGGGCTGTCCACTTGTTCGGGTAATTACATTATACGGGTCAACATAGAAACACTCATTCGGCCCGCAATACTCCTTGGTGGTTTCTGTCCCGTCAGCACGGATTTCTTTTGTTAGCCTTCCAAATCCATCATATTCCCAGGTTGTTGCCAGAAGGTTAGGGCCAATAAGCTTTGTTCGTTTCCCAAAACCCGATTCATATTCGCGTGTTTCTGTATGGCCCGCCGCATTGGTCACTGATGCAGGAAAAGTATGATAATCATCGTCATAGGTTGTGCTTGTTGTACGTGAAACAATTCCCTGTCCACTAATCGTTACAGATGTTTTATTACCCAGAACATCATAGTCATGATCGGTGACGAGTCTGAATTCTGATTTATCGGGTTCAATAATCTCCTGATCCAATAAACCATTTTCAGCATTGTAGCTAAATGCCGAGGTTCTTGTTGCCGCATCACCGAGTGGTGTAGCGCTTGTTGTTTCTGCACGGCTCAGCCTTCCCAGGAACCAGTTGGTCGTGTCATTGGTATAGATGTTTACTGTTGTTTTAACGTATCCATCGTTATTATCCACAACGATGCGTGTGGGATTGCCATATGCATCATGCGTTGTGGTGGTATTGACACTTGTGACTGGCGTGCCATCTAACTCATAGGTCTGCTCATTAGCCGAATCGATGTGTACGAAATAATTCTTACCGTTTCCAGTGCCCTGTTCTGTAACGGAGGGTATGGATTCTGAGCGCTTTAGAAGTGTCGTGGGTAAATGAATTGTCTCAGACAGCGTTGCAACACCCATAAACGGAAACGCCTGCAAGTACGTGGTATTACTTTGAATGCTCCTACGGCTATCCAGCGTTGACACCTTATAAAACCCAAGGCTACCACGGCCATGGACGTTCACCTTTTCTCTAGAATACGCATAGAACATGCGATGCATGCCACCGACACCATCGCTGGATGAATAATCAGATACCACACTCCTGGCTGACTGGATATCTATATCAGGAAAAACCGCATCATTGCCTTTTGTATATACCCTGCTGTCTGTTAGTGGCAAATAATTTATTTTAGTCTGCGCACCCAATCCATCCGTCACTGTATCTAAGCTAAATGGTGCCACAGGCGTGGAGGTTAATGAAAAAAGCACTCTTGATGATACGTCAATAAATTTATTTCGATACAAGATGTCGGCCAATCCATCCCCATTCATATCGACCACAGCGTAATTTATAAAACCTACACTATAAGACATTGTCCCATTATACGTACCCCACTCCACTGGTGTTCCAAATGATGCACCATTATTAATGAGAACCTTATACGTTTTACTGTAATTCTCTCGGAACAGGAAATCAGCCGTTCCATCTCCATTCATATCTGATAACAAATAATTAAGCTGCGTATCGCTCCCTGGTTGTTCACCCGTGTATTCGCCCCACACAACAGGATCTTCAAAAAATGCGCCCGTATTAAGCATCACTTTCAGAGTTTGTGTATTTGGTGCTCTTTGAACGAAATCTACTAACCCATCACCATTCATGTCAGCCAGCGAAGAACTAAATAAAACAGTATCTGTTGCTGTGTTATCGGGGTAGGTTAGCCACTCAACAGGAGCTTCAAAAGAAGTTCCCGTGTTAATCATGACTTTTAATGTATAACTAGAATTTTCTCTGAACAAAAAATCCGCCAGACCATCACCATTCAAGTCTGTCATTGAATAATTCAGTTTTTTAACACTACCGCCACCAGGATGATCACCGGTGTATTCACCCCATACAACGGGTGTATCAAACGATGCCCCTGTGTTAATCATGACTTTTAGAATTCTGGTACCATCAATTCTGTAAGCAAGGTCAACAAGACCATCACCATTCATGTCAGACATTGAATGCATATAAAGCTGGAAGTTATCACCCATTCTGTCTGGATAGATCCCCCAGACGACTGCTTCCTCGAACGCCTGCCCAGTATTAATTAGCACTTTTAATATCTTAGTACCATCAACCCTGTACAATAGATCAACTAAACCATCGCCATTCATATCTGACAGGTAGTGACTAAGAATGTCGTTATTATCGCCCATTCTTTCAGGGTAGCTTCCCCAGTCAACCGGGTCGTCAAACCCTTCGCCAGTATTAATTGCCACCCTAAAAAGAGTAGAGTCTTGCAACCTGTATAGAAAATCAGGTAACCCATCACCATCCATGTCTACCATTGATGAGTTAAACATAACCTCATGATTGCCTGGCGTTCCTACATAGCGCCCCCACTCTACTGACTCTGAAAGAGCTCTACCCGTTTTGTTATAACCAAACTGAGTCGCAGGTAAACAATTACCAGCCCCATCACATTCAGTCATAGACTGAATCTGATTCCGTTGAATGTCGTTATCAGAAGAATAACTGAGCCTATAGTCTTTAATATTAGATTCATTTACATAGGTTTTTATATTCGTTATCAACATATCATTGACAACTTTTGAGCCTGCTACATAACTATTCGTTACGTCCTCGCGATATGTATTCTCAAATCGAATTGAGCGTTGCGCAGCTAAACCGGCTGCATCATTACTCGTATAGTCTATTCGTGATGGACAGTATTGCCCCTTCTCCTTTTTTATCAGGTATTTAACAGTCATATAATTACCAACTGTGTCCATGACCTTATTATTCGCCCACACGCGGACTTCAACACGATTAAGTGCTTCTACTCGAGAGTCGACAGTGTTTCCGTATTCCATAATTTGACCGGACTTTGTCCAGACTTTAAACCAGGTCGGCCCACTACCTGACTGTCCGTATGATACAATCCTTGAGAAAGATTCGATCTCAGTCCGGTACTCAGTGCCATTAGCCCCATATAGCCCATTTTTTGCAACCAGTCGTTGACCATCCATGCAAAACCGATCTTCACTATCGTAGTTAATGCCATCTACAACATCGTCTTGTGCCATTGTTTTAGGACAACGATGAATGACAGACAAACCATTTAAGGACCATCCTTGCCCCCAAATACCATTACCTGATTGGCTGCTGTAGTTGAGGGATAAATCAGGATGCATACCTGCTGTACCAGGAGGAGCTTGAATCGGGATGGTGTAACTTGCACTGCCTGTAGGCGTAACAGAGAACTCACCTGGTGTTGTCGCCATCGCTATGGCATTTGTTGACACAACAAGACTTACGAAAAAACAGGCTATAGCCGGAACAGTATGGAATGGGCTCATCCTTGAACTCCAGATTTGAAATTATTTTTTTATCACACAAGTCCATGTGATTTTTTCAATATTAAACGCTTTGATCTAATAATCTGTCAACACTAAGTGTGTAAGCATATGCTGAACTTTTCTTCGATTTCGTCTTTCGTGAAGCTATGTTGTATCTCTTTCTGTACTATTTCTGTGCACACCACACCAAAGCAGTGCATGACTGAAAATTGCACCTTTACTTATGCAGCTGTTTTTGCTGTGATTAAGCTGTAATTGCATGGTTTCCTGCTTTTGGCTCGCATCTTGCTGAGTCATTGATAAGTCTAGACAAAACAATAAAGGAATACGCAATGACTGCTACCCGCTTCAGGCTCGAGGTTCAGGCAACCGTCCCCGAACGTCTCGCTCGGCTGAATGATCTCGCCAATGACTTGTTATACAGCTGGGACCGTGAGGCCCGCAGCCTGTTTCACCGGCTTGATGAGCCGCTGTGGGAATCTACGGGTCACAACCCGAGGGTTTTTCTGAGACGGATAAGCCAGGACAAGCTCAATGATGCGGCAGAAGATCGCATCTTTATGCAGGACTTTAACCGTGTCCTGTCTAGCTACGACACCTACCTGGAAGAAAATGTAAATTCGGCCGTTAATGAATACCTCGATCCCGACAAAGACCTGGTTGCCTATTTCTGTGCAGAGTTTGGCTTTCACGAAAGCTTTCCAATCTACTCGGGTGGTCTTGGTATTCTCGCAGGCGATCACTGTAAAGCAGCCAGTGATTTGAATGTGCCATTTATCGCGATCGGCCTGCTCTACCGGCAAGGCTATTTTACCCAAACCATCGATGGCCAGGGTCAACAACAGGCCCATTACCACCCGACTGATTTTTCCGACTTACCGGTTGAGCCTGCTCGAGATGAAAGTGGTAATGAAATTCATGTCCATATCGATTTAGCTGAGCGCTCACTTGAGGTAAAAGTCTGGGTCGCGCGTGCCGGCCATATCCGACTTTACCTGCTGGATACCGACCTACCCAGTAACAGTAAAGAAGACCGTGCGATTACCTACCAGTTATACGGGGGGGATATCCATACACGTATTCAACAGGAAATCGTGCTCGGTATTGGCGGTGTTCGTGCCTTACGTGCATTAGGGAAAAAGCCGACGGTATGGCATATCAATGAAGGGCATGCGGCATTCATGATACTTGAGCGTTGCCGTGAACATGTTAGTTCGGGTATGTCCTTTGACAGTGCGCTAGAGGTGACCGCCGCAGGGACAATTTTTACCACACATACGCCCGTGCCAGCCGGCCATGATATTTTTGAACATGCCCTGGTCAAGAGTTACTTCAGCCGTTTCGTACAGCAACTCAATATCGACATGAAGACCTTCCTTGCCCTTGGCGCCAGTCCTCTGCACCCGAAAGGTTTTAACCAAACCGCATTGGGTCTGCGCGGCTCACGCTACCATAACGGTGTTAGCCGTATTCATGGCCGGATTGCCTCCTCCATGGAAGGTTACATCTGGCCACAAATTCCTGAACATGAAAACCCAATGCAGTATGTCACCAACGGTGTGCATGTGCCGACCTTCCTTGCACGTGAATGGTCAAACCTGTTTGACATGCGCTTCGGTGGTGGTTGGCGAAATGAATTATTAAACGAATCGTTTTGGGAGCAGATCGATGGCATTTCGGATCAAACCTACTGGAGCCTGCGTCAAACACTGAAAAGTGCCATGCTCGAAGATGTTCGCAAACGTGCCATCCATCAGTATCAGCGCAATGGTTGCAGTGCATTGCAAATAGAGCGTAATACCCAGTTCCTCGAGCCTGCGCGCAATGATATTTTAACCATTGGTTTTGCACGCCGCTTTGCGACTTATAAACGCGCGCTATTATTGTTTGCTAACCCAGATCGAATAAATCGTTTACTTAATGACCCAGAACGACCCGTGGTGTTTATTTTCGCTGGTAAAGCCCACCCCAAGGATGAACCTGGACAAGACCTGATTCGTACCATTTACGAATACTCACAACAACCTGAATACGCCGGCAAGATCATGATCCTTGAAGGCTACGATATGGCACTGGCACGTAAGCTCGTATCTGGCGTTGATGTCTGGCTTAACAACCCTGAGTACCCACTCGAAGCCAGCGGCACGTCAGGTGAAAAGGCTGGTATAAATGGCGTCATTAATCTCAGCGTGCTCGATGGTTGGTGGGATGAAGGTTATAACGGTGATAACGGCTGGGCCATCTCGCCGCATGAACCCGATTTTGACTCACATTACCGATATCATGAAGAGGCTAACGAGTTACTTGATATCCTCGAAAATAAAGTGGTACCGACTTACTACAACCGTGATGGTCATGGCTACTCCGAACCCTGGATAAAGATATCCAAGGCTTCGATGAAATCGTTAATGCCACAGTATAATTCACAACGCATGGTCATGGACTATGTGCGTAATTTTTATGCCAAGGCCAGTCAGCAATGTCCACTCATTAAAGGTGATAACCATCAACTCGCCGATGAGCTGGCACAATGGAAGCGTCACGTTGCCAACTGTTGGGATGGCGTAACTATACGACGTGTGGATACGGAAGCCTGCTCGATTGGCTCAGGTGAGTCATTGACAATCGAACTTGCTATGAACCTGAATGGACTGAGCATTAATGATATCGTGGTCGAATGCCTGATAAGTGAGCGCGACGAAGAAAACAGCCCTGTTCATGATACGTTACGCTTCCGTGCAGATGGCAATCTTGATTCTGGGGAAACACTCTATCGCCTGGTACTTGAACCGTCATTGTCAGGGCTACAGTACTACCGCATACGTAGCTATCCTTCACACGAGAGCCTTAATCATCGTTTTGAAACCGGCAAGATGATCTGGTTATAGTTATTTATACAAAGAAATGAAGTATTAATGTGATGTTTGATACAACAGAGCACCTACACTCATAGCAACTTCTTAGGCTTCAGTATGGATACCAGCATTCGCTGGTATGACGGCTTCTAAGAATAGCCATTATTAATGGTTAGATGCCTACCGCTTGTCATTCCAGCGTATGCCTTGACCCATAGGATATGGGTAAGGTTACTCTGAACATTCGGGATGATCGAACATGAAGAAACCGCTCTTACTCTCTTCACCCTAACGTTCTACCTGAAGTGGAGGTTGATGATGAAAGTGTCTTCAGGAAACGTTTTTAACACGTCCATAAAGCGTATTGAGTCTTAGCAAGTAGGCGGAGAGAGAGTCGGGGACCTGACCCCAATGGAATTTCCAGGCCCAGTTCCCTTTACTGACACCCGGTACATTCATACGTGCACTGTTATCCAGCGCAAGCAGATCTTGCATGGGTATAACCGCCATATTTGCAACGGAACTGAGTGTGGCGCGTATAACAGGCCATGGCATATCATCTTCACCACAAGCAAAATAGTCATTCACATCGGCGCGCGTATTTTCATCAATACCCAGATACCAGCCGAGGGTGGTTTCATTATCATGCGTACCCGAGTACACCACTGAGTCGTTCTCGTGACAATGCGGTAAATAGGCATTATTGACATCCCCATCAAACGCAAACTGAAGTATTTTCATACCGGGTAAATGGTAACGGTGACGAAGTTTTTCGACATCTTCGGTGATCACCCCGAGGTCTTCGGCCACGAGTGGCAGATCGCCAAAATGTTTATTGAAACATTTGAATAATGCGTCACCCGGTGACTTCACCCACTTGCCCTTTATTGCAGATTCTTCGCGTGCCTTAATTTCCCAACACGCTTCAAAGCCACGGAAATGGTCAATCCGCACAAGGTCATAGAGCTCGAGTTGGCGTCGCATCCTGGCGAGCCACCATTTGAAACCATCTTTCTCCATTACCTCCCAGTTATACAGTGGGTTGCCCCAGCGCTGGCCTGTTTCGGAAAAATAATCGGGAGGCACCCCAGCCACCACTTTCGGCTGACCATTTTTAAATAACTGAAAATTGTCCCTGTTTGCCCAGACGTCTGCACTGTCAAGTGAGACAAAGATCGGCAGATCGCCAAAAACCCTGACCCCCCGTGAGGTGGCATATTCTCGTAGTGCCTGCCATTGCCTGTCGACAACAAATTGTTCATAAATTATTTGCGCAATATCATCTGCATGTTTTTTACGCACATGCTCGATGGCGCGCTCGCCTTTGTCACGCAGGGACTTTGGCCACTCATACCAGGGCTTGCCTTGTTGGTCACGCTTGATGCATTCAAACAGTGTGTAATCATCAAGCCAATACGCCTGTTTACGCGTAAAACCTTTCAGACGCTGCTTATCTTTCTTGTCGGCGTGTTCTTGAAAATGTCTGTGTGACATTTCCAGCATGAGTGCATGATTGTGACTCGCATCTTCCGCGAGCCAACCCCACTCACGCAGTAAGTGCGAACTGATGAAGTGGGTGTTCAATGCCAGGGCTGAACCACCTATATAAGGTGAACCTTGATCATCAGGCGGATTAAGCGGCAGAAGCTGCCACACGCCGAAACCGGATACCGCGAGGAAATCAACAAAATGGTAGGCGTCTGGGCCAAACTCGCCCGTTGGTAATGATGTAGGGTGACACAACACACCTGATTGCCGCTGTGAAAAAGGTGAGGAGTGTTCCATAATCCCTGCCTTAAGCCTGCCCACGCCGCATGGCACCACCTTGTTCAGGTTTGCCACTGCCATGCGTAAATGAATGCGATAAGGCCTCCGGGGGTTCGACACCCAGGATCGCGTATAAATGAGCCAGGTGCAGACGGAAAAGATGCTCGAAATCACTCACGGCTTCTGCCGGATTGTAATCACCGAACCACCAAAACCAGTCTGAGCCCTCACACAGTGCAAGTTGCCGGGTTGCCGCGTCCCGGTCTTTTTTATCCAGGTGTTTCGAGGCCATCACAACATCGTAAGCACGTTTTGCCTCGATGAGCAGATCCCAGCCCCGGTTCTTGTCCGGATCGCCAATCCAGGTTGAGAAGGTTCCGTACACCCAACTCCCTGCTTGCATGCTGTCCATATGCGCGGGCTCAATACCTTGTACAAGGCACTTGCTAAATGTCGTTAAATTCAGCGAAGGATGCCCGGTAAGCTTTTCATACAGGGCATTGAGGAAATAATAGCCATTATTCGGGTAATGCTCCCAGGCATTCTCCCCATCCATAATAATCGATACAACATGTTGCTCCGGATTATCACATGATGAGGCGATATGTTCGATATGGCCGACAAGGTTGGCAACGGCATCATCGGCATGCCAGTTTGAATACGTAAAACCAATCAAATCTGACAACCCATCATCGCGGAAAAAGCATGCGACATCGCTTTCGCCTACCGTGTATGGTTTATATAAACCGTGGTTGGTTTCAATCTCTTCACTGCGCTGCAAGGCTGCCATGCTATTTCGTAAAACCGATTCACCCGTTGCAGCCCAGCTTAATTTATAGTCGCCTAACAGGCTTAATGTTTCATTACTGACACTGCCTTCAGATGGCCAGCAGCCTGTTGGCCGCATGCCAAAATATTTTTCAAACACGGCCAGGCCTTCTTCGATATGCCAACGCGAGCGTTGCTCACCTTTCGGGTAACTACGCGCACCGGGCAGGTCGGCCTCGGGCATGGCATCGTAGGTTGAATTCAAATCGATCATGAGTGGCACAATCGGATGTGCGTAAGGGTTCATCGACAATTCGATGCGTCCCTGTTCAGCCAGCGTCTTATAACGAGGGATCACACTCGCAATCAGATCAGCAATAATGCTTACGAGTTGTTGTCGATCGTGAACCGAGAAATCTCGTCCCTTTTCAACCAGTGCCTGTACCTCAGTATTATTTCGGTGTGTTTCTTCCGCCAGCCAGACCAGGTGATACCAGACGAGAATATCGACAACAAACTGGTCATGCATATAGTGGAGCATGGCTGGCTTTTCGTCGATCATGCGTGCAATCTCGACAAGGCGCGCGTAATCCTCATTCGGGGTAATCAGGCGTTCTTCATTCGCACGGGTACACTGCCTTACCAGCTCTATCTTTTGTTCAACATGGTTTGGTAAGGTCGGTGATGCAAGGGCCGCAAGCAGCGGATCGTGAATACTCTCGCCGTGGGCAATAAAACCCTTTAACTGTTGCGCATAATCATCAATCTGCTCAAGCAGGATAGGCGCAAAATTTACCACTGCAGTCGCCCCCTCATGTGCTTCAAGGATTGCCGCCATATCAATGTAATCTTTCATGGCATGCAGGTATGTCCAGGGTAACTGGTATTGGCCGCTTGCCGTATCACGGTATTGGGGCTGGTGCATGTGCCAGCACAGCACCACCTTCAAGCGTTTATCTGACATGGTGCAGTTCCTGGCCGAGCATTTCAGGCGTAACGAGGGTAATGCCATTCGGTGTCACATAAAAACGTTTTGCATCTTCTTCAAGGTCTTTACCGATCACGGTTCCATCAGGAATTTCGCATCCCTTATCAATCACGACACGACTCAGGTAGCAATTCTGGCCTATCCGTACATCGGGAAGAATCACGGCATCTTCAACAACACTATAGGAACGCACCATGACATTCGAAAACAGTAATGAATGTCTGACCGTTGCACCTGAAATAATACAGCCACCCGACACCATCGAGTCGACTGTCATACCGCGACGATCATCCTGGTCATGGACAAACTTGGCGGGTGGGAATTGAGACTGGTATGTCCAGATAGGCCACTCTTCGTCATACAGGTTTAGTTCCGGGGTGACCCCAATTAATTCGAGATTTGCCTCCCAAAAGGCGTCAACGGTTCCGACATCACGCCAGTAGGCTTGCAGACCTGTTTCAGGGTCTCTGAATGGATAGGCCACCACGCGGTTTTTCTTAATCACCCGCGGCAGGATGTCATGCCCAAAGTCATGACTTGAATACGGCTCATCCGCATCACGTATTAATTGTTCATAAAGAAACTTGGCATTGAAGATATAAATCCCCATTGAGGCCAACGCCATCGAATCATCACCTGGTACAGGCGTAGGGTGTTCCGGCTTTTCATTAAACTCTTTGATCACTTGCCCCTCATCTACCGTCATGACACCAAACTGGGTGGCGCGTTCCACGGCCACCTCGATACAGCCAACCGTTAAGTCGGCCCCCTGCTCTACGTGGTAAGCAAGCATCGGGCCATAATCCATTTTATAGATATGGTCGCCCGCCAGGATAAGGATATATTTCGGATCGTGTATACGCACGATATCGAGATTTTGGTAAATGGCGTCTGCTGTGCCTGCATACCATGAGGTTTCTATGCGCTGTTGAGCAGGTAATAATTCGACAAATTCGCCAAATTCACCTCGCAGGTATGACCAACCTTGTTGGACATGACGTATCAATGAATGGGCCTTGTACTGGGTCGCAACACCTATCCGGCGTATGCCCGAGTTGACGCAGTTAGAAAGTGGGAAATCAATAATCCGGAACTTGCCACCGAAGGGAACAGCCGGTTTTGCACGCCATAAAGTCATATGCTTAAGGCGCGAACCACGCCCACCCGCAAGGATTAGTGCAAAAGTATCTCGCGTCAGGCGACTGACAAAACGCGGTGTCTGACCGATCTTCAAATCATGCCTCCATCATCCATTTATTGAACTCCCTGGTCCCTGTTTTGATGTTGTGCACTATTCTTGCATCTGCATATGACAAGATGCTTACGCATGTGAATGTACGTACCTGTCACATTCTCATGCTATGGTATCGTCACAGGGTGCGTCAAATAGGCAAACGTAACCTGCTAAGTGTAGTCCAAAACCCCAAACAGGGATGTAATGAGCAAACTATCAGACAAAAAAAGTGTGCAAAAAGAGCGCACGGTGACGCCTGAAAAGCGCCTTCTTAGTGCAGACATGGCGCGCATTCGGGATGCCCGACATGCTGACCCCTTTTCTGTGCTTGGCTTACACTCTGATAATAACCACACAATCATTCGTGCTTACCTACCTCATGCTGAATCAGTAAAGCTAGTTGATTCTGATATTGTCCTGGAACGACTCCCGGGTACTGACTTTTTTATTAGCGAAACATTGCCTGAATCACTCTCTAGCCCCTATCAACTTGAAACAACCGATGCGGATGGCCATCAGACCCGGTTCCACGATCCATACTGTTTTCCTCCCCAACTCAGTGAGTACGACCTCTACCTCTATGGCGAAGGTCGCCACTGGAAGGCATGGCATTGGCTCGGCGCACATATTCATGAAGCAGGTAACATCAAAGGCGTATTGTTTGCCGTTTGGGCACCCAATGCTGAGCGTGTCAGTGTCGTCGGGGACTTCAATCACTGGGATGGTCGGTGCCACCCCATGCGTCTGCGTGGCAACAGTGGTGTGTGGGAGTTATTTATCCCTGCACTAAAAGAAAGGGATCTGTACAACTTTGAAGTACGCACGACGAGCAGTGATATCCTGCTGAAAAGTGATCCGTATGCGCGCGAGTTTGAATCCTCCTCCGCCACTGCAAACCGCGTTGTTGCTCCTAGTCACTATGCATGGGGTGATCAATACTGGATTGAGCAACGTCAACAACATGACTGGCTACATGCCCCCCTATCTATTTATGAAGTGCACCTGGGCTCATGGCAACGTGATGCAGAGGGCGAAATGCTCGGTTACCGTGAGCTCGCCGAACGACTGGTCGAGCACGTGCACTTCATGGGGTTTACCCATGTTGAGCTATTACCGATCGCCGAACACCCCTTCTATGGTTCATGGGGCTACCAGACAACCGGTTATTACGCCCCTTGTTCACGTTATGGTCATGAAGATGACCTGCGTTACCTGGTTGACCTTTGCCACCAAAACAATATTGGTGTCATCGTTGACTGGGTGCCTGCTCACTTTCCCAAAGATGCACACGGCCTGGCGCGCTTTGATGGCACAGCCTTATACGAACATGCCGATCCGCGTCGTGGCGAACACCGTGACTGGAATACACTCATCTTTAATTACGGCCGTCACGAAGTTTGTAATTTCCTGATTGCCAATGCCTTGTACTGGCTCGACGAGTTTCATATCGACGGACTGCGTGTCGATGCAGTTGCCTCCATGCTGTATCTTGATTTCGCCCGTGAAAAAGATGATTGGCTGCCCAATAAACATGGCGGTCGCGAAAATATCGAGGCCGTCGAATTCATTAAACAGCTAAATATTGTCAGTCATGAGCAATTTCCTGGCACCATCATGATGGCCGAAGAGTCGACTGACTGGCCGAAGGTGTCACGTCGTACCGATCAAGGTGGACTCGGTTTCAGTATGAAGTGGAACATGGGTTGGATGCATGATGTCCTCGATTACATGAAGCTCGAACCCGTGCACCGTCGTTATCATCATAACAAGCTGACCTTCGGCATGATGTATAACAATAATGAAAACTTCATCCTGCCTTTCTCGCATGACGAAGTCGTCCATGAAAAGGCCTCACTGCGCTACAAGATGAGTGGAGATGAGTGGCAGCAGTTTGCAAACCTGCGTCTGCTATACCTGCTTATGTATACTCACCCGGGCAAACAACTCCTTTTCATGGGTAACGAGTTTGGCCAGGGCAGTGAATGGAACCATGACCAGTCTTTAGACTGGCACCTGCTTGAACACCCCTTTCATCAGGGCTTGATGAAATTTGTCAGCGATATCACTCATCTCAACCGTTCACAAGCCGCATTGCACTATTATGATTTTGAAGAACGTGGCTTCAAATGGATTAACTGTGATGATTCTGTGCAATCAGTATTGAGTTTTAAACGCATGAGTGATGATGAAACAATTATCGTCATTCTGAATTTCACACCCGTACCCCGGCAACGTTACCGCATCGGTGTTGACCAACCGGGTCACTATGCCGAGTTACTCAATACAGATTCCGAAATATACGGCGGCAGTAATATCGGCAACCATGATGGTTGCCAGGCCGATGAACAACCATGGATGGACTATCCCTGTTCCATCGCGGTGGACCTGCCACCGCTGGCCGGTATTATTCTAAAACGGTCTTAATCCCCAGTATCTGTCATCAGCTCGTCTGCAGAGACGGCCAGGTCGTAACGCTCCTTGGCAATCGTGTGAATATTTTCTGCAAACTGCGGATGGTCTTTCAGTATCCGTCCAAAGTCAGATTTCTTCAGTACAAACAAGTCACATAATGTTTTCGCACGAATCGTCGCGGTACGTGGCGTTGACATGAGGATGCCAATCTCACCGAAGAAGTCACCATCTTTAAGGGCCTTGAGCACATTGCCGTTCGCATCCAGCACTTCGACCTCGCCTCGACAAATCATGTACATCTCACTTGCAATGTCACCAATTTGAATAATTGTTTCACCTGCTTCTGCTGTCGTTGAACGCAGGGCCATAATGATCGAGTTAAGCAGCAGTGGCTCAGCACCTTCAAAGAGTGGTAACTGTTCCAGTACATCCGGGGTGACCACCTCGAACCATTTACGACCATCTTTTTCAATCAGGTCATTTGCTGCTTTAGGTCCCCAAGAATTTCGGGTGTAATTCGGGAAGTCTTGTGCCGGCGTTGACTCCCAGTGATTGAGAATTGGCTGGGCAATCTTCCAGGCCGCTTCAACAAGATCACCACGTGAAAACAGTGTTGCATCACCGTGTGTACAGGAATAAATCATGACTTCGTAACCTGTATAGCGTGAGGCCTTGAAGTTATCACCGTAGTTAAATGCCATATCGACGTTCTGCAATTGCAGGGTCGGCCCCGGTATCTTGGCCTGGAATAACAGTTCAATAGCCTGGTAGGGCTGCACGTGGAAGACAAGCCGGTTGGGCGCAAGTGAGTCGACACTTGTGCCCTCAAAGATGCGCTCTGGAGCTTTCTTGAATTCAACCACGATTTCGGTACCGCGTTTCCACAGCGCCTTACCGGAGCGCAGGTAGATAGGTACACCTTCCCAGCGCCAGTTATCCACCATAAATTTTGCTGCGGCAAAGGTTTCAGTACTGGATTCCGGGTTTACATCTTGAGATTGACGGTAACCCGGCTGATCGACTTCGCCATCGTCAGTATAGGAGGGTCCGTATTGACCACGGACAACATAATCCGGCACTTCATCTTCATCATAGATACGCACCGACTCGAGTAATTTGGCCTTTTCATTTCGAATCGCATCAGGCTTGAACGAGCCGGGTGTTTCCATACACAGGTAGGCCAGCATCTGGAACATGTGGTTCTGCATCATGTCGCGAAGCACACCGGAACTGTCGTAGTAACCACCACGTGAACCGACATCAACCGCTTCACAGACATTGAACTGAATGTTATCAATATGATGTTTGTTCCAGAGTGGTTCAAACATACCATTCGAGAAACGGAATGCCAGCAGGTTCTGAACTGTTTCTTTGCCCAGGTAATGATCAACACGGTAGATTTGTTCTTCATCCCAGTTTGCCAGTACAGCTTTATTCAGTTCGAGAGCAGATTCGAGATCAGTGCCAAACGGTTTTTCAACAATAATACGTTTCCAGCCTTCACCATCCTGGAAACCCGCCTTGGCAAGGTTGTCACAAATCATACCGAAGAAACGTGGCGCCATCGCGAAGTAGAACAGGATATTGCCACCTGCCTGGTACTTCTCGTTCAGATCTGAGACCGTCTTCATCATGTTTTCATAATGCGCCGGATCATCCAACCCACCAGGTAGAAAGTGGAAACGGCTCATCAACTCATCACAGGCCGGCTCATCAAATTCCTTACGTGTGTGAAAGCCTCTCAAGCCATTTTCTTCGCTGCCCATGCTTTCGCGAAACTCTTCATTACTGATTTCACTACGCCCTGTGCCAAGTACGGCGAAATTATCTGATAACAATCCGTCACATGTCAGGTTATAAAGCGCAGGCACCAACAGTCGCTTCGTCAAATCACCTGACGCCCCGAATATGACCATAATGCATGGTTCACTTGGCGGACTGTCTTCCTGTGATTCGATTCCCATTGATCCGATTACCTGTGCGCTATCTGACATTACTGTTTCTCCAGTTTACTACTCTGTTCTATTTATCATTACAGTCACGGATTGTGACGTTAAATTTGTATTTAGTCTTTTTTTAAATCGAGTGAGGCTGAGTTTATGCAATAACGCATACCTGTCGGTTTCGGCCCATCAGGGAAAACATGCCCCAGGTGTGAGCCACACTTTTTACAATGCACTTCTTCCCTTCGCATACCGTGACTGGTATCAACATCTGACTCAACCGCTACGTCGTTTAGCGGTTGCCAGAAGCTTGGCCAACCCGTGCCAGAATCAAATTTTGTTTCTGAATTAAACAAGGGCTCTCCACAACACACACATGTGTAAACCCCATTATCCTTGCAATCATGATACTTGCCGGTAAATGCACGTTCAGTGCCATGCTCGCGGCATACCTGGAATTGCTCAGCGGTGAGTTTCTCACGCCACTGCTCTTTACTGATGTTTTTCGGATCGTCCATATGTATATTCTTAACGATTCTTTTTATAATGGTTAATAAGCCCATTGGTCGATGCATCATGTGTTGTGACATTCGAGTCACCCTTCAATTCTGGCTGGATGACCTGGGCAAGCTGTTTACCCAGCTCCACACCCCATTGATCATATGAGTTTATTCCCCAAATCATACCTTGTACAAATATCTTGTGCTCGTACATCGCGATAAGCATACCCAGGCTATGCGGCGTGACTTTCTGAAGCATAATGGAATTAGTCGGTTTGTTACCCGGGAAAACCTTGTGGGGCAGCAGGTTCTCCAGCTCATCCCCGGACATGCCTGCAGCCTCCAGTTCTATGCGTGCTTCTGTTGAGGATTTTCCACTCATCAGTGCCTCTGTCTGGGCAAAGAAGTTCGACATCAGGATCGGATGATGCTCACCACGTGGATTTTGTGATTCTATCGCTGCAATAAAGTCACAGGGAATCAACTTGGTACCCTGATGAATTAGCTGGTAGAAGGCATGCTGGCCATTGGTGCCCGGTTCACCCCAGATAACAGGGCCGGTGGAGTAGTCAACGACCTTACCGTCTTTGTTGACGCGCTTACCATTACTCTCCATATCGCCTTGCTGGAAATAGGCTGCAAAGCGATGCAGGTACTGGTCATAAGGTAGAATCGCCAACGTCTGCGCGCCAAAGAAATTGTTATACCAGACGCCCAACAGTCCCATAATAACAGGGAGGTTATCTGTATAATCCGTATTCAGGAAATGCTGATCCATTTCATGGGCACCTGCCAACAGATCTTCGAAATTATCCATACCAATGGCCAGCGCAATCGGCAGACCAATGGCACTCCATAAGGAATAACGACCGCCGACCCAGTCCCAGAATTCGAACATATTATCGGTATCGATACCAAACGCAGAGACGGCTTCCGCATTTGTTGATAAGGCCACGAAATGTTTTGCCACGGCCGACTTGTCACCTGCCGTTTCTAACAACCACTCTCGTGCAGTCGTCGCATTGGTGATTGTTTCCTGTGTGGTGAATGTCTTCGATGCAACAATAAACAAGGTTGTTTCCGGATCACACTTTAGCAATGTCTCAGCCATATGCGTGCCGTCAATATTCGATACAAAGTGCATGCCCAGTTCACGCTGTGTATACGGTTTCAGCGCCTCGACCACCATTACAGGGCCAAGATCAGAACCACCAATACCAATATTCACGACGTCAGTAATTTGTTTACCTGTGTATCCTTTCCACTCACCACTACGAACTGAATCGGTAAAACCGCGCATTTTATCCAACACGGCATTCACAGCAGGCATTACATCTTCACCATCGACCACGATAGGCGTGTTACTGCGATTACGTAAAGCCACATGCAACACGGCCCGCTTTTCGGTGATATTGATCTTTTCACCCGCGAACATCTTTTTTGCCTGCTCTTTAATATCTCGCTCAGTAGCCAGATCAAATAACAGCTTCAGGGTTTCAGCGTTAATAATATTCTTGGAATAGTCGAGCAGAATATCGCCACAGCTCTTTGAAAAGGCATCAAAGCGTCCTGAATCTTCCAGGAACATGTCACGCATATGGTGACCGGATATTTTTGCGTAATGTTCATCAAGCGCCTTCCACGCTGACGAATCTGTCAGAGTTGACATAGTACTCCCCCACTCATTGTTTTTTATGTTACAGGTAGACCTGTAGATTTAATGCTTAATTCGCCTCATGTTCAGAAACGAGGATCTTTTCGATTTCTCCTAGCACGGTCTGAACATCACTTTCCGATTCAGGTCGGGTCCGCGCGTAATCTGTGCGCTGCTTACGTTCATGTGCCACAAGGTCTATGCGCTCCCTGATATCCGGGTAGGCCTTGATAAAATTCAGGAACTCCTCGCGACCGACCCGCACCAGTTCCATTTGCGTGACTGCCGAAACAGAAGCAGCCCTTGGTGCCCCCGTTAAGATTGACCATTCACCAAAATAGTCTCCAGGACGTAACAATGCGAGATTAAGTTCAGTGTCATCAACATCGGTATGAACTCGTGCAACACCATAGTTAATAATATAAAAGGCATCACCCTGCTCACCTTCGCGTATTAACTGTTCACCTTTCTTCGCCGTCACTAACGATGAGACTTCCCCCATATCTACAAGCACTTCATCTGACAGTGTTGAAAAAATATTCACGGCCTTGAGTGCCGTGTTGATCGTCCGATTATGATAACGCTCAAACACTGCATCGCGCAGCACGGGAACTTGATCAATTAGTTCACCAAGTACTTCCCCCGGTATCTCAAGTACGACCGAGTTCTTTATCACCGTAACTGTTGCAATGCGCGGCATCATGAATAACGCCGCAATCTCACCAAACACTTCCCCCGAATACAGTTTTCCCAGAGAAATCGTATTGTTTTGTACATCTTCGGTAACTTCAACAGCCCCATTCAGTAATACGAACACACTGCTGTCTCTTTGGTATTGCTTGCAGAGGACATCACCCGTGTTTACAACCCGTACTGTGCCCCTGTGCATCAGGTATTCACGATCCTGTTGTGTTAGCAAATCTCCGAAAATTGGATTCTTTTGCATCGCACGATGCATAGAATCAACAATCGCATTCATATCCGGCATGCCATACTCCTTGATTATTCTTTTTTCCCGTTAGTTTGACCTGTTATTGTACTAGCCAGGTGCTTCCAAACGGTGATGCAGGTCACGTGGTACTTACTCCGGCCAGGCTGCCTCGTCCATCATAACCAGCGTATTTTCTGCATTGATCGTCGCAATAGGCAGGTTTTCACCTGATCGCCAGCGTGTCAAGGCTTCTTGCTTGCCTGCACCAGTAATCAGCATCAATAATTCCGTCGTATTGGAGAGACTTGCAGCACTTAGACTCACGCGATCAGGCGGCGGCTTGGGTGCATCATGAACCGCGTGAACCGATTCGGATTCATTATGCACATGCCCCGGGAACAGGCTTGCGGTATGACCATCTTCTCCCATACCCAGCAAAACCATATCAAAGGGCAGTGCCGTAGCAACAATATCCGTGTAGGCCTGTGCGGCAGACTCCGCACCTTGTTCAGCCGGGATCGCATAAACCTGTTCAGACGGGATTGGCACATGCACAGTCAACGAACGGGCTGCCATGACACTATTACGTTCAGCATTATCGACTGGCAGGCAACGCTCGTCACCAATATAAACATGCCAGTTTGACCAGTCCGAGTCACTTTCGGCAAGTGCACGATAACAGGCCTCGGGTGTCGTGCCACCCGCCATGACAATCTTGAATGCACCATGATCAGCGATTGCTGTTTTTGCAGCAGCGAGTATACGTTCACATGCTGAAGCGGCAACAGCCTGGCCATCAGGAAAAATCTCGTATTCGGGAAAGCTCACAACAGTATCCTTTAATTCCTGGTTATTCTTTATCTTGTTCAGGCTCAAGTGAATGTCGCCAGTAATGGGTCTCGCTATCGAACAAACGGCGGGATTCAACTGGCCCCCAGGTGCCGGCCTGGTAGGTATTAATATATTCACGCTCCATTGACCAAACTTTTAGAACCGGGTCAACCACGCGCCATGCCCACTCTACTTCATCGTAGCGAAGGAACAAGGTGCTATCGCCTTCAATCACATCAAGCAGCAAATCTTCATAGGCATCGGTCGGGGCTTCCCCCTTGTTCCTGAAACTCGCATCAAGGCTGGTCATGCGGGTTTTCATTTCCAGCCCTGGTTCTTTGACCGATAGCTCCATGCGCAGACATTCAGTGGGTTGAATACCCAGTAACACCCAGTTTGCATGCATGACCTCTATCTGGGTATTACGGAACAATTGCTGTGGGGGATGTTTAAACTTGATGCTGACAGCTGATTGACCCGCCGCAAGGCGTTTGCCGGTGCGCAGGTAAAACGGGACATCACGCCACCGCCAGTTATCAATGTAAAGTTTCATCGCAGCATAGGTTTCATTGACACTGTCTGCCGGCACCTTGTCTTCTTCAAGATACCCTTTTACACGATCACCATCCATCATTCCGCTGGCATATTGAGCGCGGAAGGCATGTGCATGGACGGCATTTCTAGGGATCGGACGAATTGATTTTAGGACCTTGACCTTTTCATCACGGATAGCTTCCGGTTCCATGGATACCGGTGGCTCCATTGCCACCATCGTCATGAGTTGTAGCAGGTGACTCTGGATCATGTCACGCAGTGCACCGGCACCATCGTAATAATCGGCGCGACCACCTACACCCAGTTCTTCTGAATGTGTGATCTGAACATGCTCGATGTAGTTGCGGTTCCAGAGCGGTTCCAATAACAGGTTTGCAAACCTGAACACCAGTACATTTTGCACGGTACCTTTGCCAAGGTAATGATCGATTCTGTAAATCTGGTGTTCTTTCAAGTATTTTTCCATGCTTTTTTGCAGCACAGTTGCACTTTCAAGATCGTAACCGAAGGGTTTTTCAACGACGACCCTCCGCCAACCATGATCTTCGGCGAGTAAATTAACTTCACTCAGATGTCGAATGACCATGCTGAAATCAGCCGGGCGGATTGACATATAAAAAGCGATATTCTTAGGGAATTCTGCTGACTCCATTATGAGCCCGCTCATTTCTTCGTAGCTGGTCTTTTCAGTCAGGTCGCCCCTGAAATATTGCAGTCGGGCTGAGAACTTTGTAAACGTTTCGTCATCAATACCACCGCGCGCCTTTTGCGTTACCCAGCCACGCACCTCATTGATGCATTGCTGCTGGTCCCAATCCCGGCGACCTACCGCAATAATTTTTGTGCCTTCTGGCAGGTAACCCGCTGCCTCCAGATGATACAACGCCGGCATTAATTTAAGGCGCGACAGGTTACCTGTCGCGCCAAAAATCACGTACGTACATGGCTCTACCATACTCAGTACCTTATTGTTTCTTCCTCTACCTATACATTATAGGTGCTGGAAGAAACATTGCCGCCACTACCGATCCAGTCAGTGTGGAACATCTCACCGCGAGGTTTATCGACACGTTCGTAAGTATGTGCGCCAAAGTAATCACGTTGCGCCTGCAGCATATTCGCTGGCAGTCGTGCACTGCGGTAGCCATCGTAATATGACAGCGCCGAAGAGAAGGTAGGTGTAGGAATACCAAGTTCTGCACCCTTGGCAACCACCTTGCGCCAACCTTCCTGCGCAGTGTGTATCGCATCACGGAAGAAGTCGTCCAAGAGCAGGTTTTCAAGTTCAGGGTTCTTATCAAATGCCTGTTTGATGTTACCAAGGAAGGCACTGCGAATAATACAGCCACCACGCCACATTAATGCAATACTGCCGTAGTTCAGGTTCCAACCATATTCTTTGGCTGCTTCACGCATCAACATATAACCCTGTGCGTAAGAAATAATCTTAGAGGCATACAGTGCATCGTGGATATAGCCGACATATTCATCGACATCGCCATCGAAGCTTGCACCGGGGCCATCAAGAAACTCTTCAGCCTTGACGCGCTCATCTTTCATCGCCGATAAGCAACGCGCAAACACGGATTCACCAATCAGTGTCAGTGGAATACCCAGGTCAAGTGCATTAATACCTGTCCATTTACCCGTTCCCTTCTGGCCAGCACGATCAAGGATACGATCCAGCGGTGCCCCTTCATCATCCTTGAAGCCCAAAATGTTCGCAGAGATTTCGATCAGGTATGAATCCAGCACACCCTTGTTCCATTCAGAGAAGACGGATTGCATCTGATCTTCGTTCATACCGAGGCCACGTTTCATAAAGTCATAGGCTTCACAAATAAGTTGCATGTCTCCGTATTCGATACCGTTATGCACCATCTTGACGTATTGACCGGCACCTTCTTCACCGACCCAGTCACAACAGGCTTCGCCATCAACCTTGGCCGCGATTGATTGGAAAATATCCTTAACATGTGGCCATGCATCAGGGTTACCGCCCGGCATGATTGAAGGACCATTTCGTGCACCTTCTTCGCCACCAGAAATACCGGTGCCGATGTATTGAATACCTTTCTCGGCAAGATCACGCGTACGACGATTCGTGTTTGTATAGAGTTCATTACCACCATCAATAATGATGTCACCTTCATCCAGGTGAGGTACGAGCAAGTCAATAAATGAATCGACTACATCACCGGCTTTCACCATCATCATCACACGACGCGGTTTTTTCAAACTACCGACCAGTTCTTCAATCGAATGTGTGCCGACAATCTCGGTACCCTTGGCGCGCCCCTCCATGAATTCATCGACTTTCGATGTTGTACGGTTGAACACTGCGACCTTGATGCCGTGGTCATTCATATTCAAGACCAGGTTTTGCCCCATTACGGCGAGTCCGATTAAACCGATATCTGCTTCAGACATATTTTTATCCTTCTTGGTTTTTTAGTTTGTTTTTATGCTGCCCCGCGAACGACACGTTCTTGCACATAGTCTTCAAGTTTCAACAAATCCGCAGTGAACCCCCTGATCCCCTGTGAAAGCTTTTCGACTGCCATTGCATCTTCGTTATGCATCCAGCGCATGGTCTTCTCATCGAGTTCAACTTTATCGATGTCCATTGACCTTGCTGCGTCTGCATCAAGGAAGGTGTTAATGTCACCTTCTGCACTTTGCAGCTCATTTAATAATTTTGGTGCGATCGTTAGCAGGTCGCAGCCCGCTAATTGCAGAATCTCACCATGATTACGGAAACTCGCACCCATTACCTGGGTAGGGCAACCGTGTTTCTTGTAATAGTTATAAATCCGGGTAACTGACTTGACGCCCGGATCATCCTCAGGAGCATAACCATCTACTCCTTCACTGGCTTTGTACCAATCCATAATACGGCCAACAAACGGTGAGATCAGTGTCACTTCGGCATCTGCACACGCAACGGCTTGTGCGAAACTGAATAACAATGTCAGGTTACAATGTATACCTTGTTTTTCAAGTTCACTGGCCGCCTGAACGCCTTCCCATGTCGCGGCCAACTTGATCAGGATACGTTCTTTAGCAATACCGAAGCCGTCATACATTTCTATGAGTTCATTGGCCTTGCGGACACTGCCACCGGCATCAAAAGATAAACGCGCATCGACTTCTGTAGAAACACGTCCCGGGACGATCGAAAGAATCTCCCGACCAAACACAACCGCCAACCGATCGAGGATTAATGCCGTTTGGGCTGCAGGTGTCGATGCATTGCTCATCCCGTACTCGACGGCCTCATCGACAAGGTGCTGGTACTGTGGCAACTGTGCAGCGGCATAGACCAGTGACGGGTTCGTTGTCGCATCCGTTGGCAGATACTGCTTAATAGAATCAAAGTCACCTGTATCGGCGACGACAGTAGTGATTTTTTTTAATTGTTCGAGCTTGTTCATGTTCCCCTCCTTAGCACGGTCTGCTTCCTACTTAATCAAACGGAAGCAAGCCACTTTCGCAACAATACCCACCACGAGTACGTGAGGGTGTTTTCGCTATCGATGAACTTCACTTTCGGACCATGCTAACTGCACCAACACATGGCTACCCGGTTAACACTTCAAACACTGCTTCTTATAATTGTTATACTCACCATCAGAGACAACTTGACATAATGCCCCAGCACCACAGTGAGTTACTGAGTATAGACCCGATGGCTGCCAGCGACTAGACGAAAATGCTGACAAAAATTTATTAATAATGAAACCCTCAAAAACCCTACAGTCGTTGTTTATTACCAGCGAGGCCTACCCACTGATTAAAACCGGTGGTCTGGCTGACGTAGCAGGTAGCCTACCACCTGCACTCGCTTCTCTGAAGCCGACTCGTCATCGCCCAGGCATCGAACAACGCATCTTGTTACCCGGCTATCGACAGGTGCTTGAACAACTCAAATCACCACGTGTTATCACTGAGATCACGCATACGAACCATAAAGGTGCAATTCGTCTATTGGAAAGCCAGCTGCCCGGTACGGATATCACCCTGTGGGTCGTCGATGCGCCAGATTGTTTCGATCGGGATGGTGGTCCTTACTCAGACAATAGCGGCCAAGACTGGCCCGACAATGCCTGGCGCTTTACTGTTTTTTGCCAGGCCGCCGTTGTCATAGCACTTAACCAGGCCGGACTCGATTGGCAACCCGATATTGTTCATTGTAACGATTGGCAGACGGGTTTGGTTCCGGCCCTGTTGTCCCTGCATACAGCGCGACCGACAACCATATTTACCATACACAACCTTGCCTACCAGGGTGTGTATTCCAGCGATACGTTCTTTTCACTTAACTTACCTCAGACTCTGTGGCACATGGATGGGTTGGAATACTATGGCAACATGGCCTTCATCAAGGGTGGGCTCGCCTATGCGGATTGGCTCATGACGGTTAGCCCGACCTATGCACAGGAGATCCAAATGCCCGATTTCGGATTTGGGCTCGATGGCCTGCTACGTCACCGTGCCGAACAGTTATCGGGGATTATTAATGGCATAGATACCAACGAATGGGATCCTGCGACTGACCCGGCGCTTGTAAAGAATTTCGATATTGACGACTTTGCGGATAAAACCGCTAACAAAACGGCCTTGCAAAAAGAGCTTGGCCTGCCCATCTGCGCAACAACGCCAATGTTGGCCTTCATCGGCAGGCTGGTCTGGCAAAAGGGCATTGATGTACTGCTTGATGCCCTTCCTGAACTTCTTCAATCTGACATTCAGTGTGTCGTCCTCGGCAGCGGTGACAGCACTGAGGAACAGCGACTCAGTGAGCTGGTTGCCCGGTTCCCGGACAAGCTGGCCATCTATATCGGCTATGACGAGCCGTTGGCCCACCGCATTGAGGCCGGTGCCGACATGTTTTGCATGCTTTCCCGCTATGAGCCCTGTGGCCTGAATCAACTCTATAGCCTGCGGTATGGAACTGTACCCATCGTCCGTCGCACCGGTGGCCTGGCAGATTCAGTTGTCGACGCCCGTGAAGGGGCCCGTGGCACCGGTTTTGTGTTTGACCATACGTCGAAACAAGACTTCATGGCGACCATGGCACGTGCCCTGGAGCGCTATAAACACCGCAAACAATGGCAGGCACTTGCGAAAAGGGGCATGCGCCGTGACTTCAGCTGGAAGCAAAGCGCCCGCCATTACCTCGACCTATATATAAAGGTTCACCGCCAACGCCTCGGCTAACCTGCGCGACCCTTCACAAACAGGTATAATGCGCGACCTTACGCCCGTCTTGGGCCAGGTATACTGGGAAATATTTCTAACAAAATCCCACAACATATTGAAATACAAGGTTTTACGGCCAATGAGTACGCAAATCAGTGACAAACAACTACGCAGTCGAGTAAAGCTATTAGGTAAATTACTCGGTAACGTTCTGCATGATCAGGCCGGTGAACGCGTCTATAAGACGGTCGAAACCCTGCGTAAAGGCTATGTCAGCCTGCGCAAAACGGATGATGAACGTAAGCGCAAGCGCCTCAAGAAGATCATCCAGATGCTCGAACCCGGCCTGGCGACACATGTTGTACGCGCCTTCAGCACCTATTTCAGCTTGCTTAACATTGCTGAGGAAGCCTACCAGCACCGCCAGCGCCGCCAGGAAGTGCGTACGCATGGCAATAAACTCTGGAAAGGGTCTTTCCACAAAACCCTCACCGAGCTTCATGATCAGGGCGTGACGTATGAGCAGCTGAAAACGCTACTCGGCAGCCTTAACTACATGCCAGTGTTCACGGCCCACCCAACCGAGGCCAAACGCCGTACAATCCTCGAGGCCCTGCGCAAAATCTTTGTCTCGAGTGAAGAGCTCAATGACCCCCGTTTGAGTAAAGATGAACGCGAAGCGATCACCGCCGATATCCAGG
>Ga0316207_10001427_pt1 | contig 29411 bp, 26 predicted proteins | sample 6weekpyrite_MG_FD_204943 | JGI IMG/M metagenome (GOLD analysis project Ga0316207, IMG submission 204943) | Microbial mat bacterial communities from mineral coupon in-situ incubated in ocean water Damariscotta River, Maine, United States -... | ecosystem: Environmental > Aquatic > Marine >...
TTGTCCACTTGTCAGGTCATGACCAATGGTCTTTGCCGTGTAACTGGAAACAGGCGGCAAGCTGATATTCTTCATATCAGCTTTGATGCTCAAGGAAAGAGGTTGTGCAAAAGGATAAAGCTTGCCATCAAGATTGATAACGGAATATTCATCGAGCTTGGCCTTGAGTGTAAACGGGCTGGCCGTATCAGGAGAGTTGTTATCCAGCTGGCCGATAGACAGCTCCGATAAACTTAATTCACTTTTGAACGTCGGCTTGACAGATTCATCAAGAATCTGGATGTGGCTATTACCATCAACGCTGAATTCTGTGAGTAACAGCAGGGTCGGTAGTTTTTCTTCGGGTTCTGCCAGCGTTGGCTCTGTTGACGATGCGACCGGGGTGTCGGTTGCAGTCTGTTTGGCTTCGGCCGGTTTATCCAGAAATGCCAGTTGTTGAAGTTTCCCGTTTGGCAGTATATGCAGGTAGACCAATGCATTTTCCAGCCGCGTATTGCCAAGAGTTATGTTATTAAGTTGCTGAATATCTGTGTGGTTAATCTCAAGCGTTGATGCCTGTAACAGGGCCGGCCCTGGTTTTTTATCAGGCTCGACAGTGTACAGTGCAAGCAGACTGTTGAGTAGTATCTTGCCTGTCTTGATTGACTGTGTGCCTTGTATCTCAATCGCGTCAACGGCCAGTTTGTTTGTGCTGAAAAGCTGTTGCCCGGAAGTAAGGTGTTGAGCGCGTATTTTTTCACCATGCAGACTGCCAACAATGGAGACAGGTGTCTTGTCTTTTACAGTAATGGTGCCGTCCCAGTGTAGCTGCGCATGCAGGTATCGGTGTTTGTTATCAGGTACAAGGCGGAGGTTTTCGCTTCCTAGCTTGCCCTTGATTTCGTAGTTTAATGTATCGTTTGACAAGTCCAGCGTGATATCGCTGCCACCTTGCCAGGACAGGTTGTCCTGTGACAGATTGCGCTCCTGTAGAGAAGCAACCAGGTTGTGCAATTCCATTGAAGATTGAGCTGAGACACGAAGCTGCTTACCGGTCTTCAGTTTAAGCTTTAAATCGGTATCGATGTGTAGCTTGCCGGTCAATACTGCGATGCTGTCCTTCACATGCGGATGGACCGTGTCGAGATTAAAATCGTTGATGGTAATCTTGCCGTCGAAACCGGGGTCAGTTGCGAACAGGTTCAGCTTGCCAAAAATATTTACCTGGGCCTGGTTGATCTCCCCCTGAAAATTGATCTGGCTGTTTTCATGCGACCAGCTTTCAAGCCTGTCCATATTGACCTCGCCAATCCCCAGGTTAAGTGTTTGTTTAGGAGTGATTGCCGTAATCCTGCATTGTTTGATTGCAGCACCATGCAAGGCAAACCCCCATGGTTTTGACGTATTGTCCGGTTTTTTCTGTTGGCCGTTCAGTGGTATTTCAATGCCGGCGATGATGAGGCCGTCATTGAGTTGTTCGATGACTATGTCCAGGCCGTCCAGTTGCAGTGACGACAGGAAAATTCGATTTTTAAATAGCGGTAACCAATCAAATCCAATCGTGACTGACTCAAGCGCAAGCAATTGTTGTGATGATGAGCTGGCCCGCAGGTTCGACAGTGTTAGCACGCCGGTAAAAAGATTAAGGTTAACATCTTCAAGACTAACCTGTTCTACGCCCTGTTGTCGGTAGCCATATTCAATACCGTAACGTATAGCAAATGGTAGTAAGCTGATGAGCAGCAAGAAAAGAATGGCGAGTGTAACCAGCCATTTAAACCAGCGACGTTTGTGTAGTGGTTTTGCCATCCTGAGTCAATAATTACCAGCTGTAACCAAGATTGAATAGTAATTTTCTGTCTGTGCTGGCCGTCCCTGCCACCGGCTGGTTGTCCCAGTCAACATTGAGCTGTAGTGATGCGTTCATACCAGACAGTATAGGAAAACGGAAGCCGGTTTGCGAGTAGATGTTCATGTTGCCGGTGTCGTCCAGGTCGAACAGGCCCTCATGGTTATGGAAGAACTGCAGGCGTTTTTTATAGAACTTTTGATCATATCTTAATGACCACCGGCCGGCTGCATAGTCATCATCCATGGCTATGAAGTAATCGTCGTTCACATAGTTAAGGCCACCTTCAATCAGGAAGTTGCGTTCGTCCGATTCGTGAAACTGGATACCATAACCCAGACCGATGGTGCTTTTCAGTTTCTGGTCCTTGAACTTGTCACGCGCAAACGAGGTATTGCCATACACGTAGCTCTTTTTGCTGGTAAAGTGATCATATTTGAGCCAGGCGCTGCTTTTATCTTCCGTGTCCACGCTGTTATCACTGGCACGATAGAGATTGGCGCCAACAGTAAAACGGTTGATCTTGCCGCGCATGACAACTTCTGTGTCGAGGTTGTAGCTTTCCGTGTCCGAGTTTCCGCTGGCAATATTCACGCCTGCGTTGACGCGCCCGCTGACCTTGATACCTTTGCCGCTGACGACATCGGAGGGATTAATGTACTTGACGGAAGACAACTTTATTTCAAGGTCGTTGTTGATGTTTTCAGCTTTTATTTCTGCCGTTTTGTCTTGCGCAGGCGAGAGAGATGCCTTTTCGATCGCAGTGCCGTTATCCAGTGTCAACTGAACAGGCTTGTCGGTTGTAACGGCTGTTACCTGATCCCATTTGATTTTGATCTCACCGGCATAGTCGGTTTTGAATACGAGGTTACTGTCTTCCTTGCGGATGATGGTGCCGGTTAATCTGTCTCCGTTATTTAGCGTCAGGATATCGGCAATAACAGTGGGTACCAGGAAAAATGACAGTAAGACAAGACTGATAGCTCGCATTGATTATCCTCCATGAGCAAAGGCATATAATAACATGTATCACAGAAGGAAAATAATAGATCAGTAAAAGACTAATGTAAAAAATTGTAGATTTGCATTAGTCTTTTACTGATTAGAATGAATAGTTCAGACCGATATTGAAGGTTGATAAGCGTACATCGGGTTCACTGCTAGTCTGTCCTGGTTGTAATGGAGCTGGGGAGCAAAAGTTGCAATCTATATTTCCGTGGTAAAAGGTATAATCTATTGAAGCGCGCAAGCCTTTACTGAATTCGTATTGAGCGCCGGCGGTGAACGTGAAGAAAGGGCTGTTTCTTTTCGAGGCTGCTACCACAGAGCCACTCACGATGGCGGAAACTTCAGCGGATAGTTGCATTAGTCCTATGCCGCCATAGAAATTTCGATTCTTGTCACTGGCTGTTAGCTGTATTCCAATACCACCTGTGATGTCGTAACCATTGGCTAGTCCTGGCCCGCCAGAAAATGGCCCGATATCATCGGCGGAACCAAGGACCTGTATTTCCCATCCGTATTCCTGATACCGTTTGCCGAATCTCAGGCGCGCTGTATTAAGATCAAGTCTGGTAGTGCCGTCTCCAAATCTGATAGAGCCATCTATTAATGCGGCATCCAGCGCAATGTAGTGTTCGGCTGATACAGGCGCGATCAAGCACATAGATAAGGCAGCAATAAGTGTTTTTGAAGATAAAAGATTATTTTTCATTCCCCGTCCCCTATTATAATTATTTTATTTACAGTATATCAATTTTAATGCTTTGGGCCAGTGTTTTGTCAAGGCCAACAGGGCTTAGATGAGAATTAGTTGCTGCGAATTATTTTATTTGTCAATGCATCCTTTATTACAGACGGTTTAGATTGATTGCCCGTCTTGTCATGTGAGATGATATCAATGGCGTTGCCAAAATATTTCCTGACTTGTAGGGGGTTTTGTGCAGCGTTCAGACTGCTTGGGTTGGCGCTGGTTGAAACCAATGGGTGAGCTAGTGCGTCACATAGGGCTACACAGGTTTTATGCTGAGTAATACGGATAGCGACTCCATCATGATCGCCGGTTAACCACCTGGGGCATTCAGGAGAAGCAGGCACTATCCATGTGGTAGGTCTGGCAGTTTTTTCTTGTAGTCTTTTAAGTAGTGCAGGTGTGGGATTGATATAGGGTTTAATTTGTTCTGATTTGGATGCAATTAGAATGACGCCCTTGGATAGACTACGTAGCTTAAGATCGCATATACGACTCACAGCATCGAAATCCAACGGGTTGCAACCCAGACCGAAAACTGCCTCGGTCGGATAGGCAATGACTCCACCTTGGTGAATGCATTTGACGGCTTGACGAAGTTGCCAGGGTGTCATGCAGGGCTGTGTTTACTTGAAGACGCAATGTTTGGTGTAGTCGGCCAGTTCGTTGGCTGTCCAGTCACCTTTGGGTTTGTCTGCCAGCTTTGTACACCAGGCCTCGCTGCCGACCTCGGGTGTGCAGGCCGCAGTCATTGATAAAAGCAGGGCGAGTGCAAGCGTTTTTGCTGTTGATAGCAGGCTCATGTCGGGTCTCCGGATTTGCTTTCGATTTGTTCAACAGGTTTTGTGCTGGCTGGTTCAAGCACGGGTTTCTCTTTTGAAAACAGGCCGGCTATCTTACGGAATACAAATTTGATACCGCGCCAGATCTTCGGCAGCATCCAGGCAACGAAAAGAATAAACAGTACCAACAAGACAAGGAACAGCCATGGGTTTTGCAAAGCCACCCACAGGCCTGCAAACACGGCAATGTCTTCTCCAATGGAAACGGCCCAGTTACTGAACGGTTCGGGTGAGGTGTTAACAAGTACTCGACCGCCAGATTTGGTCAGGTGTGTGCCCGAGCTCAGTGTGCCGCCGACGATGAGAGCAGCAAGTTCGACGCCGGGCCCTAGCTCACCTACGGCTCCCGCGGCAAGCATGGCACCTGCCGGTATGCGGATGAAAGTGTGTAGAGAATCCCAGGCATTATCTACGCCGGGTACCTTGTCGGCAAAAAATTCGACGCAATACATGAAGCCACCTGCGGCAATGACCAGCGGGTTTTGCAGTACTTCAAGATCGGGTGGCAGGTCGATGTTGCCGGTTGCGCCCATGTAGCCCAGCATGGTAATGGCGGCATACAGGTTGATGCCGCTGGCCCAGGCAGCCCCCATACTGAGAGCAATGATTTCGATGGTATCCATATCGTTTTCGATTAACCTCTGGCATAAAAGGCCTGATGTTGACTTATTATGAAGGTAACGGGCAATTCAGGCAATGATTTATCAGATTGTTGCTAACGCGGTATACCCTGGAACAAACAAGAAAAAACGCAGCTAAGCCATTCTTGATGGTTATTCGCTTTCGGCCTCTTCTTCTGATTCTTCAGATTCGTAGGGCTCGGAGAATTTGCATTCTTTTTGTGGGCAGACCCGTTCTGTGCCGCGCTTTTTGGTGGTCTTGATCATGGTGATCGGCCAGTTACATTCGGGGCAGGGTTCGGCCTTTGGTTCATTCCATATGGCGTAGGTGCAATCAGGGTAACGTTCACAGGAGAAGAATACTTTTCCGTTGCGAGACTTGCGTTGCAGAATATTGCCCTGGTTACATTCCGGGCATTTGACGCCCGTGTCCTTGGGTTTTTCGAGTGGCTCGATGTGCTTGCAGTCCGGGTAACTGCTGCAACCAATGAATTTGCCGTATCGACCCTGTCGTATGATCAGGTCCGAGTTGCATTCCGGGCATTTGCGGCCCTCGATGACTTCAGGTTCTGCTGACTCGGCATCATCGCCAACATTACGCGTGTAGTCGCACTCCGGGAAACCCGAGCAACCAACAAAACGGCCACGCCTGCCAAGACGGATAGAGAGCTGTTTGCCACACTTGGGGCAATTCTCGTCCATGGCCTCCTGGGTGACCTCGGCGCGACTGACGCTTTTTTCCTTGTCGACGACCAGTTTCTTGAATGGCTTCCAGAATTTTTTCATCATGGGTGTCCATTCTTTTTCACCGCGGGAGATCGCATCCAGGTCATCTTCCAGGTTTGCAGTGAAATCGTAGTCGACATACTGGGTAAAGTGTTGAGTAAGGAATTTGTTTACCACACGTCCCACATCGGTTGGAAAGAAACGCTTCTTTTCAAGGTTGACATAATCACGATGTTGCAAGGTCGATATGATCGAGGCATAGGTAGACGGACGGCCTATGCCGAACTCTTCCAGTGCCTTGACCAGGCTGGCTTCAGTGAAACGTGGTGGAGGCTCGGTAAAATGTTGTTCGGGCCTGATTTTGAGCAAATCGACCTGTTCACCTTGCAGTAATTCCGGCAGCATGCGTTGTTCATTGTCGGATTTGTCTTTTTTGTCGTCCAGGCTTTCCTGGTAAACGGCCATGAAACCCGGGTGCACGATAGTGGAGCCGTTGGCACGGAAGACATGGTCTTCGGCAATAAGGTCGGCTGCCACGGTATCGATCGTGGCGTGCATCATCTGGCTGGCGATGGTGCGCTTCCAGATCAGGTCGTACAGTTTGAATTGTTCTTTACTCAGGAATTCCTTGATCGATTCCGGCACGCGTTCTGCCGAAGTCGGACGGATGGCCTCATGGGCTTCCTGAGCATTTTTTGACTTGGTTTTATAAACGCGCGGTTCGTCCGGCAGGTTATCGCTGCCATAGCGCTGGTTTATCACCTCACGAATTTCATCCAGTGCTTCCTGTGCGAGGTTGACCGAGTCGGTACGCATGTAGGTAATCAGACCGGCGGTTGAACCACCGATGTCGATACCTTCATAAAGTTGTTGTGCCGTGCGCATGGTGCGCTGGGCGGTAAAGCCAAGCTTGCGCGCCGCTTCCTGTTGCAGGGTCGAAGTAATGAACGGAGCGGTCGGGTTGCGTTTGCGTTTTTTCTTTTCGACCTTTTTGATGGTCAGCTTGCCAGCGGCGGCCTTGAGGATGACATCCTCCGCTTCCTGGGCCAGCTCCGCATTATTGATATCAAACTGGCTGAGTTTGTTGTCGTTCAGGTGCGTCAGGCGACCGATGAAATTTTGCCCCTTGCTGCTGACGTCGACCTCGACGGTCCAGTATTCCTTGGCGTTGAATGCCTCGATGGCTTCTTCACGTTCGACGATCAGGCGTAATGCCGGGCTCTGTACGCGGCCGGCAGACAAACCACGGCGTATTTTTTTCCATAATAACGGTGACAGGTTGAAGCCAACCAGGTAATCCAGTGCGCGCCGGGCCTGTTGCGCATTGATCATATCAATAGATAATTCGCGTGGATCATCCATCGCCTCTTTTATCGCTCGCTTGGTGATCTCGTGAAAAATAACGCGGTGAGAGTCTTTTCCTTCAAGCAGTTTTTTGTCCTTGAGTAGTTCGTACAGGTGCCAGGCAATGGCTTCACCTTCGCGATCCGGGTCAGTTGCGAGATAGAGGGTATCGGCCTTTTTCAGTGCCTTGGCAATCGCATCGACGTGCTTCTGGTTTTTTTCGATGACCTGGTATTTCATGGCAAAGTCATGATCAGGGTCAACGGCGCCCTCCTTGGGGATCAGGTCACGTACGTGACCGTAGGAGGCCAGCACATAGAAGTCCTTGCCAAGGTATTTATTGATGGTTTTTGCCTTGGCGGGTGATTCAACTATGACCAGATTTTTACTCATACCAGTTATGTAATTTTGTCTTGTTTGTCTGATTAATGCAGGTTTTCAATGTGGGTATCGAAAACCATGTTTTCAATCCATTCCTGACTCATTTCCTGTTCGGGTTGATTAAACAACACCATGAGAACGACCCATTTGAGCCGGTCTATATCAAAATCGAACGAGTCCAGCGCCATGACGCGCTCAATAACCAGTTCGCGGGACTCTGCGGTCAGTACGCACATGTTTTCAAGATATAATAGAAAGCCACGGCAATCCAGATCCAGTTTTTCTAATTCTTCATCAGAATAAAGACGGAAGGAGTGGTTTTGAATGGTGCCTTGCTGGTTCTCCTGGTTGGTGGCCAGGTCGTCGAGCCAGGTAAAGGCCTGGTTTATCTCGCTATTTTCAAAGCCTGCATCAACCAGCTGGTTTTCAAGAAACTCACGGTCAGGCTCGACTTCGAAGTCGCCTTCCATGAAATTTTGAAACAGGTATAACAGCACATCGAGTACATTTTCTTTCATTCATAACCTCTTCGGGGCCAGGCTGATACATGGCTCCCAATTTATTTAACCCGTACATAACAACCGCCCGGGCTGGATGCTACATTACCTTGTAGTTCTAGGATCAGCATCATGGAGGAAACTTCTTCTGCCGTCAAACCACTTCGTATCACAATTTCATCTACCGCTACCGGATCGTAGCCCATTTTTTCCAGTAGTTGCTCGTACTCGGGGTCATGCGATCTCTGTTTTTCTTCCGCATTATTAGTAACTTGCCCAAGATTTTGTTGTGCCTGGGCAAGTGAGCCGAGTTCGCTAATGATATCGTCCGCAGTTTCGACGAGTTTTGCGCCTTGCTTGATCAGTAAGTGGTTGCCACGCGCCAGCGGGTTGTGGATCGAGCCGGGGATGGCAAATACCTCGCGTGCCTGCTCAATGGCATAGCGTGCCGTAATCAGTGAACCACTTTTAATTGCCGCTTCGACCACCACGGTGCCCAGACTCAGGCCACTGATAATGCGGTTACGCCTGGGAAAGTTTTCCGGCCTGGCGGGGGTGTTGAGTGGGAACTCCGAGACCAGGGCGCCTTTTTCGAGTATCGCATAGGCCAACTCGCGGTTTCTGGCCGGATAGATCCTGTCCAGACCTGTGCCCGTGACTGCAATGGTGGCTGCCTCGGCATCCAGCGCACCCTGATGGCAGGCACTGTCGATTCCGATGGCCAGCCCGCTGGTCACACACAACCCGGCGGCTGACAGGTGGCGCGCAAACTCGATCGCAGTTTGCCTGCCTGTCGGGCTGGGATTGCGACTGCCGACCATGGCGATCTGTGGTGCAGACAGGGCCTCGACGTTTCCCGTGACGAACAGGATGGCCGGCGCGTCGTCGCATTCCTTTAATAAAGGCGGGTAACGCTTGTCTGCCAGCGTGAGTATATGGTGCTGTTCGGCTTGCAGCCATTCCAGGTCCTGATCAACACCCTGCCAGTCGGGTTTCAGGATCGAGCGGATGCACTGTTCTTTCAGGTGAAGGTCTTCCAGTTGTTTGCGTGAGCAGGCAAAAACGGCCGAGGGCGTCTGGAAGTATTCCAGTAATGCCTTAAAGGTAGTGTTGCCTATGCCTTTTGCACGATACAGTGCAAGCCAGTCTTTGAGTTGTGCTTCGGGAGTGTCGGGCATATCGGAGTCCTTACCGGGTATTTGCATGTCCTATGCGAGGCGAAAAAAAAACCACCCGGCCATGTATCCTGTACCATGGCCGGGTGGTTGGCGGGTTTACTTACGGGTTTCGAACGGTGTCGTTTACGTTGATATTGCGGCTGGCTTTCATGACCAGTGCGTAACTGACTTTTTCGAATGTCCTGAATACCATCATGGTACCGGCCTTTTCATCAGGCAGGGTAACGGTATCCTTGCGGTCCTTGGTGACCGGGTCAAGAATGGTTGCACCTTTCTGGTATATATCCAGTACATGGCCAGGTTTCATGCCTTCGCGTTCACCCTTGTTGATGACAATAACCTGGTTACTGCCAATCTGGTTGACACCATCGAGCACGGCGAGGATATAACCTGAAATCTCGCTGTCCGGCGCGCGTGGCATAAAGTTGGCATCAAACACATCTTCGCTGCTGGGTATCAGGCGGTCACCGATCAGCACCTCACGTGTTGTACGTAACATTTTCAGTGTGGATGGATCACCCGTGCGATAGAGTTTGCCATTGCCGACAAAGCGCCCCTCATAGCCAAGGACTTCCTTGGTGATCGGGTCGATGTAGGTGTTACCGGCGCGGACAATGGCATATTTGCGAATACTGCTGTCCTTGATGCCACGGACATAGACGCTGTCATTAGCGGCTGCGGTAATGTGCTCGCCTTTAAACTCGACGACATACGGCGCCTTGTTGAGCTCACCCTTGCCGACGATGACAGGTTCCTTGAGGAACTGCTTGATGGCATCCATCGGGATGGTGGGTATCGCCTGATCCAGCGGGATGATTCTGCCCTGTGGTGTCAGTTTCACGGTTTTGCTGCCGCGGGTGACGACCAGTCTGGGTTTGCCATCGATATATACCAGGCTGATGACGTCGCCGGGATAAATCAGGTGGGGGTTTTCTATCTGCGGATTGATATGCCAGATCTCTGGCCATTGCCAGGGGTTCTGCAGGAATCGTCCACTGATATCCCAAAGAGTATCGTCTTTAACAACAGTATATTTGTCAGGGTGATCAGGATTTAGCTCGAGCGTGTCGGCATTGACCAAACCACAAATAAATAATGAAAATAGTATTCCTAGAATCTTTTTCTTATACATATAAATCCCTTAAGCTGTTTCAACAGGCAGCGTAGATCAGTAGAGTTTAGCCGAAAAACCCCATCCCTCATAGGATGGAATTCCAAGTATAATCCTGTATCATCATAAGATTAGCTGAACAATCTACATTTTTACACTAATATTTTTCATTTTGTAACCCATATGGCAAAACTCGAAATTTTACATCATCCTGATCCCCGGTTGCGCACCGTGGCAAAACCGGTCGAAGTGGTTGACACACAGGTTCAACAATTTGTCGATGACATGTTTGAAACCATGTATGAGGCGCCGGGTATAGGGCTGGCAGCCACGCAGGTTAATATACACAAACAAATCATTACTATAGATGTATCGGAAGAAAAGGATCAGCCTTTATGCCTGATTAACCCGATGATCCTCAAGGCCGAAGGCAAGGAAGAGTATGAGGAGGGCTGTCTGTCTGTGCCCGGCATCTATGAAACCGTGCAACGTGCTGAAAACATTGAGGTTAGAGCGCTGGACCGCAATGGTGACGCATTTGAAATGAAGGCCGATGGTCTACTGGCAATCTGTATTCAACACGAGATTGATCACCTGAAGGGCAAATTGTTCGTCGATTATCTGTCCAGGCTTAAGCAGGGTCGGATCAAGAAAAAGCTTGAAAAGTCGGCTAAAATCGCCCTTTAGGGCTAAAAAAGGGGCTATTTTCGTTGAAAATCGTTTTTGCAGGAACTCCTGAATTTTCTGTCAGCGCGCTCGATGCACTCATCGCTTCAGGGCATGATGTTGTTGCGGTCTACACACAGCCGGATCGCCCCGTCGGGCGGGGTCGAAAGTTGCGACCCGGCCCCGTAAAACAATGCGCGCTAGATCATAATATACCCGTTTATCAACCACTTAGCCTGAAAGACCAGGATGCGCAGCAGGCGTTTGCAGCCTTACAGGCCGATCTTATGGTGGTGGTCGCCTATGGTCTGATTTTACCTGCAGCCATCCTTGAGATGCCAACGTATGGATGCCTGAATATACATGCCTCGATTTTGCCTCGTTGGCGTGGGGCGGCGCCGATTCAGCGTGCCATACTCGCTGGCGACAGCAAGACCGGTGTGACCATCATGCAAATGAATGAAGGCCTGGATACCGGAGATATGCTATTCAAGGTCGAGACCGACATCCAGCCACAAGAGAATGCCGGTTCCCTGCATGACAGATTGGCATTGCTGGGGGCTGAGGCCATTGTTGCGGTCGTAAGCCGTTTACAGTCGGGTGACTTACAGGCTGAGCGGCAGGATGATGATCAGGCCTGTTATGCCAACAAGCTCGACAAGGCCGAGGCCAGGCTCGACTGGCAGCAGCCGGCTGAATTGCTTGACCGTCAGGTGCGGGCGTTTAATCCATGGCCCGTGGCCCAGTGTCAATGGGGCGAGAAGACCCTGCGGGTCTGGCAGGCAGAAACGTTGGCTGTGAGCAGTTCTGCTGCTGCGGGTACCGTCATCAATGCCAGCAAACAGGGCCTCGATGTGGTAACCGGAGAGGGGTGCTTGCGCTTGTTGCAAATCCAGCTACCGGGTGGCAAGCCGATGCCGACCGAGGCCTTTATTAATGCACATACCATAGCCGGTGATCAGCTGGACTGATCCACGCAACCTGAACATGGCAAAACAAAACTCCAGACCCGTACGTGTCATCGCCGCCATGGTCGTGATGCAGGTGAGTGTCAATGGCCAGTCTCTTGGCAAAGCGCTTGCGAACGGGCAGCAACAGCTTGCCCGCCCTGCGGAAGGCGCGCTATTACAGGAGATGTGCTACGGCACATTGCGCTGGTATTTTCAGCTGGATGCCATTGTCGCAGGCTTGTTAAAAAAACCGTTAAAAGAGCGCGATCAGGATATCTTCTGCCTGATGCTGGTCGGTTTGTATCAGCTGCAGTACATGAATATTCCGGCACATGCAGTGATTCAGGAAACGGTAAATGCCTTGTTGTCATTAAAGAAGGCCTGGGCCAAGGGTCTGGTGAATGCCATTTTACGCGAATACCAGCGTAGTGCTGACGAGATAAGGGCAGGCTGGCAGGATGACCTCGAGGCTGAGATGGCGCACCCGCAATGGATGATTGATCGCCTGTGCGCAGACTGGCCTGATCAATATGCCGATATCCTGCAGGCAAATAACCAGCGACCCCCGATGATTTTACGTGTTAACAGACAGTGTTCCACGGTGGGAGAATACCTGTCAGCGCTGTCAGACAAGGGCATGAAGGCGGCAGCTCATCCGGTCAGCCCGGACGCTATTGTGCTTGAGCATGCTGTGGGCGTGATGGATTTACCCGGCTTTGCCCGAGGGGTGGTTTCAGTGCAGGATGCATCGGCGCAGTTGGCCGCACCGCTGCTTGAGCTCGAGCCGGGGCAGCGCGTGCTCGATGCCTGTGCGGCCCCGGGCGGCAAAACATCCCATCTACTTGAGCTGATGCCCGAATGCGAGGAACTGGTCGCGCTGGACATTGATGACCAGCGCTTGTCACAGGTACGGGAAAACCTGGAGCGTATCGGTCTCCAGGCGACCTTATTGGCCGGGGACGCGGCAAGCCCGGATGACTGGTGGGATGGCAGGTCGTTTGACCGTATCTTGCTGGATGTCCCCTGTTCGGGCACGGGTGTCATTCGCAGGCATCCGGATATCAAACTGTTACGTACTCCTGAAGACATAGAAAATCTGGTTGTCCGTCAGGTAGATATACTCGATGCAGTCTGGCCCTTACTGGCCCCAGGGGGTATGCTTGTATACACTACCTGCTCAGTCTTTAAGCAGGAAAATGAATTGCAAGCCGCTTCATTTATCGGCCGTCATGTGGATGCAGAGGAAGTCGGTATCGAGGCGACGTGGGGTGCGGCCTGTCTCGCGGGCAGGCAGATATTACCGGGGCGTGAGGATATGGACGGCTTCTTTTTTGCAAGGTTGAAAAAAATAGAATAATAACGATCCTATGAGACGAATCACTGATCACTGCGCGCAACGCAAGTTACTGCAATGGCTGATACCTGTCATCGGGTTGTTCTTTATCGGTGGACTGTATGCGGCTGATGATAATGACCTGAAAGTCTACTCTGCCTCAACGCAGATGCAGGAAGGCTCCTACCAGCTCGATGCCCAGCTTGAGTATGGCCTGACGCAGGTCGCACTGGATGCGCTCGATAGTGGCGTGCCCCTGACATTTAAGCTGGAGGTCGATATTTTCAGGCCAAGGAAATGGATTTGGGATGATGTCATTGCCAGCTATGATCAGCGTTACCAGGTTGTTTATCATGCGCTGACACAGCAATATATCGTAACCAACCTGAACAGTGGCGTGCAGAACAGTTACAGCAATCGTAAGACGGCCTTGCTCACCATGGGGCGTATCAATAATTACCCGTTATTTGATGTCGATAGCATGAAAATACACGATCACTATATGGGGAGACTACGCGTGTCCCTGGTCATTAACGAGTTGCCGGCACCCATGCGACCCTGGGCCTATATCAATGCAGACTGGAATCTTTCGAGCGAGTGGTTTGAATGGGAACTGAAGTAAGCCAGAAGTGGTCGCGAGGCCTGACGCCGATGGTTGGCCTGCTGGCAATCCTGCTGGTTTCTTTTTACATGCTCAGTAATGCGACTGAAAATACGGCCGGCTTCAGTAACATGTATGGCTGGATATTGTTAATCAATCTGGGGGGGCTGCTGGTACTGGTTGGCTTGATAGGCATTAACCTGTTCAAGTTGGTTAGGCAATATCGCGCCGGGGTGGCCGGCTCACGGCTCACTGTCAGGCTGGTGGTGGTCTTTGTGGTGCTATCGGTCATCCCGGTTTCGGTCGTTTATTATTTCTCGTTACAGTTTTTGCAGCGCGGTGTAGACAGCTGGTTTGACGTCCGCATTGAGCAATCGCTGGAAGATGCATTGCAACTCAGCCAGGTATCTTTGGATTTGCGACAGCGTGAACTTGTTAAACAGATGTCGGGGTTTGTACGCGAATTATCCGATGTGACTGAATCCAATGCAGGTCTGACGCTCAGTGATTTACTGGACCGGAGTGGCGCGCTGGAGATGAGCCTGTTGGGGAAAAACAATCGTATCATTGCATTCAGTAGTGCCGACCCGGCCCGAGTTGTTCCTCATCGAAGCAATGAAGATGTCATTATGCAGGTCCGACAGGGTAACCATTATGTGGGTCTGGAGCCGATCAAGGATACGGGCATTCATGTTCGTCTGGTGTACCCTGTTCCGGTAGGCAGTGGAGCGAATACGGAGCTGCGAATCCTGCAGGCACTGTTTCCGATAGATCAGCGTGTAAACAAGCTGGCTGACAATGTGCAAAAGTATTTTACCGTTTACAAAAAACTGAACTATCTGCGCGGCCAGTTGAAAAACAGCTTTCTATTGACCCTGTCACTGGTGTTACTGTTGAGTCTGTTTGCGGCGGTATGGGTGGCGTTCTTTTCTGCGCAACGTCTGATGGCGCCGGTACGTAACCTGGCTGAAGGAACACGTGCCGTGGCAGATGGAGATTACGAAAAGAAATTACCTGCAGCCGGCCATCACGAGCTGGGTTTCCTGGTGCAGTCTTTCAATGACATGACGCGCAAGATCGCCCATGCCAGCTCCCAGGCACAGAACAGTCAGCAACTGGTCGAGTCCCAGCGTGCCTATCTGCAGGCCGTGCTTGGAAATCTGTCATCCGGGGTCATGACACTCGATCATGAGCTGAATATACGCACCGTGAATTCGGTTGCTGGCAGGATACTGGGTATCGACTTTGATAACTATATGGGCGGCCCCATCGATAACATTACCAGTGCCTATGCACCCCTGAAACGGTTTGTCGACAGCATCAAGTCATTGTCTGCAAGGCCTGATCAGTGGCAGGAAGAAATTATTATATTTGCGCAAGGTGGACGCAAGGTACTGATGTGTCGCGGCACGACCTTGCTTGATGAGCATGAACACAGTGGAGACCATGTTATCGTGTTTGATGATATTACCGAACTGATACAGGCCCAAAGAGATTCAGCCTGGGGAGAAGTTGCCAGGCGCCTGGCGCACGAAATCAAGAATCCGCTGACACCGATCCAGCTGTCGGCAGAGCGATTACAGCATAAGTTCGAAAACAAGATGGAAGACAAGGATGCGCAGATGTTGACGCGTTCTACCGAGACCATTGTGCAGCAAGTAAAAGCCATGAAGGAGATGGTCAATGCCTTTACTGATTACGCACGCGCTCCACAGACTGACATGCAAAAGCTCGATTTCAACAAGCTTATTTACGAAGTCACAGAAATGTATAAAATGCCTGAATTGAAAATGCAGCGCGAGCTGGATGACCGGGCGCCAATTATTCAGGCTGATGCGGCGCGATTGCGGCAATTGCTGCATAATCTGGTGAAAAACTCGCTAGAAGCCATGGAAGGGCAAAATCAAAAGGAAATAGCGATCAGCACCCGCTGTATGGACGAGTCAGGCTGTCGTTTTGTCGAGTTCAAGATTTGCGATAAGGGCCCCGGTTTTCCTGAAGAGACCATGGGGCAATATTTTGAGCCGTATGTTACTACCAAGAGCAAAGGTACGGGCCTGGGTCTGGCCATTGTTAAGAAAATTGTCGAGGAGCACGGGGGTATGGTCACAGCAGGTAATTTAGTGGATCATGGAGCAATGATAATTATTCGTTTACCCGTCATTACGGCCCAACATGAAACGCAAGCCAGCGAACAGGACGAACACCGTGAAGCCGCGAATGAGGACAGAACATGAGCGCACCCTATATATTGGTTGTTGATGACGAGCCTGATATTCGCAACCTGGTTCAGGAAATTCTTGATGATGAAGGGTTTGAGGTTAGTGTTGCAGAAGGCGGAGAGACAGCACGCAAGGCGGTGCGAACTCGTCGCCCTGACCTGGTCATGCTTGATATCTGGATGCCTGATATCGACGGCATTACCCTGCTCAAGGAATGGACAGAAGAAGGCAAGCTACCTTTCCCGGTGATCGTTATGTCCGGGCATGGGACGGTCGAGACAGCCGTAGAAGCTACCCGGCTTGGCGCCTATGATTTTCTCGAGAAACCCCTTTCGCTTGCCAAATTATTGCTGACTGTCGAACGTGCCATCGAGGCAGACAAGCTACGCAAGGAAAACATCGGACTGAAAGAACATGTCAGGCCATTACTTGAACCGGTAGGTAAAAGCGGGCTCATGCAGCGGTTGCGCGAACAGGCGCGGCGCGTATCCCAACATGATACCTGGGTACTGTTGACAGGCGAATCAGGGAGTGGCAAGGAAACTTTTGCCCGCTATATGCACAGTTGCAGTGAGCGCAAGGATGGCCCGTTTGTGATCATGTCGGTGGGCAGTATCGCACGGGAAAATTCGGAAGTTGAGCTGTTTGGCAGTGAGGAAGGCGATACCCTGCATTATGGTCGACTGGAGCAGGCTAATGGCGGTATCCTGTTTTTGCAGGAAGTGGCTGATATGGATATGGAAACACAATCACGCCTGCACAGTGCCATAGAAGGCAAGAACTTTCTGCGTGTTGGCGGTGTTGATCCGGTACAGGTTGATGTGAGGATATTGGCCTCGACACATAAGGACCTCGAACTGGAGGTGCAGGCAGGCCGCTTTCGTGAAGACCTGTATTACCACCTGAATGTTGTACCGCTGAAAATTCCGCCACTGCGTGATCATTGTGAAGATATTTCCGAGCTACTGTCATTTTATGTTGACCTTTTTGTCGCCCAGGAAAACCTGACCTACCGACGTTTTTCTGTTGCCGCGCAAAACCGGTTGCGCAACTATACCTGGCCTGGAAATATCCGCGAACTGAAAAACCTGGTGCAGCGACTGCTGATTCTGGGCAATGACGATGAAATTGAGCTGGAAGAAGTTGAAAATGGTCTGTCCACACATTCCGCGCATAAAGCCGGTATTAGCAGTATCGCATCAGGGGCAATTGATCTACCCTTAAGGGAGGCCAGGGAGCAATTTGAGCGAGAATACCTGACGCATCAATTACAGGCTTGTGATGGTAGCGTTGGCAAACTTGCAAAACTGGTAGGAATGGAGCGAACCAACCTGTATCGTAAACTAAGGGCACTGGGTGTTGATGTAAAACAATCATGAGAAGAAAAACTGACTAGACAATGAAAATAATAATCCTCGGCGCAGGTCAGGTTGGTTCGTCGGTAGCCTATAACCTGGCCAGTGAAGCCAATGATATAACGCTGGTTGATACTGATGAAAGACTGTTGCGAGATCTGCAGGACAGGCTCGATATCAGGACCGTTATAGGTCATGCTGCCTATCCCGAGGTGCTGTTGCGTGCTGGTGCTGAAGATGCCGACATGATTATTGCTGTGACCAATAGTGATGAAACCAACATGATTGCCTGCCAGTTGGCCTATACCCTGTTCCACACGCCTACCAAGATCGCCCGTGTTCGTGCACAAGAATACCTGGATCACCCGAAGATCTTTAGTCAGGACGCCTTGCCAATAGATGTCACTATTAGCCCGGAACAACTGGTGACCGATTATATTCGCAGGCTCATCGAAAATCCCGGTGCCCTGCAGGTGCTGGATTTTGCGGGTGGTCGCGCACAGCTGGTTGCAGTCTCTGCCTATTATGGCGGGCCACTGGTGGGGCACGAGCTACGAACCCTGACAGACCACATGCCCAATGCCGAGGCCAGGGTGGCCGCTATTTTCCGGCGTGGCCGACCGATCGAGCCGGACGGTCATACTGTGATCGAGGCCGGGGATGAAGTGTTTTTCATCGCGGCACGCAAGCATATTCGTAAGGTCATGAGTGAGTTACGTAAACTTGACCAACCTGTCAAGCGCGTGATTCTGGCCGGTGGTGGCAATATCGGAAAACGTCTGGCCGAGGTGCTGGAACTGAAATACCAGGTCAAGATCATCGAGCGTGGGCTTGAGCGTTGCCAACAACTTTCGGAAGACCTGGATAAAACCATCGTGTTGCAAGGCGATGCGGCCGACGAAGAATTGCTGCTTAACGAGAATATTGAAAACACCGATGTTTTTTGTTCGCTCACCAATGATGAGGAAGCCAATATCCTTTCGGCCATGCTGGCCAAGCGGTTGGGTTCGCGCAAGGTTATGTCGCTGATCAACCGTGCTTCCTATGTAGACCTGGTGGAAAGTGATGTGCTGGATATTGCGATATCACCCCAACTGGCAACCATTGGCAGCTTGCTGACGCATATACGCCGTGGTGACGTCGTTGTCGTGCATTCCTTGCGACGTGGAGCTGCAGAAGCAATAGAGGCAGTGGCACATGGCGACAATCGCACATCCAAGGTTGTTGGACGTTGTATTGAAGACATTAAACTACCCAAAGGCACAACCATCGGCGCTGTAGTGAGAGGCGAAGAGGTGATCATTGCGCACCATGATGTGGTCATCGAAGCCGAGGATCACGTCATCCTGTTCCTTATGGATAAAAGCAGGATCTATGAAGTAGAGAAGTTGTTCCAGGTGGGGATTACTTTTATATAACGTGCACTAGGGGTGAGGTACTAGGTTATCCTGATTGAATTGTTTTGGTGGTGTAATTTAAAGTGGAAGGCATTAAAATAAATGAATAATTTGAAAGATATATTTATCCCTATTGTTTACTCGTCCCTAGTTCCTCGTCCCTAGTACCTGGTATCTGGCTAAATGCAATTCACCGTCATACAAAGAATTATCGGCCTGTTGTTAATGCTGTCCAGCCTGACAATGCTGCCATCTGCGATTATCGGTTGGGTCTTTGGTGATGGCGCCGAAATACCTTTCTTGCTGGCTTTTGCCTGGACTATCGGGGTTGGTTTTCTCATCTGGTTACCCGTCAAGTCGGTGAAAAAGGAATTACGTCTGCATGATGGTTTCGTGATCGTGGTTTTGTTCTGGCTGGTACTGGGTCTGTCTGGAGCCGTGCCACTGTTTTTGGCCGAACGCCCCGAGATGACCTTTACCGATGCCGTGTTTGAGTCACTGTCCGGTCTGACCACCACGGGTGCGACGGTTTTAACCGGCCTTGATCACTTACCACATTCGATTCTGTTTTATCGACAGCAACTGCAATGGCTGGGTGGCATGGGCATTATCGTTCTCGCCGTGGCTATTTTGCCGATGCTCGGTGTCGGCGGCATGCAGTTATATCGTGCAGAAACCCCTGGGCCGATGAAAGACACCAAGCTGACGCCGCGCATTACCGAAACGGCCAAGGCACTCTGGTATATCTATCTGGGGCTGACAGTGGCCTGTGCACTAGCCTACTGGCTGGCTGGTATGAATGCCTTTGATGCTATTGGTCACAGTTTTTCTACCATTGCCATAGGCGGCTTTTCAACACATGATGCCAGTATGGGTTATTTCAATAGTCCATTGATTGAAGTAGTCGCTATAGTATTTATGTTTATCGCCGGAATAAATTTTGCCCTGCATTTTGTTGCATGGCGTAATCTGAGCGTCTGGCATTATTTTTCTGATCCTGAAGTCAAGGCCTACTCCAGTATCTTGCTGATAGCCGCGGCCATTACGACCGGCTACCTCTACTATGGCGGTGTGATGAGTGGTGATTTTATGAGCGCCTTGCATCATGGGATTTTCCAGACAATATCCATCGGCACCACGGCCGGGTTTACCACAACAGAGTATTTCAACTGGCCAAGTTTTTTGCCTGTTATGCTGATTTTTATCAGCTTTATTGGAGGTTGTGCAGGTTCAACCGGTGGCGGCATGAAAGTGGTCCGTTTCATGTTGCTGCTACGCCAGGGTAAACGCGAGATCCTGCGACTGATCCACCCTAATGCGCAGATTTCTATCAAGGTCGGTGGCAAGAGTATGTCACCACGGGTCATAGAGTCGGTGTGGGGTTTTTTTGCTGCCTATGTTGCGGCATTCAGTATTATGTTGTTGATCCTGATGATGACCGGCCTCGACCAGGTAACGGCATTTTCTGCCGTGGCAGCCTGCATGAATAACCTGGGGCCCGGGCTCGGCGAGGTGGGTGCCAATTATGCTGATATCAGTGATACGGCTAAATGGGTGCTGGCATTTGCGATGTTGCTGGGGCGACTTGAAATCTTTACCTTGCTGGTCATTCTGACCCCAAGCTTCTGGAGAAGGTGAACTAGTGCAGAGGAAAGGTACAAGGTGAGAGTTGTTGGCACAAAGCCTGTGTTATTTTACCACGCTGGTTTCCTCCGTATTCCTGATATTGCTATTTGCTAAAGCATGAGCAGCAAAGAAAAATGGAATGACCGTTATCGTGCTGCCGATAAATCCCCGGTACAGGCTGCCAGGGTTTTAAGTGAGAACCTTCATCTGTTGCCACGTTCCGGTATTGCGCTGGACCTGGCCTGTGGCCGAGGAGGGAATGCCCTGTTGCTTGCAGAGCAGGGTTTACAAGTGAATGCCTGGGATATATCTAATGTGGTAATCAGTGACCTGAGACAGCTGGCGGAAGACAGTAACGTAATGCTTGCCGCGGATGTCAGGGATGTGGAATCTGAACCGCCGTCAGCAGAACAGTTCGATGTTATTGTGGTTAGTTATTTTCTTGACCGGGATAGCATGCCGGCACTTGCCGCTGCCCTGAAGCCGGGTGGGCTGATTTTTTATCAGACCTTTACCCGGGAACGTGTCTCTTCAAGAGGACCGCAGCGTGACGCGTTTCGTTTGGCCAGACAGGAGCTGTTGCAGCAATTTTCATCATTGGAGCTGGTTGTGTACCGGGAAGAAGGATTGCTCGGGAATACCCGGGTCGGTTGCCGCGATGAAGTGATGTATATTGGCAAAAAACCGCTAAATCACCCACAACCCTGACTGTTTTGTATTTTCCCGGATCAGTGTGATCTTAATACAGCTACCTCATGTCTGCTGGCACCTGAAAATAATCATATTATTACATGCAAATAGCATATTTAGGAATAATTTCCCAAATATGTGAATTCGACACCTATCCGTCCAGCATAAAATCCGCTAACATTAGCCGACTTTTATATACGGTCGTTTTTTATACAGCATGAGATAACAGAGAGGCGGCGAGTCCCCCTTGATGAAGTTAGCTTTATTCATATGAAACAACCTGTTAGCTGAATATACTTATTTTACTCGGAGACAAGCACATGCCGGTAACCATAGGCATCCCCAAAGAACTGGCGGACGGCGAGCGCCGTGTCGCAATTGTTCCTGCAGTTGCAGAAAAATTCACCAAAAAAGGCTTCACTGTCATTATTGAGAAGGGTGCAGGTGAGGCCAGTTTTATTTCGGACTCTGAATTTGACGATATTACGTTTGCAGACAGTGCTGCCGAGGTTTATCAGCAGGCCGATGTCATCCTGAAGGTGCAGGCACCGACCGAGGCCGAAATTGACATGATCAAGGACGGTGCCATTATTTTTGCGCTCATGCAGCCGCATCGATACCCCGAACGCGTGAAAAAAATGCGTGACAACAAGGTTAGTAGTATCGCCATGGAACTGGTGCCGCGTATTTCGCGCGCGCAGTCGATGGATGTGTTGTCATCGCAGGCCTCGGCTGCCGGTTACAAGGCCGTGCTCATGGGAGCCAATCTTTCGAGCCAGTTTTTTCCCATGCTGACAACGGCCGCGGGTACGATCAGGCCCGCTAAAGTATTAATCATTGGCGCTGGTGTTTCCGGCCTGCAGGCCATAGCGACTGCACGTCGCCTGGGCGCCATCGTTGAGGCCTATGATGTACGTGCGGTCACCAAGGAGCAGGTTGAGTCCCTGGGTGCCAAGTTCCTGCAACTCGAAGTGGATGCCGAGTCAGATGGTGGTTATGCACGCGAGTTGACCGAGACCGAGAAACACAAAGAGCGTGACATGCTGGCAGACCATATCGCCAAGGCCAACGTGGTCATTACCACTGCAGCCATCCCTGGCCGAACCGCACCGCGTTTGATAGACACTGACATGGTTGAACGCATGAAGGCTGGCTCGGTGGTGGTTGACCTGGCGGCAGAGAGTGGCGGTAACTGTGAGCTCACACAAGCCGGCAAGACGGTAGATCATAATGGCGTGCTGATACATGGCCCCGAAAATGTTCCGAGCATGTTGTCTGTCAATGCCAGTGAAATGTATGCCAAGAATTTGCAAAATCTGCTGGACCTGATGGTCGTCGATGGTGAGCTGAAACCGGACTGGGAAGACGAAGTCCTCGCCGGGAGTTCATTGACACGTGATGGCAAGATCCTGCATGAGCCAAGCCGTAACCTGGTAGAAGGAGAATAACAATGATTGAATCAATATCTGGCATCAGTGCCGTTTATATTTTCCTGTTGGCAGCCTTTGCGGGATATGAAGTCATTGCCAAGGTGCCTGTCATACTGCACACGCCGTTAATGTCAGGTTCAAATTTTATCCATGGCATCGTGCTGGTGGGTGCAATGGTGGCGCTTGGGCATGCCGAAGGCACAACCGAGCAGGTGGTAGGCTTCTTTGCTGTATTGCTGGCAGCCATGAATGCGGTCGGTGGTTATGTTGTTACCGAGCGCATGCTTGAGATGTTCAAGAGCAGTAAGGAGAAGAAGAATGGGTAGCCTGATCGAAGTAGTTTATTTCGTTGCAGTTGCCCTGTTTATTCTGGGGCTCAAACGCATGAGTTCGCCGCGACATGCGCGTGAAGGTATTGTCTGGGCGGGTATCGGAATGGTGGCAGCGACGGTCGCGACCTTTTTTGTGCCTAACCTGGAAAACTTCGGACTGATGATTGCAGCCATTATTATTGGTTCAGGCATCGCATTTGTTTCAGGCAAGCGCGTTGCGATGACTGACATGCCTCAGATGATTGCGTTGTATAATGGCATGGGCGGTGGTGCTGCCGCTGCGATTGCGGCAGTGGAACTGCTTAAAATGTCGGGTAATCATGCCGAGATGTCACACTCCATGATAACAATACAGCTCGCCGTGGCTGGGGCTGTAATTGGTACGGTATCATTCAGTGGTAGCTTGATTGCGTTTGCCAAGTTACAGGGTTGGTTACGCAAGGCAGTTCGTTTTCCTTACCAGCAATTAGCCAACCTGGTCGTGTTTGTTGGCATGGTCAGTACAGGTGTGTATCTGGCCTTCGTTGGTGTAGATATCGGCATTATCATTTTCTTCTTCCTGCTTGCCCTGGCATTTGGTGTCATGGTCACCATTCCTATCGGCGGTGCTGATATGCCCGTTGTGATATCACTGTTTAATGCATTGACCGGCCTGGCGGTTGCGTTTGAAGGGTTTGTGCTCAACAATGCAGCCATGATTATTGCCGGCACCGTTGTTGGCGCAGCCGGTACCCTGTTAACACAGCTCATGGCCAAGGCCATGAATCGGCCAATATCCAACGTGCTGTTTGGCTCGTTTGGTGCGTCTGGAGGTGGTGCCGAAGAGGAAGTCGAGGGTAGCCTGAAACCGATCGAGGCACCCGATGCCGCGGTCATGATGGCCTTTGCCGAGAAAGTCATCATTGTGCCGGGTTATGGTATGGCCGTTGCGCAGGCGCAGCACAAGATTTGGGAGATGTCCAAGCAGCTGATCGATAATGGCGTGGATGTGAAATTTGCGATACATCCGGTTGCCGGCCGAATGCCTGGTCACATGAATGTCCTGTTGGCCGAGGCCGGCGTACCGTACGACCGCATCCTCGACCTCGACGAAATCAATGAAGATTTTGCGACTACAGATGTTGTACTGGTGATTGGCGCAAACGACGTCGTCAATCCGGTTGCGCGCAGCAATCCGGAAAGCCCGATCTACGGCATGCCTATCCTGAATGCCGACTATGCTAAAAATGTCATCGTCATCAAGCGTGGTAAGGGTGCCGGTTTCTCCGGTATCGAGAACGCCCTGTTCTACAACGATAATACTCGCATGTTGTATGGCGATGGCCAGGAAATGGCCAATCAGCTTATCCAGGGTATCAAGGAACTGTAACATTCTGAATATCAACGCCATACGAGTCGTGTGGCGTTGAACTTACCTGACCGTCGTTTCGTACAGGCGATGGAACTTCTCATGAATTACTGATTCTAAAGGGGTTGTGATGATTTTGTGACCTTTTGGGCGCTATCATCACAACTGGCTTGAGTGCGGCTTAACTGGATCAGGATTATGAGTCATAATGTATTGGTAGTTGAAGACAATCCGGATATATCCCATTTACTCGAAGTTAACCTGGGTGATATCGATTGTACCGTGATTACTGCATCTAATGGCAGGGATGGCTTGCGGTTGGCACTCGATCAGAGCTTTGATCTGGTGGTTCTTGATATCATGTTACCGGAACTTGATGGCATAGAGGTCTGTCGCCAGATCCGAAGTAAAAACCCTTATGTACCTATCCTCATGCTAACTGCAAAGACTTCCGAGCTTGATCGTGTGCTGGGGCTTGAGATTGGTGCTGACGATTACATGACCAAGCCGTTCAGCATTCGCGAGCTGATGGCAAGAGTGAAGGCCATCTTCCGTCGTGTCAGTCTGGCCAATGGCGATGAATCTGTGACGCAGGAAGCGAACATTATTCATTGTAATGATATGGTAATCGATATTGAAAAGCGGGTAGTCAAGGTGAATGGTAAGTCGATTGACCTTACGGCCAGGGAGTTTGATCTGTTGGCGCATTTCGCCAGTCACCCAGGGCGGGTCTACAGTCGGCCGCAATTGCTGGATCATGTCTGGGGTTACGGGCATGATGGTTACGAGCATACAGTCAACTCTCACATTAACAGGCTACGTGCCAAAATAGAGCGGGACCCAGCCAGACCGGAATACGTGTTAACGGTATGGGGCGTGGGTTACAAGTTTCATGAACAGCGTATTTAAAAGTCTGTATTCCAAATTTGCGCTGGCACTATTTTGTGTTTTTATTGTGCTTGCTGCCGTGCTTGTTTTCTTGCATCTATACAGTACGCATATGTATCAGCAGGAAACCCAGCAAAAGCTTAGTAAAGGCCTGGCAGAACATATTGCTCACAAATACAGGCTGGTCGAAAATGGCATGATCTATGACGACAGAATGGATCATCTGTTTCAGGAGTTTATGCAAATTAACCCTTCGATCGAGATATATGCCATTGACCCAAATGGCAAGATAGTCCGTTTCAACATACCGCAGGAAAAGGTTATCAGAAAGCAGGTGAATCTTGATCCGGTGCGCGCTTATGTCAGTGGCAATACGGATTTTCCGGTCAAGGGCAGTGACCCGCGTGATCCTGATTCGAACAAGATTTTCTCTGCAGCGCCGTTAAAAGACGGTGACAACCTGATAGGCTACCTGTATATCATTCTCGAAGGTGAGCGTTATGGCAATATCGTGGAGCGCCTGTCAAATAACTATTTTGTAAAGATGAGTACATGGGTCATCGTGACTGTGGTGATTTTTTCCATGTTATGCGCGTTGCTGCTGTTCAAATACCTGACCAGACGCCTGGGTGTGTTGTCAAAAAATATTGAGCAATTCAGGCAGTCGAATTTTTCAATGTTACCACATGCCCCTGTCATTCGAGGAAAGCAGGCCGATGAGGTTGACGATCTGAGCAGGTCGTTTTATGAAATGGCGAACCGGATACTCAGCCAGATGAATAAGCTCAAGCAGTCGGATATACACAGGCGTGAATTGATTGCCAATGTATCGCATGATTTACGTACACCATTAACAACACTGCAGGGATACCTTGAGACCCTGTTAAGAAAGAGCAATGAACTTGATGAAGAGCAGAAGAAACAATACCTGAAAAATGCAGTAAAACATTGTCAGAACCTTGCAAAGCTGATTGCTGAATTATTTGAGTTGGCGCGGCTGGACGCGAATGAGACCAGGCCAAAGCTTGAGGCATTTTCATTACCCGAGCTGATACACGATACGATGCAAAAGTTCTGGTTATTATCGAGTCAGCGCAACATAACCATACAGACACATTTCGATAATAGTGTGCCGTTTGTCAAGGCTGACGTGGGCCTGATAGAAAGGGTTATACAAAACCTTATTGAAAACGCGATTCGCTATACACCGGATGGCGGTCAGATCGACATTCAACTGGTACTCTCCGGGCAGTCGGTGACTGTGCAGGTGCGTGATAATGGTTGCGGTATAGCCGAAAAAGAGCTGCCGATGATATTCGACCGTTTTTACCGCACTGAAAAAAGTCGGCAGCAAAGCAGCGGTGGTTCCGGGCTGGGGCTGGCTATCAGTAAGCGCATCCTGGAGTTGCATGGTAGTCATATACAGGCCTTTAGCAAGTTGAATGAAGGCACGGTATTCAGGTTTAACCTGCCGATCTGTACAGCATAAAGCCGGATGTGACAGAAACGTTATAATCTCGTGACGCAAACGGGAAGGCTGTATACCAATATTGTTGCTTATCTAACCATTGTTGTCGGTAAAGGGTTAGAAATGTCAAAGCAACTATTGGAGAAAGAACATGTCTGGATTATTCAATAAAAAAATGGGTCGTGTACTGTTGGCATCAACCGTACTGTTTGCCGCGAATGCTTATGCGGGTGACCGAAGTTATGAAGTGAGCATCACCAACCTTACACGAGGTCAAACGTTTACCCCTATAATGATAGCAACACACCAAAAAGGCCCGAGCTTGTATACCCTGGGTTCGCCTGCGAGCGCTGAGCTGGCGACCATTGCCGAAAGCGGCAACCCCGGTCCACTGTCGGACGCATTGGTAGCCACTGGCAAGACATCCGAGGTGAAAAACAGTGGCGGCTTACTGGCACCGGGTGCAACGGTGACGATGACCATCAGCGCCGATGATGCAAAACTGTTCAGCATGGCGGCCATGTTGATCCCGACCAATGATGCCTTTGTCGCATTGAACGCGATTAAATTACCGAAAAAGTCGGCGAGTCATCTGGCGATTGCCTATGATGCCGGCTCAGAGCCTAATGATGAGTCCTGCGCAAACATACCTGGTCCGGTATGTGGTGGAGTTGGCCCGTCAGACGGTGAGAGTGGAGAAGGCTATGTACATGTGCACGCAGGTATTCATAGCCATGGTGATGATGTGAATACGCTGGATGCAAGTGAGCGAGACTGGCGAAATCCGGTTGCGTTAGTGACAATCACGCGCATCAAGGACTGATAAATACTGAAACCTTGTCAGGCCCTCCTGGCAAGGTAGTTTTTGTATCCGGGGAGTGACATTGTGTCAGCGATCTTGAAAACATCTGTATTACTCATTGCACTTTTGGCTGTGGTATGGGCGATATCTCGTAATATCATGGTGAATACCTCGTCGGCAGCCCAGACCGTGAACTTCCAGGCACCGCGAATCGATAGTAAGCAGTGGTTGAATAGCAGGCCGCTCAGCAATCAGCAATTGAAAGGCAAGGTTTTTCTGGTCGAATTCTGGACATTTGGTTGTTACAACTGCGTTAACGTAGAGCCCTACGTCAAGCAATGGTATGAAAAATACAACTCACAGGGTTTTGAGATTATTGCTGTACACTCACCCGAATTTGACCATGAAAGGAAGCTGGAAAATGTCCAGGATTACGTTAATAAAAAACAGATCAAATACCCGGTGGCAATCGACAATGACTATGCCATCTGGAAGCGGTTTAATAACCGCTATTGGCCAGCCATGTACCTGGTTGATAAGCAGGGCGTGGTGCGTTACGCCCATTTTGGTGAGGGGCGTTACGCAACAACGGAAAAAATGATCAAGACCCTGCTTGAGGAAGCGCCGCCTTCGCTGTAATTTTATCAGAGCCCATGCTTGCCCAGACGACAAAACGGATGATCAAATGAATGTCCTGCCGTGAAATGTCTGCTTGCTACCAGAAATAACCAAACGTCAGTCCCGCATAGTAACTTGCATCGTCTATCTGTGAATCAATGCCGCCAGCTTCGATGCCGATGGTAACCGGATCGAATTGATAAAAATTCATGTTAAGTGAAACCGCATCTGAGGTTGTACCATCAATGGCCGACTTGTTTTGTCCGAAAGATACGGTGATATCCGATTCGGAAAACAGTCGGGTCACGGAAAGATCATAACCGTGATCCTTTATTCCCGAGGCGGCTGTTAATGCCTTTGAGGAAAAGCGGTTTACAATAAAAGGTATATTGAGCAGTCGGGTATTGCGGTCGTAGTCGTAGCTGTCATAGGAGAATATGATCTCCCATCGGTCGATACCCAGGTAGCCAATCGAGGTGCCGATACCTTTGCTGTTTATGTCGATAATACGTGGTCCGGACATTGTGAAAAATAATAACTCCAGTTCACGAAATTGTGGCCGTAACGAAAACAACCAGTTTTGTCCGGTCCAGTTCATGTTGATATTCACTGACTTGATGTTGATGTCCTGGTCCTGTCCACTGCTGCCTCCACTGATCTTGAATGTGAATTCATCTGTAAACTCGTGACCGATGCCGATATCCCAATAATCGAGGTCAAGCTCGTCCCCCACTCCCACAGCACTTTCATCACCATTGGTGTTACCTATGGTGGCAGTCAGCCTTGTTTTGTTTCCAGCCGAGACGGACAGGTCCAGTAGTACGTCACGAGTACTGCCCGAGTCGTAGAATGTTTGCAATGAGGCATAACCATGTTCTGCAAAGTTCTCTGCTGTGGCATTCAGGCTGGTTATGGCAAGGGCGACAGTCATTATGACTGCCAGAACAAGGCGTAGCTGGCGATTATGGCCAGTGAAAGAAACGTACAACATCGGTCACCCCGGGATTAATCAATAGCTGTTACTAGTGAGTTTTTCTTCTGTATTTGCGCAAAAATTCCAGGCGTTTTTGCCTGCGTTCCGCAGCACTCATGTTCTTCCATTTCTGGCGAAAGGCACGACGTTGTTGAGCGGTCATTTTGCTTAGTGCATTGCGTACAGCGGCGCGTTCGGCAGGGGGCGTATTTTTCCATTTTGTGAACATGGCCTGCTGTTTTTCCTTTGGTAAACCTGAAAACCAGGTGTGCATTTTGCGTAGCTCCTCGCGCTCTTCTGGTGCCAGGGAGCGGAATTGTTTAAAGCGATCCATGATCCATTGTTTTTGTTCATCACTTAGCGAGCGCCAGCGATTTAACCTGATTTTTGCCCGCGCGCGTTCTTCACTGTTCATTTCAGACCAGCGTTGTGCGC
>Ga0316207_10001428_pt1 | contig 29373 bp, 28 predicted proteins | sample 6weekpyrite_MG_FD_204943 | JGI IMG/M metagenome (GOLD analysis project Ga0316207, IMG submission 204943) | Microbial mat bacterial communities from mineral coupon in-situ incubated in ocean water Damariscotta River, Maine, United States -... | ecosystem: Environmental > Aquatic > Marine >...
TTCTAAAAGGAAAGATATTGAAGCCAACTCACTGCATGCATGATGGAGAGAAGTCGTTGATAACGTCGTCACGCATAACAACTCGCTGCACGCGACATGCTACGCATGCACGTGAGCTCGAAAGTTAGCACTCAAATGAAACGGATACTACTCACAATAATCACAATGATAATGGCTACTAGTGTTATGGCGGATTCTTATACTTACGATATCCAGCAAGCCGGATATAACTTTGACCAATATGACCTCAAAGGTAAGGCTACCTATGAAATTTTCATAAATGAATTTCGAAAATTTCCATGGAAAGATCAAGTAGGTAAAAACGCTGGTGGAACTGAGCCTACGATCTCAGTTAAAAACAAAGATAGCAAAATTGATTATTGGGTTTCAGCCATTGGTAAGCCTAATGAATATGCTTACTTAGTCGGTATAGTGCAGCCTAAAACGGTAAAATCTATATTTGGTTTTGGTAAAGAAAAGGAGGTTCGTTGGGTGTCTATCTATATTGCCGAGCAACATAAAACAGTAGAAAATACATTCAAACTTTATTTTGCTGCGAGAATTAATGAACTTAATCAGGAACTTTCGCGGCTCCCTTTATTTACCGAACAAGAGGCAAGGTAAAAGTGCTAACAAATCACTCCATCGGACGCACTTTGTCTGTCACGCCTTTTGCGGAGCAAAAGCCTTGCCAGCCTGCGTTCGCCGCTGAGCTCAACCGTTAGCCCTTACAAGGAACGATACAGAAAATGCCAATAGCATGCACATATCTTCATACGAATCTTACAGTGAAAGACATTGAAAAGGTGAAGGAGTTTTATGTTTGTGTTTTTGGCTGTTTTCCTGTTCGTGAAATTCAGCAACTTACCGGTGAGTGGATTGAAAGAATCACCGCCGTTAAGGAAGGAGAAATAAAGTACGTTCACCTGCGGTTTCCTGGGCATGGTGACAAAGGGCCTGAATTAGAGTTAGTTCAATATCTGAACCCCACAAAAAAATATGAAATCACTCCTGATACTTACGGCTTTGGTCATTTATCGTTCAGTGTTAGTGATGTGCATGAGGCACTAAAGGCTGTGATTGAAGGAGGTGGAAGTAGTGTTGGCGAGGTTGTTACAGTTGAGGTACCTAACCGTGGTCTTTTGACAGAAGTTTATGCAACTGACCCTGAAGGTAATATTATTGAGTTACAAAGTTATGCCTAGCCATGCTGCACATGCACGTGAGTTCACAAGTTATGTCGCAAGGAGTATAGATAATTGCTGAAATAAGGGGGCAGATCACTTGATCAACTCTGTTTAATATTCATTTATTGATAGTTGACATAAATCTACCTATCTATCAGGATGTATGAATGGACATAAAGCTTAATCAACAAACTGATCGAATTATCATCATTCCATAGGAATGGTGGGATTTTGATGTGTGCATAATTTATCAAACCCGCCCAAGAGGCGGGTTTTTATTTCTGCCTCATGGGATTCAATCTCAACCAATGGAGGTAGTATGAAAAAAGTAGCAGTTTTCGGTAAACCTGGAAGCGGTAAATCAGTCTTAAGTAAAAATTTAGCATCAGCTACGGGCATAAAATTACATCCATTAGATTTAATTGTATATATAAAAAATGGCGACTTGGTAGATCGAAAGACTTACGACCGACAGCATGAAAATATACTATCTTCTGGTAGCTGGATTATTGATGGTTTTGGACCACTTGAGTCATTTTATAAACGATTAGATGTGGCTGATACACTGATCTATATAGATCTACCATACCCGGTCAGTTACTGGTTAGTGACAAAACGACTATTAAAAGGCTTGATTGTCAAACCTGAAGGTTGGCCTGATGGAAGCTCGGTTTTAAAAGGCACTTTGAATAGTTATAAAACGTTAAAGCGTTGTCCAAAATTTTGGAATGCTGAATTTATGGAAAAATTAGAAGAAATATCTGTTAATAAATCATTGTATGTAATTCGGTCGATTCCTGAATTAAGTCACTTTGTTGAAGAAATAGGTAAAAAATAAAAGGTGGCAGCCCCTTTTATGCAGCCGACACTATTTGGTTAAATTATTATAACCTAACAAATTGACGCTGTGCTTTAGTCACTTTTAACAAGTAACGGCGCGCTTCGTGATATTTCAATTTATTCCGCAGGTGTTGATAAACTTGTGCCGGTGGCATTCTGTTAATCATCCTGATCGCACGTTCTCGGTTTGGGTGAAAGGCACGTAATACATTTCCTGAGCCGGTGTTATAAGCGGCAATCACGCAATATTCGCGTGATAATGGGTTATGAATATTTTTTAGGTAACGGGTATGAATAATATTTAAATAGCCTGTGCCCAATTCGATATTGTTTCTCGCGTTAAACAGGTATTGTCGTGAAGGAATTTGATCGCGACCTTTTACAAAACGGAAGGCATCACGCCCCCCTGAGGTAGGTACTAATTGCATTAGGCCGTAAGCGGGGGCTGCGCTGGTTGCATAGGGGTTAAAATTGCTTTCGGTTTTTATAACCGCGTAGACGAGACTTTTGTTGAGCTGGTAGCGACGTGCATAACGGTGAACCAGTGGTGCATATTGTTTGGCACGAATGTCAGCATGGTCACTCACCATATGAAAAGACACGCTACGTGCGAGTTGTTTTTTCTTGCCTGCTGTTAGCGCACGCTTCTTTAATCGGTTTTTAATTAAATAATCTGCGTAACGGCTGGCATGTTCTGGATTTGAAATATAAACGCCACGTTGGTTGCGCACAAACCCGGCGAGATACGGTCTGCCTTTTAGTTCGACGACATGGTCTGTATACAGATCAACCGAACGCGGGTCATTCGGTGTGAGCAGGGTGGTGACAATCGCGTTATGCAGGCTTTGTAAGGGGCGTTTTTTAGCAACGGTTTCAATGCGAATTTTGCCACTATCAAAATCGATAATCGCGCGGCTTTTGTAGTTCTGGCTATATTTTACAAAGCGGTGTGGGCTGGGTAGCTGGCGATTCTTTTTTCCCCATTCGGCATCGGCCTTGCCTTTTAAGGTGTTAATAAGCCGACGAACATCTTTGGCGAGAACAAAGGGGTTGTGCTTATAAGAATGAACCCGATTCTTTGCGGTTTGTTCTAAGGCCTTACCGGGATCACGGCTAGTGATGACGCGCACGGTGTCGTAAGTGCTACAGGCAGCGAGTTGGCTAATAATAACCAGAATAACGAAGTAGTATTTTTTATTCATATGATCAAGATAGTACCTAAACTAGACATAATTAACAGTGCGAGTGTTCCTTGACGAAAGAATATAAATAGTTATCTATTCGGACATTGAAAGAGAGCTTTAATAGTGGCTTGTTCTTGTTTGGTTGGTCCTCGGTAATATTCAGGTGGATAGTTATATGCTTGTTCAGGGCAAAATTCACATCCGCGGCGTAATATTTTAACAAATGTTTTTCCAGTTAGTGTTAAGCCATTACTGTATTCGATCAAGGCGTGTACATTAGTTGAATAGACTAATTTTATACGCAATTTTATTCCTTCTGCTATGCCGCCTTGTGGAAAATTGAAATGTGCAATAGGACAATTGAGATTATGCTCTACATAAAAAGTGACGTTATTGATGTAAGCATTGGTTGCTATCTTGCTAACAGATTCAATGGTAACACTAATTTCTTCTGCAAACTCGGCAATCGAGGGTGATTTTAATTTAATGCTATTTTGTTCAGCGTAATAGAGTTGTTCGGGTAAGCTAGCACTGCTTACGCGCGAGAAAAAAAGCATAAATATAAATAGCCATATTTTATTTTTACTCTCAAAATTCATAATAACGGTATACAGCTCGTATTGTTTTCGTGCCGCCAACCACTGAGCCATCACTGAGTCTCGCAATCGTATACAGCGTATTTTCTCCGCCTCTCATTCGCATACGAAATTTAAGATCTTCAGCTAGTGTGGTTGCATTAAATTTATAGGTAGCGACAGGTGTGTTGAGTTTATGGTTTAGGTAGAAACTGATTTCAGTGACAGTACTATCTATTACAGGTTTTTGAATGGAACTAATCTGAATAGGCACAAATTCAGGTTCTTCAGCAATTATAGGTGCGTTAATATTTATGTGATGAGGCTGAATAATAGCTGGCGCATAACGTTGTTTTAATTTATCAGGGAAATCGGCACTAGCATAATTATTAACAAGTAACATTAATGAAGAAACTAAAATTAGTTTTAGAATGTCCATAAGAATTCCTTTAAAAAGCTCGGGTGCAGAGAGTGCACCCGACAATGGCGCAAACACTTATTGTTTTTTATTGAAGGGTCGCGCCTTTATTCAGGCAGTAGTTTCCAACCGTTGCACCGCCCGGAATATTGCCACCGCCGCCGCAGCCACCGATGGTGACCTTGATTTTTTTACTACCACTCAATATTTCACCATTGCTTAATTTCGCAATCGCATACACGGTTGTTGTTGCGGGTAGTTTGACGTGTGTACCAAGACCTTCGCCCAACATATTCGCGCTTAGTTTGTAGCGTGATAAAGGACAGGTGGTGTTGTTTTCAGAATAAAAACTGACTTCGGTAATATGCACATCACTATTTGGTAGGGCGACTGAACCGATTTTAACCGGTACAACACGGCCTTCTTCCGCAACATGCGGTGCACGTAGTTTGATCTGATTTTCCTTTATTTGTGCGGAAGGAAATTTTTTTACCAAGGCATCGGGCAGGCTTGCCTGTGCTTGGTTAAGTACAAAACTACCTGCGATTAATAAAAGAATGCTTAGTTTTTGCTTTTGCATCATGCTCTCCTGCTGAGTGTTGGTTACACAATAGTTATCGCAATCTTTATGCCATGTTTAAGAAAGTTCCCTAAGCGACTGTTTTTAGTATAGAATGATCGAAATGCTAAAAATAAACCTAAACCAGATCCCTGCACATTGCAGAAAATGCTTATGCAATCTGCACGATCGGACATGCTATGAGTGAAGAATTAATAACGCGACCTTTTCTGAAATGGGCGGGAAATAAGTACCGTTTATTGGATCGTATTCGCCCATTATTAAGCCCAGGGGGGCGGTTGATCGAGCCGTTTGCAGGCTCATGCGCCTTGTTTCTCAATACAGATTATCGCTTGAACGTGCTTAATGATACGAATGCGGATCTGATCAATATCTATACCAGCCTGCAAGATGAATCAGATGAATTTATTGATTATGTTGAGAGCTTTTTCACTAAAAAGAATAATAATGAAACGGCTTACTACCGAATTCGGAATCGTTTTAATGCAACGGATGATCCTTATTTAAAAGCGGCATTGTTCATTTACATGAATCGACACGGTTACAACGGCCTATGTCGTTACAATAATAGCGGTGGTTTTAATGTGCCGTTTGGGCGTTATAAACAGCCTTATTTCCCGCGCCAAGAGATGCAATTTTTTGCCAAAAAATCGCAACAGGCCCGTTTCACAAATGAATCTTTTTTAGTCGCCATGCGTAAGGCGCGACGCGGTGATGTGGTGTATTGCGATCCTCCCTATGTACCACTCACCCCGACAGCCAATTTCACGGCCTACAGCGCAGGTGGCTTTGGTGAAGCCGAGCAGCTGGCACTTGCCGAGCAAGCCCAAAAATTGGCGGCACGCGGTGTGAGTGTGATTATTTCCAATCATGACACCCCCTTCACCAAAGAAGCCTATCGAGATGCAGCGTGCACGCATTTCAAAGTGCGCCGTACGATTAGCTGCAAAGGCGCACGGCGCGGCTATGCTGGTGAATTACTCGCCTGTTATGGCTAGAAAACGGCGATTTACCGATAGTTAAGCTTAATAGGGCAGCATGTGACGTAAAAGGTCATCATATAGCGAAGGCTGATTATTGCAGAAATTTACCAACCCATTGTTTTTATTCATTTTTTCGTTTTTGGCATAGATATTGTTTAGTATTTATACCATCACAGTCGATTGTGATTGAATGAGAATAACGAGGGTTAGAACAATGACAGAGCCAACACAACAAACAGCCGAGATTCTTCCGTTTGAGCCGCAGCAAACCTATAACCGGCAAGAGCTGAAGGTGCAGTATTTGATCGGCGTGATGTATGAGTATGGTTATGGTGTTGATCCTAATATCAAGGAAGCAGCGCGTTGGTACCGCGATGCGGCCAGCAAGGGTTTGCCAGAGGCGCAGAATAGCCTGGGTTTCCTCTATTCACTGGGTTTGGGTGTAGAACGTGATGCGGAAATGGCAGCAATGTGGTTACACCGTGCAGCAGGGCAAGGTAATCATGCCGCGCAAACCAATCTAGGCATTCTCTATACTACAGGTCGGGGTGTGGAAAAGAACTACGAGAAGGCGGTAGAGCTCTTTAGTGCCGCTGCCCGCAATGGTAATCCTCAGGCACAACAACTACTTTCTCAGGCCTATGATGAGGGCTGGTATGGCCTCAGCTGTGATCCTATCCAGTCAGACTATTGGGGACGCAAGGCGGCCAGCGCAAGTTAATCGGAAGCACTCGACACCGCTCAATTCCCTGTGCTAATGTCGCCTGCCCATTTTAGGGAGCTGGAGATTAAGCATGCCATATTATGTATACAGATTTTCTACCGACGACAAAAAACTTCCGCCTAAGCTACAAGATCAGCACGACGAGTATCGTGCGGCGAAGCAACATGTAAAAGATTTACGCGACGAAAATCCCGATGAGGATATTAATAATTTTCGCTTAATTTTTGCAGATGACAAAGATCGTGCACGTATCCTGCTGACGACCAAGCGTGAAGAGTCTCAGATTGAAGAATGGGAAACCTAAGGATATAACTATTCTTTAAATCGCGTGGGCGTGGTTAACGGTTGCAAGCTGAAGGTTATTTTTTTGCAAGTTTTGCCAGCAGTCGAGATCAAGTAACTCCACTCGTCCATCGATATATTCCACCACAATCCCTCGTGTTCCAACGGCAATCACTTCAATAGTTTCACCTGGTTGGGTGTCGTAGTGTGTACCGACGATTGGTCGCATGCTACCCATATTGACGCCCCCATCTGTTTGGATGCCTAAGCGGAACACGCACTATAAAAACTGTCAATTGCTTGTTTTTATACCTTGCACAATCTGGCTTAATCAGAGTATCTAACGATATGCTAATCAACATTATGATTCATGCACTTCCAGATCTTACCTAAGCATATACATTACAAAAAAACGTTAAAATTTTTATAAATTTATAGTGCCTTTAGAAATATTCTAATTGTGAATTTCGACTTTGCGCGTATTGTAAGACAGGTGTAGATTAACGGTTGTTACTTCTTAGACAAGACAAGGAAGCGTGCAGTGGCAGATATTATGAAATACATCATCGATGACTCGCTCATCGAAACCGATCCAAACGGTTACTTGCTTGATCTAGATGACTGGTCTGAATCAGTTGCTGAATCAATCGCAAAAGAAGAAGGTATCGAATTAAGTGATGCACATTGGCAAGTCGTCCATTTTCTTCGTGAGCGCTATATTGAATTTGGCAGTTCCCCCAATGCACGTTTATTAATAAAAGCATTGTCGAAAAAATTCGGTCCAGAGATTGGCAGCCGAAAACATCTCTATGATTTATTTCCGCATGGGCCTTCGCGTCAAGGGTGTCGGATAGCGGGGCTTCCTTTACCCAACGATTGCGTTGATTGGTTCGGGTAATTAATTTCCTGAAGCGGCGCTGATTTTGCTGTCATAGCAATGACATTGCACTCATAACTAACATTCTAGATAAAATCCGAATACCATCAGGTGTGAGACGATGACGCCTCTATTTTGCGCAGCAAAATTCCGAATGAGTCGGGGCGTTCCTGATGGTATATAAACAACATCTACACGCATGTGAAGTTGTTACGCCACAATAGGATCGGACTTTGCCCTGACCCTCTGGAGGAGGGTAGGGTACTCGCAATGAACCCGTAGGGTTCTGTGAGCAATGATTTTGCTATACCACGATAGGGTCTGACTTTGCCTTACTTTCCCCTAACCCTTTCGAACAGAGTGCTTCAACAACGTTATCAACAATCGCTGGGGGGGCAACGATGTAACTACGCCACGTTGCAAGGTCATCATGCCATGCGATGATTTTCTCAATGGCTTCTGCGGCGGTGTCTGTTTTGATGGGGTGATAGTGAAAGTTGTCGATGGCATCTTTGACCGATCGGCAGTAACCATCGGCATAGTGGGTTTCATGTTCGTGCACAACCCAGTGAAAAACCATTGTCTGTTGAAATTCCAGTGACAGGCAGGTTTCAATAATGCTTTGAATAGGCGCAAAGCCAGTTCCCCATGCAATGAATACAATAGGTGAGTCATTATCTTCAACTAAAGTAATGCCATTACAGGGGGCATAAATTTGAATCGGTGTATTTTTCTTTGCGTGGTTAAAAAGACTATCTGTAAAAGGATCACTTGATTCGCGATGTAGATGGAACTCTAAATTGAGCCCATCACAAGGGCAGCTTGCTATAGGTAACTCCCGTTGAGTTTTATCATCTATAGCAAGAATTGCATGCTGTCCTGACATGAAGCGCAGCGTATTGCCTCTAGGTGTGCGTAAATAAAGCCGTAAGGTATTGTCGTCAATACGTTGAATGCGGCGGATACGCGTTGTGATCTCTTGTATCGGGATATCCGAACCGTCGGTTGCCAACGTTGTTTCCAGCTGGAGATCTTCTTGCGCCGTATGACAACACATGAGAATGTGACCAGATGCCTTTTCAGCATCGCTGAGTATAAAATCATGATGGCGTATTTGCGTGGTTTTGCCAGCGGTTAAACGCGCTTTGCAATTACCACAACTGCCAGTGGTACAGCCATGATCAACATTAAGGCCGGCACGTAGGCTTGAGTGCAAGAGAGACTCTTGCTCTTCTGCTTGAAAGCTAATATTGGCAGGCTTGATGTTGACCTGATAACTCATTATTGCCTCTTTACGGTCAGTTGCTGACTATGTCAGGATTTAGCACCTTGTATATTACTTAAAGAGTGTAACGTATGTTGAATTCAATCCAATCCTTCTTCGAGAAGCATATATTGTTGACTGGGGATGAATCGGAGCAAAACAAAGAGAAAAACCTGCATTTGGCGGCCGCTACCCTGCTATTTGAAATGGCACAAATGGACGATCATGTTGATAGCCGGGAGCGAGAAGCAATACAGCGACTATTAGCGAGCCGGTTTAGTATTGATGATGAGATGGCGGCAGAATTATTAGCATTAGGTGCAGATGAATCGCGGCGAGCTATTTGTATGCAGGAATTTACGCGGCTTTTGAATGAGAATTTTAGTCAGGCGGAAAAACGTGACATGGTGAAGATGCTCTGGCAAGTTGCCATGAGTGATGGTGTTGTTGATAAATATGAAGATTTGTTCGTGCGCCAAATAGCTGATTTATTATATATCCCGCATAAGGAGTTTATTCAGGCTAAGCATGATGCGTTCGAGTAGGCTGCTTATGATGAAGCCTGTAAGGCTTCTATAAGTCAGTAATCATCTCTGATGGTTTACTGGCGTAAAGCTGCTAAAGCATCATTATGCGCACTCCATTGGTCCCGAATCGGAGCGAAAAAAAAGGAGGCCGAAGCCTCCTTTTTTACGTTGGTGTAGACCGAGGCCTTACACCATATCTTTTAGTGCTTTCAATGCAGTCATTTTAACAACATTGCGAGCTGGCTTCGCTTTGAACATCATTTCTTCGCCAGTGAATGGGTTAGTACCTTTACGTGCTTTAGTGGCTGGTTTGCGTGCAACTTTAACTTTAGCAAGACCAGGAATAGTGAATACACCGGGGCCACTCTTTTTAAGATCTTTTTGAATCATTGTAGCCATCTCATCAAATACAGCTGTCACTTCTTTTTTAGTGAGTTCGGTATTTTCAGCGATAGTTTTTAGAATTTCAGATTTAGTTCTTGGTTTCTTTGCAGCCATTGGTAGTAACTCCTAACGGGATTGGTCTTAATTAATAATTTTCAATTGTTATATTTTATCAGACTATAAGGCGGTCTGAATTTTGTGGGTATAATGTAGCACAAGAACCCGACTATATTGCAAGTTTATTTTATTTATAGGGCATTTCAGGCTTTATATATAGTCGGAAATGTTGCGTTTCAGATCAAAGTCTGTATAAAAAAAGTTTAAAGACATCAAATATGTCTTGACAAAATTATTTTTTTGCTTGTTGGCTCCGTGCTTTCATTTGTTGAATAATCCGATTCAAGCTACCAGCACGACGAATCTGTGAACCAAAGCTAGAACGGTAATTCGCAATCAAGCTGATACCATCAATTGATACGTCATAGACTTTCCATTCACCGACGCTATTTCTATACAGATCATAACCGATTGGAATCACGGGCCCATTATTGGGACGAATTTCGGTACGTACGGAAGCTCGGTCTGGATCTGATGCATCGCGAATGGGTAAAAAGCGAATTTCCTGACCATCATATTCAAGCAGCGCCGTAGAATAGGTGCGAATAATGAGTTTGCGGAATTCTTCAACAAAATCCTGTTTTTCATCGTTGCTGGCACGTCGCCAATGTTTTCCCAATACCCAGCGAGACATACGCTTAAAATCAATATGCGGGATTAAAATCTCATCAACTAAATCATAGACATGGCGTGGATTTGTATTAATTTGTTGGCGATCTTCCTCGATTTGGCTCAACATGCGTTTGGCAGTAATCTGGATAAGGTTGCTGGCATTGTGTGTTACTTCCGCATGCAGAGCATGACTACTGAGAAGTAACAATGATAATGTGATGATGCGAAACATGTCTCATGACGTCCTGTGTTGTATTGTTTTAACCAAGGTTCGTATTCTGCCACAATGAGAAACTAACAAAAGTGGAAAATCCCAACTTATCTTGTAGGTATTTCACTTACAGTAACGGCCATTTGTCATTTATCTTTAGATAAAACGTGCTATCTTCCTATTAATAAGTAATGAGAATAACTCGCTAATAGTTTGTTAATAAGGGATTATTTGCCAATGCGGCAATAATCGATAATCTACTATTTAAGGCAGCACTCGTTGATTCAATTGGGTGGCAGTAAAACTGTGAAATAAAACACACACGGAATATTAGAAAAGAGTTATCTTTTCCCAAGATATGCCCGAAGCATAGAATGGTTGCCCATTTAGGTAGCGTTTGCTTGTGTAGATTAAGGTGTGAAAGGAAATTATGGGTGCAGTGAAGCAAAATGAAGAGCTGAGTAGTGTATTACGCACTCTGGTGCCGATCAGTGCCTTATCTGAAGAGAAATTCTCCGATCTACAAGCCAATACACATATTGAAGAAATAGCCGCAGGTGAGTATCTATTTCGTGAAGGTGATGTGGATTCACGAGCCATCTACCTATTAGCAGGAAAAGTGGTCATGATGTCCGGCAAGAGCATTGCCGATACCGTCATTGGTGGCACAGAGCACTCACGTTACCCATTAGCACACCACATTCCCCGGCAATTGAGCGCAGTTGCCAAAACAACCGCTAGTTTCATCCGTATTGATACTCGCTTACTCGACACCTTATTGACATCTGATGGTGATAAGGGTGATGCCTATGAGGTAAGTGAAATTCTGGAAGAAGACGAAAATGATTGGATGACGCAGATGTTGCAGTCTGAAGCATTTAGCAGTCTTCCCGCTGAAAGTATCCAAGCCTTGTTCATGTATATGGAAGAACATGTTGTGCAATCGGGTATGTCTGTTATTAATCAGGGTGAGGCAGGCGATTACTATTACATGATTCGACGCGGGCGCTGCAAAGTTGTTGTGGAGGAGAATGGTAGCTCGAAGGTGGTTGCTGAATTAGGCCCCGGTGACTCGTTTGGCGAAGAGGCATTGATTTCTGATAACCCGCGTAATGCATCAGTGGTGATGTTGACCGATGGCATCATGATGCGGTTGGCACAAAAAGATTTCGAAGAATTAATGAAGCAACCATTAATTAAATGGTTAACGTTTGATGAAGCAGAAGAATTAGTTAAAGACGGTGGTGTATGGCTGGATGTACGAACGCCAAACGAGCATGCTAAAGACTGTATCGAAGGAAGTCATAATCTACCGTTGTCATTGCTACGCAGCAAAGCAGACCGGCTTAAAAATACCCGCAAATATATTACCTATTGTGACAGTGGTAAGCGAAGTTCGGTTGCAGCCTTCCTGTTAACTCAACGTGGTTTAACGTCATATGTATTGGCGGGTGGTTACACTGGAGAAAAGAAAACAATACCAGCTGAAAAACCCAAGCTTGAAAAAGCAAAAGAAAATAAAGATGTCGATAATGTTGTTGAGTTGAACCCGGTATCTACAGCTGAAACAAAAAACATACCTCCCGTTGTATCAAAAGCACAGCAAGAAGCAGAACAGCGAGCAGACGATGAAAGTGAGCGTCGTGCGCAAGTTGAAGATGAATTAGAAAAATTAAAACAAGCGCAAAAAGATGCCAAAGAAATGGCAGAGAAAGAAACGCGCAAACGTCTAAAAGCAGAAGCAGCCGTTGAGAAAATAAAGCAAGACCAAGAACTTGCTGTTCGCAAAGCGGAAGAGGAAATTAAAAAGCGCAAAGATGTTGAAGCAGATGCGGCACAAATAAAGAAAGAAGCAGAAGCAGCGCAAATCAAAGCAGAAAAAGAAGTTAAGAAACTTGAAAAAGAACGCGAACAATCGCGCCAAAAAGCTGAGGCGGAACTAGCCGCATTACGTAAGCAGCGCAAAGAGGCAGAACAACAAGCTATTGCGCAAGCAGAGTTAGTGCGAGAGCAGGTTAATGCAGCACGTCTTGAGTCTGAACAGCATTCGATTAAATTAAAGCAAGAAGCAGATGCAGCACGCATAGCAGCAGAGCAAGATGCAAAGCGTATTCGTGATGAGGCAAGTGCAGAAAAAGATAAGGTCAAGCAAGAGATTAGTCAGCTACAGCAGCAACAAAAGCAAGCACAAGAAAAAGCCGAAGCAGAAGCGGTGCGGTTTAAAGAAGAAGCGGCACGAGTACGTGAAGAAGCAAGATTACATTCTGAACAAATGGCCTCAAAGATTGTTGCAGAAGCAGAACAAGCAAAATTTGAGGCAGAACAACAAGCCGCACAGTTAATCGCAGAGGCAGAAGGCGAACGTCTACAAGCCGAGGCTGAGCATGCTACATTCTTGTCATCACAGGAAGCTGCACGCCTTAAAGCTGAACAAGAAGTCATGCTATTAAAAGCAGAGGCTAATCAAGTTCGTTTACATGCAGAAGAAGAACAACAGAAAATGCGTGAGATGGAAGCAAACCGCTTATCTGCAGAAGAAGAAGCAAATCGAATTAAAATGGAAGCAGAAGCATCTCGGCGTGAGATAGAAGAAGAGATGAACCGTCGTCAAGCAGATGCAGAGACGGCAAGACTAAAAGCGGAAGAAGAAGCAACACGTATTAAAGCAGATGCTGAAGCGGCTAGATTCAAAGCAGAGGAAGAAGCGGCGCGTTTAACAGCTGAAGTTGAAAAGGTACGTCTAGATATTCAGAATGAAAATGCTGAATCTGTTGCACAATTAGAGGCTGAAGCTGAGGCTGCACGACTTGAAGCAGAATCCGCACGTCGTATGCGTGATGAAGCCGAGCAAGCAAGGATAGAGGCAGATAAGAATGCCGCAGATATACGAAAAGAAACAGAGCTGGCACGTGAGCAGGCAGTCGCTGAAGCGCAAAAAATTATTGATAGTGCGGAAGAAACAAGAATTAAGGTAGAAGACGAAGCGAAGCAAGTAAAAGAAACGGCAGAGCAAGCACGTGAGCAAGCTGAGGCGGAATCAGCACGATTAACCGAAGAGGCACAGTTGGCAACAAAACAAGCTGAACAAGATGCTCAGCGAATGAAAGAAGAAGCTCAGCAAGCACAGCAACGTTCAGATGATGTTATTAGTCGGATGAAAGCCGAAGCGGAGGAAATAAAGAAAACAGCAGGCGTGAAAAAAGAGCATGCTGCAGCTCCTCCGGTGCCTGATGCCAGTGAAAATGCTGATGCTGTTAGTCGAATGAAAGCAGAAGCGGAGGAAATAAAGAAAACAGCAGGCGTGCAAGAAGAGCAGGTTACTGCACCTCCAGTGCCTGATGTCAGTGAAGATATTGACGACATGATTATCGCTGAAATTCCTTCGCTGGAAGGTGAAGATGATGATAGTGGCTTGATTATTTTGGGTGGTGATGCATCTAAGGAAGATGATGACTTTGTTGTTGTGCCATCCAGTTTTGTTAATGAAGCCGATGAGCAAGATGATATAGAGCGGCTTGTTAATGAAACAGTTGATGATGTTGAATCGGTCTTTTCATCGCAGTTTACTGAACAGGTTGTTGAGTCCCAGTTTATTCCCGAACGTAAACATAACAAAAATTTATTGCTTGCAGGTGGTGGCGTCGCAGCCTTGGCGATAGTTGGTGTTATTGTGGCTGTGTCTATAGGGGGGGATGATGTCCCTGTTACAACGGGTGCTGGCACGATTGTAACAGCACCTAATGAGACGGTAGTAAAAGAAACAGTCAAACCAGTTGAAAAAGTGGCTATTGAGCCGGCCGTCGCCAAGAAACAAGAACCCGCCAAGGTGGTGCCCAAGAAAGTAGAGTCGGTTGTAAAACCATTTAGAGTAAAATACGTGAAAGACCGGATGAAAGTAGGTGGCAGAGGGCCGGAAATGTCTCTTATTCCTGCGGGTAGTTATAAAATGGGCAGTCCATCATCATCGGTTGAGTTTACTGAACGACCACAACATGATGTGACGTTAAAAGCGTTTGCCATGAGTCGTTATGAGGTCACTGTAAAAGAATATAAGCAATTTCTTCAATCAACGGGTCTTAAGCGTAATGCCTCCGTTGTGGGTAAAAAATCGAATCAGCCAGTGACCAGTGTTAGTTGGGACGATGCGAAAAAATATGCAGAGTGGATGGCAAAGCAAACCGGAAAAAATTATCGCCTGCCAACAGAATCGGAATGGGAATATGCTGCTCTTGCACGGGGTTTAAGTATTTATACTTGGGGTGATGTGTTGGATAAGAACAAAGCAAATTGTTTTGATTGTGGTAGTAGTTGGGATGGTGTTAGTGCGGCGCCGGTTGGTTCGTTTTCTGCCAACGCATTTGGTTTACATGACATGGTCGGTAATGTCATGGAATGGACAGAGGACTGTAAAAATAAAAACTATAAAGGTGCGCGCAAGGATGGTTCTGCATGGTTGCGTGGTGATTGCAGTTCACGCTCTATTCGTGGCGGTGCGTTTAATACACCAAGTGGTGATTTATACATAAAACGACGCAAATTTTTACCAGTGGGTAGTCGTTTAGATAACATTGGGATTCGCTTGGTTCGCGATTAACAGTTTTATATTTTGGTCACATTACTTTCAATTTCAACAAGTGGACAAGGGCTCTACGATATTACTCGTAATGTGAATGAGCTTGTCACAGCAGAAAATATTGAAAGTGGTCTGTGCACAGTGTTTGTGCAACACACATCGGCTAGCCTTATTATTCAAGAAAATGCTGATCCAGCAGTACAGGATGACCTGCAAAACTGGTTGAACCGCTTGGTTTCCGAGAATGACCCTTTATATACTCATACGGACGAAGGCCCAGATGATATGCCTGCACATATTAAGTCCGTTTTAACCGCAACGAGTATTGCTGTACCTATTCTGAAAGGTCAGTTGGCATTAGGGATTTGGCAGGGCTTATATTTGTGGGAACATCGCCGTCGTGGTCATCAACGTCGCCTAGTAATGCATATTACCGAATAATTGTAGATGAAAAAGATTTGTAAATTATCAGATATCACCGATGGTGATGCGCGCGGGTTTGAAGTGGTACTAGATTCTGATTCCGTTGATATTGTCTGTGTTCGCCAAGGACAACAGATCTTTTCTTATAAAAATTCATGTCCACATACGGGTATTAATCTTGAATGGTTACCTGATAAGTTTCTTGATGATACACAGCAATATTTTGTTTGTTCAACGCATGGAGCGTTATTTCAAATTGAAGATGGCTATTGTGTTGCAGGCCCTTGCCAGGGAGACAAGTTGACATCAGTGCTTACGAAAATTGAAGCAGGAGAAGTGTGGTGCGATTTAAGTTAACTCGTCATTGGGTTTATTGTTCATGACACGTGTATTGGGTGTTGGTGTTGCAACACTTGATTGGATTCAAGTTGTCGAACAATATCCTGAAGTTGATAGTGAGCTTCGTGCAGAGCAGCAATATCTTTGGCGTGGTGGCAATGCAAGTAATACGCTAGTAGTGCTGAGTCAATTAGGTGAGAAGTGTAGTTGGTTAGGCACACTTGCCGATGACATGTTTGCTGATCTAATTTGTGCTGATCTCGATAAATACCATATTGATTATTCTCTTTGTCCGCGAGTTACTAATTCAACATCACCCGCTTCACATATCTTACTTAGCCATGAATCGGCTTCTCGTAATATTGTGCATTTTCGAGCTCTGCGTGAACTACTCGAGCAAGATAGCCTAGATATTGATTTCTCAAAATGGGATTGGGTTCACTTTGAAGGGCGTAATATTGCGGTTACGTTGAAAGTCATGCAGCAGTTAAAACATCAGCACCCTAATGTGACAGTCTCCCTGGAAATCGAAAAGCCACGTGATGGTATTGAACAGCTTTATAATTATGCAGATCACCTATTGTTCGCTAAGCATTTTGTCGTGTCACAAGGTTTTAAAACCGCAGAGTCATTTTTGGGTCAATTACAAAATAAACTTGGGCATTCAGCTGAGTTGATTTGTGCTTGGGGTGCGCAAGGTGCATTTGCACTATCAAGCGGTGGTATTTATTCGGAAGTACCAGCAATTGAAATCAAGGTTGTTGATACGCGAGCTGCGGGGGATGTATTTAATGCCGGATATATTCATGCCTGCTTACAAGGAAGAGATACGCTATCAAGTGTTGAGCAAGCTTGCCAGTTGGCGGGCAAGCAGTGTGGGCGGTTGGGAATAAACCTAGGCGACTAATTGTTCAGCAATATGCTGTAGATCATCTTGGTTGCTCATAATTTGCTCGGCACAAGCAAGTGCTGTTGCTTCATTTATCCCCATTCTTTCTAACATCTCGGCAGGCAGCTCAGCAGATGTCGCATCGCCATAGCCATATTGGTATAACAACTGATTGGCAATAAAAATCAGGTTGGCTTGATTGGCATATTTTCGTGTGTAGTCAGGATTTCGTTGCTCTCGTTGCGCAGTTAATAATGAAACAGGCATTTCCCAAAATTCCATCAGCCATGCAGCAATGCTTTCGGGTGATGTGTTAAAACGCAAATTGATGGCACTCCATGTAGAGGCATCTGCATCTAATGTCTTATTGAGATCTTCATATTCATCGCTAAATAGGTGCGCAAGTAATAGGTAGCCGAGGTTGTGTAATAAGCCGGCAAGTTGTGCTGAACCTTTTGCTGGGCGTTTTGAAACAGGCATTTTCTTTGTCAATGCTTCACTGAGTGCAGACACGAGGACGGCATTTTGGTAAATGTTCTTTTGGCCGATGCGGCCGTATCGTGGGCCCTTAAAGCTTTTCGCAGCAGAAAGGCCGATAGCCATGTGTAAGGCGGTGTCATAGCCAAAAATTTGTAAAATAGCGGTTTGAATGTTTTTGATACTGCCACCAAATCCATACAAAGATGAACGTGCTTGCTTGAGTAACTGCATAGACAGCATTGGATCTTGTTCAATAATACAGGCAAGTTCATTAACGCGTGCATTTTCGCTATTGAGTAAACGGAGTAATTGTCGGGTTGTCTCAGGAATACTAGGCAGTGCATCCAGTGTAGTTAGTCGTTGCTCAAGAATAGCCGGTAATATGATGAGATCTTGTTTAGGGGCTGTTTTATCGCTATGCCCAGGCATTGGGTATGAGAACTTAAAACCGTGCCATGCATTATCTAATAAATCATAAAAATCTTCGTTGGCCATACGCACAAATTGCATCGAATCAGTTGGGAAATAGATTTGGTCTTGATCGGCAAGGCTATCATCAATAATGCAAGGTAATAGTGTCGTTGGACTAAAAGGTGGAAGGTGCCCTGCATCATAATCTGGAAATATAAGCTCAATGGCCGCTGGGTCAGCAGGGGTAAATTTACGGTGTAATTGGCGACCTAATGCGGCAATATCAAGGCAATGTGATGCGGGTAGAATAGCTAATAATAGGCCACTGTTACTATCGGATAGGAGCACACTTCTAGCCACATTTTGCAACCGAACGTTAATATTGTTTGCCATATCAATCAGATTACCGGTAGCAGCTTGAGGCAATACCTCATGCATGTAACCCTTTTGGTTTAGTACAGCACTAATCTTATTTTGCCGATTCATCTGATTTCCGTATCTAGTTCAATAACTTAAGTTTATTTAATTAAATAAACATTTTGTTGTACACTCTGTACATCGGAGACTGAAACTGAAACTTTAGTTTTTATTTGAAAAGTGGCAATGAATAGCCATATCGGATCCGACTTATATTTGGAAAAGGAAGGAAAAACATCGCAATGGGTTTGCCTAAATTACTGGTGGTGGATGACGACGATGCGTTTCGCGCATTTCTTGAAGAATTACTCTCGCGCAGTCAATATGAAGTATTCACAGCAGCAAATGGTAAAGAGGGTATTAACCTTGCTACGCAAGAAATCCCTGATTTAATTATTCTTGATGTGATGATGCCAGACATGAGTGGTGGCATGGCAGCACACTACTTATCTGAAAATATCTCAACCCAATCTATACCTATTATCTTTTTAACAAGCATTATTTCAGAAGATCAGGAAATGATTGTTGATAATCGTGAAGGTAATTACCAATTTCTGGCTAAACCTATTCGGGTTGAACACTTACTCAGTGAGATTGAGAAGTGCCTTAAGGATAATAATGGCTCTGAATAGCTTTAGTTCTTTGGATTTACTCATAGTTCCTGAGGTTTTATTCCCCTAAACCTACTTTGTAGGTTCTGGTCTCCCTGGAATCTCTTTGAGCTTCATTAGGGATCCCCTAAACCTACTTTGTAGGTTCTGGTCTCCCTAGAGTCTCTTTGAGCTTCATTAGTAGGGATCCCCTAAACCTACTTCGTAGGTTCTGGTCTCCCTAGAATCTCTTTGAGCTGCATTAGGGATTCCCTAAACCTATTTTGTAGGTTCTGGTCATTATGAGCTTCTCAAGCATTTCCAATGGTTCGAGGCGAAAAAAAACGGGAGCCGAAGCTCCCGTTCTTATTGCCCATAACGAGCTTAGTACTATTTACTAACGATATTATTACTCGTCATCGCCCTTGTTAATTTTCTTCGCAAGTTTTAGCAATGAATCGAAAGTACCATCTGGAGAACGAAGTGTATCTAAGAATGCTAATACTGCGTTTTGATCAGCTGTGCTTGCAGCAAGGAAGCTGCTAACTGGACCAAAGGCTTCACTACCATCATCAGTGATAGCTGTCGCATTTGTACGTGCATTTGGTACACCACCGTGCATAACAATCGCATCACGAATAATAAATGCACGACCATCATGCAAGTAAGGCGCTGTATCCGCTACACCCCAAAGACGCATAGTAGTGAACATACCGTCGCCATTGAACTCTTCTAGGCTTTCACCCATGTAGTGACGTTTAAGGTCAGCAAATAGCTCGATAGTAACACCACCCTTGTCGTTTTCTTCGAAGCTCATAGGTTTCTTAGTTAAATCAACAGAAGTGTGGATATTTGCAAATGGTTCGCTACCAATTTCAGGGAAACGGAAACCTAAGAACTTGCTATCAGTTTCCATTTTTGGAATGTGACATTCTGTACAACCGATGTCTGACATGATTTGGCGGCCACGAAGTGCTTCACCCTCAACCTTAGTTTGGAATGGAGTCTGTGCTGTGCCAACGAAGACACTGAGAGCAGAGAGTTCGCCTTCAAGTACTTCGTTAGTTTTACCGTCAAGATCGTGGTCATTGCCATGATCTACAGCCATACCGAAGTGGAAAGATAATGCGCCAATGTCGAAAGTACGAGTTGATTTTTCATCACCCTTACGACCAAATGGTGCAACAACTAAGAACTCTTCTTCATGTGGATTTAAATGTTCTGTACCTTCAGCACCCACAGCATTTCCTGATTCATCGGTTACAATTTCGCCACCAGCGATAGTAAGTGAACCGAAGTCTACACCCTTAGCACTGAGTGGATATGTACCATCACCAGAGGCTAAAGCGTTACTAAGCTGCCCTTGAAGTTCTTCAGTCATTTCGTTTGCAAGATGTTCGATACCGCCTGCACCGAAAATGAATGGAGGATTGATAACACGACCATCAATATTTTCTTTCTTATTTGGTGTTGTTAAGTCAACAAAAGTGTTGCCGCCAGCACCTAATACTGTGTTGTTGATACCACCAACACCACCGATACCAAATGTCATTGGTACAGTACGGCGACTGATGATTGAGTGACATTCTAAACAAGTTTGACCGTCAAGACCGCCAATACGTTGGAATGTAGTGTTGTTTTGAAGCGAACCACGTTCGGTTTGGATACCTGTTGGGTTAGCATCATCACCGTCACCAAAACCATCTGCAACTCTGAATGGGTTGGTGAACATACGCATACCTGCAAGACGGATTTCATCTCGTGACATATTGGCAAGGTCAGATTGTTGGACTCGGTTATCCCCAGTGAATAATTGGCGGATGTCAACAGGTTCTTTGTCTGCAACTGCCGCGAGTGGAGCAGCCAGTGCGAAGGCACAGGCAATACTTATACTACGTAACTTCATGGTATTTCTCCCTAAATATGTGATTTTTTTTGCTAGCTAAAAAAAGTCAATCTAAGTACGTAATACCGCTACGTATCCCTTCCGAGAGTGAACCTTTTAAAACTAGAACTACTTTATTATTACAGCTAAAAATTACGATTTTATGACTAACTACTTTTAGATCTTGTATAAAACTAAGTCTAATTGTGAATGAATGTTACAGGATTATTTTTTAAGAATATGTGAGCCATGTCCTACATTTGGACCAGTTTTTATTATCTAGGTATAAATTTTGTTTATGCATAGATAATAGGAAGATGTTCGCTACTGGAAGCTATAGGCAGGAGACCCTTATATTATAGGGTGAAAACAATAAACTCTATTTATCTCGATTAATGGCGCGGTGCCCAATATCGAGGCGTTTATAGAGTCCATTCCAGCTAATTTGCTCGGCTAACTGATAGGCTTTTTGTTGTGCGTCAGCAACGTCATTACCGAGTGCAGTGGCACACAAAACACGACCACCTGCGGTCACTACCTCGCCATTTTTGCTCGCGGTACCGGCATGAAAAACCTTTTCAGTTTCGCCATCTTTGTTAGGTAGGCCGTGAATAATATCGCCTTTTGGATAATCATTCGGGTAGCCAGTTGCAGCAAGAACAATGCCTAGTGCAGAACGAGAATCCCAGTCTGCGGTAACGGTATCAAGTTTGCCATCGAGGGCAGCGCTAATGAGCGCAACCAGATCAGATTTCAAACGCAACATAATGGGCTGGGTTTCAGGATCACCAAAGCGGCAATTGTATTCAAGCACCTTGGGGACGCCATCATCACCGAGCATGATCCCCGCATAGAGGAATCCGGTATAAGGCATGCCTTCGCTAGCGAGCCCCGCAACAGTAGGGCGGATTACCTCATCCATAATACGTTGTTCAATTTCGTCTGTGACGACGGGGGCAGGAGAATAAGCACCCATGCCACCGGTATTTGGGCCGGTATCACCCTCATCACGCGCCTTGTGATCTTGGGACGTCGCCATAGGCAAAATATGTTCACCATCAACCATGACAATGAAACTGGCCTCTTCGCCCGCAAGAAATTCTTCGATGACGACACGTGAGCCAGCTTCTCCAAAGGCATTTCCAGCAAGCATATCCTTTACTGCAGCGATCGCTTCAGCATTATCTTGTGCAACAATCACGCCTTTGCCTGCGGCAAGGCCATCGGCCTTGATAACAATCGGCGCGCCTTTGTCTTCAATAAAGGCAATTGCGGGCTCAATGTCGGTGAAGACCTCATACCAAGCGGTTGGAATATTGTGGCGGGCAAGAAAATCTTTGGTAAATGCCTTAGAACCTTCAAGTTGCGCAGCGGCCTTGCGGGGGCCAAAACAGCGTAGGCCAGCCGCTTCAAAACTATCTACGATGCCGAGTACCAGAGGAACTTCAGGACCAATTACGGTTAATTCAACGGCATTGTCTTTAGCAAAAGCAATAAGTTCATCTATCGCTTCTACATTAATGGCAACATTTTCTATTGCGGGCTCGAGTGCAGTACCCGCATTGCCCGGAGCGACGTAAATGGTTTCAACAGAAGGAGACTGAGCCAGTTTCCAGGCCAAGGCATGTTCGCGGCCACCGCCGCCGACAACGAGGATATTCATGATTATATTTCGTGCTCAATGTTGTGCAGATATAAATATTATACCTACTTTTTTTAAGTGAAATGTTACAAATATTTAACAATGTTAGGTAAAAGTAAAGGTTATAGTAAGCAGTAATTCTAAACGATTAATGAGCCGAAACGAAGGGATTGACTCAAAGAAGTCGAAATTTATTTGCCGTTTTACTTGGATACACAACGTTGAATAAACAGGGATGCTTTGGTTTGACACAAAAAAACGATACACCCATACAATTTATATCTGTTGATTTTCAGTTTAGCTGGAAAGTAATAATACTGTTGTTTTTATTGGCAATCAGCACATCCATACAAGCGGATAGAGATACAAGAAGAGCTAACACTCAAAAGCTGATTGTTGCCGTTCCCGCAGACGTTCCTCCACAATACAGTTTGGATAAGGAAGGGAAACCCGTAGGTTTTGCTGTTGATGTGCTGAAGCATCTTGCGAAGCATATTGGTTTTGAAATTGAGTATGAAATTAAGCCAAATTGGACAGCCACTTTTCGTGCGCTTAAAGATGGTAGGGCTGACTTGATCCCAAATCTTGGGATTTCGGAAAAACGACGTAAGTATTATGACTATACGCGTCCAGTTGAAGCTGTTCCTATTTATGTTTTTGTGCGCGATAGTGAAAGCCAAATCACAAAAACAGACAATCTTGTTGGAAAAAAAATTGGTTCAGTTAAAGGTAATGTTTCAATCGGAATTATAAAAGAAATTCCCGGTACAACAGTGATTGCCTATGACAGTGTAGAAAAAATGTTACTTGGTTTGTTGTCAACAGATGTGGACGCAATTATTTATCCATTACCTTGGACGCTGTATACAGCACAGCGTGCAGGGCTTGATAGTCGAATTAAAAAAATCGGCTCGAGTATTTTTGAAGTAAAACGCGCCATGGCTGTGCGCAAGGGCAATAAAAAACTTTTAGAAAGCCTGAACAATGAGCTGGAAAAATTTGTTTATACAGATGATTACAAAAGATTATATACAAAATGGTATGGAGAGGAAAAACCGTATTGGAATATTAAGCGAGTTTTATTAGTCGGTGGCAGCATTGTCGTATTCATATTTATATTAATGTTTATTATTCATTATCGAATAACGCTGCGTTCAAACAAGGCTTATAAAAAAAGCGTGGAGTTGCAACAGTCTACAGAAATGAGGTTAGATGAAGAGAGGGCATTATTACGTGCCTTAATAGATTCGGTTCCGGATTTAATCTTTTTCAAAGATCAAAATAGTGTTTATTTAGGTTGTAATAAGGCCTTTGCAGATTACTTTGGCAGAGCAGAAGAGGATTGGTTGGGTAAAAGTGATATAGATTTTTTCCCCAAAGAAGAGGCAGAGTCCTTTATAAATAAAGATAAAGAAATGTTGGAGTCAGGCAAACAATGTCAGAATGAAGAGTGGTTGCTTGCAGCGGATAGACGCAATTTATTATTTGAGACATTAAAAACACCATACTATGGACCAACTGGAAACATCCTTGGTTTAATTGGTATAAGTCGCGATATTACAGATCGAAATAAAGCCGAGTTGGCGTTAAGAAAAAGTGAGGAACGTTACAGTCAATTAGTGAATAATAGTCCTGCAGGAGTTTGGCAGCTGGATGAAAATGAAGTCATCACATTTGTAAACCAGAGTTGTGCGAGTATTCTTGAGTTAGACCATCCTGATGATGCTATTGGTATGTCGATGAATGATTTTCTTCCTGATTTTACCAAGGAAAAGATTAGTGCAGAGAAAAACAAGCGGACAGACAGCTCATTAAGCCAAGTTGAAGTTAGTATAGTTGGTAAAAAAGGTGGAATTAAAAAAGTGTTACTAGCAGGTGCACCTATTATGTCCTCTGATTCTCAGCATCGTGGTTGGGTGAGCACGATTATAGATATTACAAAAGAGGTAGAACAGCAGAAAAAATTACGTCGTAGTCAAAAAATGGATGCACTCGGGAAATTAACGGGAGGTGTGGCACATGACTTTAATAATATGCTTAATGTGATTATTGGTTACGCAGAAATTCTATGTAGAAATCTAGAAGATGATTCTGCAAATGCACATTTTTCTCAAGAAATAAAAATGGCTGGGCAACGCGGTGCGGTATTAACGCGTAAATTACTTTCTTTTTCAGGGCAAACTAGTAGCGAAGTTTCCTTAATTAATATTAATAGTCTATTAGAAGACGATATTAATATGTTACGTAAGACCATGACAGCTAGAATTGAAGCATCGATGACATTAGATAAAGACCTGTGGTTTATTATGGCTGATAAAGGTGAGTTAGAAGATGTTGTTTTAAATTTAAGTATTAATGCGATGCATGCGATGCCTAGTGTTGGCAAAGTAACGTATATTACTGAGAATGAAAGCTTGAGTGCGTTAGAGGCAGAAGAAATTGGCTTATCAGAACCGGGTGATTATGTTCGTTTATCTGTTGTTGATACAGGCATTGGTATGCCACAGGAAATTATTAATAAAATATTTGATCCATTTTTTACAACGAAAGGTGAGCGGGGAACGGGGCTTGGTTTAAGTCAGGTTTATGGTTTTATGGAGCGTTGTAATGGCGCTATTGTAGTGGAATCAGTTGTTGGCCAAGGCACAGAATTTTCAATGTATTTCCCACGTAAAATAACAGGCGTGGGTTCTGAGTCAACGCAGGTAATTAATAGTGATGAAAGCCTGCCGACTCGTGGTGTAGAAAAGGTATTGTTGGTTGATGATGAAATTGCGTTATTAGAATTGGGTCAGAATATACTCAAGGAACAAGGCTATCAGGTTTTCTGTGCCGAGGGAGCTGATAGTGCTCTATGGATATTATCCCGTAATAAGGTCGACTTGATGGTAAGTGATGTCATTATGCCTGGCACAGGTGGTATTGAATTGGCTAGACAGGTTAAGAAGCTATATCCCGACATAAAAATTCAGCTGGTAAGTGGTTATGTTGGTGAGCATGCAGAGTACGATGAAAATGACCCTTATATAAAAGCACTGCTGAGCAAACCCTATACAGCAGAATCACTTTTAATACGGATCAGAAGTTTACTTGATGAAGAGTAAATTAATGTCTGAAGTGACGCATACCAGTGAAGACCATGGCGATATCATGTTCATCGGCTGCAGCAACCACTTCATCATCACGCATTGAGCCACCTGGTTGAATCACGGCACGTATGCCAACGCTAGCGGCTTGATCCAAACCATCACGGAATGGGAAGAAGGCATCGCTGGCCATCACAGAACCCTTTACTTCGAGCTTGGCATGTTCCGCTTTGATACCGGCAATACGTGCTGAGTTGATACGGCTCATTTGTCCTGCGCCAACACCAATGGTCATGCCATCACGGCCGTAAACGATTGCATTTGATTTGACATATTTGGCTACTTTCCAAGTAAATAATAAATCCTGCATTTCTTGTTCAGTTGGCTTGCGTTTAGTAACGACCTTGATGTCATCCGCTAGTAATAAATCAGCATCCTGTACTAATAAGCCACCGTTAACACGTTTAAAGTCGAGACGGTTGCTCGGTTCAGTTGGCCACTGGCCACAGCTCAGTAGGCGTACATTCTTTTTCGCCTTTACAACCTCTACTGCATCGGCACTGACTGAGGGAGCAATAATGACTTCTACAAATTGACGGTCAACAATGGTCTGTGCTGTTTGTGCATCGAGTTCACCGTTGAAGGCAATAATGCCACCAAAGGCTGATTCAGGATCGGTGCTGTAAGCACGGTCATAGGCTTCTAATAAAGAACTGCCTGTAGCCACACCACAAGGGTTTGCGTGTTTTACGATCACGCAACTAGGTGCATCATTAAATTGTTTCACGCACTCTAATGCGGCATCAGTGTCTCCGATATTATTGAAAGAAAGTTCTTTGCCTTGTAACTGTGTTGCGGTGCTGATACTGGCTTCTTTGCCACCAGCCTCAACATAGAAGGCAGCTGACTGGTGCGGGTTTTCACCGTAGCGCATTTCTTGGGTTTTGATGTACTGACTATTGAATGTACGTGGTAACCCTGTTGGTTTGTCATCGTCACCGATAGCACCAAGGTAGTTGGCAATCGCACCGTCATATTGTGCAGTGTGTTCGAATGTTTTTACAGCGAGGTCAAAGCGTGTGGCATCGCTGATAGCGCCACTGTTATTTTTCATTTCATCTAGGACACGGGTGTAATCGCTAGCATCCACTACAACGGTAACGGCTGCATGGTTCTTGGCGGCCGCACGCAACATAGTTGGGCCACCAATGTCGATGTTTTCAATCGCCATGGATAAGTCGCAATCATCACGAGCAATGGTCTGTGCAAAGGGGTAAAGGTTTACGACCACCATATCAATTGGTGGAATGTCATGCTCTTGCATGACGGCATCATCTGTACCGCGACGGCCTAATAAACCACCGTGAACCTTTGGGTGTAATGTTTTAACTCGGCCATCCATCATTTCTGGGAAGCCGGTGTAATCAGATACTTCAGTAACCGCAATGTCATTATCGGCAAGCATTTTCGCTGTGCCACCAGTAGACAGGATCTCTACGTTTTGATCGGCCAAGGCACGAGAAAATTCAACAATACCGGTTTTATCAGAAACACTGATTAGGGCACGACGGATAGCAGACATGGATTACCTCAATATGAAATAGGTGCGTGGTGATTTTTATAAATAGCTTAGTCTAGGTTGTACTGCTTCATTTTTTTGCGCAGGGTGCCACGGTTCAAACCAAGCATAATGGCGGCGCGGCTTTGGTTGCTGCGGGTATGGTCTAGTACGGCTTTTAATAGCGGTTCTTCCATTTCCTGTAAAACCATGTTGTAAAGGTTTTCTGGCTCATGACCATCAAGGTGGTGGAAATAATCTGACATCGCGGTGGCGATACATTCTCGTAATGTGCGATGCTTTTTTTCGTTGCTCACTTGAAAAGTATCTTCTACTAGTAGTGCTTCTGGTGTTGTACTCATGCGGCTATTTCTTGTTTTTGTATAAGTTGATGAAAGAAGTCTTGAACCATAGCAAGTTGTTCTGCGCTAGATTCAACACGGGTAACGGCACGGCGGAATTCAGCACCATGTGCCTGTCCCTTGCTGTACCAAGCAATATGTTTGCGTGCGACGCGTACGCCAGTAAATTCGCCGTAAAATGCGTAGAGATTTGCTAGATGCTCAAGCAAAATTTCGCGAATTTCGACGAGTGATGGCTCGGCTAATTTTTCGCCAGTATTTAAAAAATGATCAATCTCACGGAAAATCCAAGGCCGTCCTTGTGCTGCGCGGCCAATCATCACGGCATCAGCACCGGTATAATTTAAAACAAAGCGCGCCTTTTCTGGTGTTGTAATATCGCCATTGGCAACCACTGGAATACCAACACGGCTTTTTACATCGGCAATGGTGTCGTATTCGGCATCACCCTTATAGGCATCGGTGCGGGTGCGCCCGTGAATTGCTAATGACTGGATACCGGATTCTTCAGCAATGCGCGCAATGGTGGGGGCGTTACGGTTTTCACGATCCCAGCCGGTGCGTATTTTGAGTGTGACTGGAATATCGACAGCCTGAACAACAGCTTCAAGAATTTCACCAACCAGTGTCTCATCTTGCAGTAAGGCCGAACCTGCCATGACGTTGCAGACTTTCTTTGCCGGGCAGCCCATGTTGATGTCAATGATTTGCGCGCCGTTATCGGCATTGTGCTTTGCTGCTTCGCCCATCATTTCGGGAATAGAACCGGCAATTTGCACTGAACGCGGATCGGTCTCACCATCGTGGTTGGCGCGACGTTTGGTTTTCTCGCTGCCCCAAAGTAGTGAGTTGGAACTAACCATTTCAGACACAGCCATGCCAGCACCGAGACGTTTACAAAGTTGTCGGAACGGGCGATCGGTCACGCCCGCCATCGGCGCGAGAATTAAGCGATTACTGATTTGATATGGTCCGATCTGCATAGAAAATAGGTTCTATTATTTTTAAACCGCCTCATTGCTGAGATTGATGGTATAGGTCAATAAATGGACAGCCGATGATACGCGCATTGTGGTGCTTGGAAAAGTGCTATTGCCTCATTTTGTCGGCTTATTTAAAGATAAATAAGAAACTGACCGCTTTGCTACTTGGATCGATCAATTCTAGGGCAATATTGACGGGTTTATTGGGTGAAATACCCATTTTGATATCGATATCTTCAGGAAGGTACTCGCTGGGTAAAAAATCACGTCCGGCAATCAATTGTCCTTCAATATTTTGAAACTGTATCTGTAACAGTGGGTATGCCTGACGAAACTCAGCTTGATTGACGATAGTGGCGGTAACCCGAAGGGCTTTGTTGATATTTGGGTGGCTACGTATTTCACGTCGTTGTAAAACGATTGAATCTGGATCGCGTGGCAAGGCCAGTTCGCAATTTAGATTGGCACAAAAACTTTCCATCAATGGGCGCAGGCCATGTTCGGCGAGGTTATCTCTAAGTAAGTACACACTTTGTACAGTGAGTACTAATAGCAGTAGTAAACTACCAAGCAAGTAGCCTGTGTTACTTGCTTGAGTTGGCGGAGGTGCATCTTCTAGCTCGGGGTAAAGTTGGCTGGGGTCATAGTTTGTTTCTTCATGCTGTAAAACAGGAATAGCGGCTGTGTCGTGCTTAGTTTCATCATTGTCACTATTGATTTCAGAATGATTGGCCGCGCTTAATGCCGTGTCGATAGGCAGCTCACTGACTTGGCTTTCAATAAGATCAGGACGTTGGTTGTGCTCCGCATTGTCCGTGCTTTCGCTATTGACGAGATGAAGGCTAGGCTGATTAATTTGTTCGGACTCGGACTCGGACTCGGACTCGGACTCGGACTCGGACTCGGACTCGGACTCGGACTCGGACTCGGACTCGGACTCGGACTCGGACTCGGACTCGGACTCGGACTC
>Ga0316207_10001429_pt1 | contig 29372 bp, 23 predicted proteins | sample 6weekpyrite_MG_FD_204943 | JGI IMG/M metagenome (GOLD analysis project Ga0316207, IMG submission 204943) | Microbial mat bacterial communities from mineral coupon in-situ incubated in ocean water Damariscotta River, Maine, United States -... | ecosystem: Environmental > Aquatic > Marine >...
ATGGGTACCCTACCCACTTCCAGTGGGTCAGGGCATTCACAGGAATGACAGAATAGTTATGACTGATTTTTATCTTGATTAGATTTTGATTTTTTAAGAAGCAGGAAAATAGTTATGTGCGGTATTGTTGGCGCTATTGCAGAGCGAGATGTCTTACCAATTTTGGTAGAAGGCCTGCGTCGTCTCGAATACCGTGGTTATGATTCCGCCGGTGTTGCTGTCGTCAATCCTCACAAGTGTATTGAACGTGTCCGCAGCAAGGGCAAGGTTAGTGAGTTGCAGGGCTTGCTTGAAAAAGAGCCTGCAAGTGGCAAACTTGGTATCGCGCATACACGTTGGGCAACACATGGAAAGCCAACCGATAAAAATGCTCACCCGCATGTGTGCCGTGCAAGCGTAGCAGTTGTACACAATGGAATTATTGAAAACCATGAATCACTGCGCGAAGCACAGCAGAAACAAGGTCACAACTTTACTTCACAAACCGATACCGAAGTTATTGTGCATGCCGTGCATGATGAGCTTGAAAATGGTAAAGACCTGCTCGATGCGGTACGTGTAACCACCACCAAACTCGAAGGTGCCTATGCACTTGGCGTGATAAGTAATATCGATGAAAACAGGCTGATCGTCGCACGCCGAGGTAGTCCGTTAGTGATTGGTGTGGGTATTGGCGAAAACTTTATTGCTTCGGATGTCGCCGCCCTCCTGCCAGTGACACAAAGATTTATTATTCTCAAAGAAGGCGATATTGCTGAGATCACACGGGATTCAATTCGCGTATTCGATGTCTTTGGCGACGAGGTAGAACGCAGCTCACACGAAAGCGAGCTGAGTGCAGATTCCATTGAGCGTGGTGAATTCCGCCACTACATGCAGAAAGAGATCTATGAACAGCCCGAAGCCATCCAGGCGACGCTGGAAGGGCGTATCAATGAAGGTCGCCTACTGGAAGAATGTTTTGGCAGCGAGGCCGCTGAGATCCTTGACAAAGTTAAGTCTATAAAGATCGTTGCTTGTGGCACCAGTTATCATGCAGGACTCATCGCAAAATACGGTTTTGGTGATTTAGCCAATGTACCTTGCAGTGTCGAAGTGGCCAGTGAGTTTCGTTATCGACGACATGTAGTTACTGACGACACCTTGTTTGTTACCTTGTCGCAATCTGGTGAAACCGCAGATACCCTGGCAGCGCTACGTATTGCTAAAGATCTTGGTTATACGAATACCTTTGCAATTTGTAATGTGCCGGAAAGTTCATTAGTGCGTGAGTCAGACCTGGTACTCATGACCCGTGCTGGTCCGGAAATTGGTGTCGCTTCAACCAAGGCCTTTACAACACAATTAGTCGCACTGTTATTGCTGATTATTGCTATCGGTCGACGTCATGGTTTAAAGACAGAAACCGAAAACAAGATCGTGCAACAGCTCGATAACTTGCCTGAGCGCGTTGAGCAAGTCTTATTGCTCGATGAACCTATCGCCGAACTGGCCCAGCAGTTTGCCGATAAGCACCATGCCCTGTTCCTCGGCCGTGGCCCACAATACCCGGTCGCCAAGGAAGGGGCGCTGAAGCTCAAGGAAATTTCCTATATTCATGCAGAAGCCTACCCGGCGGGTGAGTTAAAACATGGACCACTGGCACTGGTGGATGCCAATATGCCAGTGATAGCCGTGGCACCGAATGATGAACTGCTCGAAAAACTCAAGGCCAATCTTGAAGAAGTCAGTGCTCGCGGTGGGCAACTCATCGTATTTTCTGATACTGAAGCCGGTTTTGTCGAAGCGGAACATTTACAGGTCTTCCATGTTGCCCCAACCGAACAGGCCGTATCGCCGATTATCTACTCGGTGCCACTGCAACTTTTGGCCTACCATGTCGCGATCATTAAGGGCACTGACATTGACCAACCTCGTAACCTTGCCAAGTCGGTTACCGTCGAGTAATTTTTCAGTTGTATGAAGATGCGCCTCGAAGAAAATGCCCGTCCGGTCATTTTTGGTGAAGTATTATTCAACCATTTTCCGGATGACAGCCATCACCTGGGTGGCGCACCTTTTAATGTAGCCTGGCATCTGCAAGGTTTCGGTTTGCGGCCATTGTTCGTCAGCCGTATCGGCCAGGATACCGAGGGCGAGATTGTTCTGACCGAGATGGTCAAATGGGGAATGGATACGCAGGCCGTACAGATTGATCCCCATCACCCTACTGGTAATGTACAGGTCACTTTTAATAATGATGAACCAGAATTTATCATCAGTAAAGATCAGGTATGGGACAATATCAGCAGCCCCGTGGTAATAGAGCTGATTAAAAATCTTCCGTGCTCCTTATTGTATTTTGGCAGTCTTGCACAGCGTGGCAATGTATCGGCGATGACACTGAGAAAGATAATTGTAGAAGCGCATTTGCCGACGTTTGTTGATATAAATCTTCGCAAGCCCTGGCATCAGGAAGCCAGTATTACCTTGTGCTTACAGATTGCAGACTGGTTGAAGCTAAATGAAGAGGAGCTCAACACCATAACAATGAGTACAAACTTGTCTGTCACGGCACAACAGCAGGTTGCTGAGCTATTGCGCAGACAAAAAAAAATCGAGACCGTGTATTTAACACGTGGCAATGAAGGCGCAAACGTTGTCGATCAACAGGGTGTCTTACAAGTAAAAGCAGTTAAAACATCAGGTGAAGGCGATTCTGTGGGTGCAGGCGATGCATTTAGCGCAGTGTGTATACTAGGGTTGCACATGGGGTGGTCGAGACAGGACATAATAGATCGTGCAAATACATTTGCCGCAAAAATATGCGAGCACACGGGCGCACTGCCATTAGCAATGCATAATTACGAGGAGCTTAGAGAACAATGGTTATTATAAATTGATAAGTTTTAGATTAAAAAACCCTGCTTTAAATATAGCATACGAGTAAAGTAGACCATATCAATAGATATGTACGATGAAAAGAGATTGTGGGGCACTGGTAGAATGCATAAGATTAATCGACAAGCTCTTTAAATAAGAAGAACAATGACTCGACCACGCCTGGTTATTTCAATATTGTTTGCTGTACTCACAGTATTCCACTTGGCTGCAACATGGAGTCAAACTGTAGCAACAGTATTACCAGACGAGGTTTCCTACCTTGCACAAGCCCGCTATTTTGCTGGTAAAGATGAACGACCAGATACTGCACGATTTCTAAAGCATGAAAGCTTTTTAGCGGGAAAAGAAGACCTTCCAAGCACGGAAGGCTGGCCGTACTACCATTTTGGTTATTCTCTGATTGTAAGCCCAATTTATTGGTTAACGAATTCACCGACTTCTGCCTACAGGGGCGTAATGATAGTCAATAGTTTGCTACTGAGCAGTCTATTTTTGATTATATATTCATGGATAAGGGTGATTAGTCAGGTTGACAGGAAAACAGCAATCTCGATTGGCTTTATTACATCACTATACCCTGCCTATATTTTACAGGCCCAGATTGGTTGGGCAGAAAATGCGCTAATACCAGGTTGTGCATTAAGTTGTCTGCTGCTTGCGCGTCATCTCAAATATGGAACGTTGTATACAGTTGTCTTGTTTGCGTGTGTTGCAGGCCTTCAATTTACCCTACACCCACGTGGTTTGCTTGTTGTAGTTGCAGCAATTGTTAGCTTGTTGGCACTCTCTATGGTGCGTAAAGAACAATGGAAAGAATCATTAGTAGGTGTATTAATCATCGTTGGAATATTTCTTGTGACAAAAATTGTCGCAAATGAACTTTCGATGATGATGAATACTACCCAGCAAGAAGTAAGCATTATTAAAAAAATAACATCGTTAATAGATAAGCAGATAATACCGGCATTAATAGGTAACTTGTATTATTTAACATTAGCAACCTTAGGGGTTTTTTTACTCGGTGTGAATGAAGGGATCAGGCAGATTCTTGATAAAGGTACGAAAAATATTAAGGGGATAGTCAGTGATGTGAATACAGGCTCCATACTTTTTGTTGTTCTTGCGAGTAGTATGACATTTGCGGTGGGCATCATATTTTTAGCAAAAAGCAATGAATGGAATGATATGGCCAATAATCTTGATATGATTATGTACGGGCGTTATAACGAAAACTTTCTGAGTATTTATATTGCGCTTGGTTTGTTGTGGCTATGCCGCGCATGTGAGCAAGGAATTCAGCGCTATGCAAAGATCCTGAACACCAGTTTCTGGCTAGTGGCTGTGAGTGGTATTTTATTTTCAATGTATTTAGCAGACTATAGCGGGTTACGATCTATGCATGCATTTGGTCTGTTTCCATGGTCATTTATCTCATTACACGCTAAAGGATGGTGGTATATCGCGCCATTATTTATTTTACCGCTGCTATGGACGTACATTGCTCTGCAGCTTTTTATAGAAAAAAGGAACAAAGGCTTGTTAACAATAGCGATTTATTTTTTCCTGCTGAATATATCGATGATCGTGTATAAAACCCCTGCCCTGCAGGTTCTGTGAGGATTAACAATGAAGCTGATTATACAAATCCCTTGCTATAACGAAGCTGACTCATTACCGACGACACTCGCACAACTACCAAGAGATGTTGAGGGTTTTGATGTTGTAGAGTGGTTGATCATCGATGACGGCAGCACGGACAAGACGGTGGACGTTGCCAAGGCACATGGAGTTGATCACATTGTACGTCATACCGGGAATCAAGGTTTGGCGCAGGGCTTTATGACAGGACTGGATAGTTGTTTGCAGCACGGTGCAGACGTCATCGTCAATACAGATGCAGATAACCAATACAACGCCGATGATATCCCGGCATTAGTTAAACCTATTGTTGGTAAGACCGCAGAAATTGTAGTCGGTCAGAGACCTATAGAAAGTATAAAACATTTTTCTCCTATAAAGAAAATGCTGCAGAAACTTGGCAGTTGGGTAGTCAGGGTATCGAGTAAAACAGACATACCTGATGCGCCAAGTGGTTTTCGTGCGATGAGTCGTAGTGCTGCACAAAGACTGATTGTATTCAGTGATTATACTTATACCCTTGAGACCATCATTCAGGCGGGTCGCAATAATATCGCCATTACATCCGTACCGATTAGAATTAATGATGAGATGCGCCCTTCGAGGTTGGTGAAAAGTATCCCGTCATACATTAAACGAAGCATTATCACCATTATTCGAATATTTGTTATTTATAGCCCATTTCGATTTTTTGGAACAATCGGTGCAATACTTTTGCTACTTGGAATATTGATAGGGAGTCGATTCCTTTGGTACTACTTTAGTGGTGATGGTGAAGGGCATGTTCAATCCGTTATTCTTGCCGGTGTACTACTTGGAATAGGTTTTCAGACAATACTAATCGCTTTTATTGCAGACCTACTTGCAGCAAATCGAAAGTTATTAGAGAAATTGCGTTACCAGGTTAAGGTATATGGTGATTCAAATACAAACCAGGATACTGATAGCAACAGGTCCGAATGAAAGTGGTTTTAAAAAACCAGGTGTTTGGATAAATACCTGCAAGAAGAGTGTCATTAGATAAAGGAATAAAGCTATGGCTGATACAGTTATAGGAAAGGATGGCCGGCCACGTTGTAAATGGTGTAGCGCTACCCCTGATTTCCTGCCCTATCATGATAAAGAGTGGGGCTTCCCGGTCAAGGATGATATTCGTCTATTTGAGAAGTTGTGCCTGGAAAGTTTTCAGTCAGGTTTGAGCTGGCGTACGATCCTGGCGAAACGTGAAAATTTCCGTACAGCCTTCAAAGGTTTTGACTTCAACAAGGTCGCTGGATTCAAGCAACGCGACATTGAACGCCTGCTCCAGGACGAAGGAATTGTTCGGCATCGCGGAAAAATCGAGGCTGTGATTAACAATGCAAAGATGGCCAAACAGATGGTTAATCAGGAAGGTTCTCTGGCTGCATTTTTCTGGCAGTATGAGCCGGATGAGTCGACTCTCGCTAAACCACAGTCTGTTTCGACCAGCCCGGAATCAATTGCCCTGTCAAAAGAGCTAAAGAAACGGGGTTGGAAATTCGTTGGGCCCACCACAGCCTATGCCTTTATGCAGGCAATGGGCCTGGTTAATGACCATGTTAAAGGCTGTATCAGCAGGACTAAGGTTGATACGCGGCGCAAGAAATTTAAACGACCAACATAGTACAGAAAAAGACAATATTTACATACGCGATGCGGGGCTTCTCCGCGCTAGCACTTAGAACCCCCTCTAACCTCCCTCGATTGACATCTAGTTGCCAGATCACGGCAGTGCCTTGCCGGAAAAACAACGAATGTTTACCTGATGACCGATGAATGGCGCATAGCAGGCCAATTTTTAGCATAAAACGAGCGCTATAACGTGAAATAGCGGGTTTTATACATGATTTGGCATGATTGTCGCTTAGTACAGGGTAACGAGTCGTATAGAGCAACCGCCAGGGTAATGAGAGCTGAGTATAAGGTATTTAGTTATATACCGAATTATTACACCTAAATCACATGTTTTATCGCTGTTAACGGCCCATTTACTGTAACAATTGATTTTTTTTTGAACCCGATATAGTAAGTCTACTTATTTGTTTTTTATGAGTATTTAGCTATTTATATAAAGGATAATTGTCTGAAATGACAATAACATCAAACATTGCGTCATTAATTGCTCGACAGTCAACTGAGCAAGCAACGCAGCTACTGACACGTTCACAGGCGCGGTTGTCGTCAGGCCTGCGCCTGAATACGGCGGCCGATGACCCGGCTGCCTTGTCATTGAGTGAACAGCTGACCAGTCGAATCAGCAGCCTCACGCAATCCAATCGTAATGTCAGTGATGGTGTGTCTTACCTGCAGGTAGGAGAAGGTGCATTGCAGGATGTCACGAACAGCTTGCAACGTATTCGCGAGTTGGCAGTACAGGCCGCGAATGCGACGAACTCTCAGCAAGATCGTAATTTCCTGCAACAGGAAGTGTCACAGCGTATCGCCGAAGTCACCCGTGTTCTCGATGACACAAATTTTAATGGCAATAAGCTGTTTGATAGCCAGGCGGTTGATCGCACATTCGCTGGCGGTGATACCGCAAATGAACAGCAACAGATTATTGAACTCCTGCAGCGATCACTATTGGAACAAAGTGAACAACTCATCCAGACCTACTTTGGCCTGGCAGCCTCGAATGCAAACCTTGAGATCATCCTTGAAGATGATATAGAAGGTGCATCGGCGTTCGTAACGGGAACGGCAACCAACGTTGAACTGCATATTGATGTCAATGAGGCTATTAACGTAGGGCTGGGTTACCCGAATGACACATTGGATAACCTGATTGCACATGAGATGGTGCACGCGGTGATGCTGGCAACCACTAATCTATTTTCATTTGATCGCTGGTTTTCCGAGGGAACGGCAGAATTTCTACCTGGAGGTGACCTGCGGGTTGACGTGCTGGACGGTCCTGGCTTGAATGGCCAGACAATTTCATCAGATGATATCGTCAATAATATCGATAACATCCGGACAAGCTTTGGTGGTAGCAACCTCGATTACGCGACTGCCTATACGGCCGTACGCTATCTGCATGATATCAGTGGTGGTGATGGCGTCAGGGATGTTCTTGGCTACCTCAGTGCTGATCCAACGCGAACACTGGATGATTACTTCACTAATATTCAACCAGCTGGCATCACGTCGGTGGATGATTTTGTTACCGACTTTAGGGCAAATGGTGCTGCGTTTATCGATGCCAACATCGACCTTGCAGATTCAATTGCAGACATTGGGGGTATCGGAGGCAATGATGCAGATGGGGGTACACGCGATACATCGTTTAGTAATACGGTACCGGATATCGATAACCCTACGACTGATCCGTTGTTCGGTTTTAATGAAACCTTCCCGGATCCATTACAGGTAGTCGAGCAGACCGGTAGTTCACTGGTCTTCCAGGTGGGTGCAAATGCGGGCGATTACATAACGATCACAGGCAGTGGCCTGACATCGGAGTCAATCGGTATTGCCGACCTGGATGTGTCACTCGATGCTGAAGCCGTTATCACGGCGATAGATGCCGTTTTGGACCGGGTCAATGCCGAGCGCTCAAACTTTGGTGCTTTGATTGGTCGGTTTGATACACATCGCATCACACAAGAAACCATCATCGAAAATGATGCCTCGACGCGGTCACGCATACGCGATGCCGATTTCGCTGCCGAAACAGCTAACCTGTCACGCGCCAGTATCCTGCAACAGGCAGGTGTTGCCATCATCGGCCAGGCAAATGCATTGCCCGAGTTTGCACTTGCCCTGTTAAATTAAAACCCGCATGATGCGAAATACACGTGTATCGCAGGACTAACTGCACATGTTCAACCCGCTTGTCCCCGACATCCTTACATCTTTGCACGCACACCCGGATGGGTTAAGTGAATATGACTTATTGCAGGCACTGGGTGAGCACGAAGGTTTTGCCAGCCTGTGTGAATCGGGGCAGTTGGCAATTTTCCAGCGTCACTTTATGGTCATGAATGGCCTTTACCAGTTACAAGGTCAGCTTTGGCAAGAAGAGCAGTTGTACCTGGAAATTTCTCCCCTGCTTATCCAGCTGGGTGCACAATCATCTGCTGGAGGAAATACGGAAGCACTACTGACCGAAAGCAGTGCGTTGGGAAATTATTACCTGGACTGGAACAACTTCGAAGGCACATCTGAACAGGATGTCATCGATCTGATTGGCAGTTTCTGGAACAGGTTTGTGTCGAATTCCGATCGCGCGGCTGCTTTTGACGTACTTGAGTTAGAGCAAGAAGTCGATCAACAGGTGATTACACAACGTTATCGAAAACTGGCCGCACGTCATCACCCGGACAAGGGCGGAGATAAGGAAATGTTCATTCGAGTTCGCCAGGCCTATGAAGTCCTGAAACTTTCAGACTAAGTCTGTTTAAAAAATATTTTCCAGAAGTTGCCATTACCGGCTTGACAGCATGCCATACGCGGGCGCAGAATGCGCGCATGTTGAACCTTACCAAACACGTCGTCGCGATTTGTCTGCACCGAGCCGTCTGGCCGATGCAGCCGTTACCGTGTGCCGTGTAGAGATTCAGCTATAGAATAAAAATATTTATACAAGCAATTATCTAAAAGGCCACGGAAATTAAAACCTCCGTGGCCTTTTTTTATTTACCTTCAGGAGAAGGAACAGTCAGCACCGATTCAAAGGTGAAGCAAGAGTTAAACATTGGAAGCAGTGCCTACAAAAGGAAAACAAAAATGTCAGTTCCAGCCGCTTACCTTGCAGTGATTGCAATCTGGTCAACGACACCGCTCACCATCAAGTGGAGCAGTGAAGGTCCTGGTTATGTCGCCGGTGTTACCGGTCGTATGTTGATCGGTACTGTAATTTGTCTGATCATTGTTAAGCTGTTTCGTATCGAAATGCCATGGCATCGTCGTGCAGTGGAAGCCTATGCGGCCGGATCGCTGGCGGTATTTGGTGGCATGATGAGCGTCTACTGGGGCGCACAGTTTATTGATTCAGGCATGGTGGCCCTGTTGTTCGGTCTGACACCGTTGGCGACAACCGTGATTGCGGTTATGACGGGGGCCGAGTCACGTCCAGGCGCCATCAAGATTATTGCGATTTTCATCGCACTCAGTGGGCTCGCTTGTATCTTGTTGCCGGGCAGTGATAGCACGGGCTATGAAAACAGTGATACGGTCTATGGCATGGCCGCGGTGTTTGCCGGCATGCTCATGCATTCGGTCAGTACCGTGTGGGCAAAGAAGGCCGCGCAGGGACTGCCGGCAATGGCGATGACGACGGGCAGCCTGTTGATGTCGATGCCCTTATACCTGCTGAGCTGGTACGTGATTGATGGCACCATCCCGACCAGTATTGATACACGTGCTGTATCCTCAATCATCTACCTGGGTGTGTTTGGATCGGTACTGGGCTACATGTTGTATTTTTATGCCTTGCGCCATGTTACGGCAAGCAAGATGGCCTTGCTAACCCTGGTTACACCTGTCACGGCCCTGTTGCTAGGCCAGGCACTGAACCAGGAGCAGGTGACCGCAACAGTATGGACAGGTACCGGTATGATTATGCTTGGCCTGGTCATGCACCAGTGGGGGCACCGGTTGCGCTTTCGGACGGCATAATGAATGCCGCTGCCCAGGGACGGTCAGCCGCAATCGATTAAAAACCGGTGTGATGCGGTGCAGCTGAATAGGGTAAAATAGTCGGATGGATATTAGTGACCTGCTCGACAACCTCAATGACCCGCAGCGCGAAGCCGTCGCTGCCCCACCCTGTCACCAATTGGTTGTGGCCGGTGCCGGGAGTGGTAAGACGCGTGTCCTGGCGCACCGTATTGCCTACCTGATACGCACCGGTGAAGTCTCACCGCAAGGTATCCTCGCGGTGACGTTCACCAACAAGGCGGCACGCGAGATGCGTGATCGCATTGAGAAGATGCTTGATATGCCCGTACGGCAAATGTGGGTAGGGACCTTCCACGGGATTGCCCACCGCTTATTGCGTGCCCACTGGCAAGAGGCTTGTCTGCCGCAGACCTTCCAGATACTCGATTCAGATGACCAGTACCGCACCATCAAGCGCATACTGAAACAAATGGAACTGGACGAAGCGCGCTGGCCACCTAAGCAGGTGCAGTGGTTTATTAATGCGCAAAAGGATGAAGGCCGTCGTCCAGAGCATGTCGATCACCACAATGCCGTCTATGAGGAGCAAATGGTACGTATCTATGCCGCCTACGAAGACGTCTGTCGACGTAGCGGCCTGGTCGATTTTGCCGAATTGTTGCTGCGTGTTCACGAGATATTGCTCAACAATGCAGACCTGCTGGCCCACTATCAGCGTCGTTTCCAGCACATCCTGGTCGACGAGTTCCAGGACACCAACACCATCCAGTATGCCTGGTTGCGCTTGCTGGCAGGCGATAACAACCCGCTATTTGCCGTGGGTGATGATGACCAGTCGATTTATGGATGGCGCGGCGCTAGGATCGAGAACATCCAGCGGTTTAGTAAAGATTTTCCTGGTACGCGTACTGTCAGGTTGGAACAGAATTACCGTTCGACCGGTACGATCCTGTCTGCCGCAAATGCCTTGATCGAAAATAACGACAACCGCCTTGGTAAGAACTTGTGGACCGATGGCAGTGATGGCGAGCCGATTCACCTCTACGCGGCGTTTAACGACCTTGAAGAAGCCCGTTATATTGTTAGTAGTATCCAGAACTGCATTGATAAAGGTACACCGCGTCACGAGATCGCCGTGTTATACCGCAGTAACGCACAGTCACGTGTCATTGAAGAAGGCCTGTTACGTAGCGGTATTCCCTACCGCGTCTATGGTGGTATGCGCTTCTTTGAACGCCAGGAAATCAAACACGCGCTGGCCTACATGCGCTTGACCAGTAACCGCAATGATGATGCTTCGTTTGAACGCGTCGTGAATACACCGACACGTGGTATTGGTGAAAAGACCGTGCAGATGGTCAGGGAAGAGGCGCGCGCAGCCAACACCACGATGTGGCAGGCTGCCCAGCAACTCATAAATGAAAAAATGCTGACGGCACGCGCCAGCAATGCCTTGCAGGCATTTTTATACCTCATTGAGGAAATGGCCGTGGAGACACAAGGCATGGCGCTGCATGAACTGACTGAACACATGCTGCAGGCCAGTACCTTGATCGCAAGTTACGAAAAAGAAAAAAATGAAAAGGCTCGCATGCGGGTGGAGAACCTGGCCGAACTGGTCACCGCCGCCCGCCAGTATGAACATGAAGAAGATGAACTCTCTGAACTGGATAGCTTCCTAGCCCATGCTGCACTTGAAGCTGGCGAGGGTCAGGCCGCTGAATATGAAGACCCCGTCCAGCTTATGACCCTGCACACCGCGAAGGGCCTTGAGTTTGAAAATGTCTACCTGACCGGGCTCGAAGAAGGCCTGTTCCCGCATCGCATGTCGATGGACGAACCTGGCCGACTCGATGAAGAGCGGCGCCTCTGTTATGTAGGCATTACCCGGGCCAAGCAACAACTTACCATCAGTTATGCCGATGTGCGTCGTCTGCACGGTAATGAACAATATACTCAGCCATCACGCTTTATCAGTGAACTACCCCGTGAATACCTGCAGGAAGTCCGCGGCAAAAAACAACCCGCCAAGCACTCGACTATGGCGGTGGAAACAGCATCGAGTAATGGCTTTCAACTCGGCTCACGTGTTACTCATGCAAAATTTGGTGATGGCACCGTCACCAGTAGTGAAGGTGACGGCTCTCATGCACGTGTACAGGTTAATTTCGATGACGTCGGCAGCAAGTGGCTCGTTATCGCCTACGCTAATTTACAGGCTGTATAGCTATAACCGTTGAAACGGGAATTTCACACCGTAAATTTTCAAAATTATCAGGAACAAACAATTAATGATTTTTAAACAACTATTCGAGACGGATTCATCTACCTACACATATCTTATTGCAGACAGTGATTCGGGTGTTGCTATTTTGATTGACCCTGTACGTGAAACGGTTGAGCGGGATTTGCAGATTTTAAAAGACATGAACCTGACACTGACTGCAACACTGGAAACGCATGTTCATGCCGATCACTTGACGGGCGCCCGCTTATTGAAAGAAAAGACAGGCTGCAAGATTGCGTATCCAGCGATGGTAAAATCCTCATGTATTGATATTGGTGTAAAAGAAGGTGAAGCGTTCAAGGTGGGTAATATCGAACTTAATCCCTTATTCACACCAGGCCATACCGATCATCACCATGCTTACCTGATCGATACACCCGTACAGAAATTACTGTTTACGGGTGATGCATTATTAATCGAAGCTTGTGGTCGGACCGATTTTCAATCGGGAAGTGCTGAGGTTCTATATAATAGTATTCATAATAAAATTTTCTCTTTACCTGATGAGACGTTGATATATCCTGGCCATGATTATGAAGGCAGGTTTATCACGTCCGTGGCACAAGAAAAAGTACGTAACCCGAGATTGGGTAATGGTAAAAGCAAACAAGAGTTCATTAATATTATGCATGGACTTGATCTACCCTACCCACGCAAGATTGATTTTGCAGTACCTGGTAACGAGCAATGTGGCGTGTGTCCAGATAATGTGCCGGATGAATTTAAAGGCAGTTGTGCGATCAGCGATCAGGGTTAAAGCAGTGAGTACTGAAAGATAATGATTTACCTGTTTATCTGGCGACGAGATACACGTAGGCTCAGCAGTAATAAAGGGGCATGCTAACGTGTGTCGACGCCCTTAATGATCCCAGGCTGTGGTAAGGATTGAGACCAAATGACCACGTTTACGACCCAGGCATCCGATTGCATAAACATGCTTGAAGTAAGCATAGTAAAGACACTAATGGAACAAAGTTATGAATAGAGCCTGTCCCATCGTTTTAAGAAATAATAATGACCAGCTTGAACTGCTTGCATTCAAGCACCCCAAAGGTAGAAGTCAGCTGGTCAAAGGGAATATTGAGAAAGGTGAGCATGTTGAAGATGCATGTGTTCGGGAACTGGAGGAAGAATCGGGTTTACACGCACAGGTTGTAAAACCATTGGGCGTCTGGGATGCTAATTTCAAAGATCAGGTATGGGCTTTTTACCTGATGCACTATGAAGGTAGTCAACCTGATCACTGGACATTTGAAACCAGGGATGAGGGTGGACAGGTATTCAGTTTCTTCTGGCAACCATTGAATGCGCCACTGGATGATAGTTGGAATGAGATGTATGCAAATGCCTTTAAATATATAAGCCATGCATTGGCTGAATAAAAAAGTCTTTTATTTTGCAAATCTGGAAGAACAATTTATTACAAAGTACATAATGCTAAAGCAGTAACATTTATGAAATGTGATGGAGAAGATAAATGAAAACAGTCGATGCAATCCATTCTAGACGTTCAGTGAAGCATTATGATGCTAACCATAAGATGAAAGAAGAAGAAATTAATGAGCTTCTTTCATTAGCCATGTTATCCCCTACCGCGTTTAATATTCAGAATTGGCGCTACGTGGTTGTCACAGACAAGCAATTAAGAAAACAAATTCGGGAGGTTGCCTGGGACCAGGCTCAGGTGACAGATAGCTCGCTATTTATTGTTATGTGTGCCGACTTGAAGGCATGGGAAAGGAACCCTATACGTTATTGGGACAATGCCCCACAAGAAGTACAAGAATTCATGATTCCAGCGATTGATAATTACTACCGGGGCAAAGACCAGGTACAAAGAGATGAAGCCATGCGATCCTGTGGGATTGCTGCACAAACACTTATGCTCGCTGCAAAATCAATGGGCTATGATTCTTGTCCGATGGATGGTTTTGATTTTGATAAAGTGGCTGAGCTTATTAAGCTTCCTGGGGACCATGTGATTGCTATGTTTGTCGCCATTGGCAAGGGCACGAAAGAAGCATGGCCGAGACCCGGACAGTTAGCGATTAGCGATGTCGTGATAAATAATACGTTTTCATAGTCGCAGGCTATAAAAGAAAATACTTGGTAACAGCAAGTAAAATCCAGAAAGAGATTGCCAGCGCGGTTAGATTTTTTGAATCTTGCTGAGCAAATTCGTAGTGGTTACAAAAAGCGAGACAATATTGAAGGATTATTAAAGAACCATAAAAATTACCCAGGATGGAAAGTAGTTATGTCTAGTATAAAGAACCCCTTTATTATTGATGTAGAAGCCTCAGGATTTGGCAGTAGCAGTTACCCGATTGAAGTCGGTGTTGCATTGGCGAATGGTGAAAAATATTGCACATTGATAATACCCTCACATGACTGGACACACTGGGATGAAAGTGCAGAAAAAGTCCATCGTATATCACGTGATATTTTAGAGACCTATGGGAAACCGATTACTGAAGTAGCAGATAGTCTTAATGCACTTTTAGAAGGTGCCACTTTATACTCAGATGGTTGGGTAGTGGATAAGCCCTGGTTGACGACACTGTTCTACGCTGCGGGTAAAACGATGAAATTTAATGTCAGTCCCCTGGAAATGATTTTATCTGAAGATCAAATGGCAAAATGGCATGAGACCAAAGATCTGGTAATCGAGGAAATGGATCTTGTCAGGCACCGTGCAAGCTATGATGCATGGATCATCCAGGAAACATTTAAGAAAACCTTAGAAGACAGTCATTGAACGCGGCACAGGTTGTAATAGTTCTATAATTCTAACAGTCTTATCGATGATATTGGCCCCCTTATTAATCACGCTAGTCGTGTGATGATGAGCGAGAAAGTGAATGCGCCTCGTACAACGAGATAAAAAATTTATCCTTCTGCTAGTCGTGTTGGCTGTTGGCCTTTATGTGCTGGCCGGCAGCTTGTTTAATCCATTTATTATCTGGACATCGATGCCCTTGTATATTACTTACATGTATTATCTGCAGGCGATGCGGCAAGATTCAGAAAAGAAGCTTTTTGCTGCCTATGGTTATCTTATTGTGGGTGTAGGGCTAAGTTATTTGTATCATATGGCCTGGTATTTTGACTGGGATAGCACCAAGACAGGTAGTTCGACTTCGGCACTGATTTTTATCTGGTTCCCTATTTATGCGGTAATACTCGGTTATGTTGGGTATGTGATCGGTTATGTTGTCGGCATTGTAAAACTGAAATATGCTCAGGCTAGTTAAATGAACAAACGTTCAATCTTTTTACTTATTGTAAGCCATGGCCTTGTCGGTGCTATTGGTTTTGCGGTTGGGATATATATGTTACCGATCCTCATCGCGCCCCCTGCCCCGAGCACATCGATGGTACAAACAATGTCATCGCAAGCACTGTATCGTGCGCAGTTCCGAAAAGATTTAAAAGATAGTGATACCTTTCATTGGGGTAAGGGTACTGTGTCGATAGGTAAGGATGTGATTACCTTGCAAGGTGAGCTGGCACCTGGGCCGGACTACAAGTTATATCTTTCACCGGTATTTGTTGAGACAGAGTCAGGCTTTAACATGCATAAAACCCGTATGCTACGGGTTGGGGACGTCAAGACATTTGAAAACTTTGTAGTTGAGCTAGGTGAAGGCATTGATCCTACCAAATATAATAGTGTCATTGTTTGGTGTGAGACATTTGGTGAGTTCATTACCTCAGCAAAGTACAGGTAAGCCAGTTTGAAAACATTACTTAGCTTGTTTGTTACCCTGATTTCCTCGTTCTATATTGTATATGGCTCAGCCGTGCTGGTCAGTAAAGACATACCGATAAGTACGTTTGTCTATGGTCTTGCCGCGCTAGCCTATGGCATGCTTGCCTTTACCACCTTGATTGGCATATCCATGTCGGTTAAGCCGGTCAGAACCCGGTTTGCGAATATTACAGGCATCGCCTTCCTGGTGACTTTTAGTGCAGCCATATTTGTAAATGGAATGTTAAAGGGCGATGAGTTGTGGGGTTTAGCGATGGCAGCGGTGCCCTTTGTAGTAAATGCCCTGGCGATGCAGAAATTAAAAGATATAAAGTGGCATCGCTAATGGCGTAACTGTATCATCCGGCCTATTCATTACTATTGAAGGCTCACCATGTATACAGATGAAGATCTCGATTCAGCCGTCGAGCAAGGTATTTTTAGCTCGAAATCTGTTGCGCAGTTTCGCCAGCAGATGTCATCATCGACGCAGACACCTGCGGTAGATGAAGAAAACTTCCGCCTGATTTCAGGCTTTAATGACATCTTTGTCTTGATTGCTTGCATGTTATTGATGTTTTGCGCGGCCTGGGTGCTTGGCAGCAGCAACGAAATACTTGGCTTACTCGTGTACCCGGTATTGTCATGGGGGTTGGCAGAGTTCTTCGTCCGTAAACGTAAGATGGCATTACCAGCAATCGTACTCTTGCTGTCGTTTGTGGGTGGTGTATTTGGTTTTAGTCAATTTGCCTTTAATTCACTTGGCGATGATGTGCTAATTGTGGCGACCGCGTTATCGGCCGTTGCAGCCTACCTGCATTGGCGACGATTCCGTGTGCCGATTACCGTGGCCGCCGGCGTCGCTGCACTATTCGGTTTTATTATTGCGAGCAGCTTGTATGCTCTGCCAGCGTTAAAAGACTGGTTGATGACCATGCTGTTTATCGCCGGTCTAATGACGTTTGCAATTGCAATGATCTGGGATGCATCTGATACAAAACGGCTGACACACCGTTCCGATGTCGCCTTCTGGTTACACCTGTTGTCGGCACCGATGATTGCTCACCCTGTTTTCAATAGCCTGGGTATTCTCAGAGGCGGTGAAAGCATTGATAGTATGATGATCGTGATTGGCTTGTACGTAGTAATGTCGGTGATATCGATCGTAGTCGACAGGCGAGCATTCATGGTGTCATCGCTGGGGTATGTGCTGTACGCTATTTCAAAGATCCTTGAGGTCTACGGTGATGTCGGATACAGCTTTGCGGTCACCGGGGTTGCGATTGGTGCGGTATTACTGCTGTTGTCGGCGTTCTGGCGAAGCACACGGGTGAAAGTTCTGGCGTTGGTGCCGAGCTCGATTCAGCGCTATGTGCCCGCGGTGACACTAAACTGAATCAGGCAATTTTAGAGCTGGGTTTACCAAGGTAGTAACCTTGTACGTAATCCACACCCAGTTCTTTTAGAATATCCAGCGTTTCAACATTCTCAACAGATTCTGCAATGGTCTGTTTGCCCAGTGCATGGGCAACCTGGTTCATAGATTTGACCATGGCCTGGTCGACCGGTGCGCGTGGCAGACCCTGTACAAAAGATCCATCAATTTTAAGTTTATCGACAGGCAGATGTTTCAGGTAGGTAAAGGAACAGAAGCCCGAGCCGAAGTCATCCAGCGCGAAGCGACAGCCTATTTCACGCAAAGATTCAATGAAACGGGTTGCAGCATTGAGGTTGGCAATTGCCGCCGTCTCGGTAATTTCAAAGGTCACCCATGATGGATCAAGCTGGGTTTCTTCGAGTACGGCTCGAATCAAAGGTAACAAACCTGCATCTTCAAATGCCCGGCCTGACAGGTTGATCGCAAAGTGCAGGGTACGCCCTTCGTTACGTAGTTCTGCAAGTGTGCGAATGGTCTTCGCGACAACCCAGCGATCCAGGCTATGAATCAGGCCAAAGCGTTCCGCAGCTGGCATGAAGCCACCCGGCAGTATTGTTTGGCCATCGTCATAGGGCATCCTGATCAAGACTTCATAGGAGTGAATAGTGCCATCACTGACGCCTACGATGGGTTGGTAGACGAGCTCGAAGCGGTTGTTATCAAGGACTTCGCGTACCCGCGCGGCCCAGCCCATGTCTTCGGCCATGCCGAGCTTGTCGCGATCTTCAGGATTGTATTGGTAAACCTTGTTACGGCCATGCGTCTTGGCAAGGTTACAGGCAAGGTCGGCTTGCGCAAGTACCTCATCAGCCGAAATGGAATAGTTATCAACGATTGCGACGCCGATGCTGGAGGTGATATTGAATGTTTGCGATGAGTTGTAGTAACGGTAATTTTCAAACAGCAGACGAATCTTTTCTGCAATCTTGTTAGCCGCAGATGCGCTGATGTTGTAGAGCAGTACAGTAAATTCATCACCACCGAAACGTGCCAGCAGATCACCTTCACGGATATTGTTTTGCAGGATTGCCGTGGCATCTGTGAGTAGTTCATCGCCGGCTGCATGACCAAGGGTGTCATTGACGTATTTAAATTGGTCGAGATCAATGTAGAAGATTGCCGAATCAGCGCCACTGCGCGCGGTACGAGCAACCAGTCTTTCGAGCTCCTGTTGAAAGTAATGACGATTATACAAGCCAGTCAGTGAATCATGTTCAGCCTGGTAGGCAAGGCGGTTTTCATAAGCCTTTTGTTCTGTAATATCACGGGCAGTGCCACGTATGTGAGTAACCTTGCCATCTTTGACCATTGCCGTGGCATTAAAGCTGAGCTGTATCGGCGTGCCATTGCGATGGGTATGTACGGTTTCGTATTGCACAAGTTCATCGCTGTGCAACAGTTTTTCAAATGCTTCCTGGTCCCTGTCTTTGAATGACGGGCTGGAAAATTCCGAGATATGACGACTCAACATTTCATCAGGGGTGTAGCCATAGATTTGCTGACATGCCGCGTTGAGGTATAACCAGTGTCCATCTGCATCAATACTCCAGACAAGGTCATGCGCTGTTTCAACCAGCTCACGGTAACGTGATTCGGCCTTGCGCAGGCGTTGTTCAGTCGCCTTGCGTTCGGAGATGTCAGCGACAAGACAGGTAAACATTTTCATATTGCTTTGCTGCATTTCGCTGACGCGCAATTCAATCGGCAGGGTCTTGCCAGACGGCAGGTTGATATTGATTTCAAAGTCGGCCTGATCGGATGCCGCCATCTCCGGGAGGTTTGCACCCGGACAGAGCCTGGAAATCGGCTGGCCTATAATTTCAACGGCACGAAAACCGAACAGGTTTTCAGCAGCAGGATTAAAAGAGATGATCAGTCCTTGCTGATTAGTGACAATAATCCCTTCGGAAGCGGTGTCGAAGATTGCGCGCATATGTGAGCGCTGATCGCCAAGGTGACGAAACAATATCGATAAGGTCTGGGTCAGGTAGCCAATTTCATCCGTCGATTGAGGGCGTAGCATGGCAAGTTCGTCAAAGTTTGTTGCGCCCTGCCCATGTAAGACCTGTTGCACGGGTTCCAGTGCCTTGGCCGTGCCACGAATGCTTAGCATCGTGATGGCAAGGCTGATGATGCCGAGTGCGGCAAATACAGACAATGCTGCAATGGGCATTTCCTTATAATAATTCCAGAAGTACAACATCAGTGTTGCACTGGTTAGCAGTGGCATGAAGCCGCCGACCAGCATAAGGTTTGTTTTGATGCTGTAAAGCGGCGCATTGATACCTACGTATTTGACGATACGGCCAAGTGTCGCCATGGCCAGTATGTAGACGGGCAGGCCAACAAGAATAGCGATCACCAGTTGTAACAGGATGATTTGGCTGAAGGTTGTCAGGTTAAAGGCTTCGGGACCGGCAATTGACCAGAAAAAGATCTGTGGTGTGATGAGGATATAGCAAACGTAAAAACTCCAAAAATCACTGCTAAAGCGGTGCAGGCGATGATGGATATCGTGCGAAGCGTAATAGGAATCCGGGTTGCTTTGTTTCCATTCGTGAATGGTGCTAATCATGTGCCAGGCGTATTGGGCACTCCACAGGAACATGAAGATAACAAACAGTGGCAGGTAAGGTTGCTCAAGAGCAAGTGCGAGGTCCTGCCATTGTGCTAGCCCAAACATTACTGCAGCAGCATGACCGAGTAGCGGCATGAAGATAAAGCTGCTGCCAACGATAGCCGTGAAGCGATAACGTGACTTCGTTATAAATGAGAGTGCTTCAGACACGTCGGTGAGGCCATACTTATTAATAGATTTTTGAGTCTATCAGGGATGGGCTTTATTTTCATGTAAACAGTTGTCGGCCGGGTATTCAATCAGCTACTATTGCCGGCATAAAAAACTTAATTATAAGAAGAGGTTAAACCATGAAAAGGCGTGACTTTATCAAGACACTGAGCGGCACGGGACTGGTCGCAGGCGCAACAATGACCGCACCGGGTCTGGTCCATGCCAAGCCACAATACAAGTGGAAAATGGTCACCACCTGGCCAAAGAATTTTCCAGGTCTTGGTACTGGCGCTAACTACATGGCAAAACTTATCACCGAGATGAGTGGTGGTCGTATCCAGGTCAAGGTCTACGGGGCGAAAGAGCTCGTGCCCGCATTTGAGATCTTTGACGCAGTTTCCAGTGGCGTTGCCGAACTGGGGCATGGTGCTGCGTATTACTGGAAGGGTAAGAGCGAAGCAGCACAATTTTTTGCGGCCGTGCCGTTTGGCCTGACTGCGCAGGAAATGAATGCCTGGCTGTATCACGGTGGTGGCATGGAATTATGGCAGGAAGTCTATGCCCCGTTTGGCCTGGTACCAACGGCTGCCGGTAACACCGGGGTACAGATGGGCGGTTGGTTTAACAAGGAAATAAACTCCGTTGCCGACCTGAAGGGGTTGAAGATGCGTATCCCGGGTCTCGGCGGTGAAGTATTGCGCCGTGCAGGTGGTACACCAGTCAGCCTGCCGGGTGGAGAGATCTTCACGTCATTACAATCCGGTGCGATCGATGCGACCGAATTTGTTGGGCCATATAACGACCTGGCATTTGGTCTGCATAAGGCTGCCAAGCATTATTACTACCCGGGTTGGCATGAGCCAGGTACGACCCTTGAGTGTTTTGTCAGCAAGAAGGCACTCGATAGCTTGCCCAAAGACTTGCAGTCAATCGTTATCAATGCCGCACGTATGGCCAACCAGGACATGCTTTCCGAGTACACGGCGCAGAATAACCGTGCGCTGGATACCCTTGTAAACACGCATAAAGTTGACTTGCGTCGTTACCCCGATGATGTACTCAGCAAGCTTAAGGCACTGTCTGATGAAGTCGTCGCCGAGGTCGGAGCGAAAGACAAGTTATCGAAGAAGGTGTTTGAGTCATTCACTAAGTTCCGCGATCAAACCGTCGCCTGGCACGATATCTCGGAACGTGCCTACCTGAACGCGAGAGGTTAAAAGCGCCACTGATATCGTCGTTCCGGGCGAGTAAGCTGAGACCCGGAATCCATGCGTACTTGAACGTTTCGCATAGATTCCTGCGCCCACAGAACTGCTTCGCGTTTCATTGTGGATACCCTAACCATTTCCGATGGTTCGAGGTATTCGCAGGAATGACGGCAGGGCTTAATAAATTTGTTTTGGTAACCAGGTTGCAATCGAGGGCCAATACGCTATCGCACAAAGCGCAACCAACTGAATCATAATAAACGGCGCAACGCCCTTGTAGATCTGAACGGTCGAGACCTCAGCCGGGGCAACACCGCGCAGGTAAAACAGCGCAAAGCCAAAGGGCGGTGTTAAGAACGAGGTCTGCAGGTTGATGGCGATCATGATGCCGAGCCAGACCGGGTCGAGGCCCATGGCAAGCAGGATTGGCCCAACGATCGGTACAACCACAAAGGTAATCTCGATAAAATCGAGAATAAAGCCAAGCAGAAACATCAGTAACATTACAACGAGCATGGCACCGAAGACGCCACCGGGCAGACCCGTGAGGATCTCACGGACAGCTTCATCACCACCAAAACCACGGAATACCAGCGAGAAAATCGAGGCACCAATAAAGATCAGGAACACCATACTGGTGACGCGGGTGGTGCTTTGCATCACATCACGAAGACGCCGCAATGAGAATTCACCACTGAAGATAGCAAGCAGGATGGCACCCATTGCACCCACCGATGCGGCCTCGGTCGGGGTGGCCAATCCACCCATGATCGAACCCAACACAGCGACAATGAGCAACAGTGGTGGCATGAGAACATAGAGCACACGTATGGCGAGTGAGCGCTCATTGTCATTATGAGTTTCCTCGGCCGGCAAGGCTGGCATGCTGCCAGGCTTGAGCCAGGCGATGGTAAAGATGTAGACCAGGTACATGCCGACAAGCATAAGGCCAGGGATCAACGCGCCGGCAAACAGGTCGCCGACCGACACGGTTTCCGGTGAGAAGATACCCATGTCCAGTTGTGCCTGTTGGTAGGCAGATGACAATACGTCACCGAGAAGAACCAGCACGATTGATGGCGGAATAATCTGGCCGAGTGTACCCGAGGCGCAAATCGTACCGCAGGCCACGGCCGGGTCATAACCGCGTCGCAGCATGGTCGGCAGTGACAACAAGCCCATCGTTACGACAGTCGCACCGATGATACCGGTACTGGCCGCGAGCAACATGCCAACAAGCGTGACCGAGATGCCGAGACCACCACGCAGTGATCCAAACAGTGCGGCCATGGTTTCAAGCAGGCCTTCCGCGACGCGCGATCGTTCCAGCATGATGCCCATGAAGATAAACAGTGGCACCGCGATAAGGGTTTCATTTCCCATGATGCCGTACAGGCGACTTGGCAGTGCCTGCAAAAAGTCGGCGTCAAAGTGACCTGTACCCGAACCAATGAGTGCAAAACCAAGCGCAGTACCGGCAAGACTGAGTGCCACCGGGTAACCGGATAGCAGCACGATACAGACAGTCACAAACATGATCAGGGCAAGGTAACTTTCCATCAGCTGCCCTCTCCTGTTTGTTGCTCACCTGAAATGATGACAAGGTTTTTCAGGATCATGGCGATGCCTTGCAGGCCAAGTAGAACCGGCATTAACAGCATGCTCGTTTTGAGCAGAAACACACCGGGTAGCCCCCCTGCTTCACGTGAACCTTCCAGCAGTGTCCATGACTGAACCACGTAATCCAGGCTCATGACGAAAATAAAAATACAGACCGGTAGCAGTAGAAATACTGAACCGAGCAGATCGACCCAGGCCTTACCGCGAGTAGACATGCGATGATAGAAAATGTCGACTCTGACATGGGCATCGTGATGGAGCGTATAGGCGGCGCCGATAAGAAACACGAAGGCATGCATGTAGATAATGGATTCCTGCATCGCAATCCAGCCGACATTGAACAAGTAACGCAGTACAACGACAGCGAACTGGGTAAGCACCATGACCAGGGTCAGCCAGGCAATGCTGCGACCGATCACATCATTACTTCGGTCAATCGTTGCAGAGAGTTTATTGAGAAGCACTGTACTCATTTTCGAATAGGTTTTTTATACTGTATTTACAGGGAATTGTCGCACATGTTGGGCAGGCGGGTATACCAGCAGTGTAGTTTACTTGCTGGTGTGTTCGAAGGTGCCATCCCATTCTTCGGTAAGCAGGAGCAAGTTCATGCCCTTCATGCGGTCGAGATAGAGGCTGTATACGAGGCGGTCGGGATCCTCTTCGTGAAGCTGTTCAAGCATCGCCCTGGCCTCATCCCATTTACGATCGTAGTAGAGATCAAGCGCTTGTTCAAAACGCTCAACGGCTTCAATCATGGCCTCGTCGGCTTCTTCAATTCGGCAGACGGGTTCGAAGATGATCACCGGCTCGGTCTTACCTTTAACTTGTACCTTGTCGAGACGACGAAACAGGAAACTGTCCTGGCCTTCGCGGGTTCGTTCGCCAACAATAAGTTTTACACCGTAAAATTTGGTAAGACCTTCGAGGCGAGAACCGAGGTTAACGTTATCACCGAGTACCGTGTAGGCGCGGCGAAATTCTGAGCCCATGTTGCCGACGTTCATTTCACCCGTGTTCAGACCGACGCCGAGATTGATCTCGGGGTAACCGAGTGCATCCATTTCGGGCTTCATTTCTTCGACCTTGGCGAGCATTAGCAAAGCACCGTTGATAGCGTGCTTGGCATGGTCATCATCATGCAGCGGTGCCCCCCAGAAGGCCATGATCATGTCGCCGACGTATTTATCAATCGTGCCCTGGGTGTTAAAGATGATCTCGGTCATCGGTGTAAAGAAGCGGTTGAGCATGTCTTTCAACCCAGAGGCAGAAAGTGATTCACTAATCGTTGTGAAGCTGCGAATATCAGCAAACAACACAGTCATGACACGTCGGTCACCTTCAAAACCGAGGTCTTCTTCCGTTTCCAGCATCTGGTCAACCAGTGCGGGTGGTACATATTGGCCGAACTGTTCACTGAGGGCTTTTTTACCTTGAGATTCGAACAGGTAACCATAGGCAAGGTTGGACAGCGACAGGATCACAATCATGATAAACGGGCTGGCAACGGCCACCACGAAGTTGTATTCCGTCCAAAGCCAGAAGTTAAACGCAAGCACCCCACCGCCACTGAGCAAGAACAGCAGCATGGATTTTACCGGGCTCATGTAAGGCAGGATGATCGCGAGCAGCAGGCCGAATACGAGTGTGATGACAAAGTTCAGACCCTGGGCAAATTCGGGCTCTTCAGGAAACGTAAGTTTGATGGCCGTATCTGTTGATTCGCCGGAACTGTTGGCGACATCCATGATCCCGGCAGCGATGGTTGCGTGAACCTCGACACCGGGCAGGATGTTACTGACGGGTGTCGATACCAGGTCGAGCAGGCCGGTGGCACTGGCACCGATAAAGGCGATAGTACTTTCAAGTTTGCTGGGATCGGCTGTGCCTTGTAACACGTCAGTCGCAGGTATATAGGTAAAGCTATAGGCCGGTCCACGGTACGGGACAAGTACTGATCCTTCACCATCGGTGGGTACACTGATGAGATCACCATCGATGTCGATGGATTCAACTACATCAAGATCGGCAATCGGTGCAGTGGTCACGGTGATGATTTCACTGGCAAAGAATTTTCGCACTGCCTCCAGTGACAGAGATGGGTAGACTTCACCTTTATATTTAAATACGAGTGGTGAGCGGCGGATCACACCGTCCGGGTCCGGCTTGGCCGTAAATGCGCCCCCAAAAGGAGAAATTCCCTGCAAGATCTCGATATTTGACAGGTAACCGGTTTTTTCGACGACGGTTGAGTTATCCAGTTCATCGAGATTGGTCACTGTGAGCGGTACCCCGATCACACCATATTCGACTTCTTCGTCGAGAAAGGAGTAGCCCATGACGATTTCTTTTTCCTGCATGGCCGTGGCAAAGGCGATATCGCCATCAATGACATCGGCGAGGCTGATGAGGGTCTCGTTGACCACGGCATCGACTTCGTATTGCTCAAGGATATCGAGTACCGAGATTGCGACATTGGCCTCGGGTTCAGAGAACACGATATCAAAAACGATCACGGCGACGCCGGCTTCACTCAATTTCGTAACCAGGTCCGCCATTTTCGCGCGTGGCCACGGCCAGCGCCCTTCCTGGTTGATAGATTTGTCATCAATATCGATGATGATGATGTTTTCAGGTGGTGCGGGGTTGTCAGGCAGAGTGGCCTTGAGGCGCAGGTCGTAGGCGATCCACTCCATGCGATTACGCAAGTTCTCTACGAGTGGATCATCGGAAAGCTGGAACACGAGTGTAAAGGCCACCAGGCCAATACCAATCAAGATCGGGATAACGTGTCGTCGCAGCTTCGCCGGCGTCATAGGTTTATGATTATATTAGAATTCGTAGCGTAACTTTAACAGTCACACTCGTATTTGGAAAGATATCAGCAGAGATAGTGTCGTTTAGCGAATTGAGTAGGTATTGCCCGGTGTATTGAGCCGCGCCTCGAGTGCCAGGTTCAATTGTTGCTCAAAGTTTCGTTTGTAACGCAGGTAGGTGATGGTCTGGCTGACAAAATCGGGGTCGGACACACCGGGTTGCAATGGCAGGTCGATATCGGTGATGTACAAGGGGTAGTCGGATCGGCTCAGGCGCAGTGAAATAATGTGATCGGCGAGCTTTTCAAACAGTGTGTCACCATGCTGCAGGGAAGAGAATTCCAGTTCATCGCAAAATACCCGGTAATGAAAATTCTCATTGGTGAGTTCAATAATCACGGTGACATCAATGGCGCGACCCTGGCTGATCAATGGATCAACGGCGTAGTCTTTAATGACCCAGCGGTTGTTGAGCTGCTGCAGGGTATGGAAATTGATGTTTAGCGGAAGCACACTATCGCCATTGATACAGTGCGCACTGAGTCGCTGGGTCACAGCATGCAGGAAGCTGTCAAACTGGGCGATCGTCAATGGCAGGCTGTAGTACTGCTGTTGCTGGGAGTACAGCGCAGCCTTTTCATCAAGCACATATATTGTCGCGACGTTACCCTGGCTATGTACATATACATCAATATTACCCTGGCGATGACGTGAATATATTTGTGGCAGGTAATGATCGTTTAGAGTGAGCTCATCAAATACAACGGGTGAATACGCTTCCTGTGTGAGTGCCAGGTTTTGCAGCAAAGATTTGTATGTGCCGACACGTTTATAACTGATTTGATCAAGTTGTTGTTCAGAGCGAATTTTGTATAGCAGGTAGTAGTTATCTTCAACGCCAAGAATGTAGCGGGCTGATGAAGGCATGTCCTCACGCAGGAAGAAACGAATCAAATCGGTAAACAGTGCTTCAACACGTCGCGCGAGCGTATAGTCCAGTGAAGAAGAAAAGCTGAATGCACTGATGACAGGCAGCAGGACCTTACCATTTGCCTTTGCCATTTGAACATTCTTGCACAGGCATTCGATGACTTCTGTGATACCCGTATAGTTATGTGCGTAGACTTCCTGCCATGAATTGATATGCACCTGGTCAATACTGAGAACGAGATTTTCAAGCAAGCCGCTGTAACTCAGCGGGTTGTTGCGATTGCTGACGATCTGGCGCTCTTCATTGTTGGCAGCGGTTTGCATTGAATCCATGCCAACATTAATAAACAGGATTGTACGCATTGCATAGCTGGGTTTGCTAAACTGTTCACTACTGGATTCGGGTAAATAGCCACGCGGGAACTGGCTGTCAAGTGATGACAGGATCTGCTTCAGTTCACGAGTTTTTAGCTTACTGTTGCTTGTATGCAGGGTAAGAACAGTATTGGCGTTGATAAGGTGATTAAAATGACACCAGCAAAGCAGTTCGGTAATGCTGCGGCCACGCTTAAGCGGTGACTGACGGTTTCGATCATAGATATTTACATTACCGCGGAACAGTAACCACGCACCCTCTAATTCATGGAAGGAAAGACATTCCTCAACGAGGTTTGCGGAGATGCCAGGATTAATAATGTCAATCTTACCGGCGGTACGCTCAAATGCTGCGTATAATTTTCGACCAAGAATTGACATGTCATGTTGATCAATATTAGAAGCATCGGTGTTTTTACGTGCGAACGACGACAGCAATTTGTAGCTTCGACTCAGTTCATTAACCAAGTTTTTCCGTTCTTCCAGTACACGGTGGATCTTCCACGTTGGGCGTGAATCGAGCATAAGCAGGTGTGCATCATCCCAACCCCATTGTTTGACCAACGTCGAAAGTAATTCTATTTTAAGATCATCAGGATCGTGATGTTGCGTGTTGCTCAGGCGTGTTTCGGTTTTAAAATAGAAGCACCTTCGTGCAAGCTCCAGTCGGTCTTCTTCAAGACGGCTTTGCAGGTACTCTTCAACCTTGTGACACATCATCACATAGGGATCGATTTCGATCAGGTCACTGACATTTTCATAGACAAGTTTCTTGAGTCGCATGCACAATAGTTCAATGTTCGGAAATTCACTGGCATAGGCTTCCATTAACAGGATCTTGAGAACAGACTTGTAGGGTGAATCTATACCTTTATATATTTGCCAGAGTGAGGCGCCGTAGAATTCTTCAGCAGGGATATTATCGAGCCCACCAAAGTCGATGATTTCGTATTCACGAATACGTTTTTCTTCGCGTAACATCGCAACATGTTTATCGTAGTCATGTTCATGCTCGGGTGGCACGAGCCACCACAAAGGGTAACGCCCGGCGATGTAGATACCGGTGCGGTAAAATTCTTCCAGTAACAAATGGTGTTGTGCAGAGCCGCTGTTTTCACTATCGAGGTTGGCATGTTTCTGACTACGAAAGCGTTCTTCGTCCATGAGGAAAAAATGGACTTCAAGTTCAAGTGAGCTACACCATTGGCTAAGGGCATGGGTCTTGGCTTCGAGTAATGCGATGTCTTCGCTGGACATATCCGGGCTATGGCAAACCCAAATATCAAAATCACTGTGTTCGGTCTGGGCAACGGTTCCGCTACTGCCGGTGAGGAAGATCGAGTAGATGTTGTAGCGTGACAGTGCCCGTTTGGTCAGGGTAAACTTTTTATTAATACGCTTGACTGCATCCAGGGTGGCCTTATTGGGTTTGTAGTTACTGATCCCGGCAGGGGCACTTTTGGAGACATAGCCCGGTAGTGATTCATCATTGATATGCAGCAACAGTGGCAGGAGCTTTAGAAAATCACGTTGTCGCCAGAGCAGGGCCTTATTGATCCGTGCAACGCGATCACGGTTCAGCGCAACAAATCGGCGCTTGATGGTATTAATATCAACGGGTGTAGATGGCTCCATACCCTTTATTAACGGATGTTTATTTGAAATCTGCAGGCATGATTTTTACTGGATGTGACAAATTACTGACTTTTTACTATAAATTTGATTATAACTATTTGATTTATCTATAATCGACTATGGTTGTAGCGTTCTTACTAAAGAAAAATTAGCGGGGGACGATACAATATTACTCAGCAATATACGTTTGATCGACATACATTGGGGATTTTGAGGCGGGGTATGAGTAACTCTATCGATACTATTTGGATGACAGCGCTGTTTCAGTCGTGCCCGGTGGGCATGGTGATATTCGGTGATAATGGCAAGATAGCCTGGGCGAATGAAGAAATGGCCAGATTGACGCGCATGCCGATG
>Ga0316207_10001430_pt1 | contig 29350 bp, 27 predicted proteins | sample 6weekpyrite_MG_FD_204943 | JGI IMG/M metagenome (GOLD analysis project Ga0316207, IMG submission 204943) | Microbial mat bacterial communities from mineral coupon in-situ incubated in ocean water Damariscotta River, Maine, United States -... | ecosystem: Environmental > Aquatic > Marine >...
TCCGCGCCTATCACGCCGCGACCGGCATCCGGGTCGGCTATAAACCGGCGGGCGGCATCTCCAAGGCCAAGGACGCGCTGGTCTATCTCAGCCTGATCAAGGAGGAGCTGGGCGATCGCTGGCTCCGGCCCGATCTCTTCCGGTTCGGAGCCTCGTCGCTTTTGGGCGATATCGAGCGGCAGCTGGAACACCACCTGACCGGGGCCTATTCGGCATCCTGGCGGCATGCGATTGGCTAAGCGCCACCTTGGAGGTGCCCCGGGCGGGCATTTCAGGCGCGAACGGGCGGAGCCCCGGGAATAAAGGAAACAGGACATGACCATCCCCGAGATCTTCGAAACCATGGAATACGGCCCCGCCCCCGAAAGCGACGCCGAGGCCCGCGCCTGGCTCGCCGGGCATGGCGGCAGCTTTGGCCATTTCATCAACGGCAGTTTCACCAAACCCGGCGAGGTTTTCGCGACGAAGAGCCCGGCCAATGGCGAGGAACTGGCCCAGATCACCCAAGGCAGCGCCGATGACGTGGATGCAGCCACCGCCGCCGCCCGCAAGGCCTTTCCCCGTTGGTCGAAGCTGTCGGGCCACCAGCGCGCCCGCCATCTCTATGCGCTGGCCCGCCTCATGCAGAAGCACGCGCGTCTCTTTGCGGTGCTGGAAAGCATGGATAACGGCAAGCCGATCCGCGAATCCCGCGATATCGACGTGCCCCTGGCGCAGCGCCATTTCTACTATCACGCAGGGCTGGCGCAACTGCGTGACAGCGAGATGCCCGGCCATGTCCCGCATGGTGTCTGCGGCCAGATCGTGCCGTGGAATTTTCCGCTTCTGATGCTGGCCTGGAAAATCGCACCTGCCCTTGCGGCGGGCAACACCGTGGTGCTGAAACCGGCCGAATACACCTCGCTCACCGCGCTTCTCTTTGCTGATATCTGTGTTGAGGCCGGGCTGCCCAAGGGCGTTGTCAATATCGTCACCGGCGATGGCACGACGGGCGCGGCGTTGGTCGATCATCCCGATATCAACAAGATCGCCTTTACCGGATCGACGGGCGTCGGCCGCCGCATCCGCGAGGCCACCGCAGGAACCGGCAAGGCGCTGACCTTGGAGCTTGGCGGCAAATCCCCCTATATCGTCTTTGACGACGCCGATATCGACAGCGCCATCGAGGGGCTGGTCGATGCGATCTGGTTCAACCAGGGCCAGGTCTGCTGTGCCGGGTCGCGCCTGTTGGTGCAAGAAGGCATCGCCGATGATTTCCACACCCGCCTGAAATCGCGCATGGCGCAGCTGCGTGCCGGTGATCCGCTGGACAAGAGCATTGATATCGGGGCCATCGTCGACCCCGTGCAGCTGGCTCGCATCCGCGATCTGGTGGGCGGAAATACCGAGGGTGAAACCTTTCAGCCCGCCATCGATCTGCCCGCAAAGGGCTGCTTTTACCCACCGACCCTGATCACCGGGCTCAGCACCGCAGCACATCTGATGCAGGAGGAGATCTTTGGCCCGGTCCTCGTCTCGTCGACGTTCCGCACGCCGGATGAGGCGGTGGAGATCGCCAATAACACCCGCTACGGCCTGGCCGCGACGCTCTGGACCGAGAATGTGAACCTGGCGCTCGACGTGGCCCCAAAACTTGCCGCCGGTGTGGTCTGGGTCAACGCGACCAACCTCTTTGATGCGGCCGCAGGCTTTGGCGGCGTTCGCGAATCCGGGTTTGGCCGCGAAGGCGGGTGGGAAGGTCTAGCCGCCTATCTGAAACCGGGTGCTGCCACCAAACCCGTCAAGCCGGTTGCGCCCGCATCCCCCGCACATGAAGAATTCGACGGCATCGACCGCACCGCCAAGATGTATATCGGCGGCAAGCAGACCCGCCCCGATAGCGGCTATTCCAGCCAGGTGCTCTCGCCGCGTGGCAAACCGCTCGGCCATGTCGGGCGCGCCAACCGAAAGGACCTGAGAAACGCGGTGGAGGCGGCGCAAAAGGCCGCAGGCTGGGGCAAGACCACCGGCCATCTGCGGGCGCAGATCCTCTATTACATTGCCGAAAACCTGTCGGCGCGTGGCGCTGAATTCACCGCACGTCTTGCCGATCTCACGGGCAAACCGGCGAAATCCTGCAAGGCAGAGGTTGAGACGAGCCTTGAGCGGCTCTTCACCTATGCCGCCTGGGCCGATAAATTCGACGGGGCCGCCAAATCGGTGCCCATTCGCGGTGTGGCGCTGGCGATGCACGAACCGGTCGGTATCATCGGGGCCTTCTGCCCCGAGAACGCACCGCTGCTTGGCCCCGTTTCCCTGCTGGCCCCGGCCATCGCGATGGGCAACCGGGTCATTCTCGTGGCCAGCGAAACGGCACCTCTGGCGCTGACCGATCTCTACCAGGTGCTCGACACCTCGGATGTGCCGGGCGGTGTGGTCAATATCCTGACTGGCGCGCATGGTGACCTGGCTGGCGCGATGGCCAGCCATATGGATATTGATGCCGTCTGGAGTTTCTCATCCGCCGACATCTCAGGCGAGATCGAACGCGGTGCCGCCGGAAACCTCAAACGCACTTGGGTCAACCATGGGCGCAACCCGGATTGGTCGATATCGGGCGGAGAAGGCAAACGCTTTTTGAATGCGGCAACCGAGGTGAAAACCATCTGGGTGCCCTACGGCGAATAATCTCAGCGATGCGCATCGCCGGCCAGACGGTGCTGCGAGGGGCCAGCCCCTCGCGCTCCCCGGAGTATTTGCACAAAGAAGAAGGCAAATTTTACTAAAATTGTTTCATCTTGGCATAAATACCTGAAAACCGTGCTTTCAACCCGTGCGGCATTTGAACGGAAACTGCGCCCCGGCCAAGCATTCCAGGCAAAACGGCCCTAGGATCGCCGTGGTGCCACCGCGCCCGGTCGACGCGCGCAAGCGCGGCGAAATCTCTTATCTGCCCTGCGCCCGGTCTTTCAGTTTCGCCCAGCGCACCAGAACCCAGTCGACAATGGGGTCTATCACCCGGTCCTCGAACCGTTCCCACAACCGCCAAAGGATGAGAACCGCGACCGCCAACAGCACCAATATGATGATATTCGACCACGGGAATGGTTTATCCTCGGGGCCATCCACCGGCCGGATCGAGACGGCATTGGGGTAGACCGAGAGGGCGTTGGAGCGCCAGCCGTAATGCGTGATCAGCACCCACTCTGGCGCATCCGCACCTGACGCAAGCGCCCCCGCCTCGGCCTGAAGATCCTCGCTTCGGGTCTTGAAATAGGGCGGCCAGCTAAAGAGGCCGGTATCCTCGTTGCGATAGACCGATACACGGCCATCGGGGCGGGTGGTGCGGATGAACCGGATATCGCGTTCGTCCAGATTGGTGCCGCCACCGCTGTCGCCCGAGGTATAGAACATCCGGTTGAAGGAGGAAAACGATGTCCGGATCTCGGTGGTTTCGATCACCCAGACCACATCGCGTTGCGGCAGGGTATAATGCAGCATCGCGCCTGTGAAAGACACAATCAGCGCCCAAAAGATCCAGCGTGCCCATCTCATGGCACCACCCTCCGATGGTTGTGGTCAGGCGACGGTCTTAGCGCGGATTGCGCGCCACTCCAAGACATGATCCGGGGCTTGCGGCGGGCCGGGGCGCGGCGCAATGTAGCGCCATGACCGACCCCACCCAATCCCGCCTCTTTGCCGAGATCGCCGCGCGCCGGGCCGATCTGATCCAGTTGACACAGGATCTCGTGCGTATTCCCACGCTGAACCCGCCGGGCCGCCACTATCACCGGATCTGCGATTTTCTGGGCGACCGGCTGGCGCGCAAGGGGTTCCATGTCGACATGATCCGCGCCAAGGGGGCCCCGGCCGATAGCGAGAAATACCAGCGCTGGAATATGATCGCCCGGCATCAAGGTTCGGGTGGGCCGGGGCAATGCGTGCATTTCAACAGCCACCATGATGTGGTTGAGGTCGGCCATGGCTGGACCACCGACCCGTTTGGTGCGGAGCTGAAGGATGGTCGCATCTATGGCCGTGGCACCTGTGATATGAAGGGCGGGCTGGCCACCTCCATCATCGCAGCCGAAGCGTTTATCGCCACCTTTCCCGATTACACCGGCGCGGTCGAGATCAGCGCCACGGCGGATGAGGAATCGGGCGGCTATGGCGGCGTGGCCCATCTTGCCGAACATGGCTGGTTCAGTCCCGAAAAGGTCCAGCATGTCATCATCCCCGAACCGCTGAACAAGGATCGTATCTGTCTGGGCCATCGCGGCGTCTGGTGGGCCGAGATCGAAACCAAGGGCCGCATCGCGCATGGATCGATGCCGTTTCTGGGCGATAGCGCCATTCGCCATATGGGCGCGGTGCTGGAAGAGATCGAGGCCACGCTTTATCCGCTGCTGGCCACCAAGCGCACCGCCATGCCTGTGGTCCCCGAAGGGGCCCGGCAATCGACGCTCAATATCAACTCGATCCATGGTGGCGAGGCTGAGCAGGAGGCGGATTACACCGGCCTGCCCTCGGCCTGCGTCGCCGATCGCTGCCGCATCGTTCTGGACCGGCGGTTTCTGGTCGAGGAAGATATCGCCGAGGTCAAATCCGAGGTCACCCGCTTGCTGGAGGCCATCAAAGCCGAGCGACCCAATTTTCAATATGACATCCGCGACCTCTTTGAGGTTCAGCCCAGCATGACCGATGCGGATGCGCCGGTGGCGCGCACGGTGCAGACTGCTATCAAGAAGGTGCTACACAAACAGGCAGAGTTCGTGGTCTCGCCCGGCACTTATGACCAGAAACATATCGACCGCATCGGAAAGCTGAAAAACTGTATCGCCTATGGGCCCGGCATTCTCGATCTGGCGCATCAGCCCGATGAATGGGTCGGCGTGCAGGATATGCTGGACAGCGCCAAGGTGATGGCGTTGACGCTTGAGGAGCTCCTGACCTGACACGGTGATCGATGCGACACCCGGTCCGACAGGTTCGCGCGCGCGACCCAACCGCAAGCCTTGCAGCCAACGCAAGGCGGGATTGTCAATAAAACGGTGGTCTTGGCGTCAAATGCGGCGCTATCTGCGGGGCAACCGATAGTTGATGACCCAGCCAAGACCGGAGCTGACCAATGATCCTTTCTCTGCAAAACACGCCCGTCGCTTTCCTTATGCGGGGCTTGCGCCTGCGCCCGGCGGTCGAACGCGCCGCGGGTAGCGCCAGCGCCAAAACGAAAAAGCCCGCCATCGTGCCACATTGGATCGATTTTCTGAACGACGGCACCGATAGCGCCGCGCGCTGATCCCGCCCGGCTTTCGGCCAGAACCCAGCAGGCGCAATCCGTCAATATGCCCCGCGACGGGGCATGTCGGCGCGTATGCCGATCCGGGGCGCTGCACACCGGCCCTTCCCCAAAACTTTCGCTTTTTCCTGCGGCTTTCTGCACTATCCCTGCAACCTGCGCTTGATATAAGGCCCCGGCCCGCGTTTCATGGGCGCAGGATGCCCGCACATTGTCGCGGGCCAGACAGGGAGACATAGACATGCGATATCTGCACAGCGGGGGGCTGGCCCTCGTGCATGGCACGGCTCTGGCCCTGGTGCTCAGCGCGGGCACCGCCTTTGCCACAAATACCGAGATCAGCATCGGCATGGTGCTTGAGCCGCCAAACCTTAACCCAACAGGCGGTGCCGCGGCTGCGATTGACGAGGTGGTTTACGCCAACGTTTTCGAAGGGCTGACCCGTTTTGCCTCGGATGGCGCGGTCATTCCGGGCCTTGCCGAAAGCTGGGACATCTCTGAGGATGGCCTGACCTACACGTTCAATCTGCGCGACGGCGTTACCTTCCATGACGGCACCGATTTCACCGCCGAGGATGCGGTGTTCAGCCTGGATCGCGCCCGGGCCGAGGACTCGACCAACGCGCAGCCGTCGCTCTTTGCGGGCATCGAAAGCGTCACGGCCGCCGATGACACCACGCTTGTGGTCACGCTTGCGGCCCCGAATGGATCGTTCCTGTTCAACATGGCCTGGGGCGACGCGGTGATGGTGGCCCCCGAAAGCGCGGATACGCTGGAAACCAACCCCATTGGCACCGGCCCCTTCGCGTTCTCCGAATGGGTGCAGGGCGACCGGGTGGAACTGACCCGCTATGACGGCTACTGGGGCGATCCAGTCGCGCTTGAGGCCGCGACCTTCCGCTTCATCTCGGACCCCAACGCCGCCTTTGCCGCGATGATGGCGGGCGATGTCGATGCGTTCCCGAACTTTCCGGCACCCGAAACGCTGGCCCAGTTCGAGGCCGACCCGCGGTTTACCGTGATCGTCGGATCCACCGAGGGTGAGACCATCCTGTCGACCAACAACCAGGCCGAATACCTCTCCGATGTGCGTGTCCGTCAGGCGATTGCCCAGGCGATCAACCGCCAGGATATCATCGACGGGGCCATGTTCGGATATGGCACCCCCATTGGCAGCCATTTCGCACCGCACAACCCCGATTACGTCGATCTGACGGGCTTTGCGCCCTATGATCCCGACGCTGCCCGCGCCCTGCTGGCCGAAGCCGGGGCCGAGGGCATCACGCTGCGCCTGATGCTGCCGCCGCCCTCCTATGCCCGGCGCGGCGGTGAGATCGTGGCCGCTCAATTGCGCGAGATTGGCCTCGATATCGAGATCTCGAACCTGGAATGGGCGCAATGGCTGGAACAGGTGTTCCGCGGCCGCGACTATGACCTGACCATCGTCAGCCATACCGAACCGATGGATATCGGCATCTACGCGCGCGAGGATTACTATTTCCAGTATCAGAACCCCGATTTCAACGCGCTGATCGAGACGCTGACTGCCACCACCGATCCTGCCGCACGCTCGGACCTGCTGGCCCAGGCGCAAGAGATGATCGCCGCTGACTACGTCAACGGGTTCCTCTTCCAGCTGGCAAAAACCGGTGTCGCGAATGCCGATATCGAAGGCTTGTGGGAAAACTCGCCGACCCAGGCCAATGACCTGACCGGCGTGCGCTGGACCGACTGATCCCGGCACATAGCCCAAAAACCAACACGCCCCGCAGAGGTCACCTGCGGGGCGTTTTTTTTCGTTCCCTGGCGCGGGCAGTTGCACCCACCGGCTTGCGGGATGGGTCGGGTGCCAACATCGGACGCAAAGAACAGGGCCCGATACCGCACTAATACCGGCTTCTTCTTTGTCCAAATACTCAAGCCAGAGACCGCCACGCGCAAACGGCCGATCTTGAGCTGCGCCCCCACCACTTGTCCATGGCAATGCGGGCCCCGGAGGGCTCCCGAACGGGGGCCTGACGGGGCCCGCCCCCCGCCCAAGGCCCGGCACCAGTCTTGCGAGCGTCGCCCCGGGCCGGGATTGCCAATCTTCACCATTAACGACAAGCCGGGCGCGCGGGCGGCGCTATCCTGTCGGCGCTATCCCACCACGTTGAATTCCGGCCCATAGGGATAGCCCGTTATATTCTCATTGCCCTCTTCGGTGACGATCAGAATATCATGCTCGCGATAGCCCCCAGCCCCGGGCTGGCCTTCCGGGATCGTCAGCATCGGCTCCATCGAGATCACCATACCGGGCTCCAGCACGGTATCGATATCCTCGCGCAGCTCCAGCCCCGCTTCGCGGCCGTAATAATGCGACAGCACCCCAAAGGAATGCCCATAGCCAAAGGTACGGTATTGCAGCAATTGCCGCTCTTCGAAAAACGCGTTGATCTTGTGGGTGACCTCGGCACAGCTTGCACCGGGAACAAGCAGGCTCATGCCATATTCATGCGCCGCCACATTGGCCTCCCAGATCTTCAGCGATGCGGCATCGACCTCCTGCACGAACATGGTGCGCTCCAGCGCGGTGTAATAGCCCGAGATCATCGGAAACGTGTTGAGGCTCAGGATATCGCCGCGCTGCAACGCACGCGCCGTGACAGGGTTATGCGCGCCATCGGTGTTCAGACCCGACTGGAACCAAACCCATGTGTCGCGGTACTCGGCATCCGGAAAGCGGCGGGCAATTTCCAGCTCCATCGCATCCCGGCCCGCCATCGCCACGTCGATTTCACGCGCGCCCGCCTTCACCGCGTCGCGGATGGCATAGCCCCCCACATCGGCAGTCGCGGCACCCGCCCGGATCAGGTCAAGCTCGGCCGCGCTTTTGCGCATCCGTTGCTCCATCGTCATCGGCGCGATATCGGTCACGGATGCGGGGGCCATGAAGGCGCGCATCTTTTGTTCCTGAACCATGCTCAGGTGATCGCCCTCGACACCCACGGCCCGGCCGCTGCCTGCGACATGGACAATCGCGCGCCAGTAATTGTCGCGCGCCCAATCGGTATAGGTGATATTGTCGGTCGCCCCGCGCCGCCAGGGTTGGCCAGCATCGATGCCCGCCGAGATGGTCACGGCCTGCGTCGCGGTCACCACCAGCGCATAGGGCCGCCCGAAGGCGCAGTAAAGAAACCCCGAATAATAGGCGATATTATGCATCGAGGTCAGCACGACGGCCTCAACCCCATGCCCGTCCATGATGGAGCGCAGGCCCATCAACCGGGCATCATATTCCGATTGCGCGAATTGCAGCGCGGGCTTGTCGCCATTGTGAAGACGGTAATATTCTGGGCGCGTGGATGTCATCGCGGACCCTCCTTTGCAGAAAGGCCCCGGCGTTCAGGGCGAATGCGGCAGCAGGGTATTGCCCCCGCCGGGGGCGACGCCATCGCCCCGTTGGTAACTCGCTCTTTGCCGTAAAAACACACGTCTGGCAATCATTCTGTTCCAACCAGGATACGCAATATCAGCCAGATCGACGGCAGCGATGTGGCCAGAGCCACTGTTCCCAGGAAACCCGTGCAGAGCGGGTTCAGAATCGCGACCGCCGCAAAGCCCAACCGCCAGCGCCGCCACCTGCGCAAATGCCAGATATTCAGCAGAAGGATGATCAGGGCCGCCGACAGCACGATCAGCAAATCCAGCGCGCCGCCGGGCCCGGAGATGCGGATCAGCAGCAGCGCGGCCCATGGTGCGCCCGCATTTATCGCCAGAAACCGCAGCCAGATCGGCCAGCGCGTCATCGCACGCCCCCCTTTTGTTGCGCCCGAGGCTGGTCTTTTCGGGCGGCCAAAGTCAACAAGCCTCTGGCCCTTGCCAAGGCGGGCGTCTACCGTCGCTGCCATGCTGCGTTTTCTTCTCGGGCGCCTATTGTCGCTCGGCCTCAGCCTGATTGCCGCGAGCCTTGTCATCTTTGTGGTGATCGAGGTCGTGCCCGGCGATCCGGCAGCCTTCATGCTGGGGCTGAATGCCAACGAGGAAACGGTGCTGGCGCTGCGCGAGGAACTGGGGCTGACCGGATCCAAGGCGGCGCGGTATGTGAATTGGGTCACCGGCCTTTTGCAGGGCGATTTCGGCACCTCCTATACCTATCGCGTGCCGGTGTCTGACCTCATTCTGCAGCGGCTCTGGGTCTCTTTGCCGCTGTCGGTTTTCGCGCTGGTCCTGTCGACCGCGATTGCCTTTCCCATCGGCCTGATTGCCGCGTCGCGCCACGGTTCGGCGGCGGATTTCTCGATCATGGGCGGCACCCAACTGGGCATCGCGATCCCGAATTTCTGGTTTGCCATGCTGCTGGTTCTGGTCTTTGCGGTGAAATTGCGCTGGTTCAACGCGGGCGGGTTTCCCGGCTGGGACGAGCCCCTGCTGGCGCTGAAATCCCTGCTGTTGCCTGCCATTGCGCTGGCCCTTCCGCAGGCCGCGATCCTGGCGCGCGTGATGCGATCGGCACTGATCGAGACGATGGGGCAGGATTACATTCGCACCGCCCGCGCCAAGGGGCTGACGCGCCGCCAGGTGACGCTGCGCCACGCGCTCAGAAATGCACTGATCCCGGTGCTGACGATCATCGGGCTGCAGTTTTCCTTTCTTCTGGCGGGCGCGATCATCATCGAGAATGTGTTCTTTCTGCCGGGCCTGGGGCGGCTGATTTTCCAGGGCATCACGCAGCGCGATCTGGTGGTGGTGGAATCGGTCACCATGCTTTTGGTTTTTGCCGTCATCGTGGTGACCTTTCTGGTCGATATCGCCTATGCGCTGGCCGATCCAAGATTGCGGAGGCAGGCATGAAACGCTTGCCCGCATCGCTGGTTATAGGCGCAGCGCTGACGCTGTTTTTCGTGGCAACCGCGCTCCTCAGCCTCGGCTGGACCCCGCATGACGTGGAAGATCTGGTGATTGCCGACAGGCTGCGCCCGGCGGGGGCCGATTTCTGGCTGGGAACCGATCAATTCGGGCGCGACCTCTTGTCGATGCTGATGGTCGGCGCGCGGGTCTCTATCGCCGTGGCGCTGGTCGCGGTTGGCATCGGCGTGGTGGTGGGCGTGCCTTTGGGTCTTGCCGCGGCGGCCCTGCGCGGCAGCCTGCTGGATGAGGTCATCATGCGCGGCAATGACCTGATCTTTGCCTTTCCCTCGCTGGTCATCGCGATCCTGATCACCGCCGTGTTCGGGCCCTCGGCCTTCAACGCGATCCTTGCCATCGGCATTTTCAACATCCCCGTTTTCGCACGTGTCGCGCGCGGCGGGGCGCTCAGCCTCTGGACGCTTGATTATGTGCTGGCGGCACGCGTGGCGGGCAAGGGCAAGGCACGGATCAGCCTTGAACATATCCTGCCCAATATCTCCAGCCTGCTGATCGTGCAGGCCACGATCCAGTTTTCGCTTGGCATTCTGGCCGAGGCGGCGCTCAGCTATATCGGGCTTTCGGTGCAGCCGCCGGTGCCCAGCTGGGGCCGGATGCTGGCCGACGCGCAGACGATGATCTACACCCATCCGATGCTGGCGGTGCTGCCGGGGCTGGCCATTGTGGCGATGGTGCTTGGCCTCAACCTGATGGGCGACGGGCTGCGCGACATGCTGGACCCGCGCCTGCGCAGGCTGCGCGCATGATAGAGATTGACCGCCTGTCGCTCAGCATTCACGGGGCCCCGATCCTGCGCGAGGTCACGTTTGACATGCGCCCCGGAGAGGTATTCGGGCTGGTCGGTGAAAGCGGTTCCGGCAAGTCAATGACGGCGCTGTCGCTGATGCAACTGCTGCCTGGCGGGTCCGGGACATCGGGGGCGGCGCGGCTGGATGGGCGCGATCTATTGCAGATCTCAGAGGCCCGGATGTGCGCGCTGCGCGGCAATGATTTGGGCATGATCTTTCAGGAACCGATGACCGCCCTGAACCCGGTGCGCACGATCGGCGATCAGGTGGCCGAAACGCTGCGCATCCACGGTGCCGCGACCCGGCGCGACGCCTATGATGTGGCCCGGGAGAAGCTTGACCGGGTCGGGCTCTCGCAGATCACGCTGGACCGGTTTCCGCATGAGCTGTCGGGCGGGCAGCGCCAGCGTGTCTGCATCGCGACCGCCATCGCGCTGAGGCCGCGCCTCTTGATCGCCGATGAGCCGACAACCGCGCTCGATGTCACCACGCAGGCGCAGATCCTGACACTCTTGAAGGATCTGGTTGAGGGCGAGGATATGGCGCTGTTGCTGATCACGCATGATCTGGCCGTGGTGGCGCAGATGGCCGATCATGTCGGCGTCATGCAGCAGGGCGTGATCGTGGAAAAGGGCCCGACGCGCCACGTGCTGAGCCAGCAAAACCATCCCTACACGGCGGCGCTGTTCGAGGCCTCGGGCCATCAGCCCACCCGCCGCGCAGCCCCGCGCGAGGAGGCGTTGCTGCAAGTATCCGACGCGAAACGCCACTATCCCGGCCCGCGAAAAGGCTTTCGCCGGGGGCCGCCCGTCAGGGCCGTCGATGGCGTCAGCCTGACCTTGCACAAGGGCGAAAGCCTGGGGCTGGTGGGCGAAAGCGGCTGCGGGAAATCTACGCTGACGCGCGCGCTTTTGGGGCTCGATGCCATTCAGGGCGGAGCGATCCGCCTGTTTGACGCGCCTGTCACGCCGCATATGCCGCGCGCCATGCGGGCCGGGATCCAGGTGGTGTTTCAGGATCCCTATGGCAGTTTCAACCCGCGCTGGAAGGTCGAGCATCTGGTCAGTGAACCCTACCACTTGCTGGCCGACAAACCGCCCGCCGCCGCGCGCCGCGATGAGGTGGGGGCAACATTGGAGGCGGTGGGACTTGCCGCGTCTGATATGGACAAGTTTCCGCATGAATTTTCCGGCGGGCAGCGTCAGCGCATCGCCATCGCGCGGGCGCTGATAACGCATCCGCGCATCCTGGTGCTCGATGAGGCGGTTTCGGCGCTCGATGTCTCGATCCGGGCGCAGATCCTTGACCTCTTGGCCGATCTGCAGACCCGGCTTGATCTGAGCTATCTCTTCATCAGCCATGATCTGACCGTCGTGCGCGCCATCACCGACCGGGTGCTGGTGATGAAATCGGGCGCGATTGTCGAAGAGGGCGCGACCGAACGCGTCTTTGAGACCCCGCGCCATCCCTATACACAGGCCCTGTTGGCAGCCGCGCCCCGGCTGCCCGATTTTGCGACAAAGGAAGCGTGACATGCAATTGTGGTTCGACAGCGCGGAAGTGTTCATCGGCGGGCGCTGGTATCTGCCCGAAAGCGGCCAGACATTACCGATTGAAAACCCCTCGACCGGCGCAGAGATCGGCCGCATCGCGCGGGGCGGGGCTGCTGATATCGATACCGCCGTAACAGCCGCCCGCGACGCGCTGGCCGGGGAATGGGGGGGCATGACAGCCGCCGAACGCGGCCGGGTCTTGATGCGGCTCAGCTGGCTCGTCAGCCAGAAGATCGAGGAGCTGGCCGAGATCGAGGCCACCGATGTGGGCAAACCGCTGGCGCAAGCCCGCAATGATGCCATCGCACTGGCCCGTTACATGGAGTTTTACGCCGGGGCCGCCGACAAGGTGATGGGCGAGACGATCCCGTTTCAGGATGGCTTTACCGTCTATACATTGCGCGAGCCGCATGGCGTGACCGGCCATATCGTGCCCTGGAATTACCCGATGCAGATCATTGGCCGATCCGTGGGCGCGGCCCTGGCGATGGGCAATGCCTGCGTGCTGAAACCGGCCGAGGAGGCGTGTTTGTCGGCGCTGGCCTTTGCCGATCTGGCGCGTCAGGCGGGGCTGCCCGATGGCGCGCTGAACGTGGTGCCCGGTCTGGGCGAAGAGGCCGGGGCCGCATTGACGGCACATCCCGGCGTCAACCATATCTCCTTTACTGGATCGGTCGGCGTCGGCAAGCTGGTGCAGCGCGCGGCGTCGGACAATATCGTGCCGGTGACGCTGGAACTTGGCGGTAAATCCCCGCAGCTTGTGTTTGCCGATGCCGATCTGGAGCGTGCCCTGCCCTTTCTGGTCAATGCGGGCATACAGAATGCCGGGCAGACCTGTTCGGCCTCATCGCGCATCCTGGTGCAGGACAGCATCTATGATGAACTCTGCACCCATATGGCCGCCGCCTATGACGGGCTGAATGTCGGGCCCGCGATGGATGATCTGCAGGTCGGCCCGCTGATCTCGGCGCGACAGAAAGAGATTGTCGAGGGGTTCCTGGCCAAGACCGACGAGAACCACATCCTGAGCCGGGGCCGCATCACTGAGGACGCGCCCAAGGGCGGGCATTACGTGGCCCCGACGCTGATCTCGGGGGTCGGCCCGGATCACAGCCTTGCCCAGGATGAGATTTTCGGCCCGGTGCAGGTCATTATCCCCTTCCGCGACGAAGACCACGCCATCGAGATCGCCAATGGCACGGCTTACGGCCTTGTCGCCTCGGTCTGGTCGCGCGATGGCGGGCGGCAGATGCGGCTGGCCAAACGGCTGCGCGCGGGTCAGGTCTTCTTGAACAATTACGGGGCCGCGGGCGGTGTCGAGCTGCCCTTTGGCGGGGTCGGGCATTCCGGCCATGGCCGCGAAAAGGGCTTTGAGGCGCTTTATGGGTTTTCGGTGCTGAAAACCGTGGCGGCCTGGCATGGCTGAATGTTCTCTTGATCCGCCCACGCCACAAGGGTAACCCCGCCCCTGTATTTGCCAGCCAAAGGACGCCGCCCATGCCCATCGACCGTTCGCTCAAAATCGCCCCTTCGATCCTCTCTGCCGATTTCGCCGATTTCGGGCGCGAGATTCAGGCCATCGAGGCCGAAGGTGCCGATTGGGTGCATGTCGATGTGATGGACGGGCACTTCGTGCCGAACCTGACCTTTGGCCCGGCTCTCTGCAAAGCGATCCGCAAGCACATCACCACCGTAATGGATGTGCATCTGATGATCGCGCCGGTCGATCCTTATATCGAGGCCTTTGCCGATGCCGGGGCCGATGTGATCACCGCCCATCTGGAGGCCGGCGCGCATACCCATCGCACGCTGCAGGCCATTCGCGCCACCGGGGCCAAGGCAGGCCTCGCGCTTAATCCCGGCACGCCGGTCGAGGCGGCGGGCCCGCTGCTCGATCTGTGCGATCTGGTCTGCGTGATGACGGTGAACCCCGGCTTTGGCGGTCAGAAATTCATCCACGCCCAAGTCGATCAGATCCGCCGCCTGCGCGCCATGATCGGCGACCGGCCCGTCCATATAGAAATTGACGGCGGCGTCGATCCCGTCACCGCGCCGCTGGTCACCGCCGCGGGGGCCGATGTGTTGGTGGCTGGATCAGCCGTGTTCCGGGGCGGATCGGTGGAAAACCCGGCCGCTTATGGGGACAATATCCGGGCCATCCGATCCTCAGTTGCCAGCAGCACCTGACACCAGCCCGTCCATCGCAAGACCAAGCGGTGCGCCGGCCCCCTGATACCAGTCACGGATCAGGGCGCGTTCCTCCTCGGACATGAAGGACAGGTTGGCCGGCGGCATCGCGTTTGTCACCGCGGCCTGGAGATAGATGATATCGGCGGCCCGTGCGATATCGGCGGGCGTTTCCAGCAGCACGTCGCGCGGGGCGCGGCGGATCCCGGGCCAAGAGGGCTCGCGCGCGTGGCACATCGAACAGCGCCCCTGCACGATCGAGGAAATATCGTCAAAGCCATCGGCCGCCATCAACAGCTCTTCGCGGGCGCTGAGATCGCGCGCCTGGCTTTCCTCCCAGCTGTCCTGCTGCAGCCCGGCGGTCGAGAGCCACATGATGACGATGAACAGAACCGCCGTCACCGCCCATGTCCAATAGGGCCGACCCTGGCGCGCATGCATGGTGTTGAAGAAATGCCGGATCGTGACGCCCATCAGAAACACCAGCGCCGCTATGATCCAGTTATATTCGGTGGCAAAGGCCAGCGGGTAGTGGTTCGACAGCATCAGGAAGATGACCGGCAGGGTCAGGTAATTGTTATGGGTCGAGCGTAGCTTGGCAATCTTGCCGTATTTCGGATCGGGCGTGCGCCCCTCCTGCAAATCCTTCACCACGATCCGCTGATTGGGCATGATGATGAAAAACACGTTCGCCGTCATGATCGTGGCGGTAAACGCACCCAGATGCAGCATCATCGCACGCCCGGTAAAGATCAGGTTGTACCCGTAGCCCATGATCACCAGCAGGATGAAGAGCAGCACCATCAGAAAGGTGGGCCGCTCGCCCAGGCCCGATTTGCACAGGAAATCATAGACCAACCAGCCAATGGTCAGCGAGGCCGCCGAGATCACGATGCCCTGCCAGGTGGCCAGATCGGCCTTGTTCGGGTCAATCAGGTAAAGCTCGGCCCCGGCCCAGTAGACAACCATCAAGAGCGCCGCCCCCGAGATCCAGGTCATGTAGCTTTCCCATTTGAACCAGGTCAGATGCGCGGGCATCTCGGCCGGGGCCACCAGGTATTTGCGGATATGGTAAAAACCGCCGCCATGGACCTGCCATTCCTCGCCATGGGCACCGGGCGGCAGGTCTGGGGCCTTTTGCAGCCCCAGATCGAGCGCCACGAAATAGAAACTAGACCCGATCCAGGCGATGGCCGTGATGACATGCAGCCAGCGCACGGCAAAACCCAGCCAATCCCAGATGATCAGAAAATCTTGCATCGCGCCGGTCCCTTCGGATGTTCATTCACTTGGAATAGCTCTAGCTGAAGGGCAATTCCGGAGGTATTGCAAGAAATTCCCCAGCTGTTTCAAAATTAGGCTACGAATACCGCATGGCATATCTGGATAACGTCAAAACTTTCGTGCGCGTCTATGAGCTTGGCTCGATGTCGGCGGCGGCGCGCGATCAGCGGATTTCGGCGGCGGTGGCCTCTTCGCGCATCTCGCAATTGGAGGAGCATCTCAACGTGCGGCTCTTTCAGCGCACCACGCGGCAGCTTAATCCCACCGAACAGGGCCAGATCTTTTATCGCGGGGCCTGCAAGATCCTCGACGCGGTCGAAGAAGCCGAGGGCGAGATCAGCAATGTCACCCTGACCCCGCGCGGCACGCTTTATGTGGCGGCCCCGCTTGGTGTCGGGCGGCGGCTGATTGCGCCGGCCGTGCCTGCCTTCAAGAAGAATTACCCGCTGATCGATATTCGGCTGCGGCTGTCGGATCGCCGGCTGGATCTGGCCGCCGAGGGCTTGGATGTGGCGTTTTTTCTGGGCGTGCCCGAGGACAGCACGCTGCGCATCCGCAAAATCGCCGATTGCCCGCGCGTGATCTGTGCCTCGCCGGAATATCTGGCGCGCAAGGGCAGCCCGATCACGGGCCAGGATCTGGTAGACGGAAAACACGATTGCCTGAACCTGCGGTATCCGGGCGCGCCCGAGTTTCAATGGCCGCTGCAGACCAAGGACGGGCTGCGCCGCATCGCCGTCAAGGGACCGTTCGAATCGGATGATGGCGATGTGTTGACCAACTGGGCGCTCTCGGGCGAGGGGCTGATCCTGAAGCCCGCATTCGAGGTGGCCGAGCATTTGGCCAAGGGCACTTTGGTGCAGGTTCTTACAGAAGAACCGCCGGTCCCCATCCAAATGGCCTGTCTATACATGCATCGCCGCAGACAGGACCCAAAGGCGCGCCTGCTGATCGATTTCATGGCCGATCATATCCGGGGGGAACTGCCCTGATCGCGCGCGCCGAAAAGTTTTCCGGTCCGAAAAATCTTCTATAAGATTTTCTGCGCTCAGCTGCCGCGATAGGTGCTGTAGCTGAAAGGCGAGAGCAGCAACGGCACATGGTAATGCGCCTCAGCGTCGGACATGCCAAAGCGGATCGGGATCTGGTCAAGAAACAAAGGCTCATCGCCCGCTTGCCCGGTTCGGCGCAGATATTCGCCCGCGTGGAACACCAGCTCATAGTGGCCGGTCGCAAAGCTTTCCTGCGGCAGGATCGGGCTATCGGTGCGGCCGTCATCATTGGTCTGCATCTCGACCACGGTTTCGCGGGTCTCGCCCGTGACGCGCGACAGCACAATGCGCATCCCCGCAGCCGGCAGCCCGGTCGCGGTGTCCAGAACATGGGTCGTCAGATATCCGGCCATCGGGCCCTCCCCTACAAGAACTGGCTTCTTTATGGCACCGGATCGTCCGGTCCGCACGCCCTTCCCCGCTACAGCAGTTTCAAAAATCTCAGATAAGTAAAAAAGATTTTATTGCTATATGGTCGCACCACGAACAGGAGCGTAACACGTGAACAGATATCCCAGAGACATGCGCGGGCACGGGCCCACGCCGCCCGATCCGGTATGGCCGAACGGCGCCAAGATTGCCGTGCAGATCGTGCTGAATTACGAGGAAGGCGGCGAGAACTGTGTTTTGCACGGCGATGCCGCGTCCGAGGCGTTCCTGTCCGAGATTGTCGGGGCCGCCGCCTGGCCGGGGCAGCGGCACTGGAACATGGAGTCGATCTATGAATATGGCGCGCGGGCCGGGTTCTGGCGCCTGCACCGCCTGTTTACGGAAAAGAACATCCCGCTCACGGTCTACGGTGTTGCCACCGCCCTTGCGCGCAGCCCCGAACAAACCCAGGCCATGCAAGCCGCCGGGTGGGAGATCGCCAGCCACGGGCTGAAATGGGTCGAATACAAGGATGCCAGCCCAGAGGATGAGGCCGCAGATATGGCCGAGGCCATCCGCCTACACACGGAAGTGACCGGCGCGCGGCCGCGCGGATGGTATACCGGGCGCTGCTCTGACAATACGGTCCGTCTGGCGGCTGAGGAGGGCGGATTTGCCTATGTCGCCGATGCGTATGCCGATGATCTGCCCTATTGGATGACATTCGACGGGCGGGATCAGCTGATTGTGCCCTATACGCTCGATTGCAACGATATGCGCTTTGCCACGCCGCAGGGCTTCAATTCGGGCGACCAGTTTTTCAGCTATCTCAAGGACAGCTTCGATGCGCTCTATGCCGAGGGCGCGGCGGGAGCCCCCAAGATGCTGTCGATCGGCTTGCATTGCCGCCTGATTGGCCGCCCGGGCCGGGTGATGGCGCTGCAGCGGTTTCTGGAGTACGCGCAATCGAGGCCCGATGTCTGGTTTGCCCGGCGCATCGACATCGCAGAACATTGGGCGCAGACCCACCCGCCCCGGCATGTCGAGCGCCCCTCGAACATGGACCGCGACGCATTCGTGGCCAGGTTCGGCTCCATTTTCGAGCATTCCCCGTGGATCGCCGAACGCGCCTTTGATCTGGAGCTTGGCCCCGCGCATGACAGCGCCATCGGCTTGCACAACGCGCTGACCCGGATGTTTCGCAGCGCGACCCGCGAGGAGCGCCTGGGCGTATTGACCGCGCATCCCGATCTGGCGGGCAAACTGGCGCAGGCCGGGCGGCTGACGGCGGAATCGACGGCAGAACAGGCCGGGGCGGGCTTGGATATGCTGACCGATGCCGAGCGCGAGATGCTGACAGGCCAAAACGCGACCTATGTCGCCAAGCACGGCTTTCCCTTCATCATCGCGGTGCGCGACCATGACAAGGCCTCGATCATGGCCGCGTTCACCCGCCGCATCGATAATGACAGCGCGGCCGAATTTGCCGAGGCCTGCCGCCAGGTCGAACGCATCGCGGCGTTTCGCCTGCAAGATCTGTTGCCCTGATGACCGCGCCCCTGATCCCCACGCCGCTGACCGCTGAGGGTTTCGCCCCTTTCGGCGATGTGATCGAGATCCGCGGCGCGCCGGACAAGCTGATCAATCAGGGCATGTGCGGGCGTCATCACGATCTGGCGCGGCTCGATTTCTCGGATGGGCGCGCGGGGCTCAGCCTTTTTGACGCCAAGGCGAGATCGCTGCCCTGCACGGTGGAGATGGTCGAGCGCCACCCGGGCGGCAGCCAGGCCTTTATCCCGATCAGCGGCACGCCCTTTCTGGTGCTGGTGGCCGAGGATGCGGGCGGGGTGCCGGTGAACCCGCGTGCCTTTGTCACCGGGCCCGGCCAGTCGATCAACCTGCACCGCAACACATGGCATGGCGTGCTCTGGCCCATCGGAGCCCCCGGCCAATATGCCGTCATCGACCGGATCGGTGCCGGAGACAACCTGGAAGAACATTGGTTCGCCGACCCGATCAGGATCGGCGCGCCGGACACGGCAGACCCGCCACCAAGAGCGGGACGATAACAAGGATTGAACCAAAACGAAGGAAGATAGAAAGATGGCTGATAACTCCGTGGGGACCGCAGAACAGCTGCGCGATCCGAATTTTACGCCAGCCCTGCACAAGGCGATCCCCCTTGGGATCCAGCACGTGCTGGCCATGTTTGTTTCTAACGTAACGCCCGCGATTATCGTGGCGGGTGCCGCGGGATTTGGCTTTGGGTCGAACTCGCCCGATTTCCCCGAGCTTCTCTACCTGATCCAGATGTCGATGCTCTTTGCCGGTATCGCGACGCTGCTGCAGACCATCACCATCGGCCCGGTCGGGGCCGCATTGCCGATCGTGCAGGGCACCAGCTTTGCCTTTCTGCCAATCATGATCCCGCTGGTCGCGGGCCAGGGCGTCGATGCGCTGGCGGCGCTTTTCACCGGCGTCATCGTGGGCGGGCTCTTTCACGCGCTTCTGGGCACGTTCATCGGCAAGGTCCGCTTTGCGCTGCCGCCACTGGTGACGGGCCTGGTTGTGATGATGATCGGTCTGGCGCTCGTTAAGGTCGGCATTCAATATGCCGCAGGCGGCGTGCCTGCCATCGGGACCGAGGAATATGGCAGCCTCTTGAACTGGTCGGCCGCATTGGTCGTGATCGTTGTGACCCTGGGTCTGAAGTTCTTTACCAAGGGCATGCTGTCGATCTCGGCGGTTCTGATCGGTCTGATCGTTGGCTATATCTATGCCATCGCGGTTGGCATGTTGTCGTTTGACGCAATCACAGGATCCTGGGATCGCGCCGCGGCCTTTGCCCTGCCGCAGCCCTTCAAATACGGCTTTGCCTTTTCGGCGGCGGCGATCATCGGGTTCTGCCTGATGGCATTCATCTCGGCGATTGAAACCGTCGGCGATGTCTCGGGCATCACCAAGGGCGGCGCTGGCCGCGAGGCGACCGAGGAAGAGATCCAGGGTGCCACCTATGCCGACGGTTTCGGCACTGCGATTGCCGGTATCTTCGGCGGTTTCCCCAACACCTCGTTCAGCCAGAATGTCGGCCTGATCGCCATGACCGGCGTCATGAGCCGCCATGTCGTGACCTTCGGTGCGATCTTTCTGATCGTTGCCGGGCTGATCCCCAAGGTGGGCGGCATCATCCGCACCATTCCCATCGAGGTTCTGGGCGGCGGTGTGATCGTGATGTTCGGCATGGTCGTGGCGGCGGGCATCTCGATGCTGTCGGATGTCGATTGGAACCGGCGCAACATGGTGATCTTTGCCATCTCTCTGTCGATCGGTCTGGGCCTGCAACTGGAGCCCGGTGCCGTGCAGCACCTGCCCGACACCGCGCGTATCCTGCTGACCAGCGGTCTGCTGCCCGCAGCCCTGATCGCCATCGTGCTGAACCTGATCCTGCCGCATGAGCTGTCTGGGGAAGCGACCGAGGAAGTGTCGGGCGGCATGGCCGGTCATGGTGCCGGATCGCTGCCACACGACTGATACGAAAGGCGGGCGGAGACTGACACGCTCCGCCGGTCAGTGCGCTCATAAGCCCCCCGCCCGCTATTGCGGATGGGGGGCTTTTCTTTGGCCATCGCGGCCTTGCATGAAATTGCCGCCGACAACGAAAAACGCCCGCTACCTGTCCGGCACCGGGCGCTCTGGGTTGGTTTGCCTGCTAGCAGCGTTACAGAAACGGCATATGCCGGTTCACATCCTTGTAAAGCAGGTAGCGAAACGGCCCCGGCCCACCGGCATAACAGGCTTGCGGGCAAAAGGCGCGCAGCCACATGAAATCACCGGCCTCGACCTCCACCCAATCCTGATTGAGGTGATAGACGGCCTTGCCCTCCAGCACATAAAGCCCGTGTTCCATGACATGCGTTTCGGCAAAGGGGATGACGGCACCGGGCTGTAGCGTCACGATGGTGATATGCATGTCATGGCGGAGGTCGTCATGATCCATGAACCGCGTCGTGGCCCAGGCCCCATTGGTGTCGACCATCTCATGCGGCGCGATGTCGGCCTCGTTCACCACGAAGGGCTCGGGCGCGCCCAGGCCCTCGACCGGCTGATATTTCTTGCGGATCCAGTTGAACTGCGCGGTTCCCTCGCCGGAATTGCGCAGCGCCCAGCCCATCCCGGCAGGGATGTAGGCAAAGCCACCGGCCGTGACCTCATGCGCGGTGCCGTCGATGGTAATTGTCAGGCTGCCCTGCATCACCAAGAGGCCCGATTGCGCGGTCGCATCGGTTTCGGGCCGGTCTGATCCGCCGCCGGGGGCGACCTCGCCGATATACTGCGAGAACGTCTCGGCAAAGCCCGAGAGAGGCCGCGCAATGACCCAGAACCGGGTGTTTTCCCAAAACGGCAGCATCGAGGTCACGATATCGGTCAGGCACCCGCGCGGAATGACGGCATAGGCATCGGTAAACACGGCCCGATCGGTCAAGAGCTGCGTTTGCGGCGGCAAGCCGCCCGGTGGACCCTGATACTGACGCCGCGGCATGGAATGATTTCCTCAAGTTGAGCACAGACCTCTATAAAATAGCTCAAGCGGCTGTTTTCCAATAGCAAACGGGGCCTGAAAACCATGAAGGATTGCCTTGTCTATCTTGATAATCGAGCGCGCGGCGTCAGGAGCAGCGCCGCGAGCGGTCAATCGGGTCAGCAGGTATCGCAGCCGGCGATTGACGACATCGCCCGCAGAGGGACAAGATGGCCCATCGGGACCGAACAGTCATGGCGACCATCCCGGGAAGGAACGCATATGGCGGCAGTCCTGAACATCGAAGACCTGAGCGCACCGCGCGCGATGCTTAAACGACATCGCGCGGCCGAGGCCGAGGCGGGCGACCGCGTGGGGACGGGTTGCGGCATCACATGGCGCACCGATCGGGCATGACCGAGGATAGCGATCAGATCCACGCGCTGATTGCGCAGTATCTCGATGCCTATGAGGCGCGGGATGCGGCGGGCTGCGTAGCGGTCTATACCGAGGATGCGCGCATTCTGTCGCCTTGGGGGCCGCCGATCCGTGGAGAAAACGCTATCATTGCGGCGCATCTGAATTGGTTTGAAGAAGGTGAGACCAACAAGGTCATGCAGATCGCAGATCTTCGGATCGATGCGGCGCTGGCGATCTGTCTGGTAAGATATGGTGCCGACATTCCCGCCGATGACGGCCCAACACGCGTGTTCGGGGCGAGCCTGAATGCGCTTTGCCGCCAACCCGCGGGCGGCTGGAAGATCAGCCATACCAGCCTTAGCGAACTGGCGGATGGAGATCTGTGGGATTAGGGTCAGAACCCATTGATCCTGCATCAGTGGGCACGGTGATCGGGTCGGCGGCCTGATCGAAAGGGCGCTGGCCGATCGCTCCTGACGGCAACCCGGCGGCCCTCAGGTCACCCGCGCGCGTTTGTTGTATTCCGGGGCGCGCCAGATCTCACCCTTCATCACTTCATCGATGATCTCGGCGGCGCGGATGACGTCGGACATATCCAGATAAAGCGGCGCAAAGCCAAAGCGCAGGATATCCGGCGCGCGGAAATCGCCGATCACACCGCGCGCAATCAGGGCCTGCATCACCGGATAGCCATGTTCAAAAGCAAATGAGACCTGGCTGCCGCGCTGGTCGGCGGCGCGCGGGCTGGCCAGTGTCAGTTGCGGGCAGCGGGCCTCGACCTCTGAGATGAAGCGCTCGCTGAGCGCTACCGACGCGGCGCGCAATCGGGCCATATCCACGCCGTCCCAGATGGCCAGCGCCTCCTGCAACACAGAGAGCTGCAATATCGCGGGCGTGCCGACGCGCAGGCGTTCGGCGGCCATGGCGGGGCGATAGGTCAGATCCATGTCAAAGGGCGCGGCATGGCCCAGCCAGCCCGCCAGCGCCGGGCGCAACCCCTCGACCAGATCGGGGCGGGCATAGATGAAGGCGGGCGCGCCGGGGCCGCCATTGAGGTATTTATAGGTGCAGCCAACGGCAAATTCCGCGCCCGAGGCGGCCATATCGACGGGCACCGCACCGGCGCTATGCGCCAGATCCCAGATCATCACGGCACCGGCACCCTGCGCGGCCCGGGTCAGCGCCGCCATGTCGTGCATCCGCCCGCTGCGAAAATCGACCTGGGTCAGCAGCACCACGGCCACATCATCGGTGATGGAGGCCATCACCTCTTCGGGGGCAACAAGGCGCAGCTGATGCCCGCCGCCGATGGTGTCGATCAGCCCCTGCGCCATGTAAAGATCGCTTGGGAAATTGCCGGTATCAGACAGGATCACCCGCCGGCCCGGGCGCATCTGCACCCCCGCCGCCAGCGCCTGGAAAACCTTGATCGACAGCGTGTCGCCAGTGGCGACCGAGCCTTCGGGGGCCCCGATCAACGCCCCGATCCGGTCGCCCACCACGCGCGGCAGATCCATCCAGCCGGCGCTGTTCCAGGCCTTGATCAGATCCGCCCCCCATTCGTCGCGCATCACCCGCGTGACGCGTTCGGCGGCCGTTCTGGGCAGGGGCCCCAGCGAATTGCCATCAAGATAGATGATCCCGTCGGGCAGGTCGAAACGCTCTTTTTTGGGCAAGGACATGGGGCCGGGTCTTTCGCTGCTTTCGGGCGGGCATTAGGCTGACCCGCATCCAACCGGAGGGATGCGACAGATGCAAGACCAGGACAGCATGACCGGCATTGATTGGGAGGATGCCTTTCAGGTTGCAACCCATACCCCCGGCGGGGCGGAATATCCGGCGCGTTGGGCGGCGCGGGCGGCGGCATTTCGCGACGGGGCGGTGCCCGCGTTGGACATCGCCTACGGTTCGGCCCCGCGTGAAAAACTGGATCTCTTCCTGCCCGAAGGCACGCCCAAGGGCCTCGTCGTCTTTGTGCATGGCGGGTTCTGGCGCAAAATGGACAAATCGCTCTGGTCGGATCTGGCGGCGGGGCCGCTGGCGCGCGGATGGGCGGTGGCGGTGCCCGGCTATACGCTGGCCCCCGACGCGCGCATTGGCCAGATCACCGCGCAGATCGGGGCGGCCATCGGGTTGGCGGCGGGCCGGGTCGCGGGGCCGATCCGGTTGGCCGGGCATTCGGCGGGCGGCCATCTGGTGACGCGGATGATCTGCGAAGCTGCACCGATCGCGCGCCCGGTTCAGGCCCGCATCGCGGCGGTCGTCTCCATCAGCGGCGTGCATGATCTGCGCCCGATCCGGCTGCATTCCATGAATGCCGATCTGGCGATTGACGCGGCTGAGGCGGCTTCGGAAAGCCCGGTCTTGCTGACCCCCCTGCCCGATATCGCCGTGACCTGCTGGACCGGCGCGGATGAACGGCCCGAATTTCTGCGTCAGGCGGCGCTGCTGGCCGAGGCCTGGTCCGGCAAAACCGACATGCGCCCGCCGGTTTTCGTATCAGGACAGCATCATTTCGATGTTATTGACGGGCTGAAAGATGCAGGCTCCGCCCTTACGGCGGCTCTTCTCGACTGACCGAATTTCGTTGCCTCGCGCCCGCATTCCGGTTTCATCTGGCGCAGCAACAGGGACACCCGATATGGATATTCTGAAAAACCCCTTTCGCGGCACCGGCATGGACGCGTCTGAACTGGCGGCGATGCCCTGGCCCAGTTTGGACGCCAAGGCCCCCGCGACGCTTTTGCAGCGCTGCCCGCGCGCGGCTGCCACGCCGCTGGTCGCGACCCCTGAATTGGCAAGAGCGGCGGCTGTGGCCGAGCTTTGGGTCAAGGATGAGCGTGACCGCATGGGCATGGGCAGCTTCAAGGCTCTGGGCGCGGCCTATGTGATCGCTTGCGATGCCGAAAGGGGCCGGGCGCAGGGGCGCACCTACGTCACCGCAAGCGCCGGAAATCATGGGCTGTCGGTCGCCGCCGGTGCCGCTGCGTTCAAGGCGCATTCTGTTATCTACCTGTCGGAAACCGTGCCCGAGGCCTTCGCCGCCCGCCTGCGCGCCGAAGGGGCGAAAGTGGTGCGCCAGGGGGCCACCTATGAGGCCAGCATGGAGGCGGCGCAGGCAGCCGCCGATCGCGAAGGCTGGGATCTTTTGTCGGACAGTTCCTGGGCCGGCTATACCGACCGGCCGCACCGGTTGATGGAGGGGTATCTGGTCCTGATGCAGGAGGCCATCGACAGGTTGGAGACCGCACCCAGCCACATATTCCTGCAGGCGGGCGTCGGGGGGCTGGCGGTGGCCTGCGCCGGGCTGGCGCGTGCGGCCTGGGGGGATGCCCCGCGCATCATCATCGTCGAACCAGAGGCCGCCCCCGCCCTGATCAATTCCATCCGCGCGGGCGCACCGGTGGAAACCGATGGGCCGGTCTCGGATATGGGCCGTCTCGATTGCAAGATGCCCTCGCTGATCGCGCTGAAGGGTCTGGCGCGCGACGCCGATGATTTCATGACCATCACCGAGGTTGAGGGCCATGCGGGGGCTGATCTCTGCGCCACTGCGGGCCTGCCGACGACGCCCTCGGGGGCGGCAGGGGTCTCGGGGCTTTTGGCGGCGGGCGTGCGGCTTGGCCTGACACCGAAATCGAAGGTCTTGGTGATCCTCAGCGAAGGGCCCGAGGCATGAAGCGCGGGTTCGCGACATCGGAATATCAGGCCCGCCTGACACGGGCGCAAGACATGATGGCAAGCGCCGGGCTCGCCGCGCTTTTGCTGACGACCGAGCCCGAGATCCGCTATTTCACCGGGTTCCTGACCCGGTTTTGGGAAAGCCCGACCCGACCCTGGTTTCTGGTGGTTCCGGCAGACGGGCCCCCGATTGCCGTGATCCCCGCCATCGGGCGGCACCTGATGGCGCAAAGCTGGATATCGGACATCCGCACCTGGGCCGCGCCCGACTACACCGATGATGGCATCGCGCTCCTGGCTGATACGCTGGCCGAGGTTGCGGGGCCATCAGACCGGATCGGCCTGCCCGACCAGATGGAAAGCCATGTGCGGATGCCGCTGGCGGGGCTGACCCGATTGCAGGCTCTGTTGGGGGCCGGGCGTCTGACCGGTGATGCCACCATCCTGCGCCGCTTGCGGCTGGTGAAATCGGAGGCCGAGATCGACAAGATCCGCACCGCCTGTGCCATCGCAACGCGCGCCTTTGCCCGGGTGCCCGAAATCGCAGGGCCGGGCCTGCCCCTGTCGCAGGTCTTTCGCCATTTTCAGATGCTCTGCCTTGAGGAAGGGGCCGATCACGTGGCCTATCTGGCCGGGGCGGCGGGGCAAGGCGGCTATGGCGACGTGATCTCGCCCGCGGGGGAAACGCCGCTGGCCGCGGGCGATGTCCTGATGCTCGATACCGGGCTGGTCCATGACGGGTATTTCTGCGATTTCGACCGGAACTTCAGCATTGGCCCCGCCAGCGCCGAGGTAGCGGGCGCGCATGCCAAGCTGTTGGAGGCCACCGCCGCGGGTTTTGATATCGCCCGCCCCGGCGCAAGCGCCGCCGATCTTTTCCACGCCATGAACGCGATTGTGAACCCCGGCGGCGGCGGGGCCGAGGCCGGGCGCCTGGGCCATGGGCTGGGCATGCAACTGACCGAATGGCCATCGCTGGTGCCCGATGATAAAACCGTGCTGACCCCGGGTATGGTGCTGACGCTGGAGCCGGGGATTGCGCTGGCGCAGGGCCGGATCATGGTGCATGAGGAAAATATCGTGATCGGCGCGGGCGGTGCGGAATACCTGTCGGGCCACAGCCCCGGCCCGATCCGGGAGGTCGCCCTGACATGACCGAATACGCCTATGCCCTGACCGAAACACGCCCGCCGCAACTGGGCCTGATCGCCCTGCAAAGCGATGAGACCATCGAGGCCGATTTTCGCCGCATGCTGCCCGAGGAGCTTGAGCTTATGGTCAGCCGCGTGAAATCGGATCTGGTGGTCAGCTCGGCCTCGCTGCAAAGGATGGAGGCGCATCTGACCGGCGCGGCGGCGCTCTTTCCGACCGGCGCGCAGATGTCGGCGGTGGCTTATGGCTGCACCTCGGGCACGGCGCAGATCGGGCAGGCGCGCATCGCCGAATTGGTCCGCGCCGGGATCGCCACGCCCGAAGTGACCGAACCTGTCAGCGCCCTCATTGCCGCCTGCAGGCATCTGGGGATCGGTCGCCTGGCCATGCTCAGCCCCTATGTGGAGGAAGTTTCGACCCGGCTGCGCGATGTGTTGGCCGGGGCCGGTGTTGCCAGCGCCGGTTTCGGCAGCTTCAACGAACCCGAAGAGGCCGCCGTCGTCCGCATCGCGCCGCAGTCGATTATCGAGGCGGGCTGCGACGTGGCGGCACAGCAGGATTGTGACGCGCTGTTTTTGTCCTGCACCAATCTCAGGACGCTTGATGTGATCGACGAGATGGAGGCGCGGCTGGGCCTGCCGGTGCTGTCCAGCAATCAGGTGCTGGCCTGGCACCTTTTCGGCTTGGCAGGCACGCGACATGCCCCATTTGCCCCGGGCCGTCTGTGGCGCGCGCCGGGCGAATAACGGCCAGGATCGAACAATCAGGGCTGTGCGTGACGCCTGCGGCGGCGCATTTCTGCGCGCGAGGGGCGCACAGCGGTGCCCGCCCCCCCAAAGAGATGCGCGGCAAGTCGGCCAGGGCTCGGGAACCGGAATATATCGACAATCGTGACCGGCACCCCGAGCCTGCCGCGCAGGGCAATCTGAAGCTCCAGCGCTTGCTTAGAGGTGCCGCCTGCATCAAAGAAATTGACGTCGCTGGCGATCGACGGCCTGCCGAGCAGTTCGGCGAAAATGGCCTGCACGGCCTTGAGCGCATCCAGAGCATCGGCGCGCGCCTCACCCTCATGAAGATCCAGCTGCGCAACGCCGGCCGGCATAGCAGGCTCCGGACCGCCCATGATCTCGGCAGGCACGCCAAGGGCGATACAGCCGGAAGGCACATCCCCCACGGCGGCAGAACACGCGCTGACCGTGGCCTCCGCGCCAACTTCAAGATCGGGCAGCACCGTGGCGTTCGCCCCGATATAGGCGCGATCGCCGACCTGCACCCGCGCGTTGACCACTGCCCCGGGCGCAAGCACGCCACCAGTGCCAAGCGAGGCCCCATGCCCGAGCACTGCCTGAGTGAAAATAACCGAGTGATCGCCGACCATCGACAGGGCCGAGATGGTGCACCCGGCATAGATCGTCACGGCCCGCCCCAGGGTGGCCCCGCGCGTATTTACCGACGGGTGGACCAGACTTGCGAGCGGAATGCCGAAGCTTTCGATCTTTTCCCGCGCGCCGTCGCGGCCTTTGGTCGAGCGGGCCACCAGGTTCACCGCCTCATCGCCGGGGCGGTGTTCGGCCAGGGCCGCAAAGGGCCCAATGACGGGGACATCCAGGATCGTCTGCCCCTGCTTGGCGGGATCATCGTCCAACAGCACGATCCGGTCCCAACGGCCATCGGCGTCGTTCACCTCAAGAGCAAGCCGCACGCCATCGGGGTTGCCCGCAGCGCAGAGGTAGAGCGTGGTCATTGCGATGTCACCGGATCGCTGCGCCGATCTGCCTGACCCGGGCGCAGCTTGACCGAGGCACCGGTTTTCCAGTCGGTGCAGGTATCGCACCGCTCAGGCAGCGCATCGAAATTGCGGTCGAGATGGAGCTGGCGATAGCCGCTCAACTTGCCCCAGAGATCGACCAGAGTGTCATCCCAGGCGTTTCCGGCGCTTTCCTCGCCCTCGGTATCGCCGGGGCAGCGGGGCACGCGGCCATCCCAAAAGAGATGCATCATGGTAATCGCCCAGGGGCAGGCGATGCGTTTCTCGTCCGCCACGTCAATCGCGGTCTCGAACTTGCCGCCCCAGCTTAGCTGCCGGCGGAGCTTGACCGTGGCACCGAGCCCAAGCCAATGCGCGCTATAGGCCTCGAATTCCTTGACGTTGTCATCCA
>Ga0316207_10001431_pt1 | contig 29318 bp, 26 predicted proteins | sample 6weekpyrite_MG_FD_204943 | JGI IMG/M metagenome (GOLD analysis project Ga0316207, IMG submission 204943) | Microbial mat bacterial communities from mineral coupon in-situ incubated in ocean water Damariscotta River, Maine, United States -... | ecosystem: Environmental > Aquatic > Marine >...
AAACGCCGTCTTCAAAACCTACGGCTGTGGTTCGGCCATCGCCTCCAGCTCCCTGGTAACCGAGTGGATGAAAGGCAAAACATTAGATGAAGCCAAACAAATCAAAAACCTGGACATCGCAGAAGAGTTGGCGTTACCCCCGGTAAAAGTACATTGTTCAGTACTGGCAGAAGATGCAATCAGTGCTGCGGTGGAAGATTACCTGAAAAAGAAAGAAGCATAAGTTTAATACGCAAATAATGAGATAGCAGTTATGGCAGTATCAATTACAGAACAGGGCGCAAAACGCGTAAATGATTTCCTTGCTAATCGTGGCAGTGGTCTAGGTGTGCGACTGGGTGTTAAAACCACGGGCTGTTCTGGTATGGCTTATGTCATTGAGTTTGTTGATGAGATCAATGAAGACGAAGACGAAACATTTGAAAGCAATGGGGTTACTATTGTTGTAGATAAAAAAAGCCTGGTTTATATAGATGGCACAGAAATGGATTTTGTTAAAGAGGGTTTAAATGAGGGCTTTGCCTTTAATAATCCGAATGAAAAAGATGCCTGTGGGTGCGGCGAAAGTTTCACCGTTTAATTAATTTATTTAAAATCTATAACACATGCCTAAACCAAAAAAACAATAAAAATATTTTATGTTTTTTTCTTTATATGTATTTCACTTAGAACCTTATGTCAGACTCAATCTTCAATCAAAATTTTTTCGAAATTTTTTCTCAACCAGTTTCAACCGAGCTGGATATAAATTTATTAAAAGAAAAAAATCGTGAACTCCAATCTCAAGTTCACCCTGATCGTTTTGCTAATAGCCCAGATGCAGAAAAACGCCAGGCAATGCAGTTAACTTCATTAATAAATGAAGCATTTGAAACCTTAAAAAATCCAGTTTCCAGGTTACAGTATATGCTCACTTTAAAAGGTGTCGATATGAATGGGGAAACGGATACTTCAATGGATGGCTTGTTTTTAATGGAGCAGATGGAGTTGCGTGAAGAAATTGCAGATGTTCGAAATCAGGCAAACCCGCTTGATGTACTCGATACAATGACGGCTGATCTTAAAACTAAATCGGTTGATTTAATAGCGGGCTTTAACTTGGCCTTTCAGAATGATGAACTCGATAATAGTCGGAAAATAGTGCGTAAGCTGCAATTTCTAATTAAAGCACAAAAAGAAATTAACGAAATTACCGAACAATTAGAAGATGAATTAATCTAATGGCTTTATTGCAAATATCAGAACCGGGTCAGTCAACTAAACCCCATGAGCATAAATTTGCCATCGGCATTGATTTAGGTACAACCAATTCATTAGTGGCATCGGTACGTAGTGGTCAATCGGATACCTTGCCTGATGCGCAGGGTCAGCATTTATTAGCTTCAGTTGTGCAATATAAAGCTGAGGAAATAATTGTTGGCTCAGCTGCAAAACAAAACCAGATACAAGATCCGCATAATACAATTTCATCTATTAAGCGCTTAATGGGGCGTGGCGTAGAAGATATAAAATCTCAGTTTGAAAATTTGAGCGATGTGTTGCCATATGAGTTTGCGGAAACAGATTCTACAGTACCCAAAATTAAAACCATTGCTGGAAATAAAACCGCAGTAGAAATTTCAGCGGAGATTTTAAAATCATTAAAGTCACGGGGTGAGAAAACCCTCGGTGATAAACTGGAAGGTGCGGTTATTACTGTGCCAGCTTATTTTGATGATGCGCAACGCCAGGCAACAAAAGATGCGGCTACATTGGCAGGTATTAATGTATTGCGTTTATTGAATGAGCCTACAGCTGCTGCAGTTGCATATGGTCTGGATACGGGGGCGGAAGGTATTGTTGCTGTATATGACTTGGGGGGGGGGACCTTTGATATTTCTATTATGCAGCTTAAGAAAGGTGTTTTTGAAGTGTTATCGACCGGTGGTGATAGCGCACTAGGTGGGGATGACTTTGATCATGCAATTGCTGAGTGGATAATAAAGCAGGCAGAGGTTAAATCAGCTGATTTAAACCCAGGTGTATTACGTCTCGTTTTGCATGAAGCCTGTAAAGCAAAGGAGGCTTTAAGTGACGAGCAGCAGGTACAAATCAATGTTGAATTTTCTGATAATAAACATTGGTCCGGTTTACTAAATCGAGATGTATTAAATACACTCATTGATCCATTGATAAAAAAATCTCTGATGTCCTGTCGCCGCGCATTGCGTGATGCTGAAGTTGATAAGGACCAGGTTGTAGATGTGGTTATGGTGGGTGGCTCAACACGCGCTTTGCGAGTCAGAGAACAGGTTGGTCATTTTTTCGAAACAGATCCTAAAGTTGATATAGACCCTGATCGGGTTGTAGCTATTGGTGCTGCTATTCAGGCAAATGCTTTGGTGGGAAATGATGCGGAAGGTAATCTGTTGTTAATGGATGTGTTGCCCTTATCTTTAGGTATAGAAACGATGGGGGGGCTAGCGGAAAAAATAATTTCACGGAATACGCCGATACCCGTATCACGAGCACAGGAATTTACCACCTATAAAGATGGTCAGACAGCAATGGCTGTTCACGTTGTGCAGGGTGAGCGTGAGCTGGTAGATGATTGTCGATCACTGGCCAAATTTGAATTACGTGGCTTTCCTTCTCATGTTGCAGGTGCGGCGCGAATACGGGTGACCTTTCAGGTTGATGCGGATGGTTTGTTAAGTGTGTCTGCCAGAGAGGAAGTGTCGGGTGTTGAAGCCAGTGTTGAAGTAAAGCCTTCATATGGATTGCAGGATTCCGAAATAGAATCCATGTTAAAAGCATCAATGGAATTTGCCAGTGAAGATAAAGATGCGCGTAGCCTTCGTGAGCAACAGGTGGAAGCAGATCGTGTGCTTGAAGCCATTGATTCTGCAATGGCAGATGATGGTGAAGAAATGCTCAGTGTTGATGAGCGAGAATCTATTCTGCTTGTGCGAGCAGAGCTTGCCACTGCGCGTCATAATGCAACCGAAACTCAACAGTTAAAAGATGCCATGTCTAAACTGGAAAAGGTAAGCGCCGAATATGTAGCGCGACGAATGAATGCCAGCGTCACAAAATCGATGGCGGGGCATCAGGTTGATGAATTTAAACAATAGTATTTCGTGTCATCCTGAGCTAAGTCACAGGTAACGAAAATATAGATTATATGAAAGAGAGATTATAATGCCGCAGATTATTTTTCTGCCCCACGAAACACTCTGTCCTGAAGGTGCCGCATTTGAGGCTGAACCAGGTGAAACAATTTGTGATGCAGCCCTACGTAATGAAATTGAGATAGAGCATGCCTGTGAGAAATCCTGTGCCTGTACTACCTGTCATGTCTATGTGCGAGAAGGTATGGAATCGCTGAATGAAAATTCAGATGACGAGGACGATATGCTGGATAAAGCCTGGGGGCTCGATCCGGATTCTCGCCTGAGTTGCCAAACCGTAGTAGGGGAGACTGATCTGGTTGTAGAGATACCTAAATACACCATAAATATGGTTTCTGAAAATCACTAAATTCTTTGAATTGCTAACAGGTCTGGAGTAAGAAATGAGCTTAAAATGGACTGATACATTAGATATTGCGTTAGATCTTGATGAAAAACACCCAGATGTAGATCCACAGTATATCCGCTTTACAGACCTGCACCAGTGGGTTTGTGAGCTTGAAGGCTTTGATGATGATCCGCAGAAGTCGACTGAAAAAGTACTCGAAGCTATTCAAATGACCTGGATTGATGAGAAGGATTGATGACTGATGCCTCTTAATGCTCCTTCGCTCAGGGAAGTTTGTACCCTTATATGGCGCATCTCCGTCGGGGATAGACCGCCGCCTTTTGGCGCTCTGTCCCCTGATTGATGCCATCAAGAGCTGTACAGAGTTGTCCATAACTCTGCCAATCTGATTGGAATCACAACAGGGGTCGGAGCCTGAGCTATCCCCACAAAACTTGCTTAAAAATCAAAAAGATAAAGCATATTGTCCGCAAATGAACGCAAAGATACGCGAATTTTTTGTTTGTGCGCCTACGGCGCACTGCACCCTGTAAAAAGCCTCTACTTTTATTTACCTGCATTAAAAGCTATTTACCACAGAGGACACGGAGGTACACAGAGGTTTTTATGATTTGCGCTGCGCGCAAAGCTATAAACTTAAACCTTTCCTCTGTGTACCTTTGTGTCCTCTGTGGTTCAATCTTTTTAGCTTCTGTAATGAAAGGTTTACGTCCATTTGCGGACAATATGATTTTTGCTTTTAAATAATATTCGTGGGGATAGCTCAGGGTCGGAGCTTAAAAAGCAAGATCCAACCCCGGCACTCCCAAGCATATTATGTATACTACTTGTAATTTTTTAATAATATCTTTCATATATCACAGAAAACATCACTAAAATCAGTGTTTTATCCAGTTATTCATATATAATACTCAATTTCTAGATTAAGCGGTTAGAAACCCCCTGAGAACTTGTGAGCACACCCGTTAATTTTCCACATATTGAGAAAACCAACCTGCTGGGTTTAAACCGCCAGGATATGGAAGTTTTTTTCGCTGATTTAGGTGAAAAGCCTTTTCGTGTTTCTCAGGTAACTAAGTGGATTCATCAGTTGAATGTCTCAGACTTTGAGCAGATGACAAATATCAGCAAGGCATTGCGTGCCCAGTTAAAAGAGAGGGCCTGCATTAAGCCACTGGACGTTATTGTCGATCAGATTTCAAAAGATGGTACGCGCAAATGGGTTATGGGGCTTGAAGATAATAATCGTATTGAAGCTGTTTATATTCCGGAAGATGATCGTGGCACACTTTGTATTTCATCCCAGGTGGGTTGTGCACTTGATTGCAGTTTTTGTTCAACTGCAAGACAGGGCTTTAGTCGAAACCTGACAGTTGCGGAAATTCTATCTCAAATTTGGCTGGCTACACGTTTACTGGATGAAGAAAAAAAACCAGGACGTAAAATAACCAATGTAGTATTAATGGGCATGGGTGAGCCTCTGCTTAATTTTGAAAACGTAATGAAAGCGATTGATGTCATGCTCGACGATTTTGCATATGGTTTCAGCAAACGACGTGTGACGGTAAGTACTGCAGGTGTTGTGCCCGCAATGGATAAATTATCAGAACGACACGATGTACAACTGGCTATTTCCCTGCATGCAACACGCAATAAATTACGGGATGACCTTGTACCAATTAATAAAAAGTATAATTTAGAAACATTAATGGCTGCCTGTCAGCGGTTTATGCAAAAACGCTCACCCCGTTCTAGATTAACAATTGAGTATGTTATGTTAGCGGGTGTTAATGACTCAAAACAGGATGCTGAAGAATTAATTAAAACCCTTGATGGGCTTTCTGTTTTAATTAATCTTATACCATTTAATCCATTTTCTGGATCTGGTTATGAGACGTCATCAAATAATGCAGTGCACCGTTTTCAGGATGTTTTAATGAAAGCGGGTTTGACCACGGTAATTAGAAAAACACGTGGTGAAGATATCGATGCTGCTTGTGGTCAGTTAGTGGGTAAGGTTGCAGATAAAAGCCGAAGAGAAAATAAATTCAAAGCACCAAGACTTGGAATGAATACATGATACAGATGAAGCTGTGGTTAAGTGTTATTTTATTGGCTACCTTAATTGGCTGTGCCTCAACTCCAAAAGAGCTGGCAAAAGAAAAAAAAGACAAAAATGCTGCAAGTATAAATGTGCAACTTGCGTCGGGCTATATGCGTCGGGGTGATCTGAGAGTGGCTAAAGAAAAGCTTGAAAAAGCTATTGAGCTTGATAGTAAATATGTACCTGCTTATACAACCCTTGCCGTTTTAATGACAATGCTAAATCAACCTGTTGAAGCTGAAAATTATTATCTTGAAGCACTAAGTCTAGATTCAAGAGACCCCAATCTTCATAATAATTATGGGACTTTTTTATGTGGCATAGGGAAGTTTGAAGAAGCTATTGAGCAGTTTGAGACAACCTTAAATAACCAGTTTTATAAAACACCAGAAGTCGCCCATGCAAATATAGGTTATTGTTTATTACAGGCTGAAAATCCTGATTATAACAAAGTTGAGAAAAATCTACGTAAAGCATTAAAGCGAAGACCCAATATGCCATCAGCTATGTTGGCAATGGGGGAGCTGGGTCTTGCAACAAAAAAATATTTAATGGCAAGAGCCTATACCCAGCGATATCATTCAATAGTAAAACCCAGTGCTGAGAGTTTGTGGGTGCAGATACAGGCTGAACATGCATTAGCTGATAAAAAATATTTTTTGAAATTATCTCAAATATTGCTCGAGAAATTCCCTGAATCGGAAGAAGCGAAAAAATTGATGAGGTTGTCTAAACTATGATGGGTAAAAATAAAGCTTCGGATGATGTTGGCAGCGAAGTGAGTGATTTATTAAAGAAAAAAGAATTTGGTGCAGGTTTAAGGCAGGCGCGAGAAAAATTAGGCATGTCTACCGCTGAAGTGGCAGAAAATTTACTTATTTCGGTCGATATAATAAAAGCATTGGAAAATTCACAAGCTGATGCTTTGCCCGCATTAACATTTACACAGGGGTATATTCGAAGTTATTCTCGTTTGCTTGGTGTCTCTGCGGATGAAATTATAGCCGACTATGTACAGATGGCACCGGATTCAAAACAGGTGTTAACGCCTCATTCTGTTTTGCCAGCACAAAAATCAAGTAACGATGTTTATGTGAAGTTAATCAGTTTTGGTTTTGTTGTTATTGCGGTTATTGTATTTGCATTCTGGTTGAATAAAACAGATTTTAAAATCGATTCTGATTTAATAAATGATGCAACAGAATACTCTTTGCAAGAGGCAGAAGAAAGTCAACATAAAGAGAATGAAGGTGACCTCTTAAATAAGCAAATTCCAGAAGCCGCTGAACCCACGTCTCAACCTGTTATAACTGCACCCCCCCAGGAAGTAGCTCTACCACTTGAGCCTGAAAGTGTTCAGCCTGAACAGGTTTCAGTTACTGAGATGAATGCTATAGAAACATCAATTGATGATCAATTATTTTTAAGTGCCCAGGGTGAATCATGGTGTGAAATACAAGATTCAACGGGCAAAAGATTATTTTATCAGTTACTTAGTAATGGTGAAGAAATAAGGGTATCGGGTGTAGCGCCATTTACCGTATTTCTGGGTAACGGGCCTAATGTGCGAATTGAGATTAATAATAATTTAGTGGATTTCGAAAACTTGATAAATAAAAACAGTAATATCGCAAGCATTCAAATTGGTAATGATGCGGCGGTGTCTTATATACCTAATCGTTAATAATAAATGTATGAGCAATAAAATAAATAAAATACAAAGTATTCGAGGTATGCACGATATACTTCCAGATCAGTCTCCACTTTGGCAGTTGTTTGAATCTACCGTAAAAAAATTATTACAGAACTACGCTTACGATGAAATTCGTATGCCCGTGGTTGAACCAACGGATCTTTTCTGTCGCTCTATTGGTGAAGTTACTGACATTGTTGAGAAAGAAATGTACACCTTTGAAGATCGTAATGGTGATAGCCTTACACTTCGCCCAGAAGGTACCGCAAGTTGTGTTCGCTCTGGCATACAGCACGGTCTGTTTCATAATCAACAGCAACGTTTGTGGTATATGGGGCCGATGTTCAGGCATGAGCGGCCACAAAAAGGTCGTTATCGTCAATTTCATCAGATAGGCGTTGAAACATTTGGTATGGCAAGTGCTGATATCGATGCTGAGCTAATACTTATGACGGCACGTCTCTGGAAGTTACTGGGGCTCACAGATATTCGCCTTGAACTTAATACATTAGGGTCGGCTGAATCACGTAATGCCTATCGGCAGGTGCTGGTTGATTATTTAAATCAACATAGGGATATTTTAGATGAGGATTCATTGCGCAGGCTTGAAACAAATCCTTTAAGGGTTTTAGATAGCAAAAATCCTGATATGCAGTCGATGATTGATGTGGCCCCAAGCCTGATGGATTATCTTGATGAGGAATCACGTGAGCACTTTAAGCAACTGACAACAATTCTGGATAAAGCGGGTATTGAATATACCATAAATACACGTCTTGTCAGGGGACTTGATTACTATTGTAAAACCGTATTTGAGTGGGTGACGGATGCTTTGGGTGCACAGGGTACTGTTTGTGCCGGTGGTCGATATGATGGCCTGGTGCAGCAGCTAGGGGGGCGTGAAACACCGGCTGCGGGTTTTGCTATGGGTATAGAGCGCTTACTTTCACTACTTGAAGATGCGGGCAGGCAGGTGGATAATACGGCGGATATTTTTATCATATTACAGGGTGAGCAGGCGCAACTTCAAGGCATGTCGTTTGTCGAAACCATTCGTGATCAGCTGCCTGATGTACATATCCAGACAAATTGTGGTGGTGGTTCTTTTAAAAGCCAGATAAAAAAAGCCGATAAATCCGGTGCCAAAGTTGCCCTGATATTAGGCGAAGAAGAATTAAAGAATAATTCGGTCAGTATTAAGTTATTACGTGAACAAGCAGATCAGAAAACCATTGCCCTGACTGAACTCGTAACAACATTAAACACTATTTTATAAATTTATATATTCGAGAAAAAATATGGATTACGAAACAGAAGAGCAACAGATTGAAGCCATTAAAAAATGGTGGAAAGAAAATTCAAATATGATTGTAACCGGGGTTGCAATTGGAGTGGCCTGTATTTTTGGCTGGCAGTATTACCAGGGAGAAACTGTAAAGCATGCAGAGCAGGCCAGTGTACTTTATGAACAGGTGCTTGTTAATGCGGATAATCCATCAAAAATTAATGATCAATTAGCCAGTGTTAATCAACTAGAAGCTGAATTTAATGACACACCTTATGCCAGCTTATCTGCACTGATAGTTGCAAAACAACAGTTAGAAGCCGGGCAAATTGAAAAAGCTCAACAACAATATCGTTGGGTTATTGATAATGCAAATCAGGATGAACTGAAATATATAGCTAAAATTAGATTGTCTCGATTGTTGCTTGCAAATAATCAGCAGGACCAGGCTTTAAGTTTATTAAATGAGACCTATCCGGAAAGTTTCAATGGAATGGTTTTAGAGCTTAAAGGTGACGTACTCTTAGTTCAGGGAAATAAAGCTGAAGCTAAACTTGCTTATATTAAAGCCATGTCACTATCGCAGGGTTCAAATCGTTGGTTACAACTTAAAATTGATGATATTGGTGATTTACCCGTTGACTCAAAACCTGAAACAGGCACTGATCCATCCGCATGATTCGTTATATTGTTGTTTTATTTAGTGCTATTTTTATTGTTTCCTGTGGGGATGTGGATAATTCCGAACCACCTTCAGAGCTGGTTGAATTTGAGCAAACACTGGATGTTAAAAAGTTATGGAGAGTTGATACTGGGGATGGCGTAGATCAATTATTTATTAAACTGTTTCCCCTGGTTTTAGATGATCGGATTGTTGTTACTGATCGAAATGGCAAAGTCTCTGCTTATAATCTGCAAACAGGTAAAAGGCTCTGGAAAACTGAGCTTGATGTAACAGTAAGTGGTGGTGTTGGTGGCAATAACTCTCATCTTGTTATTACCACTCATAATGGACACGTGATATTGCTTGATTCAAAAGGCAAGTTGATCTGGAAAGTTGATGCGTCCTCAGAAGTATTAATGCCTGCTCAAATTGCCGGTAATTTAATTATTATTCGATCCGTGGATGGGCGAATTTCAGCGCTTAGCTTAGATGATGGTAGTGAAAAATGGATGTACAGGCGTGATGTCCCTGCCTTAAGTTTACGGGGCAATAGTTCACCGCTTATAAAACAGGGTTATATTTTCAACGGGCTTGATAATGGTCGACTGGTAGCAATCGATTTGCTGGATGGGCATACTGTATTTGATATAGCAGTCGCAACACCAAGTGGACGTTCTGAGTTAGAGCGTTTAGTTGATATAGACGGCCATGCGGTGATTGTGAAAGATGCGCTATTTATGAGTAGCTATCAGGGACGGATAGTTTCATTAGATATCAGACGTGGACAATTAAGCTGGAGTCGTAAACTTTCTACTTATTCCGGTGTTGAGTTTTCTAGTTCTGGATTGTTTGTAAGTGATGATAAAGATTCAATCTGGGCACTGGATTCATCCAATGGTGCAACTTTGTGGAAACAGGAAAAGCTCAAGGCACGTCAGGTTACGCGACCTGTGGCTGTAAAAAATTCACTTGTAGTTGCAGACTTTGAAGGTTATTTACATTTTTTATCACCATTTGATGGGCATTTTCTGGCAAGAGTTGAAACAGAGGGATCAGGTATTATCGTTCCACCCATTGAGCAAAATGGGCGTTTGTATGTTGTGACCCGTAGCGGTGAATTATCTGCGTTTATGCTTGAATAGAAAACTTATGCCGATGAAACGAATGTTTATAATTATTTGTTAAATCGGTAGAAGTGATTGATGTCACTTTGTAAAGACTCTTACTGGATGCTTTTATAATTATTGCCTATAATTGCTTGAAATCAATACGAAATGTGTCTGCGAACCATCGAATAAGTATTTAAGATTAATTTAGTGTCTCCACGAAATCATCTTGTTCATTGGATTGAAAAATTTTAAAGGATAAATATGAGCACAAAAAGAATTAGTATTACTGAAATTATTTTATGGTTATTTGTTTTTACTTTAATAATAATGACAATTACACCATTTGCACTTAGCTTTAAAATAAAATCTGATTATTCGGAATTAATTAATAATTTATCTGAGCTGTCACAGATTGATTTACAGATAATTAAATATGAACAGGGTGTCTTTTCATCGGATGCGATTCTGGCAGTAAAAGTACCCAATATGCCTGAGCAGCTACAATTCAAAGAAGAAATAATTCATGGACCATTATATTTAGGCTTATTAAGCCAGGGTAAATCACCTTTAGTTGCAGCGGTAGTAAAAGGTGAACTTGATATCTCTCCCTCTCAGCAAAAGCTAGTGCGACAGGTTTTTTCTGGTAGTAATCCACTGTTATATCAAACTACAATTGATTTTTCAGGGGATGTGGATGCCCAGTTTTATATTCCAGCCGTTAATACCAGCTTTGAAGATGAATTCGGTATTGTGAATATTCAATCTACCGGTATTATTATGAATGAACAATATTCTTCAGAAACCGGTCAGATGAAGGGCGATATTCAAATACCGGTTTTCAAGCTTAAGTCTCAATTATTATCTGTTAACGCGGCGTCGATTAGCCTGAGCTTTTCCGGGTCAATGGGTGCAAATGACATAATGGTTGGTGATTCTGTCGTCTCGATGAATTTACTTGATATTGATTCAGGCGATGATCAGTTTGTAGTCCGTGATTTAGTCGTGCATTCAGTTTCATCTGAAAACGCTGGCTTAATTAATTCTAATACCCGAATTAATACACGTGAACTTTTAGCATCAAATCAAAAGTTTGGTCCATTAGTTTTAAATATAAGTGTAAATGGCATTAATGCAGAAAGTTTAAATCAGCTACAGGATATTCAAAAAGAAGTTGATGAAAAACTTGAACAGGGTTTACCACCCGAGCAGGTTAATGCCATGATGACAGGGCAAATTTTGGGTATTGTGCCCGATTTGATTAAACAGGCTGAAATTAAAATTAACCCCTTAAGTATAAAAAGTGAATTAGGTAAGTTAGAAGCCGATTTAGATTTTGCACTTGAAGGAATCGATTCTGACACAGCGGCTGACCCCATGGTTTTACTTGAAGCGCTTAGCCTTGATTTAAATATCTCCATAGATGAGCCGTTATTAAAGCAATTTATAAGTTGGGAACTGGAAAATAATCCACAATCAGGGTCAAAAGCTCCATTAGATAAAAAAGTCTCAGAAAACATTCAGGGCATGTTGGATGAAAACTGGTTGGTAAATAGTGAAAGTGTATATATGAGTAAAATTAGTATGCATCAGGGTGAGTTAATTATTAATAACAAGCCGGTAGACCCTATGCAGCAGATTATGTCATCTATGGGGGGTGGGGTTGCAGCTCAGTAACAGGTTGCAATTCGCCAGAAGTGGAAGTTAACCGTTTTATTTACTCACTGCTAAATTACCCTGTTAAGGAACATCTCCATCGGGGAAAGCGGCGGTCCATCCCCGAGTAAAGCAATCATACGAGTGGCTGCTTGAGGCTGTAGCAATCACCCCATAATTTTATGAACTAACCTTCAAAATACGCTAAAATACACCAGCAAAGGGCCACTAACGGCCCTTTGCTGTTTTTTTGTTATCTCCTGGAAAAATCTATGTTACCTGTAATCGCCCTTGTGGGTCGACCCAATGTTGGAAAATCCACACTATTTAATGTGCTGACCAAAAGTCGTGATGCACTGGTTGCTGATTATCCAGGTTTAACCCGCGATCGAAAATATGGTCATGGCCTATTTAATGATAAATCATATATATTAATTGATACCGGTGGTTTAAGCGGGGAGTCTGAAGAGCTGGATGAGCACATGGCTCGCCAAACACTGCTTGCGATTGATGAGGCCAACCTGGTGTTATTAATGGTTGATGGGCGTTCTGGAATAACCCCCGCAGATGAAAGTATCGCCAGGCAAATTCGTCGTCTGGGAAAAAATATTCACCTGGTAATAAACAAAACAGATGGTATTGATATTCAAACTGCACAATCTGATTTTGCAAGTTTAGGTTTTGCAGATTCTTATCCTATTGCTGCTGCACATAAAAAAGGCGTAACTCAGCTAGTAGAAACCCTGCTTTCTGAATGGCCCGAGTGGGAAGAGGATCTGGATAATAAATATAAAGGAATCCGGGTTGCCATTGCGGGTAAACCAAACGTAGGTAAATCTACACTCATTAATCGTATGCTGGGTGAAGAAAGGGTAGTGGTAATGGATATGCCTGGAACGACTCGCGATAGCATATATATACCTTTTGAGCATGAGGGTAAAGAATATACCCTGATCGATACGGCGGGGGTACGTCGTCAGAAAAAAGTAAAAGACACAGTAGAAAAATTCAGTGTAATTAAAACACTTCAGGCCATTGATCAATCCAATGTTACGATTATTATGATCTCTGCTCGAGAGGGTATCAGTGATCAGGATTTACACTTACTAGGTTACGCAATAGATTCAGGCAGGGCACTTATTATTGTGGTTAATAAGTGGGATGGTATGGATGATTATAAAAAAGAGAAAATTAAGGAAGAACTTGAACGCCGGCTAAGCTTTGTTACCTTTGCGGATATTTATTTTATATCTGCCCTGCATGGCTCTAATGTGGGATTGCTTTATCGCGCAATTAACAAGGCATATGTTTCCGCCACAAAAAACCTACCAACCTCAGAGCTAACCCGAATTCTCGATAATGCGGTTCAGGCGCATCAACCACCCACTATTCGTGGTCGTCGAATTAAATTGCGCTATGCACATCAGGGGGGCAAAAATCCACCCATTGTTGTGATACATGGTAACCAGACTGACCTGTTGCCAAAATCATATACCCGTTACCTTATGAATCATTTCATAGATGCGCTGAAGCTAATTGGAACACCCATGAGAATGGAGTTTAAAACTAGCGATAATCCCTATGCGAAGCGCTCAAACCCACGTCGCCCTGCAAAAAAACCAGGTAAAACGCCGTTTGGAAAAACGAAAAAGAAAAAAAATACCCGTAAAACCAGAGAACATTCACGGCACAAGTAATTATATTATTATGTGCTAAAGTCAAATAAAACAATAACTTAATGGGGCTTTGTATGATTTATTAGTAATAAAATCATATAAGTTTAATTGTATTAGAATGGGTAAAATTTTATGCCTGTTGACCAATGGTTTAATTTTCTCTATATTCGATAAACTCTAACAATTTCAAAAGTATACGGTATCTTCCTAAATACTAATTTAAAATTGAATTTTAATAATAATAAACGAGGCTATAGAATGAAAAGAGCACTATTTCCAGCTGCCATTGCGGCTGCTTTAAGCTTTTCACAACAGGCTAATGCCATTGAAATGGATGGATTTTTAACAGCGGGTTTTGCAGTTCATGATCAGGAGGATACGACTTATCTTAATACCATCACAGATGATGTTCGTTTTGATAATGACTCAAAATTTGGTCTACAGGTTACTGCGGATGTAGCAGAAAATATGCAGGTAGTCTCTCAGATATTGGCCGCAGGTTCAGATGAAAACTTTGACCTTGATGTTGAATGGGCTTATTTAGACTGGAAACTTAATGACGCGTTCAGTCTTCGCGGCGGTAAAGTAAAAGAGCCCGTATTCCTGATTTCCGATTATATAGAAGTAGGTTATGCATACCCCTGGATTCGACCACCTCAGGAGGTTTATCGTAATAACCCAATAAATACAATTAACGGAATGGAAGCTTTAATTCAATTTGATATTGGAAGCATGGGATTAACGATTCAGCCATATTTGGGCTCGAATAGTGAAGTTGTTCCTGGTCAACCCGGGTTAATATTTGATGCTACAAATTTTGTAGGCGCATCCCTTCAGCTAGCGTCTCGTGCCTTTACTATTCAAGTCAGCTTTCTAAATACTGACGTGGGTGTATCAGGTTCAACTGGACAAGTCGATACAGGATCTGGATTACCAGTACCCTTCGGTTCTGAAGGAACAGCTACATTATCAAGTTTTGGTATATCAACAGATGTAAGTAACTTTGTAGCTTATGCAGAATATGTTACTCGCGATATCGAGTCTGATGTTGTTTCACCAGGTCCAACTAACCCACCATTGGATTCACTTTTTGCTGATCAGGATGCCTGGTATGTAACGATTGGCTATCGTATGGGTAAGTTTTTACCCCATTTAACAGTCGCTAACTCTGAAGCAGAACCATTAACTTCGCAAGGAGCTAACCCTGGTGTAACACAGGATTCAATTACACTTGGTGTTCGATATGAAATAAACGATAGTGCAGCCTTTAAGTTTGAAGTTCAATCTATAGAACCGGATCTTGAGGCAGGCAGTGTAGGTTTGTTTGATGAGATGCCAACTGATTTCGAGGCAGGTGATAGTGCCACATTAATTAGCGCTGCAGTTGATGTTATATTCTAAAAAACATCGTTAATATATAAAAATAAAATAAAAATTAAACTAAATACAGTTAAGTAGCTTTCTTCATATAGAGCATGAAGGATATTTTTAAAAGGACTTTAAATAGCTAGTGGATAACGTGATATTTATGAGAAATATATTAACCCTATTTTTTAAAACAAGTTTATTTATTGGTGTGCTGTTGCCTGTGAATGTATATGCTGAAGAGCCGGTAGTGATTTCAAGTGTATCAGCAGGGGTTTTCCGATTTCAGCTAAAGCTCGCTGAGCATGGTAATGCTGAAGCGCAGTATAAAGTAGGTGAAATGTATGAGTTGGGGACGGGTGTACCTCAAGATGAGAAAATAGCCATTAGCTGGTTTGAAAAAGCTGCCGCACAGGGGCATAAAAAATCCGATTATAAATTGCTTTATCTCGATGTTAAATCAAACGGCCTCAATGATAAAACTAAAACCAGATTAGGAACACTTCGACAACAGGCGGCATCAGGTAATGCAAATGCCCAGTACTTTCTTGGAAAAATGTATACAAATGGGGTGGGTGTTCCGAAAAGTTTAGATAATGCGTTAATCTGGCTAAATAAGGCAACCTTTAATGGGGTTCCTGAAGCGGAGCACGAAGCCATAGCTGTAAGTGAAAAGCTTGCTCAAATTAAGGAAAAAGATATAAACAAACGCAATACAGCATTGGAAGCGGCTAAAAAACAGAAAGCAGAACAAGAGCGACTCAAGGCTAAAAAACTAAAAGACGCAGAAAGGAAACGAAGGGCAGAAGCTGCAAAACGTAAATCTAATAAAAATGCTGAAGCCAGAAGAGCGGCAGAAAAAAAAGCAGCAGAGCGAAGAGTAGCAGATCAACGAAAGCTCATGGAGGCTGAGCGTAGAGCCCTAGCTGAAGAAAAGGCTAAATTAGAAAAAGAAAGGCAAGCTGTTGAAGCTGAAAAGGCACGAAAGGCTGAGCAGGATAAAAAGGCGAAATCAGCTAAGTCTAATCACAAAAATTCATTTGAATCTGACCCCTGTAAGGGCAAATCTGCACGATTTCTTTCAACCTGTAGATAACACCTGTTATAATCCAGCTCTAAAAGGGTATCTTTGTGATACCCTTTTTTCGTAACTATTTAATAGTCTAAATACTTACTCGTTGTAGGGTGTATCAAGCGAAGCGGTTCCATCTGTACCTGAACATATAAACACAAATATTCCTTTAAACCTAAATTAATCAGTTGAACGCATGAGTTTATTGTAAGTTATTGAAAACGTTTAAATATTACGCTGTAGTTATTTCACCCGTTCGGTGAATGGTGCTACACCCAAAATCATACCTCTAGGAGCACACTTAGCTATGCCAAAAAACTCGCGAAGGACTTAGGCCATTCACTCCTTTTTTGGCTGCGCCCTCTACAATCATCAGGGGCACTCCCAGAGGCATGCTTTTGGGTGTTCAACTAATTAATATAGGTTAAATAATTCGGTAATAATATCGTACAAATAAATTTTTATGAGAAAATCTAAACCCCGTAAAAAAAGCGCAAAAAAGAAAAAAACAAAGAATACAAAAAGAAGTTTTAGTTTATCCGGGCTGTTGTTCAATCGGTACACTTTTATTAGCTTAACTGTTTTTGTGCTTCTGTTTGCAAGTTACCTGCTGCACCTGAATATTAAAATTACAGAAAAAATGTCTGGTCGCATCTGGTCTTTGCCTTCACATGTGTATGCGCGTCCACTCGAATTATACCAGGGTAAGTTTTTAACTATTGAGCAATTCAAATCAGAATTAAAGCAACTTGGATATACTCAGCTTACGAACAGGCCAACTAAAGCGGGCCAATATCGAATTTTAAATAATTCGCATTTTGAAATAATTAGTCGTGATTTTACTTTTTGGGACGGTAAGCAAAAGTCACAGGGATTTCGACTGAGTATTTTAAATAATCAGATTAGTGTTCTACATAAATTGTATTCCGATGAAACACTCTCTATTTTCAGGTTGGAGCCAGTTAAAATTGCCGGTATATATCCATCGACAAAGCAGGAGCGACAATTAATTAAACTTGATGAAGTGCCAGACGATCTGGTGCTTGCATTATTAGCAGTAGAAGACAGGCGTTTTTACCAGCACCTGGGCATTGATCCCAGGTCAATTTTACGTGCAATGTTAGCTAATTTCATGGCGGGGGCTACTGTTCAGGGAGGCAGTACTTTAACCCAACAGCTGGTTAAAAATTTATTTCTATCGCCTGAACGTACTTTAACTAGAAAAATTAATGAAGCATTAATGGCTTTATTACTGGAAATTAATTATAGCAAATCGGTAATACTTGAAACCTATATAAACGAAGTTTATTTAGGACAAAATGGTGCGCAACAAATTCATGGTTTTGAGCTAGCTAGTCAGTACTATTTTGCTAACTCACTTAGAAAGCTAAGAAGAGATCAAATGGCAATGCTGGTAGGCCTGGTGAAAGGACCATCCTGGTACGCCCCAAGACGACACCCAAAAAGAGCCAGAGACAGACGTGATCAGGTTTTAAAATTAATGCATGAACAGGGTGCACTAAGTCAGGCCCAGCTAAATAAATATTTAAAGTTAGACTTAGCTTTATCAAAAAAACCACGTTTTTCAGCTAATCGATTCCCTGCACTTATTGATCTTGTTAAGCGACAATTAAAACGTGATTATGATGAGGATGATTTAAAATCATCTGGTTTAAACGTATTTACGAGCATTGATCCAATAATACAGTCCCAGGCAGAGGCCAGTGTTAAGCGCGTTATTACCCAGTTGGAAAATAGTAATCATTCAGTTTCAGACCTGCAAACTTCACTGATTGTGGCATCTAGCCAACAGGGTGAAATACAGGCCATGGTTTCTGATAGAAAACCTGACTTCCCAGGTTTTAATCGTTCACTTGATGCGGTGCGCCAGATAGGCTCATTAATTAAACCCGCAATCTATTTAACGGCCTTACAACAACCACAGAAATATACTTTGGCTAGCCTTCTAGATGATAGTCCACTGCATATTAAAACATCGAGAGAACAGCTGTGGTCACCGCAAAATTATGATAAAAAGTTTACTGGCGATATTTTACTGATTGAAGCTTTAAAAAAATCGCGTAATGTACCCACGGTACGTTTGGGTTTGGACGTTGGCTTATCAGATATATCCGATACTTTACATAACCTGGGTGTTAAACGTAAGATTCCGACTTACCCATCTATGACACTAGGTGCTTTCAACCTTTCACCCTTTGATGTGGCTAATATGTACCAGACATTTGCTGCAAATGGTTTTAATGTGCCGTTAAAGGTTATTCGTGAAGTTTTAAATAAAGATGGACTTCCCCTTAAGCGCTACCCATTAAAATCGGAAAAAGCGATAGATGAAAAAGCAATCTACCTGGTCAATTATGTTTTACATGAGGTAACACAAACAGGAACCGCTCGCTCACTTGCGAAGGCATTGCCGCAATCTTTAGCAGGAAAAACGGGCACAACCGATGATTTGCGTGATAGCTGGTTTGCAGGTTTTTCAGATAATCAATTAGCCGTTGCCTGGATTGGCCGTGATGACAATAGTAGCACGGGTTTAACGGGTTCATCCGGTGCGCTCAGGCTATGGACAGATTTATTCAGGCATTTAAATATACAGGGCATCTCACCAGGCCAGCCTTCAGGGGTTAATAATCGATGGATTGATGTGGCAAGTGGTGGATTATCTGAAAAAAATTGTCAGGGTGCGGTAGAATTACCTTTTATTCAGGGGTCTGAACCAACAGAGAAAGCCGAATGCAAGTCAGCTGGAATTATCGATCAAATCATACACTTTTTCAATTAATGCCATTTAAATATCTACCGGTATTTATTCTGCTACTTTTAATGTTTACGGGTTGTACTCAACTCAAGCCTGCTTCGGTAAAACCTGCCGAAAGTATTTTACCGATAACTGATAGCGTAAATTTACCTGATGTTATAAAAACATTATTAACAAAATCAGACGCTCAGTATTTTAATGATAATTTTGCGGGATCACTGGCGACACTTGAAAGAGCTGTGCGGATCAATCCCCGGCATGCTGAGGTCTGGTCGCGCATGGCGCAGGTGCATTTAAAACTGGGTAATGAAGAGCAAGCCATACAACATGCAAAAAGATCTAATAGCGTTATTAAAAATAATATCCAGTTAAAAGCGTTTAATAATAAAATTATTTCCTCGAATTTTTTAAATAAATCACAGGAAATGTCAAATTGAGAACCTCCTCTGATTTGTTAGGCGAACAGGGTGTGTTCGCCGATATGCTTGAGGGGTTTACCCCACGTTCAGGGCAGCAAGCCCTTAGCTCAGCTATTGAAGACGTTATTGCAAAGAATAAAGTGTTGATAGCAGAGGCTGGCACGGGCATTGGAAAAACATTTGCCTATCTGGTTCCCGCCATTATTTCTAATCGTAAAGTGATAATTTCAACCGGCACCCGTCACTTACAGGATCAGTTATTTCATACGGATATCCCGCTGGTTAAAAAAGCATTAAAAGTTGATTTACCCTGTTCATTGTTAAAAGGGCGGGCAAACTACCTGTGTCAATATCGTCTTGATATTGCCCATCAACAGGCATTTTTAAGCCGTGAAACCCAGGATCATTTGAGCAGAATTCGGCAATGGTCTAAATCAACACTGAGTGGTGATCTGGCAGAAATGTCTGAAATTTCTGAAGATGCCCGGGTGTGGCCCATTGTTACTTCAACCGCGGATAACTGTTTAGGTAGTGAGTGTGCAGACTGGTCTGAGTGTTTTGTCGTTAAAGCAAGACGTAAAGCCCAGGAAGCGGATATTGTTGTCGTCAACCATCATCTTCTGCTTGCGGATATGGCGATAAAAGAAGAAGGCTTTGGAGAATTGCTTCCCGCGGCTGACGCCTTTGTGATTGATGAGGCGCATCAGCTTCCTGAGATTGCGTCGCGTTTCTTTGGTAAGGGTTGTAGTAGTCGACAGCTAAATAATCTAATTAGTGACTGCATTGCTGAACAATTAAAAGATGCACCTGAAACGGTTGAAATTCGTGATGCCTGTGATGAATTAAAAACCAGTATGGCGCAGTTTAGATTAGCGCTGGGTGTTGACAATCAACGTGATGGCTGGGCAAAAATAAAGTTTAAACCCGCCTTGCAAAAAGCCAGGGAAAACCTGGTAAGTGATTTAAATAATCTAACCGATATTTTACAAAATGTGGCGGACAGGGGGAAAGGTTTAGAGCAATGTGCAGTCAGGTGCCTGGAGCTTTATCAAAGTTTTAAAGTTTACGGTGAAGATTCAACTGATCAGGTCACATCAATTTATTGGTATGAAACCTACAGCAAAGGTTTTGTTTTACATTCTACTCCGTTAGATATTGCCTCTTTATTTAAACAGCAACGGGATGCACTACCCGGCGGATGGATATTTACCTCGGCTACACTGGAAGTTGGGCATGACTTTGATCACTTTGCACAACGCCTGGGACTGGATCAATATGAAAAAGGCAACTGGAGTAGCCCGTTTGATTATCAACAGCAATCACTGTTGTTTTTACCTGATACTTTACCTGAACCATCCAGTTTCGATTACACGGAAAAATTAATTCAACAGGCTATTCCCGTGTTACAGGCCAGTAAGGGCAGAGCTTTTTTATTGTTTACCAGTTACCGTGCGCTGAATGAGGCAGCTAAATTATTGCAGCGTAAAGTAGACTACCCAATTTTAATTCAGGGTAGCCTGCCCAAGCATCAGTTACTAGAAAAATTTAGAGAACTGGGTAATGCGGTTTTACTGGGAACAAGTAGTTTTTGGGAAGGGGTTGATGTGCGAGGTGAGGCCCTGTCCTGTGTCATTATTGACAAACTGCCTTTTGCATCTCCCGGTGACCCGGTTATGCAGGCCCGATTAGAGGGTATACGAAAACAGGGGGGTAACCCGTTTATGGACTATCAATTACCCCAGGCAGTTATCTCCCTGAAGCAGGGTGCGGGTCGATTGATACGTGATATGAAAGATTATGGTGTGCTTATGATTGGTGACAATCGTCTTAGAACGAAACGCTATGGTAAGGTGTTTATTGAAAGTTTACCGGATATGCCACAGAGTAAGCGTATAGAAGATGTTGTCGCCTTTTATCAATCATGGGCGGATGACTGAGAGTGACTGAATTATGAAAATCCTGGCTATTGATACCTCGACAGAAGCCTGTTCTGCGGCACTTAATATTGATGGTGTCATTACAGAACAATATCAGCTGGCCCCCAGAGAGCACACTCAGTTGATTCTTAAAATGATTGAAACCTTACTTGATGAGGCTGGACTCAAAATTACAGACCTGGATGCACTGGCATTTGGCAGAGGTCCGGGGTCGTTTACAGGTGTGCGTATTGCAACAGGGATTGTGCAGGGGCTGGCTTTTGCCAGTGACTTACCCGTTGTACCCATCTCCACACTTGCCTCTATAGCGCAACTGGCATTTGAAAATCATCAACGCACACATGTACTGGCAGGAATAGATGCACGTATGGGTGAGATGTACTGGGCCTGTTATCACTTAGATGATAATCATTTAATGACCCTGGCGGGAGAGGAGAAAGTTTCATCGGCACAAGCTGTTTCAGTAGCGAGTGAGTTGTCAACTCAATGGAGTGGAGCCGGTAGTGCCTGGGGGAGTTACTCTGGGCAACTCAAAGATAGCCTGGGTGAAAAAATTACACACATCTACACAGATTATTTTCCCCACTCTGCAAGCATTGCCAAACTCGCGGCACAGGCATTTCAACAAGGTAAGGCCGTAGAAGCATCACAGGCTTTACCTGTGTATTTGCGTAATGATGTTGCTAAGAAGAAAGGTGAACAGAAAAAATATTTTCAGAATCACAACTAAAGGCATCTCACTCTGAGTTATCCCCACGAATATTATCTAAAAGCAAAAAGCATGTTGTCCGCAAATGGACGCTAACACACGCGAATAAAAGCAAATGCTTTATACAGGGTGTAGTGCGCCGCAGGCGTACAAAACAAAAAAATTCGCGTTTCTTTGCGGACAATATGCTTTATCTTTTTGTTTTTTAACCATGTTTTGTGGGGATACCCCAGCATCTGACCTGATTATTTTATGTAGGGTGGATCAAGCAACGCGGATCCACCGGGCAGTGTAATAATGGTGGATCCGCGACCCTTGATCCACCCTGCCTAAGCTATTTGAATTTATTCGCAGTGTTCATCCCTCTATAGATGAAAAAGCCAAAATAAGGTAACATATGGCGCTTTCAACGTTGTAAAATATAACCCTGATTTATGCTAGAAATTAACCCCATTCAAAACCAGATTGCTGATCTTTCCACCCGCAGAGACGATCTCAGGGGGTATCTTTGACTTTGATACCCGCAAAGAAGAGTTAGATGAAATAAACCGAGAATTAGAACAACCGGATGTCTGGAATGATCAGGAACGCGCCCAGCAGCTTGGCAAAGAAAGATCAAGATTGGAGGCGATCGTACTCACCATTGTTAATTTAGATAATGGCCTGTCAGATGCAGCCGAACTTCTCGAAATGTCAGTTGAAGAAAATGATGAAGAGAGCATCGAGTCTGTGGCGCAAGATCTTGCTTCAATGGAAAAACAAATCGAAGAACTGGAATTTCGACGCATGTTTTCTGGCGAAATGGATCATGCCAATGCCTTTTTGGATATTCAGTCGGGTTCAGGTGGTACAGAGGCCCAGGACTGGGCTGAAATGATATTACGGATGTATTTACGTTGGGGTGAAGCCCACAGTTTTAAAACCGAATTAATGGAAGTGACACCGGGTGATGTTGCGGGTATTAAAGGTGCGACCATTAGTTTTCAGGGTGACTATGCCTATGGCTGGTTACGCACAGAAACCGGCGTACACCGCCTGGTAAGAAAATCACCTTTTGATTCGGGTAGTCGCAGGCACACCTCTTTTGCTGCGGTTTTTGTTTCACCCGAAGTTGATGATGATATTGAAATTGATATTAACCCGGCAGATTTACGCATCGATGTGTACCGGGCGTCCGGGGCAGGCGGGCAGCATGTTAATAAAACCGAGTCGGCTGTTCGAATCACTCATCTGCCAACTAATGTTGTTGTGCAATGTCAAAATGACCGGTCACAACATAAAAATAAAGCCAGTGCAATGAAGCAGCTTAAAGCAAAATTATATGAGTTAGAGTTGCAAAAACGCAGTGGTGATCAACAGGCAGTAGAAGACAATAAATCGGATATAGGCTGGGGAAGTCAAATACGTTCATATGTGCTCGACTCATCCAGAATAAAAGATTTACGCACCAATGTAGAAACGGGAAACACCCAGGCCGTGCTTGATGGTGGTATTGATATGTTTATCGAAGCCAGCCTCAAATCAGGTTTATAAACGATTAAACAGTAGCTCGGTTTAGTAAAACCTGAACCGGCTTTATATAAAATTTGCAGAAAAAATTAAATATTATGACTGACGAAAACGCAACAGAAGAAACGCAACAAGACGAAAATAAACTCATCGCTCAACGCCGTGAAAAATTATCAGTAATGCGAGAAAATGGAAATGCATTTCCAAATGATTTTCGTCGCGATAACCTGGCCGCAGAATTACACGCTGAATATGATAGTAAAACTAAGGAAGAACTTGAAGAGTTAGAAGTAAGCGTAAAAGTTGCCGGGCGGATGATGGCTAAACGCATTATGGGTAAGGCCAGCTTTGCCCAGTTGCAGGATATGTCCGGTAGAGTTCAGTTGTTTCTACAACGGGATTCACTAGCAGAGGGTCTGTATAATGAAGGTTTTAAAAAGTGGGATATCGGTGATATTGTTGGGGCCGAAGGTGTTTTATTTAAAACAAAAACCGATGAGCTTTCAGTAAAATTAACAGATATAAGGTTGCTAACTAAGTCGTTACGCCCATTGCCTGAAAAATTCCATGGTCTGTCTGATCAGGAAACACGTTACCGTCAGCGTTATGTTGACCTGCTAATGAATCAGGAAGTGCGAGAAACATTTAAATTACGTTCTCAAATAATCACTTACATTCGACATTTTTTTGAGGATCGCGGTTTCATGGATGTGGAAACACCCATGTTGCAAGGCATACCCGGTGGTGCTACTGCACGGCCATTTGAAACCCATCATTACGCATTAGATATGCCCATGTTTATGCGTATCGCCCCTGAGCTATATTTGAAACGGCTTGTTGTCGGTGGTTTTGAAAAAGTTTTCGAAATAAATAGAAACTTTCGTAATGAAGGCGTTTCAACGCGACACAATCCCGAATTTACCATGCTCGAATTTTATCAGTCATATGCAGACTACAATGACCTGATGGATATAACAGAAGCCCTGTTACATGGTCTGGCAAAAGATGTATTAGGTAACACAAAAATAGAGTATCAGGGGGACACATATGACTTTGGTAGTCAGTTTGAACGCATGTCGGTGTTTGATTCTATTTTACACTTTAACCCGGATTTAAAGGCTGATGATATTAATACCCTGGAAGCCGCACGAGAAGTTGCTAAAAACCTGGATATACCATTAAAAGATTCATATGGATTAGGAAAAGTTCAGATTGAAATTTTTGAAAAAACCGTTGAACACAGATTAATGAATCCAACATTTATTACCGAATACCCAACCGAGGTTTCACCACTGGCGCGACGTAATGATAAAAATGATTTTATTACCGATCGATTTGAGTTTTTTGTCGGCGGTCGTGAAATTGCAAATGGGTTCTCTGAGTTAAATGATGCGGAGGATCAGGCCGAACGTTTTAAACAGCAGGTTGCTGATAAAGACGCGGGTGATGATGAGGCGATGCACTACGATGCGGATTATATTCGTGCACTGGAACATGGCTTGCCACCTACCGCAGGTGAGGGCATCGGTATCGATAGACTGGTTATGTTGTTAACTGACTCCCCATCTATTCGTGATGTTATTCTGTTCCCACATATGCGAGCAGAAGTATAGAGAACACGGGTAGTGTCTGAATTTGATCTCATCAATCAATTTTTTAAAACCACTATTGTTAAGCGTGATGATGTTTTACTGGGTATAGGTGATGACTGTGCAATACTTTCACCACCTGCGAATAAAGCATTAGCGGTATCTACGGATACCTTAATTAGTGGGGTTCACTTTCCTGAGTCTACCCTTGCAGAAGATATTGGTTATAAATCCTTAGCCGTTAATCTGAGTGACCTTGCCGCAATGGGGGCTGAGCCCGCCTGGGCAAGTCTTGCAATCAGTCTTCCTGAAGCAAATAAAAGCTGGTTACTGGGTTTTATGCAGGGTTTTAATGAGCTTGCAGAAAAACATAATGTAAGCTTAATTGGTGGTGATACAACTCAAGGTCCATTGAGTATCACTATAAACATAACCGGTTTTGTAGATTCAAATACGGCTTTAAAAAGAAGCAATGCTAAGGCAGGTGATGCAATTTTTGTAACGGGAAATATCGGTGATGCCTTTATTGGTCTTGATACAATTTTAAATAAAATAAAGCCTGAAAAGCGCTCGCATGATCATTACATAGATTATTGTATAAAGCGTCTTAATCGTCCTCAGCCGAGGTTGAAGGCAGGGCAATTATTAGCTTCATTTCCGGTTGCGGCTATCGATATTTCAGATGGCCTGATGGCTGATTTAAATCATATCTGTAAAGCCAGTGGTGTGGGTGCAATATTAAATATTGATAAGCTTCCTTTATCAGCAGAATTGATGCATTACTATAATCATAATCCAGACTGGCAGGGTATTTTAAGTGCGGGAGATGATTATGAATTATGTTTTACCTGCCCAGAAAATCAACTCAGAGAAATGAAACAATTAATGAAATCACATGAAATAGAGATTACACGTATTGGTGAAATTACTGCTTCGCCTGGGATAAAATGTTTTCTTCATAATGAAATTCAAAGTTTTAAATTAGCCGGATATAATCACTTTTAAGATGAAAAGTTCAAAGAAAATACCCTTCACATATTTAAAAGATCCAGTACATTTTATTGCCCTGGGATTTGGTTCTGGCTTAATGCCTAAAGCGCCTGGTACTTTCGGAACACTTGTGGCTATCCCATTGTATTTTCTTATAAGTTATCTAGACTTATGGTTGTATTTATTGATTACCCTAGTGGTGACTATTGCAGGTGTATATATCTGTAATTACACCAGTAAAGCACTGGGAGTACATGATCACTCCGGCATTGTTATAGACGAAATTGCCGGTTATTTTATAACGATGATAGCCGTCCCATTTGACTGGGTATGGATAGTTCTGGGGTTTTTGTTGTTTCGATTTTTTGATGTGTTAAAACCCTGGCCTATATCCTGGTTAGATAAAAATTTACAGGGTGGTACAGGGATTATGCTCGATGACGTTCTTGCAGGCTTTTTTGCCTTAATCTGTCTACACTTAATTATTTACATTAGTTGATCTTACTGATATGAGAGTTACTCAAATTGTATTGCTCGTGTTTTTATCCCTTTCTACAATGCCAGCAAGTGCTGCTGATTCCAGTGCAATTACGCAAATAGAAGTGCAGGCATTAATGCCCGGTATGGTTGTACTGATGATTGATGGAAACAGGGCAACATTAAAAACGGGCGATAAATCACAGGGTGTAAAACTTATATCATCTACCACTAAAACAGCAGTGCTTGAGGTAAATGGAGAGAAGAAAAATTACCAGCTGGGTACAACAATCAGTACCAATTTCAAGCCGCGGGAGTTCATCACGGAGCGAGTTGTATTTGATGACCATGGCATGTTTCGAAGTTATGGCAGTATCAATGGTCAATCGGTGAATTTTCTAATCGATACGGGGGCCACAACCGTTGCCATGAGTGCAAAAGAAGCGCGGAAATTAGGTATACAGTATCGGATTGATGGCATACCCACTACCGCCAGAACCGCCTCTGGTATAGCCGAAGCATGGTCGGTTCAACTCAAATCAGTACGTCTTGGTAAATTACTTGAACATAATGTGCGTGGGCTTGTTATTGATGGAGATTACCCGGGACAGGTTTTATTAGGTATGACCTTTTTGAACAGAATGAAGGTTGAAAAAGAAGGTAATATTATGAAGATTACGCGTAAGAAATGATTGATTGTTTATGGGTAATTACAAGCAAAAGATTACCGCAAATGAACGCTAATATACGCGAATAAAAGCATTTTTGTTTAATGCAATAAGTTAAGTCATAACTCCAAAATTATCCCGTTAAATCTAAAAGTGTCGTCATCCCCGAATGCTTGTGTCGGGAATCCAGTGTCTTTACAGTGCCTAAGGTCACTGGATCCCCGACACAAGCATTCGGGGATGACGGTTTAAATTATTATCCATTATTACTTAGCCCTCTAGTTTTTATGTCGTTAGAATTGTGATATACAGCGTTATTAGGTCGTATTTAATTTTCTTAACGAGACAGTAGTCACATAGCTTATTTATAAAATAGTATTTTTTGTGTGTGTTGGTTCAACTCTAATATAAACAAGCTTTTATTTGCGTATATTTGCGTTCATTTGCGGTAATCTTTTAAAGTTTTACAATTCATTTCAGGTAACAGGTTTTGAATTTAACTTCAAATCATATCGTGTTTTTATTCCCTTATATAAACCATAATAAATAATATTCATCGTTGAGATTACCGGTATCGCAATGACCATTCCAATAAAACCAAATAGATTTCCAAATACAATAATACCGACTATCACAACCAAGGGATGCAGGTTAACAGCATTAGCTATAACCGAAGGTATAACAATGACGTTATCAATAAGTTGAGCGATTAAGATTACAGATATAGCTGCGCCTACCATCCACAACTCAACAGGTGTCTGACCCAGTGCAAGTAATATTGGAAGAACCATGGCTAAAAGTGGTCCAACATAGGGAATTAGGTTGAGTACACCGGCAACTAAACCCAATAAGAAAGGGGAGTCCAGGCCAATGGCATAAAATCCTATGGTGGTTACAATGCTCATAATGCCTGATTGAATCATGATGCCACGGATATACTCCTGAAGTTGACGAGCGACACGATAATATATTAACCAGCCCATTTCAAAACTTGAATTAGGGAGTTTGTCTAGCAAACTATTTCTAAAATTTCTAAAGTCACGAATTAGAAAAAAAGTAAATATGGGAACTAGCACTAATAAAATAGAAAGGCTGATTATCATATTCGAGCCTTCAATAAGTGCCGTTTTTCCCCAGTCATTTGCCTTGCTAAAAAAGTGTTGAGTTAAACCGCTAGATTGCATCTCTAAGCCTAGTGAGGAAATAATATGTTGGCTAATGTCATTTCCCATTGCGGTAATTGTTTGCCAGACAATGGGTAATTGAGATTGTAAAGATGACAGTTGTGATGATAAATGTGGTAATAATAAAGATGCACATAAACCACCTATGGCGACCAGTATTAATAAAACACTAAGTGAAGATGCATTGCGTGATAAACCATTGCGCTCGAAAATTTCTGAAATGGGTTCTAATACAGCGTATAAAGCAAATGAAATAATTATAGGTATAAGAAGAGGGGCTAGCAGTATTGCGAGTAAGGCAATAACTGTGGTTATCATGCAGAATATAAACAGGGTTCGACTAAGTGGATGCTGAACAAGTGACTGAATCATATTTCAGTTAACTATTTTGAAGTGAGAGTAAAATGTTAGTATGCCGCAACCTGGCGGCTAATACGCTAGCAATGTTTAGCATAAACTGTGCACCGCTTTTTGGTGAGCGTTTAACCCACTCTTCGAGATCAGATCGTAAGAAAAAAATAAGCTCTGAATCTTCACATGTTATGGCATCTGCGGTACGTGGCTCATCAATAATAAGTGCGACTTCACCGAAAAAATCACCAACCATGAGTTCGGCCAATAATTTTTCAGCTGCTTTTATCTCTATGCCACCACTGCGTATCAATACAATACTGGCACCAATGTCACCGCTGTTAAATACAATTTCACCTTTTTTATAATGACGTGGGTGCATGGTTTTAACAAGATCGCGACATTCACGCCTGGAAATTTTGTCGAACAGGGGAGTCGTCATCCACATATCGGTTACTTCAGATGTGCGATCTTCTTTATGTCGAAACAGGTTTTGCCAGAGAGGGTGTTGTGAGCTCATTTATAAATATTTTTTTAAGTATTATTCCAAGTGTAGCAGTTCCTGA
>Ga0316207_10001432_pt1 | contig 29303 bp, 20 predicted proteins | sample 6weekpyrite_MG_FD_204943 | JGI IMG/M metagenome (GOLD analysis project Ga0316207, IMG submission 204943) | Microbial mat bacterial communities from mineral coupon in-situ incubated in ocean water Damariscotta River, Maine, United States -... | ecosystem: Environmental > Aquatic > Marine >...
ATGGCTAATAAGATAGCGCCCATTGCGCCAACCGATGCAGCTTCAGTTGGTGTAGCAGCGCCGACTAAAATAGATCCCAGTACGGCAATGATGAGACCGATAGGTGGTGCCAGTACTTTTAGTACCTGTATTAATAGCGCCGGTAAATCTTCTTGTCTTTCTTTTTCCGGGATTGCAGGGACTGCGGCTGGTTTAAAAATGGCCAGTGCTACAATATACAGGGCATATAAACCCACCAGTAGAATACCCGGTACGAGTGCGCCAACAAATAGATCGCCAACCGAAACGGTATCCGGTGAGAAGATCCCCATATCAAGCTGCGCCTGCTGATAGGCGGTAGACAGTACGTCGCCCAATAAAACCAGAATAATTGAAGGTGGAATGATTTGCCCGAGTGTTCCTGAGGCGCATATCAGGCCGGTGGCCACTTTCGGATCATAGCCACGCTTTAACATGGTCGGCAAGGATAACAGGCCCATCGTAACCACGGTTGCGCCGACTATCCCGGTACTGGCGGCCAGCAACATACCGACGATAATCACAGAAAAACCCAGACCACCGCGCATTGAGCAAAACAGTTTGGCCATGGTATTGAGTAATTGATCGGCAATTCTGGAACGCTCCAGCATACAGCCCATAAAGACAAATAAGGGAACGGCGATCAGTGTGTAGTTGGTCATAATGCCGTATAAACGGCTGGGTAAATTAATAAGAAAGCTACTATCGAAGGTTTCGGTCAGAATACCGAACAATGCAAATAGTAAGGCGGTACCGCCCAGGGTAAAAGCTACTGGATAGCCGCTGAGTAATACAATACAGACAACGGCAAACATAATAAGAGGTATCCACTCCATTAGAGTGCCTCTTTTTGTTGTGTGTGCTGTTCGAGCAAGGTTTTAAGGCTGCTTAAGATTATCGCGCAGCCCTGTAAAATAACCAGTAGTGGCATAAGCAGCAGGCTGGATTTAAGAATATAGACATAGGCCAGTCCACCTGCTTCGCCGGATGCTTCACGAATATGCCAGGCGTTCAGCACATAGTCGAAGCTGATCCAGCCAATAAAGAAAAACATGGGCAGCAGTAAAAAAAGGCTGCCGAGCAAATTAACCCAGGCTTGTTGATTTGGAGTAAATTGCTGGTAAAAAATATCGACTCGGACATGGCCTTCGTGCTTCAGGGTATAGCCGGCGGCGAGCATAAAAATCCAGGCGTACATATAAATTATTGATTCCTGCATCCATATCCAGCCAAGGTCCAAACCATAGCGCAACACTACAACGATAAACGTCACTACCACGATTGCGAGGCTGAGCCAGCTTATCAGCTTGCCGATGTATTCGTTAACAGCTTCGAGCGAGTGGATACAGTTATTGAGCTTCATGAAGGTAAGTGCTTACTATACTTAGGAGTCGTGTTTTTTGATAAATCTGCTTCAGAGCCATGCTTTTTAGTGGGTCGAGTTAAGTTATTCACAGTGTTACAAAATAATGAGTTTCATGGTTTAAAGTGTCAAAAAAACGAATAGCACTATAAAAATAACATAACATATTGAATTTAATAGAGTTAAAACATAGCATTTTTATGACATCATGGCTATAAGTTATTGTATTGTGACATAAAGCGCAAAGGTTCAGTTTAATCCACAAAGTTATCCACAGGTTAAGGCGTGTATTTACTGGATCTTTGTTTAGCTAATTTGGGCTTTATTTGTTCGCCGATCGCGTAAGATCTGCTCAAAAACAGCTGGATCTTTAATATGGGTCATCTCACCTTTACGGGGGAAGTGCTTATCCTGCAATCGAGAAAGCCAGAATCGTAATGCCGCTGCTCGCATCATAAGTGACCAGTCTGCAATTTCCGCATCGTTAAATTGTCTTTCGGTTTGGTATCCTTCAAGTAACGCGGCACAGCGATCAGTATCCAGGCAGCCGTCGTCGTGGCTACACCAGTCATTAACGGTAACAGCCACATCATAGAGCAAAACATCGTTACAGGCGTAATAAAAGTCGATAATCCCGGTTAAGGTCTCGCCATCGAACAGAGCATTGTCCCTGAATAAATCAGCGTGAATCGTACCACGCGGTAAATTATCGTTGCGGTGTTCAGTCTGAAAAGCCAGCTCGTCATCAAGTAGTTGTTTTTGTTGTTCACTTAAGTGAGGCATGACCTTATGCCCGGTAACTTGCCACCAATGGGGGCCTCGCTGGTTATCACGTTGACCATTAAAGTTGGCGGTTACAATATGTGCGTGTCCAAGCGCTCGTCCTATTGCTGTGCATTGTTGTCGATTTGGGGTGATAACACTTTTACCTGACAGGCGCTGAACTAAAGCCGCGGGTTTGCCACAAAGAGTTTTTAAATATTGGCCCTGATTGTCGCCAATAGGGTGGGCACTGGGAACCTGGTTTTCATTCAGGTGTGCCATTAAATCCAGAAAGAAAGGTAGCTCGGTATGCGACAGGGTTTCAAACAAGGTTAATACGTATTGCCCCTGGGTTGTTTCAACAAAATAATTGGTATTTTCAATGCCGTCACTAATGCCGTTCAGGCTCACCAGTTGGCCAATGGAGTAGTTTGCTAAAAACGATTTAAAAACGTCGTCACTAACGGTGGTATAAACAGACATGCCTTAAGAGTTTTCCAGAGTATTGCAGCCAAAGACCGGCATTGTACCTGACTGGTGGCTAAACTTGCACAAAAACTCGGAGTAAGCCTGGTTGCTATCGGCCACTTGATAACGGGATGAGTTAGTTTCCCGAAATAATATGTTTTGTAGTGCAGAGTTTTTTTTACCCATAGCCTGTTAATAATTGCTACGGATCACTCAGTTCGAATTGTGTCTGACTAACATAGAGTCTTGAAATATAAGGTGTTAGGCGATTTAATAGCGATATCAATTTATGGATATATGCGATATGGTGAAATTATAATGAAGTGATATCAAAGGGAGGTTTGATCTGAGTATGATAGATGTACGTAGGATTTTTCCGTTTTTACGCTGGGTACACGAAATTAGAGACCCGTCAGTATTGCGGGCAGATATGATTGCCGGTATCACTGTTTCACTGGTACTGATCCCACAGTCAATGGCGTACGCACAACTCGCCGGCCTTCCCCCTTATTTTGGTTTATATATCTCTTTTATGCCTGTTTTAATAGCCGCGCTATGGGGTTCATCGCGTCAACTTGCAACCGGGCCGGTGGCGGTCGTGTCCCTTATGACGGCCACTGCACTGGCGACCGTTGTGGGTGGCACGGCTATTTCTCACCCGGAACTTGCTGCCCAGTATATTCCACTGGCGATGTTTCTGGCTTTTCTGGTTGGTTGTTTTCAGTTTTTACTCGGTACGTTTCGTTTAGGGGTGGTGGTTAACTTTTTATCTCACCCGGTTATTGTGGGCTTTAGTAATGCCGCGGCATTAGTTATTGGCTTATCGCAGCTTTCAAAAATTTTTGGTGTAACGATGCCGGGTATGGCGAGCGATCATTTTTTATCGGTACGAATCTGGGGAGTTATAATGCAGCTGGGTAGTACCCATATTGCGACTTTTATCGTGGGGGTGAGTGCTTTTTCTATTATGATGTACCTGAAAAAATATCAGCCACGACTTCCTAATGTATTAATTGCTGTCGTTGTCACTACCGTGGTTAGCTGGTTAATTGGTTTTGAAGAAAAATTGGGTGGCAGTGTTGTGGGTACCATACCAGCTGGCCTACCCGATATTATCGCCCCGCAAATTAACCTGGATCTGATTCTTACATTATTGCCCAGTGCTATCATTATTTCATTGGTTGGTTTTATGGAAGCCATATCAATTGCCAAGGCGATGGCGGCTAAAACGAAACACCGTATCGATCCTAATCAGGAACTGATTGGTCAGGGACTTGGGAATATTGTGGGAAGTTTTACCCAGGCGTATCCAGCCAGTGGTTCTTTTTCTCGCTCAGCCGTAAATTTAAATGCTGGTGCGAAAACAGGCTTCTCTTCCGTAGTGACGGCCGCCGTCGTTGTGATTACCTTATTATTTTTAACACCGTTATTATATCATTTACCGACGGCAGTATTGGCTGCGGTTATCATGATGGCAGTATTCGGTTTAGTGAGTATCAGTGCGGTTAAACATGCCTGGCAGGCAAACAAGCATGATGGTATTGCCGCAGTCGTGACCTTTGTTGCCACTCTTGGGTTTGCGCCTCATCTGGACAAGGGTATTATAATCGGTGCAGTTTTATCAATTGTTTTATATTTATACCGTACCATGAGCCCTCGAGTTGCGGTCCTGGGTCGCTATAAGGATGGCACTTTGCGTGATTTACAGGTTCATCCCGACTTGCCTTCCGATGAACATGTTGTGGCGATGCGTTTTGACGGTTCTTTGTATTTTGCCAACGTATCTTATTTTGAAGATGCAATCTTAAAAGCGGTTTCAAAAAAACCGAATGTTAAATTTATTCTGGTTGTTGGGAGTGCAATAAACCAGATAGATGCATCGGGTGAAGACATGCTGCATCATGTGGTGCAACGACTTAAAGATAATGGGATAACCATTGTCTTTAGTGGACTTAAGAAACAGATACTGGATGTGCTACGCAAAACAGGTGTATATGATCAAATTGGTGAGCAGAATATTCACGCTACGCCTGATATTGCATTAAATTCAATTTATCAAAAACTGAAACTACTTAAAGATGAGAACGAAGAATTATTTTGTCCGTTATATCCGGATTTTATTGCCGAAGGCTATAAGAGAGTGGAATAGTTTATAAGTTTGATTGTGCTCACTTGCTGGCATTAAACGGAGCAATCAGCTTACGGACGACATCGTACTCGGCATCATTGGTAATGGCAAAACCATTGTATTTGGGATCAAGTGCTTTGATTATTTTAAGGTGTTCAGGTGTGTTGCTGTTTAAATTCAGAAACGCCTGTTGTAATTTTTTAAATAAGGCCGGTTTTAAATTTTTACTCGCCGTAATATTGTAGGGTGGTAAATTTGGCGAGCGGTATAAAATTTTAAGCCCTCTGCCTTGCCATTGATAGGCAGTAGTATCCTTGAGAATGCCGGCATCAAAATCGCCGTTACTAACTGCCCTGGCAATATTATCGTAATGCCCTAAAAATTTAATTTCACTGAATTGTTCCGGCTTTATTCCAGAGCCAACGACTGCGGCTCGCTGTAATAGTGCACGTTTGTCTCCAAAAGCAAATCGTTTTCCAACTAAGTCGTTTATGGTATTAATATTGTTGTTTTGCTTGGTGGCGATCATAAGTTGAAAGCTTGCTTTATTGTTTGTCACTGTTTTTACAAGTAACTTTACATCGCTTTTTGCTTTGGCTTTTATATAAGCTACCGGTGTGAGGTAAGTCAGATCCACATTACCGTTGATGGCGCTGGTGATTGCAGCACCCATATTCGGAGACAGGCGCAGGTTAACATGACGCTGTAGCTGTTTACTTAGGTATTGAGTAAGGGGTTTTAGCCGTTTGTGCATTTCGGCAGGTATATCCATTGCTACTGAACCAAAGGTTAATTCCTGATTTAAATCTCTACTATAAGCAGTTGACGAGACGATGCTGGTTGTTAGTATCAGTAAGAATGGTATTATTTTCACCAGCTAGCCTTTGATTTTCAGAAGACATGTTGTTGCTTTGAAGCGGCAACGTTATCATAATGTGTAACCTTATTACGCCCATGTTCTTTACTGTAATATAGCGCAAGATCTGCAAAACGATACAGGTTGTCTGCATGGGTATTATAATTCTCGCTGGTAAGGGTGACGATGCCGATGCTTATAGTCACGCTTACCTTGTATTCCTTGATGGGTATAACTAAATACTCCACGGTGTTACGCAGATTTTCTGCCAATTCGAGTGCGGTATCTTTATCAGTGCGTTTGCATATAACAACAAATTCTTCCCCACCAATCCGGCAAACAATATCTGTTCTTCTCATGCGGTTATTAATTGCTTCCGCAATATGTTTTAAAACCTGGTCACCTTGAAGATGGCCGTAACTGTCATTTACATTTTTGAAGTGATCGATGTCGAGCAGGATAATGCTAACAGTGTCATTGTGACGCTCGGTTAATTTTATTTCTGAAGTAAGTTGCTCTTCAAAGTAACGGCGATTGTATAAGTTTGTTAACGAGTCGGTGACTGATAATTTCAGAAAGCGTTCGTTGACCCGGGTTAGCTCTGCTTTTTGTTTTTTTAATTCTTTAACGTTATCCCGTAGTTGTCGATCAGCAAAGTCGACCCGGTGTTGCAGCTCCAGGTTGGCCATGTTGAGCTTTTTATTAAGGTTATTAAATTGCTGCGCCAGATGACCAAATTCATCGTCTGATTTCAGGTTAATTTCTTTTGCAGTATCATCTTCCGCATTCGTTGTAAGCGATTCTGAAATAAGGCTTACTGGCTTGATGATAAGGAACGAAAGCGCAAAGAATTCGCCTACCAGGATTACCAGTGTTATAAAAATTTCCCGGCGTAATAATTTGTTGCGTTGTTCAGAAATATAATCATGTGCAATACTGGTATTTAGCCCCAGTGTTAATGCACCCAATACTTCGTTATCCAGTATTATTTTCTCGCTATACAACCGCATTTGTTTGCTGTTGTTAACCAATGTGCCAGATTGCGACAGTATTTTTCCTTTGTTATCGGCGACTTTGGCATAGTCAACTTCTTCGGATAATGTAATTTCTTTTAGTAGCAAATCGATAGTATGGTAATCATAACCGACAACGCTATAGGAAAGTGACTTGGCCAAAAAACGGCTTATGTCACTGCCTCGGTTGTTAATTTGTTTCATGATCCGTTGTTGCTCTTCAGTTAAAGTAAACCAGCTATTAATAGTAAATGTTGTGAGTAGCACTATCGTTAGCATTAGCAAAACTTTTTGCCGGATACCAAAACGAAAAACAGATGTCGGTGAAAATTTCAAAGTTGTTTAATTTCTATCTAAGCAAGTAAAACAGGAAATGAGTCTAGCCCAGCCAAATTATAAGGAAGGCTTTGTAATGAATAATATCGGCTAAAAACAGGGGTGCTTTAGATAATTTTACTTGTAGAAGCCTGATTTAATTACCATTGCATTAAAATCCATTGGTTAACATTGGCTTTTTTAAGATCGGTTTCTGTTGCATCGAGGACGCCATCACCATCGCTATCGTACAGATAGTAAGGCTTTCCCTTGGTGGGGGTGATTTTAGCGTAGCGTAATTTACCTTTCACACGTACTTCTTCAATAACGGCATCTTTGCGCCGGATAATCGTCACATCGGTATTATCGCCTGGAGAGGGCACTGAAGACGGAATATCTTCATCATTATCATTTTGTTCCGGGGTGCTGAAGTTTGGTGGTGGCAACGGTTCGGCAGCTCGCCCGGTTGTCTGGATGGCCAGGAGCGTAAACAGGCTAGTGATAGATAGTATTTTTAAAGATAGGGTCATGGCAACCTCCTCGTTAAAACCCATGCTTAGAGCAGGGATATTTTCTCGGCATCTTCAGAGGAGGGTTCAAAGCCCACTTCCTGATAATGGCTAAAGATAGCTTCGAGTATTTCTTCCGGCGAGTCAATGATTTGCATCAAGTCCAGATCTTCTTCGTTGATAGTGCCTTCTGTCACCAGCGATTCTTTAAACCAGCTTAGTAGCCCTTCCCAGAATGGGCGGTGTACCAGGATGATTGGAATTTTTCGGGTTTTACCCGTTTGCACCAGAGTCAGAATTTCTGCCAGCTCATCGAGAGTGCCGAAGCCGCCAGGCATCACAACATAGGCCGAAGCATATTTTACAAACATTACTTTACGTGAAAAGAAATGTCGAAAGGTTAACGAAATATCCTGAAAACTGTTGCCAGTTTGTTCGTGGGGTAGTTGAATATTCAGCCCGACACTGGGGGATTTGCCCTCAAAAGCGCCTTTGTTGGCGGCCTCCATAATGCCTGGGCCACCGCCACTGACAACGGAAAAACCGGCATCAGAGAGGATACGAGCAATATCTACCGTTAGCTTGTAGTAAGGGTTATCAGGCTTGGTCCGTGCCGAACCAAAGATACTGACCGACGGGCTTATCTTTACCAGTCGTTCAAAACCTTCGACAAACTCGGCCATGATCTGGAAAATTTTCCAGGATTCGCGGGTTAGTTGTGTGTCGTTAACAGGATTTAGGCCGGGGTGCAGGTTTTTAGGTATTTTAGTCATGGTAATTTTTATGTTTGTCCACTAATTAGTAAAAGTATAGCCTTTATTTAGTTTAATCATACGCTGAAAAAATAACGCCAGATAGATTGAATGCTTCTTAATCCTGGAAAGGACGGTTAAAATGCTCGCCTTATTTTACACAATCGAAACGATTAAATTATGACAAACAAACAAACGGCACCTTTTTTACTGGTTGATGGCTCTTCTTATTTATTTCGCGCCTATCATGCGATGCCGGGCTTTACTAATTCTAAAGGTGAAGCGACGGGTACGATTTATGGCGTCATTAATATGCTGCGAAAATTAATCAGCGAGTACCAGCCCAGTCATATTGCGGTTGTTTTTGATGCCAAAGGTAAAACATTTCGGCATAAAATGTTTAAAGACTATAAAGCTAACCGCCCACCAATGCCGGATGACTTGCGTGAACAAATTAAGCCGGTGCACGATATTGTTGAAGCCATGGGGTTGCCACTGATCTGTGTATCGGGCGTTGAGGCGGATGATGTCATTGGTACATTGGCGCAACAGGCGAGTGAGCTTGGAATGGAAACACTTATTTCCACGGGCGATAAAGATATGGCTCAGTTAGTGAATCAACATGTCTCGCTGATCAATACCATGACCGATGTGTATAGTGATGTAGCCGGCGTGAAAGAAAAATTTGGTGTGTCGCCGGAACAGATTATTGATTACCTTGCATTGATGGGGGATAAAGCCGACAACATTCCGGGTGTACCCAAGGTCGGCCCAAAGACAGCGGTGAAGTGGCTGGAGAGCTATGGCTCGATTGACAATATAATTAAGCATGCAAATGAGATTAAAGGCAAGGTCGGTGAAAGTCTCCGGGATAACATAGAACAGCTACCTTTATCGCAAGAACTAACAAAAATTAAATGCGACGTTGAACTGGATGTCACTCCACAAACACTGGTACATGCAGAGGCCGATATTGAAACCTTGCGTGAATTTTTCAGTCGCTATGAATTTAAAACCTGGCTGGCACAACTGGATGACAATGGTAGCGGGCAATCCCAGGCAGTTGAAGCAAAAGCGAAGATGAGCACTGAATATGAAACCGTGCTTACTAAAAAGCAATTAAATGGCTGGATTAAGCAATTAAAATTGGCCGACATTTTTGCTTTCGATCTGGAAACAACCAGTCTTGAGTATATGCAGGCCGAAATTGTTGGTCTGTCTTTTTCAGTTGAACCTTATAAAGCGGCTTATATCCCGGTGGCACACTGTTATGAAGGTGCGCCGAAACAACTTGATCGTGATGAAGTATTAAATGCATTCAAACCGTTATTAGAAAATAAAAAAATAAATAAACTGGGGCAAAACTTAAAATATGATATGAATGTACTGGCTAACTATGGTATCGACATGCAGGGAATTCAATACGACACCATGCTGGAATCGTATGTACTGGATAGTGTTGCCAGTCGACATAACATGGATGTGCTCGCACTGCGCTATCTTGATAAACAAACTATTCACTTTGAAGACATTGCAGGGAAAGGCGCCAGACAGGTTACCTTTGATTACGTCGATATTGAACAAGCAGCCGAGTATGCCGCCGAAGATGCCGATGTAACCTTGCAGCTACATCAGACTATCTGGCCCAAATTACAACAGTCGGAAACTCTGCAAAAAGTTTTCCTTGATATTGAAATGCCATTATTGCCGGTACTGTCTCGTATGGAACGTCGCGGTGTCTTGCTGGATACCAAAGCCTTAAATAAACAAAGCAAGCAACTGGATAAACGTATTAACGAATTAAAACAACAGGTACACACTTTAGCCGGTGAAGAGTTTAACCTGGGGTCACCCAAGCAATTACAAAAAATACTGTTTGAAAAACTTGAGTTACCTGTTATTTCTAAAACCCCGAAGGGGCAACCGTCTACTGCAGAGTCGGTGCTGGTTGAGCTGGCGCATGACTATGAGTTGCCCAGGTTATTACTGGAGTATCGTTCTCTGGCGAAATTAAAGTCAACCTATACTGACAAGCTACCAAAAATGATCGATGCGACTACCGGTCGTATACATACGTCTTATCATCAGGCCGTTGCGGCGACTGGTCGTTTATCTTCTACCGATCCTAACCTGCAAAATATTCCGGTACGTACTGAAGAAGGCCGGCGTATTCGCAAAGCTTTTATTGCACAGAAAGGGAATAAAATTTTAGCGGCAGATTATTCTCAAATTGAATTACGTATCATGGCGCATTTATCTGAAGATAAAGGATTGGTAACCGCGTTTGAAAACGGAGTGGATGTCCATAGTGCAACCGCAGCAGAAGTGTTTAATATTGCAATTGATAAGGTTACTAAAGAGCAGCGTCGTCGTGCCAAGGCCATCAACTTTGGTTTAATTTATGGCATGTCTGCATTTGGCCTGGCCAAGCAATTAGATATAGAACGGCATGAAGCTCAGTCTTACGTTGATTTATATTTTGAACGCTATCCCGGTGTTAAGGGTTACATGGAGCGTACCCGTAAAGTGGCCAGCGAACAGGGTTTTGTTGAAACAGTTTTTGGACGGCGCTTATATCTGCCTGACATTAATGCACGTAACGCTATGCGTCGGCAATATGCAGAACGTACTGCCATTAATGCTCCAATGCAGGGAACTGCAGCCGATATTATAAAAATAGCGATGATTCGTTTAGATAAAGAGCTACGAAGCTCTAAACTGGATTGTCGAATGCTTATGCAGGTACACGATGAACTTGTTTTTGAAGTGAAAGAAAAAGACTTAAAAGCAGCGTCAAAAATCGTAAATATCGCAATGAGTGAAGCAGCCTGTTTGTCAGTACCACTGTTGGTTGATATCGGCATTGGTGATAACTGGGATGAAGCGCATTGATTTAATTTTATAGTAAAAATGCCATTCCTATTTGTAAGAAGAGAGGGCTTTTAGTTTAAAGTTTTGTTTTGGCTTGTCGATATTATTTATCAAGTTAAGATGTAAAACTTTAATAAAATGAATGTTATTAAAATCGTTGCTGGTGATATTGAAGTAGATGTACCAATTCCCTGGGCAGTCTATGATGAAGCCGATTGCATGCTGTTAAAAGCAGGCTTTATCTTTAAATCTCAAAAAAAAATATCTGAAGTGATCGAGCATGGCGTTTACCGTGATAGAGATGCGCTTGAACCTGTAAAAGTTGTTAGCCGAACGGATAATGAAGTTACCGGTATCAGTAGTCCTTTCATTTTAGTTAATGAATACGCTGATCGTTTAGGAGATATTCTTGAAAATATAGAAGAAGGTGAACGTAAAACACGAGAGCGGGTTATAAAACTTGCTGAAAATATAATGTGGTTGTGTGATCGAGATATGGAAGCGATTATGGCCATCATCCATTTACCTGCTTCGCATAAAAAATATTGTTTATACCATGCAATCCATGTCGCAATGCTATCGTCTGTTCTGGCGATGCGTATGAATATCCATGATGGCAATCGACTCTCGATGATTTGCGCAAGTTTAACAGCTAACATAGGTATGCGTAATTTTCAGAAAATTTTACAGCGCCAAAGTGTGGCACTTACTCTAGAACAACGCAATTCTATTAATGAACATCCATTAATCTCAGCTTGCATATTAAGAAAGGCGGGTATTGACGATGAATTCTGGTTAAAGATTGTTGAGCAACACCATGAGCAGATCGATGGCGGCGGATACCCAAGAGGCCTTAAAGGTAAAGAAGTGATTACTGAGGCCAGTATCATTTCGATTGTTGATGTTTATACGGCAATGATGTCCAAGCGCGCCGGCCGTGCGCGAATTAATGTGCAGGATGCCTTGCGCGAATTTTTTGTTGAAAAAGGGGGGGCCTATAGCGAGGTGTTGAGTTTGTATTTAATTAAGGAACTTGGTATTTATCCACCGGGTACCTTTGTTCATCTGGCAAATGGTGAAATTGCCATTGTCGTAAAACGTCTGCTTGGCAAATCCAATACGCCCATTGTTAAAAGTGTTGTCGGTGCTGATGGCAGTGTTTATTCTGTACCCTTAAGACGGGATACCAGCGTCAAGCAATTTCAAATTATGGAAAGTATTTTTTTCGATCGGGATACACCGCTAAACTATGAACAGATCTGGGGTTATGCCTGATTTATTTTAAGTTGAATTGAACTTCTAATCTTATATTGACTCTTACAACTATATGTTTAGGCATATCCTTCCGCCGTCCTCCCTCGTAGCTTGTCGGCGGATGTAATATAGTCGGTTCCCCAAGCCGACGCATTTGACCTCGGTGAAAATCTCCCCAAGATGCTCCGAGGTTTTTTTTGCCCGTTTGTCTATACGGTCTTGCTGGCGGGCTGGGTTCAAAATTCTATTTTCTAGGCACCCATTTGAGTGGTATTCAGTTGTTAGTCAGAATCTGTCCGCAGGTTCGGAAATGCTAATTTCAATGTGATGTTTTGGTGAAATAATAACCATCGTAGATCTGGGCACTCATTAACTGTATTAGCTTGTGCTAAATAATGAGATGCAGCTCTCAGAACATTAAAAAACCAGATAATTTTCTAGTAAAAATAGTGTACAAAAATAGTTTTTGGGTTAACCTAAGGGTTAACCCGCTATGACCCTGGTGGGTTAATCAAGGTACGTCAGGTCTATCACCCCATGAGAAACTGACGAATCGTTGCCCTGGAATATACCTCTCCCACAACCCTGGTATTCCGGGGCTTTTTATTTGTATTGCTAAATATTTTGAGGAATCTTTCTGCCAGTCTTTAGCTATATTCGTTCCAGTTATCGAGTACTCCCCAGACTTCATCGAGGCCATCGCCCGTTTTAGCTGAGAACATTTGCAAGCTAACCAGGCGATAATGCGCGAGAGCCCTTTTTACTTTTAACAAGGTATTCTTCGCCGCACCAAATTTTAATTTATCGGCTTTTGTTAGCAGGATGTGGACTGGCTTACCCAGGCTATCGCACCATTCCAGCATTTGCTGGTCAAGGTCGGTCATCGCATGGCGGATATCCATCAGAAGAATAATGCCTTTGAGCGCAAGGCGCTTTTCGATATAGTCAGCCATATTTTGTCCCCAGCGCTGGCGTAAGTGACCGGGTACTTTTGCATAACCATATCCGGGTAAATCGACTAACTTGTGGTTGTCATCGAGCCCAAAAAAAACCAGGTGCTGGGTACGCCCAGGTGTTTTACTGGTTCTGGCCAGCCCGGTTTGATGAGTGATGCGGTTGATAGCACTCGATTTACCCGCGTTGGAGCGCCCTGCAAATGCTATTTCATAGCCCGAGTCCAGCGGTCCTGCACTTTGTTTGGGGACACTACACATAAAGGAGGCTTGTTGGTAAACAGGGTGAGCCTGTTTTTGTGGTTTTTTACTGGGCATATTCAGGAAAGGTTCAGTTCATTGGGTCTAGGATAAGCTTATTGTTCTATAAGCAGTTTCAATGGCAAATACTGGTACACTGACTTGACCCGATGGGTTCCAGTCGGTATAAAGTGCAACAAAATTTAGTCATTCCGGGCTTTGGTCAGGTAGAGTATACCGTAGTTACTAGACCATTATGATACTGTCTTATTGATACGCTTGGAAATTTATATTTATAACGTACTAATATTTGGAGTTAACTACATGAAAAAAATAGCAATTATCGCAGCTTCTGTTATCACTATGGGAATGACTGTTAATGCTTCTGCCGACAGCGCAAAAGATTATCAGGCATCTTGTTTTGCTTGCCATGGTACCGGTGCTGCTGGTGCGCCAAAAATGGGTGATAAAGCCGCATGGAAAGCGCGCATTGCGCAGGGCAATGCAAAACTTTACAGCCATGCTATTAAAGGTTTCCAGGGTAAAAAAGGTTTTATGCCAGCTAAGGGTGGTTCTAGCCTAAGCGATGATGCTGTTAAGGCAGTCGTTGATTACATGGTAAAAAATAGCAAGTAAGCTATTTTTAAGCAGTTCATTTAGAGAACGCTATTGGGGCGAAACGCTATCGTTCCGATAGCGTTTTGTTATGGTTTAAAAAAGGTAAAGAATATGAAAAAGCAAATTAAATTAGCTGTTGCAGGTATGACTATGTTTCTCGCAACTGCACCAGTTATGGCCGCAGGTGATGTGCAAGCTGGAAAGACAAAATCACAGGTATGTTTTAGCTGCCACGGTAGCAATGGTGCAGCACCAGCAAACCCGGCATGGCCCAAGATCGCAGGGCAACATGCTAAATATATTGTTAAACAGTTAACAGACTTCAAAAAAGGTAAAACCCGTAAAGATCCAGCGATGGCCGGTCAGGTTGCCAGCCTAACGACTGTGGATATGGAAAACATTGCCGCATTTTTTGCCGCGCAAACGCCAAAAGCCGGTGGTGCTGCAAAAGATAAAGTTGCCTTAGGTCAGCGTATTTATGCCGGCGGTAACGAAAAAAGCGGTGTTGCAGCCTGTGCGGCTTGTCACTCACCAACAGGCTCAGGTAATCCAGCGGCAAACTTTCCACGTTTAAGCAGTCAGAATGCGGCATACATTGTCAAAGCCTTAAAAGACTTTGCTAAAGGCGCTCGCTCGAATGATGCCGGCAGTATGATGCGTACAATTGCAGAACGCATGACTGATGCAGAGATGACTGCGGTTGCATCTTATATTGAAGGTTTACATTAAATTGTAAACACGTATCTTTGAGTCATGTATGATAAAAAAGGGTGACATACGGCACCCTTTTTTTATGTAAGTTCTAAACAAATACGCTGAAGTAAAACAGACCTCTCCTCCCATGCCATTATATAATGTTGTTCGATGAATAATCGTAATAAAGAAAATCTAAAACAAAACGTTCAGCCACATCGTAAAAATGTCTGGCTGGAAGTCCTGGGTTCGATGAACCTGGCGATAAGCATTCTGGTGGTTGTTGCAATTGCTGCCATAATTGGCACGGTTCTGCAGCAGAACCAGCCTTATACCAATTACATTATTAAATTTGGGCCTTTTTGGCATGAAATTTATCAGGCGCTTGGTTTATATGATGTTTATTCAGCGGTCTGGTTTTTAGGGTTAATGGGCTTCCTGGTGTTATCGACCAGTGTTTGCGTATATCGTAATACACCAATCATGTTACGAGAGATGCGTCAGTATCGACTGCATGCTAAAGCAAAAAGCCTGAAGTGTATGAAACACTCGGCGGCCTGGCCGTTGGCTTCGGGTCAGCAGTCAACGGCGCATCTGATGCAAAAGGCTAAATTATTTTTAGCCCAGTATGGCTTTAATGTTCGCGATGAAGAATTTGCGACACACCATACCCTCGTTGCTCAAAAAGGGGCGGGCAATCGACTGGGCTATATATTTACCCATGTTGGCATGATCGTACTGTTAATCGGTGGTTTGATAGACGGTAATATCAGTTTAAAAATTAAAGAGTGGCTTGGTGACTTAAAAGTCGAAACCCGTGACCTGATGGCAAAAGATGTCCCGGCGATAAGTCGGTTAAAACCCGCAGAGTCTATTTCATTTCGAGGTGCTATTACTTTGCCTGAAGGGTCGACCAGTAATTTTGTTTTCCTGAATATCAGGGATGGTTATCTGGTGCAGGAGTTACCATTTGCAGTTGAGCTAAAAGACTTCAGGGTGGAACACTATGAGTCTGGCCAGCCAAAATCATTTGAAAGTGACCTGATCATTCATGATAAAGAAGGTGAAACTTTCGAGCAAACAATTGCGGTTAATCATCCCCTTATATACAGAGGCTACGCAATATATCAGGCCAGTTTTGGTGATGGTGGAACCCAGTTAAACCTGTCGGCACGTTCGTTTGATAATGGCGTCGATGATGCGATTATCACTTTTACCGGTGAAGTCAAAAAAACCTCAAAGCTGGCAGGTAAAAATCAACAGTATCGACTGGAGATTGACGATTTTAAAAAATTCAATGTGAATCCTAATACCGATAAAAATATCGACAAGAAATTTATTAACTATGGTTCCAGTATAATTTTTAAAGTACGCGAAGAAGATGGTCAGGCCAGGGAATACATGAACTATATGTCCCCGGTACAGTTGAACGGTCGTTATTATTATATTTCGGGGATGCGCCCATCACTGGATCAGGACTATACTTTTTTCCATATCCCGGTTGATGCAAGTGGTACAGCCGATCGTTTCTTTGAATTTTATAAATTGCTACACGATGATAAACGTCTTAGACAAATGGCTGTTGTGACCGTTTCAGACTCAGTGACCGAAGCAGACAAGCATAATGTCGACTTACAGCAAAAAGTGGCCAGTGCCATGATCCAGTTAATCGAGTTGTATCGTGAAGGTGGTTTTGCAGCGGTTGAAAAAGACATACGTGATAAAGTCCCCGCAGAAAAGTTTGCCGCCGTGATGAACGCCTCGCTTTCTGTTTTAAAGGAAGGTTTGCAGAACCTGTATTTATTGCTCCTTAGTGAGGAAGGTATCGACATCAAGGTTGGGATCACTGAACGTGACGAACACTTTTTTGAAGACGCGATTTCAGCTATTGCCAATTTTTCAGGTTATGGGAGCCCTTTTTATTTGCAGCTAAACGACTTTGAACAACGCGATGCTTCCGGTCTGCAAATAGCGCGTGCTCCCGGAAAGAATATTGTTTATTTTGGCTGTATCCTTTTAATTATTGGTATATTCATGATGTTTTATATCGCCCAGCAACGTTTCTGGATTATGGTTGTCAGAGACCCTGAAACTGATGTTCTGGAAATTATTTTTGCCGGCAGTACTAATCGAAATGAATTTGGATTTGCTAAGAAATTCAATGATTTCGAACCTAAATTAAAAGCATTACTGTTAAGTAGTCAGTAGTTTAGATTAATAATATATAGAGTAGAGCTAAATTAATTACCCTGAAGGTAAAAGGGTTAATTTTTAAAGCAAGGTTTAAAGGTAAGCTAAATATGAGTGAGAATATACTTCCGCAACAATTTCAGACCCAGAGCTGGTTTAAGAATTTAACATTATTTGACTGGTTGTATGCCGTTGCTGTTATGGCCGGTTCAACTTATGCGTATAAGCAATATGCAGCCTACATGGATAGCTACGAGGTGGGTATTTTATTCGCTACCGGTTTATCCCTGGTTGGTTTAGGTTGGGGCTGGAAACCTTCGCGGCTTTTATTTGTTGTGGTGACCCTGCTGAGTTTGTTTGCCATTAATCTTTATATTCCGGCGATGCAGGTATTAGCGGATAAAGGTATTAATGGCCAATCTGCTATTGATATGTTGGCTAACGATAAAGAGCACTCTAAATTTTTCCTCAAATTTTTAATTTCCAGTACCTCCGCCACTATGTGGATGAGCGCGCTATTTTTTATGGCGACAGTTACCTACTTTGTTGAGCTGTTTAGCCAGAACAAGTTTTCCGGCAAGGTAGCCACTGCTATGGTCTGGTCGGCTGTGACCATGGGGTTAGTTGGGTTAATGGTGCGCTGGTATGAATCTTACCTGGTTGGTGCTGATGTTGGTCATATTCCGGTGAGTAATTTATACGAAGTATTTATTTTATTCGCCATTATTACTGCGATGATTTATTTATATTACGAAGTACGCTACAACACCCGCGCGATGGGCGGCTTTGTTATGCTGGTTATTTCCGCTTCGATTGGTTTTTTACTCTGGTACCATTTTGAAAAAGATGCTTCTGAAATAAAGCCACTTGTTCCTGCTCTGCAAAGCTACTGGATGAAAATTCATGTGCCTGCAAACTTTGTCGGTTATGGTGCGTTTGCATTGGCATCAATGGTTGGTGTTGCATTTTTAATTAAAGATCGCGCGCTAAAGAAAAATCCAGATGGTTTATTTGCCACTCGCTTACCCGCAAAAGATATCTTCGAAGATGTAATGTATAAATCCATCGCTCTGGGTTTTGCATTTTTTACAATTGCGACTGTGCTTGGTGCAATGTGGGCAGCTGAGGCCTGGGGTGGTTACTGGTCGTGGGATCCGAAAGAAACCTGGGCATTAATTGTATGGTTAAACTACGCAGCCTGGTTGCATATGCGGTTTACAAAAGGTTGGCGTGGTGCACCAATGGCATGGTGGGCAGTAATTGGTTTGTTTGTCACAACGTTTGCATTTTTAGGTGTTAATATGTTTTTATCCGGTTTACATTCGTATGGCGAACTTTAAATTATTATTGTGTTTAACAATATTTGAACTCAGCGTTACATTGATAGACTAAACATTAGGCGAAAAATGCGTAAAGGAGATTTTCGTGTTTAAATCAATTTCTAAATATGTCGGTATTGTGTTACTGGCAGGGTTGGCATTGACTTCACAGGCTGAAGATTATAACGAAGGTTTTGAATACCTTAAAATAAATCCACCGGTTTCAACTGATGTTAAAAAAGGTCAGGTCGAAGTGGTGGAGTTATTCTGGTATATGTGTTCGCATTGTTATCATTTTGAGCCGGTTATCAAAAAATGGAAACAGAACAAACCAAAGAATGTCGTATTTAAACGAATCCCAGCTATATTTTCACCGCGTTGGGCATTCTTTGCCAAAGTGCATTACACCATAGAGCTACTCGATATTGTGGATAAGATCCATGAACCGTTGTTTGATGCTATCCATGAGAAAAAAGCACGTCTGGGTAATGAAACTGCTATCGCCCGATTTGTAGAGAAGCACGCCGGTATCAAACCTCAGCAATTTCTTGATGTTTTTAACTCTTTTAGCGTTGACGCCAAGGTACGCAAAGCAGCCGATTTAAGTCGTCGTTATGGCGCGCAGGGTGTCCCGACGATTATCGTTAATGGTAAATGGCGTACCGGTGGAACGATTGCTGGCGGCCATGAAGGTATGATTAAAGTTGTAAACCACCTAATTAAAATGGAATCGAAATAAATGTACAGGCAGTCGGCCAACGGCAGTTTTTTATGTTTATTTAAAGGTATTGTTTACCAAGCCGATAATCTTTATTCCATTTAACCATAAGAAAGAAGGAAGCCAGGACTGGATGAAAGCGGCTGAGTTATTCGTAAAATGCCTTGAGAATGAAGGCGTTGAGTATATTTTTGGTATTCCCGGCGAAGAAAATCTCGATGTCATGGATGCTTTGCTTGAATCCAGTATTCAATTTATTACCGTACGCCATGAACAGGGCGCGGCTTTTATGGCCGATGTTTATGGACGTTTAACGGGTAAGGCCGGGGTTTGTCTGGCCACACTCGGCCCTGGTGCGACCAACCTGGTGACCGGGGTAGCCGATGCAAACCTCGATCATGCACCACTAGTTGCAATTGCCGGGCAGGCGAGTACCCACCGTTTACATAAGGAGTCACACCAGGTACTCGATCTTGAACTTATGTTTCAGCCAATATCGAAATATTCTTCGCGGATACTTTCCCCTAACGTTATTACTGAAGTTGTACGTAAAGCCTTTAAAATTGCCCAGACCGAGAAAACCGGTGCGACTTTTATCGAGTTTCCTGAAAATATCGCTGAAATGGAAATAGACGATTTGCCGATTGATCCTAAAAATCCGCATCCACCGGAACCACCAGGTAGCAAGGTAGAAGCCGCCGCGAAAATGATTTCGCAGGCGAAAAACCCAATAATCCTCGCGGGTAATGGTGTGATACGGGGTAATGCCTGCAAAGAATTGAGCGAGTTTGCCGCTAAGTTAAATATTCCGGTTGCCAATACTTTTATGGCCAAAGGTGTTATTCCGTTTAAGCATCCGATGGCCTTAGGCAGTGCCGGCTTGCAGGCAAACGATTATATTAGTTGTGGTTTTGCTAAAGCCGATTTAATTATTTGTATTGGCTATGACCTGGTGGAGTACCATCCTTATTTATGGCATCAGACTAAAGACAGAAAAATTATTCATATTGACCAAAACCACGCTGAAGTGGATGCTTACTATTCGATTGAGCTTGGTGTGGTGGGCGACATTACCTACTCGTTGCCCCGTATAATGGAAAAAACCAAACCAGCCAGTGGTACTACCATGAATGCGCTACGCAATGCGCTGGTTGAAGATATGAACCAGCACAAGGATGATAATAGCGTACCGATAAAGCCACAGAAAATTATCTGGGACTTGCGTACGGCAATGGATTTAGCAGACATTGCCATTAGCGATGTGGGCGCCCATAAAATGTGGATGTCGCGTATGTTTCGCTGTGAGTATCCCAATACCTGTTTAATATCCAATGGCTTTGCCAGTATGGGAATAGCGGTTCCCGGTGCGATAGCCGCAAAGCTGGTAAACCCGGATAAAAATGTTGTTGCTGTAACAGGTGATGCCGGTTTTATGATGAACTCACAGGAAATAGAAACCGCGATGCGACTGGGAACGGCTATTGTGATTTTAATCTGGACGGACAATGCCTATGGCCTAATCGAATGGAAGCAGATGAATCAGTTTAAGCGGTCATCGAATATTGAATTTACCAACCCTGACTTTGTAAAGTATGCCGAATCGTTTGGTGCAAAAGGCTATCGCATCAATGACGGTAAGGAGTTGTTGCCTACCTTGCAAAAAGCGCTGGCCGATAACACGGTTAGTATTATCGACTGTCCGGTAGATTACAGTGAGAATTTAAAACTCACCAGTAAACTGGGCGAGATGGTCTGTCCAATCTAAGCGCCTCATTATGCAAGTAGAAAAAGAAGTATTAAGGCTGATGAGTTATAACGTTCAGGTAGGCATTTCGACTGAAAAGCCGCATCATTATTTATTGCATAGCTGGAAACACCTTATTCCTCATACCAATCGGTTGATGAATCTTGACCGGATTGCCGGGCTTATAAAAGAATACGATATCGTTGGATTGCAGGAACTGGATGCGGGCAGTATTCGTAGTAGTTTTATTAACCTTGCCGAGTTTCTTGCCGAGCGAGCCAGTTTTCCATTCTGGTATCACCAGGTTAACCGAAACCTCGGCCAATTGGCGCAGCATGCCAGTGGATTACTAAGTCGCTACCAACCTGAAGAAGTCACAGATATTCGTTTGCCGGGTATAATACCCGGCAGGCGAGCGATTATGGCGCGTTATGGGGAAGGGGATTCAGCACTTTGCATTTTTATTCTGCATCTTTCTCTGAGCAGTCGGGCGCGCTTAAACCAGCTTGATTTTATCAGTGATTATGTCAATCAGTCGCCGTATGCGATCCTGATGGGAGATTTAAATTGCCGTGCTAACAGTGATGAAATGAAACTCCTGTTTCGTAAAACCAGGCTAAGGCCATCAGAAGTTGAATGCCATACATTTCCTAGTTGGCGGCCGTATCAACCTATCGATCACATTCTTGTCAGCTCTGAAATGGAAGTGCTTCACGTCAAAGCACTTTCCAATGCATATTCGGATCATTTACCCATTGTTATGGATGTAGCGCTACCTGATGGTCTAAAATTAAAACAGGTGGATATTCCTGTGAGCAAACATATTTCAAACATTTAATTATGGTCTTTCGAAAAAAAACAAACGATGATGATCAGCCTGGTCAATGGAAAAAGAAATACTACGATAGTCTGGATGATCTTGAATATAAAGAAGAGCAATGGCATCAGGCCGAAAAATTATTGCGCAACGCGCTCGTCCGTATCAGTCTTGCTGCAGACACCTCAAGTAAAAAATTAACGGATCTGCTCAATACCTTACGGGATGATATTCGTAACGGCAAGGACAGTTTAAACTTAAAAAATCAGTTTGATAAAATTATTGCTGTGATCCGCGATCTGGATTCTTCTGCTAATACCAACGCCAATGAAGAAGCGGTAAACGCAAGTTTGTATACAGCTAAAAAGCTGGTTGACGAATGTATAAATCGAACATTATGGAGTGATAAGGCTGCGCAGTTTAAACGCGGGCTTGCCAGGCAGTTTAATAATATACAGGATGATGATTTACAGAAATTTATTCATTCATATACCAAATTAGTTAACCAGGAATTTGTCTGGTTTCGTGAAGAAATTGACAATAAAACTGAAAGTGGCACTAGCAAAGCAGAGCCAGAACAAAAAGTAAAACCAGAACCAGTTCAAAAACAAGCAGTTGATCAAAATCAGGAACAACCGCAAGCGGAACAGTTGGCTAAACCTCCAGGCTCAACGTCGCAAGCAGAACTTGAAAGAGTACCGCAATCAGATAACACTGCTAGTTCAGTACCACCCGCAAGTGAGAAAGCCACATCACTCGAATATCCTGCATTATTATTAACGCTCATAAAGAAAATCCCGCCTTCTATTCTTGATGAATCTAAAACAAGAAAACTACAATTGCTTGCTGCGGGCAGTAAATCAAGACAGGTCGCAGTAGATTGTATCGAACAGATAGTTGCTGCTTTTAATACAACGCACAGTGTTGCGCCACATGAACAGCCACAAGCGTCAGAAGGGGCGATAAAATTATTAATTGAATTTCTTGAGCTAATAACCCTGCCTGATGAACTCAGTGTTAAGGCAGAAGAGATAAGGCAGGAATTAATCAACCAGCCTGATAAGTTAAAACAGTGTTTGAATGATACGGTTGAGCTAGTTATGGCTGTTCAGATTAACTTTAAAAATGAACGCAAAGAACTGGAATTGTTTTTAATTGAAATTTGTAAACGCTTACAGGAAATAGATGTTGAGGTAAAAAAAATATCAGGTATTAATAATAGCCGTAAGGACAATGCAGATCAGATGAGTAACTCTTTGCATGAAGCAACAGATGAAATAGAAAAATTTTTAGATAATGATATTGATCTTGAAACTCTGAAAGATAATGTAAAATCTCATGTCATTATGATTCGTCATCATATGGATACTTTTTTACATGAAGAAAAGCAGCAGCATAGTTACTCCGACAAAGCGGTACAACAGTTGGCCAAAGATCTTATTGCGGTAAAACGTGAAGCGGAAGAACTACGCAAACAACTCGAACAAAAACGTTTACAGGCGACCCACGATACCCTTACTCGTATACCAAATCGCTTTGCCTATGAAGAATGGATCGAGCAGGAATATGATCGCTTTATTAAATACGATACACCTTTTGTCATGATGTTATGGGATGTGGATTATTTTAAACGGGTGAACGATAACTATGGCCATGCAGCCGGGGATAAAGTGTTAAGAGTTGTTGCGCAAATGCTTTCGGAAAATATCAGGGAAGCCGATTTTGTTGCAAGGTTTGGTGGTGAAGAATTTGTGGTTGTGTTACCAAGCGTAACAATAGATAAAGCCATGAAAATAGCGGAAGGTATTCGCCTTGCTATAGAAGCCTGTGCATTTCACTTTCGTGAAGATCCAGTAAAAGTGACAGCTTCTGCCGGTATTGCAGAAGTAAGGCGAGAGGAAACGATAGAAATGCTATTTGACCGGGCGGATAAAGCCTTATACAAAGCCAAAAATTCCGGTCGTAATACCTGTATGCCAGCATAGTCTTTTCTAACCCCCAGTTTATCTTAGCCACTCAATATCCATAATCTCTATACCTTAACTATATAAACGTCGGTGGTTGTTAAAGTACTTCGATGTAAAAGAAAGATTAGTTCATAATAAAACTGGCGGTTAAAAATAATTGCGAGAATATTGAATCTAAGTATTCTAGAATGCCATTATGTTGCAAAAAATTATCGGCTTTCATCAGGATGAAGCGCATGATTGGGTAGCCGAACTAGCCTGTGGCCACCAACAGCATGTCCGACACAAACCACCCTGGCAGAATCGACCATGGGTTGTCAGCGAAAAAGGCCGGCAATCTAAACTTGGTCAGGAACTATTTTGCCCGGACTGTGCAAAAGGTATGGGTTAAGATTAACTATATTTCGCTATTTGAAGCTCTGATAGTCTGCTTATATCTTGTTCTATCATCGGTAAAATAAATTTAAATTTTTGATTTTTTATAAATAATCCTTTACTACAGGATCAAATCATTTTCTATCGCTGGTTCAAATGTATTAACGCGTACCATCGATTAGAACGTTATACAATAATCAAGAAGTCTAAAAAGACTTGTATATGGGAATTACAAAATAAAGTTACGTTGTATTTTTACTTGTACTTCTGAGAATAATTTATATGAATTACACCAGAAGTAAATGGCATAAAAGGGAGTTCAAACTACTCGTATTTTTCAGGCGGTTTCCTCTTAATATTGCGCGTGTGCCTGATCTTAAAATTAAAAATTCAAGTTGGCGCCTGAAGTACGTAGAATAATCGTTATTTCTAATTACGAATCAGCGCTATTCACTAGCGAAAAACAGGGTTTATCGCTATACTCTCGGGCAGAATTTCAGTCTATAGGTGGCCGCTGGTAACCTATTGAATTATATAGAATATATTTAGTGAAGGTTTTATAAAGATGAAAGATAGTCAATTTGTAAACTACTTAATTGGTATTGTCGGCGCATTATTCGGTTTTTTAATCTTAATGGTTATTTTGGCTAATTTCATTAGCTCTGACGAGCAACCTCAGGACGAAATGGTGACCGAAGCGGTCAATGAGCGTATTAAGCCAGTTGCAAAAGTCACAATTGGCGCGCCAAAAGTTGCAAAAGTTGTTGCGGCAAGTCCAAAGGATTCTTATCAGTCGAGCTGTTTTGCCTGCCATGGTACCGGCGCAGCGGGTGCACCTAAATTGGGTGATAAATCGGCCTGGAAAGCACGAATTGCACAAGGTAAGTCAACATTATATTCACATGCAATTAATGGTTTTAAAGGGATGCCTCCTCGCGGTGGTTCCAGCTTAGATGATAAAGCCATAAAAGCGGTCATTGATTATATGGTTTCTAAATCTAAATAAGATTTAGAAACGTAAAAAGCCGCAGCTGGAAACAGTTGCGGCTTTTTTTATGCGTCAAATTTTATAATGAAGTTTTAATTGCCAGAAACCAGCGCACGTAAACTTGAAAAATGCATCTGGCCTTTTTGTTTTTGTTCCTGTTTACTTAATTTTGAATTATCACCTAACCAGTGCAGGTCATCGCCGGGTAGTTCATCAATAAAACGACTCGGCTCACATTCGATTATTTCTCCATAGCGTTTACGTTGTTTTGCGTAGCTCAGCGTTAATGAACTTTGTGCGCGGGTAATGCCAACGTAAGCCAGGCGACGTTCTTCTTCAATATTTTCTTCTTCGATACTGGTGCGATGTGGCAGTAATTCTTCTTCCATACCAACCAGAAATACATGCGGGAACTCCAGCCCTTTCGCAGCATGCAACGTCATTAGAGAAATGTTATCACCAATCTCGTCATCTTCGTTTCTTTCCAGTGTATCGATCAAGGTTAGTTTGGTAATAATATCGTGCAGTGTATCTTCGGGATTTTTGGTTTGTATTTTGCTGACCCACTCGACTAACTCGTTAATGTTGTCCACCTTTCTTGCGGCAACCTGTTCGTCTTTGGCGGTATCGGTGAGCCATTGCTCGTAATCGATATCATGAATAATACGTTTTAAAGCCGCCAGTGGTGAATCATTTTCAGCGGTATGTGCAACATCTAAAATCCATTTTGCAAAATCATTCAGGTTATCCTGGGCACGTTTTTTTAATTGTGTTGTTACCGGGCTTTCAAAGCAGGCACTGAGCAGGCTGTGATCATAATTAGAGGCAAAGGTATTGAGCGCTTCAAGCGTGCTTGGGCCAATTTCACGTCGCGGTGTGTTGACGATACGAATAAAGGCGTTATCGTCATCGGTATTAGCAACCAGGCGCAAATAAGAGAGTAGATCTTTTATTTCAGTATATGAAAAGAATGAAATACCACCGCTTAAATAATAAGGTATATTATTTTCACGTAGTGAGCGTTCGAACAATCGCGATTGATGATTACCGCGGTAGAGGATGGCATAGTCTTTAAAGTGACTACCAAACTGGAATTTATGATGTAGAATTTCAGCGGTTACCTGTTCGGCTTCAACGTCTTCATTGCCACAAGGCAGGATGCGAATATGTTCACCAAAACCCAGTTCACTCCAGAGTTTCTTTTCAAATACATGCGGATTATTTTTAATTAACGTATTGGCCGCATTTAATATACAACCCGTTGAACGATAATTTTGTTCCAGCTTGATAATATTGAGATCCGGATAATCGGTTTTAAGGTTTAACAGGTTTTCCGGTTGTGCACCACGCCAGGCATAAATTGATTGATCATCATCGCCAACCACGGTTAAGCCACTTTTATCACCAATAATAAGTTTTACCAGTTCATACTGGGTGGTATTGGTATCCTGATATTCATCGACCAGCAGGTAGCGAATTTTTTGTTGCCAGTAATCACGTACTTTTTCATTACTGCGCAGTAACACAACTGGCAGCATAATCAGATCATTAAAATCGACTGCGTTGTATGTTCGCAGGTGATGGTTGTATTGCTCATAAATAGCCGCAGCGATAGTCTGGTGTTGATCACCGTTGGCAAGCAACTGCGCCTGGTCGGGTGTGATAAAAGCGTTCTTCCAGCGATCGATCTGGTTTAAAGTCAGCTCTGCCTGGTTATTGGGGTCAGAAAAGGTCTTACGCATTAATTCGCGTACCAGGCTTAAGCTATCGGTATTATCATAAATCGAAAACCCGGTTTTAAGTCCAAGTTCTTGTAAAGAGCGCTTAATTATACTCAGTCCAAGTGTATGGAAGGTCGATACTCGTAGTCCTTTCGTTTGTTGTTTTGACATTAAGCCGGCAACACGCTGTTTCATTTCCCGCGCTGACTTATTAGTAAAGGTCACCGCAGCAATAGCTCCGGCCGGGTAGCCGCATTCCTGAATTAAATAAGCAATTTTGTATGTGATAACGCGGGTTTTACCGCTACCGGCACCGGCAAGAACAAGGCAGGGTTTATCGATACATTTAATAGCAGTACGTTGAATACTATTGAGTTGTTGCAGCATGGACGCTCAATATATTAAAGGGTTGATAGGAAAGTTATCTGTAAGTTTAATGTAGTTCCTCGGGTTGGTCGATATTGACATCTGAAATATATTACTAACTTAAACATTTTATCAGCTGTGAAATAGAGCGGAAAATTGCAGAAACCGGGCTGAAATGCTATGTTGCGTTGTTATAAATAAAAAAACAATATTTTAGTTGTATAGGATATACCGCTTGATGCTGAATATAAAAAAACAATTTTATACGAGAGGGAGTTTTAAATGGGGCATAGCCTTATTGTCAGAAAATTCTTAATTACCGGACTTTTATTTTTAATTAGCATATCCGCTGTACGAGCTGGTGTCTTGCATGACTATACGCTGGACTGGTATACGCTGGAATCGAAACACTTTCGTTGTCATTATCATCAGGGGCAGGAGGCCTTTGCCCGGGAAAGCCTGGCAATAGCCGAACGAGTTCATCAACAGTTGACGGTTCTTATCGACTGGGAGCCGGCAGACAAAACCGAACTGATATTAACCGATGAATTCGATGTATCGAATGGTTACGCTACCCCATTTCCTTCGAATCGAACTGCTATTTATCTGTCTGGCCCGGATAGCATTAATAGCCTTGAAGACAGCGGCAACTGGTTAGAGACCCTGATCAAACATGAATATTTACATATTTTGCATCTGGACAAGGCAACCGGTGCTGCCTCGGTGATGCGTAAAATATTTGGCCGTGCCTCGTATATCTTTCCTTTTTTCACCGCATTTCCTAACAGTTATCAACCCGGCTGGATTATAGAGGGAATAGCCACATTTATAGAAACGGATAAGAAAGAAGGCATTGGCCGTGGCCAGAGTAGTTACTTCGATATGCTTATGCGTATGGAAACGATTGATAATTTCAAAACCCTGGCGCATGTTAATGTGCCTTCTGTTACCGAGTGGCCGTTGAACACTTCTCGATATTTATACGGCGTTCATTTTTTCCAGTTTCTGGATGAACGATACGGCAAGAAAAAAATTAGTGAGCTGATAGACAATTATTCAGACAATATAATTCCCTGGCGATTGAATTCGAATGCTTATACAACCGTCGGTAAAGATCTTTATGGTTTATGGAATGAATTTGAAGTAGCGATAAAAACAAAGTATGCGCCACAAATTAAGGCGATTAAACAACGAGGTGAGTTAAAAGGAAAGCAACTAACCCATGAGGGTTATTTTACCGGGCCGTTACAGGTGAGTGACCACGGCGATGTTTACTATGTTGATTATAATGTTGATCGAAATAAAACGTTAAAAGTTTTACGCCCTGATAATAAAGGTGGTTATCAACCTGCCGAGGTTGTGACAGAAGTCCAGGGTGAAGTGCGTTTTAATCTCCATGCGAAGGCAGGAATGCTGGTCGCCAGAACAGAATTATGTCGCAACGCGGCATTATATTATGACCTTTTTCATATCGATTTAAAAACGGGCAATGAAAAACGCTTAACTAAATGTTCACGTTACCGACTGGCCATATGGAGCCCGGATGGTAAACAGATTGTTGCAGTTAAAAATGGTCTGGCAAAAAATGAGTTACATTTGTTAGCGCCGGATGGGAAATCTAAACAAGTACTCTGGAAAGGAAAAAACGCTGTAGTACTTTCTTCTCTGGACTGGTCGGCTCAGCAAAATAAATTAGTTGCGGCAATATATCGTCCTGATACGGGTTGGAATATCGAATTATTCGATATGGCCTCAAAACAATGGTCTTTTGTAACACAAGATGATGCCATACAGTCTGCACCGATCTTTACAGCCGATGGTGAAAATATACTCTATAGTGCGGACAATGGTGGCGTCTATAATATACTGAAACGAAATCTGGCAACGGGCGAAACAAGAAAATTGACTGACTTGTTGGGCGGCGGGTTCTCACCTGCCCAAACATCGAATGATAAGGAACTTTTTTATATTGGCTATAGCAGTGCAGGTTTTGATGTTTTTAAGATGTCGCTTAAAGAAACCCGGGATGTGGTTGAAGCCAAACCTGTTGTCGTAGCGGATAGCGCAGAATCGGAAAAAATATATCAGCAGCCAGGCGCATTGTATGCAAATTTAGAAGTTGCACAGTTAACAGATATTAAAGAAAGTAACACTAAAGACACTAAAGACACTAAAGACACTAAAGACACTAAAGACACTAAAGACACTAAAGACACTAAAGACACTAAAGACACTAAAGACACTAAAGACACTAAAGACACTAAAGACACTAAAGACACTAAAGA
>Ga0316207_10001433_pt1 | contig 29302 bp, 22 predicted proteins | sample 6weekpyrite_MG_FD_204943 | JGI IMG/M metagenome (GOLD analysis project Ga0316207, IMG submission 204943) | Microbial mat bacterial communities from mineral coupon in-situ incubated in ocean water Damariscotta River, Maine, United States -... | ecosystem: Environmental > Aquatic > Marine >...
AAGCAATTTCATGTACTGCCCGATCCAGATAAATTGCTGGCCACTGATTTGACTCTACAAGATATTATGGCGGCTTTGGCGCGTAATAATCTCAACACCGGTGCAGGGTACATTGAACGTTATGGTGCCCAGTACCTGATCCGTTCACCCGGTCAGTTAGCAAATATCGATGAGATAAGATCCATTGCTGTAGCAACACGTGACGGTGTACCCATTCGCATGGCCGATGTGGCTGAAGTTGTTATTGGCAACGAGCTGCGTACCGGTGCGGCCACACAAAATGGCCAAGAAGTAGTGCTTGGTACGGTATTTATGTTGGTGGGTGAAAATAGCCGAGTTGTTTCACAGGCAGCTGCAAAACGTCTTGAGTCTATTAAACCTTCCTTGCCTGAAGGTGTTGAACTTAAACCATTATATGACCGTACCACGTTAGTGGATAAGACTATCGCAACTGTGGAGAAGAATCTTGCTGAGGGCGCGTTACTGGTAATCGTTGTGTTGTTGTTACTGTTAGGTAATTGGCGTGCTGCACTGGTTACCGCAGCCGTGATTCCTGTGGCGATGCTAATGACCATTACAGGAATGGTGGAGTCCAAAGTGTCGGGGAACCTGATGAGTTTGGGTGCATTAGACTTTGGCCTTATCGTGGATGGTGCAGTGATAATTGTTGAGAACTGCCTGTTTACGCTCGCGGGATACCAGCGCATGCACGGTAATCTACCCGATCTTAAAGAGCGTTTGCGTCTGGTGCGTGAAGCCACAGTGGAAGTCATTCGACCGAGCGTATTCGGTGTCCTGATTATCATGATCGTTTACATTCCCATTTTTGCTCTTGACGGGGTAGAGGGGAAAATGTTCCACCCCATGGCATTTACTGTAGTGACTGCTCTTTTGGCAGCGCTTGTACTGTCTGTCACTGCTGTGCCTGCTGCCGTCGCACTGTTTGTCAACGGCAAGATCAAAGAGCAGGAAAATGTGTTAATGAGAGGCTTGCATCGAACCTACGAGCCAGTATTACGTCGTGTGCTTGATTATCGTTTGCCAGTTGTCATTGTGGCGGCGGGCTTGGTACTGCTGGCAGGACTTCATGCGACGCGAATGGGCTCTGAGTTTGTCCCGAATCTGGACGAGGGCGACATGGCTGTACACGCTTTACGTATTCCCGGCACCAGCCTGACCCAGGCGGTGGACATGCAGCGAAGTCTCGAAGCCAAGTTCAGTGAATTTCCTGAGGTGTCACATGTGTTTTCCAAAATAGGTACTGCTGAAGTGGCGACCGATCCGATGCCACCGAATGTTGCCGATACCTTTGTGATGCTTAAGCCACGAAGTGAATGGCCGGAACCCGATAAATCACGGCAACAACTTGTCGCACAGATGACAGAGATGGCTTCGGCTATACCTGGTAATAAATATGAGTTTACACAGCCTATCCAGATGCGCTTTAACGAACTTATCGCTGGGGTTCGCTCTGATCTTGCAGTGAAAGTCTATGGCGATGATTTCGATACGCTGGTTGAACTTGCAGGCAAACTCGAGGCCGTCGTTGCAACGATATCTGGTGCGGTAGATGTACGCACAGAGCAGGTTACTGGTCTTTCAATGTTGACGATTAATCCAGATCGAGAACGTCTGGCTTCCTATGGCCTTGACGTGGCTTCATTGCAAGATGCGTTACGTATTGCATTAGGTGGTGAAAGAGTAGGGCAGGTGTTCGAAGGCGATCGACGCTTTGATCTGGTAGTCCAGCTACCCGAAATTTTACGTACCGATCTTGATGCCTTATCTCGTCTGCCTATCAGATTGCCAATGGATGAGAGCATGGAGGTCAGTGGCGATGCCGATATGCTTGGCGTAGTACGCAGTACACCGCACAGCATCCCACTTGGGGAAGTGGCCGACATTTCGTTTACTGAAGGGCCAAACCAAATAAGTCGTGAGAACGGTAAGCGACGTGTGGTGGTGACAGCTAATGTACGTGGTCGCGACTTAGGTGGATTCGTCTCTGATGTTCAAGCGGCAGTGAGTGATCAAGTATCACTACCTGCCGGCTACTGGGTTGATTACGGTGGCACCTTTGAGCAGCTTATTTCTGCCTCAAAGCGACTTTCTATCGTTGTGCCCATCACGTTAATGATTATTTTTGGTTTGTTGTTTATGACCTTCAACTCAGCGAGGGATGCTGCACTCGTGTTCAGTGGTGTGCCATTAGCACTGACTGGCGGTGTTGCAGCACTAGCACTTCGTGATTTGCCTCTTTCCATCTCCGCAGGTGTCGGCTTTATCGCATTGTCGGGAGTAGCGGTGCTCAATGGGGTGGTAATGCTGTCCTTTATCCGTGAACTTCGAACAGGAGGCATGGCACTAGAGCCAGCCATCATAAAAGGCGCCTTAAGACGTCTGCGCCCAGTGTTGATGACAGCGCTGGTAGCTAGTCTGGGATTCATACCCATGGCGCTGAACGTTGGCACAGGTGCTGAGGTTCAGCGACCGCTGGCGACCGTGGTGATTGGTGGCATCGTGTCATCGACCTTGCTCACCTTGCTCGTATTGCCAGCCTTGTATCGCATGGCTTATCGAAAATTTAGTAACGATTAACTGAACAATACATTTAACACATATTGAACATGAACAATATTTACATATACCAGGAGAAACTAATGAAAAAATTACGTATCTATAACACCGTTAACCTTAAGCGGTTGTGCAACATTTACAGGAAATAACAGCTCTGATGTGGATAGCATCGCACTCGAGAAGGTCGATTCCAAGTAAGCTCGAATTGGAATTATCGAGCTCACACAGGCGAACTCACAATCACGCGTTTATGGCGAGATTATTAGTAAAAAAGTGAACAGAGGTCCTGTCTTTGGGTATTTGCATATTGCTGCGATTGGTGCAAAAGAACAGGTTCTGATTACCCGCGCAATTGATTACAAGCGCCTAAGCGTTAAAGCACGGGGAGCACGGTTTTCCGAGGAACTAAATGTTAATCCGTCTTCGACGAAAAAAGTTCGGGTTATACACCATGCACAGCGGCATCATCATTCTTAATGTAGCCTAATTATGTGCTGGGGTAGGTGCGCAAGTATCTACCCCAGCATTGTTCATAGATTATCTGCATTATTGATATATAGTCGAATGCTTGAGTGACGAAAATGGAGTAAAGTCACCATCACAGTCGCATTGGTTGTTACGATATCTGAGATTGCAAAGCGCAGCAGTTTTGTCGGCGGTATAATGGCTTCACTCCCGCTGATTTAAGTGCTTGCAATGTTCTGGCTTTATATCGATAGCCACGATACCGAGAAAGTCATAGCACTTTCAACGAGCGTTTTCTGGTTAGTCATCCCATCGCTTGCATTATTTATTAGTTTGCCACTCTTTCTTGAATCTGGGGTGGGGTTTTATACAAGCATGAGCTTGTCTATCGTAATAACCATTGGTGCTTATTATTTAATGGTGAGGATCCTTAGGGGTTTTGGGATTTCACTTTGACGAGCGCAAATCAGATTTATATATCGAAATATGTTCTATAGAATAGCGGCCACAATATATGACAACCTTAACTATTGTTATCAATAGTCCGCCTTATTAACAAGATAATAAAGACTTGCGCGCTCTACGTTTTGCAAGCATAGCAATGAATGATTATATCGAGGTGCGAGTTCATCTCCTAGATGATGGGGTGTTCATAGGAAAGAAAGGAAATCAGGTTCAAGTCAGTGTTCCAAACCTCGAAAAAATGCTGAATAAGTTTCTTCTGATTAAATACACTTTTTGCAACTTTACTTGGCTATAAGCAGTGTATTAACCATGATTACTTGTAACATATGCACAGCCAAGTTCATTTTCTATAGAGATTTATATCTTCATAACGCATTGAATTTTATAGTCCATCGCACGTGATTTAATTAAACTCACTACCATTTTACCAAGCAAATCTCACTATATTGCTGCTTGAGACAATAAAACACACCTAACCCACATAGGTGCTTCAAATAAATCTATATAAATATCTGTTTGGGAAAGTGGTGAATATAATATTGATAATGGCGCACTGCTGTTCCACCTCATCAGTAAGCTGTATGAGAAAACCAGCATCATTATCACCACTAACTTGAGCTTCGCAGAATAGCCGAATGTCTTTGGGGATAAAAAACTCACAACGGTACTGCTCGACAGGCTTACCCATCACTGTCATATAATCGAAACCGGCAATGACAGTTACCGCTTCAAACACTCAACCAGTAACGGCTGCTCCAGGGATGGAGTAGGTAGAGCGACACAGGGAGTTAAAGCCGAGGAGAAAAAGCAAAGAAATGAGCCATACTTGGCTCAAATAGGTGGGTCAAAGTTCAGTGCAAATAGTGGATCACTTTTGGATGCAACTCAACAATAAGCGACCACAACCATCATTTCTGAAACGAGAACCGCTCCTCGCGGAATAGTTTGAGACAGGCGTCGGCAGCAGTCGCATCATAAATGCTGCCACGGCCGCGTTCGATTTCTTTCAGTGCAACCTCAATGCCCAGTGCCGCACGGTAGGGTCGATGCGATGACATGGCTTCCACTACATCGGCCACAGTCATGATGCGTGATTCGAGCAGAATCTCGTCGCCCTTTAAGCCCAGCGGGTAACCCGAGCCATCGAGTTTTTCATGATGCTGATAAACCATGTCAGCAATGGGCCAGGGGAAATCGACATCCTTGATAATGTCGTAACCTGCCTGTGGGTGTGTCTTGATGAGTTCGAATTCGATTGCGGTGAGCTTGCTCGGTTTGGAAAGAATTTCCGCCGGCACCTGGATTTTTCCGAGATCGTGTACCGAGGCTGCAAGTCGGATACCGTGAATATTATCCTCCGGCAGGCCAAGTTCCTGTGCGATCGCTACGGCCAGCCCACCGACGCGTCGTTCGTGACCAGCGGTGTAGGGGTCACGTGCTTCTACCGTGTCAGCGATGGCCTGGATGGATTGCTCCAGACTCTTCTGCAAAATCTCCGCATGATGAGCATGCGCGTAGGCAATATGGTCGCGTTCGATGCGGGTGCGCAGGGTTTCGATACCGAAGGCAAGATCACTGCCAAGTTCGCTCAGCATCTGCAATTCCTCTTCATCAAAAGCATCCGTTTCCGCAGAGTAAATACCCAGCGCACCGATGACCCTGCCTGCGACCGACAGTGGGATGGATAAAACTGACGCGTAACCATGTGCCTTCACCAGTTCTAGCCACAGGCTTATTGTGGGGTCGGTTATGTCGCGGACAACCTGTACTTCGCCACTGCGGATGGCACGTCCTGTCGGTCCCTGGCCGCGTTCTGTTTCGTCCCAGCTGAGATTGAGCTGCGCCAGGTAACCTTGATTCTCACCGGCCCAGGTCTTCGGTGTGATGGTTTTTTCGGGATTATCGTCAGCATAGCCTATCCAGGCCATGCGGTAGCCCCCGATTTCCACAATGATCCGGCACACATCCTGCAGTAGCTGCTCCTCATCGGTTGCATTCACCAGAAGTAAATTGGCCTTACTCAGAGTCTTCAGGGCGCGGGCGGCACGGGCCAACGTCTGTTCGGTAGCCTTGCGCTCGGAGATGTCGGTAAATCTCACCACCGCGCCGCTTAACTCACCTTGATCGTCACGGATGGGCGTACTGATATACTCGACCGGAAATTGGGTGCCATCCATGCGCCAGAATACCTCGTCATTCACGCGGTGAACCTCGCCATCCCGGTAGGCCGCATAGATGGGACAGGCAACCGCCGGATACGGTGTGCCGTCGGCTCGTGCGTGATGACACAGGGCATGTGCGTTCTCACCGATAAATTCTTCTGCCGTTCCCTGCAATATTTCTGCTCCGGCCGGGTTGATGAAAGTAATACGGCCTTCGAGATCAAGCCCGAAAATGCCATCACCCACGGTTTCAAGGATGGTGGTTCTGAGTTTGCTCTGCTTTCTGATCTCCGAGGTCGTCGCTTTCCATTGCGTGACATCGCGTGAAGAAATCGCGATACCGTCACCCACCCGCACCACCTGGTGGCGCAGCCACTTCGCCCTGATTTCAGGTGTGTCGATGGGGAACTCTTCCTCTATCGGTGTGCCCGTATTCATCACCGCGACATACTTGTCGAAGAAGCCACCCGTGCGATAGATGGGGATTAGCTCGCACAGCTTCTGCCCGACGACTTCTCCGTATGCCATGCCCAACAGATCCTCACCGCGCGGATTGAGATAGGTGAACTCGAAGTCGAGGATGTCGTCATGTTCGCCGCGCACGCTCTTGAGGATGAACAGGGCGTCGAGGCTGGCTTCGGCCACTCTGCGGAATCGTTCCTCGCTGGTTTGAATGGATTCGGCCATGCCATCGAAGGCCCTCGCCAGCAGGCCGATATCATCATCACTATGGCGAAGTCCGCTGCGCGCAGTACGGTCTCCTTTGCCAAAGCGGTCAACGGCCAGGCAGAGTGTTCGTAAAGGCCGCATCAGCATTATTTCTCCGCCCCAGTACACCAGCGCCATGACCAGCAGTAATAGCGCCGATCCGACGGTCAGGGTGAGGGTGTATTCTTGCTTGATAGGTGCCATTATCTGTTCCTTCGGCACGCTCAACCATAATGTCATGGGGCCGGACACGGTATCCTGCAATGGCGTGAAGGCGGCGATACGCTGTATGCCATCCAACCCAACTCTTTCGGTAGTGCCTAGCCCGCCGTGGTCGACAATGGCCTGAAACAGGGGTATTTGCGCAATGTTCTTGCTGGTGTAAAAGTTGTCGGGGTGGTGTACGACCAACCTGCGGCTGCTATCTATCACTACGAGATGGGTATTTTCCGGCAGCCTGGTTGTGGCCAGTTCCTGCTGTATCCAGTTCAGGTCAACCGACAGATAGAGCACCCCGGTAACGCGCCCAGCACCATCGCGCATCGATCTGGCGAAAACAACAACAGGCTGATTCACGCTGCGGCTGGTCAATAGCCCGCTGACGAGCATCGTCTCCGACTTTTGCGCCTGCTGAAACCAATCCCGGTCAGCATAGTTGACGTGGCCGGTGGTGGGCACTGCCGAACAGGCGAGGTCGCCGTTGGGTAACGCCTTGCCGATCTGGAGGAACGCCGGATACTGCTCGGCCAGCGCCGCGAGGTATCGCGTACACGCCTCGACAGGAGCGCCGGATTGTAATGTGCCATGGGTCACTAGACCGCTCAGGATTGCATCAGCCCGGGTTGCAATTTGCTGCTGCTGGGCGGCGATCAGCTTTGTTTTATCCAGAAGGTGTTTAGTGGCGTTGGCGATTTCCTCGCCGCGGTGCGCGATTATGTGCTGTACGATCATGGCAAAAATGAAGATAAACGTCGCCAGTATCAGCAGGATCAGGCGGCCGCGCAGGCCGAGGGCGAATGTGGGCTTCGAATTACCGGACGGAGGGGAAGGACTGCCTGCTGACGATGTCGAGGAGGAAGATTCAGATGTAATCATAGCCGTCCCTACCATTTATTGGTTTCAGTGAATACTATCTGAAACGCTACCGAGTATGTTGTAAATAATAGACTTATTTTCCGTGTTTGTTTTTCCGGGCAAACGGGCACAATTATTTTGTGTAAAGAGCACGATCGTCCGTTTCTAGCAGGTATACTGGTAGCAGATGTTTAATGGTTATTAACAGCCGTATGGTATTTATACCCATGAAAAATGGGGATCATGAGCTAACGACTAACTGGCGTGCGGGTACGTCTTCTCAATTCGAATCAAATTGGTCGAAACTTCATAAGTTTGCTTACCTAAATCATGTTGATTCTATTCAAATTAAAACGAGTTTATGTGGTGATGAGTGGGGGCTAAAACCTCACTGTTGGGGGAAAAAAACAGGGCAGCTACTTTATCCGGGACACTTTAGCCCAAGAAGATTAATAAGCGCCTTTAGAGCTAGCGAAGATTCGCTCAAAAATGGTTGGATACAGTCACACTTATCTACCGATCACTCAATGAGCGGGATTCATGCATTAACATTACGATATTGCCCCGATTGTATCCAACAAGGCTATCACTCTCCTTTGTACCAAATGTCATGGATAACCAGGTGTCCTGTTCATGATGTACCATTATCTGAGAGCTGCCCATCCTGTGGGCAGTTTATTGGTTTAACGTTAACTAATCATGATTTCGTAACGCCATACGGGTGTAAGTGTAATTATCTGCTATGGCCCGGTCGAGACTCTCCCGTTTGGGAAAATGCATTAACTCGGCCTCAGGAAGAATTGATAAAGGATGTGCTTACCTGATACTTTCAAATCAATTCGTAAGAAATATCGCTTATCAACTGATTTTGAAATTCCTATGCAATATCTATGTACCACATTAGAATTTATATATTAATTATTCTGATCTTTACTCAATACCTCCTGTCATCAATAGGGACGTTATTGAGCAGGCTATTTATAACAGTGGACACATCGAATCTGAATTGTCATTTATCCTAGTTAAAGATAAGAAGGCAGGTGTTGGATAGCGTGACTGACTATTTCGATTATTACCTTCGAGTTTTTGATCTTTACCTATAAAAGATGCTTGTTTAAGTTCTTATTCTAAAAAACATTCTTATCTTTACCTTTTCTTAAATAGGTAATTAGTGGTAATGCTTAAGTAGTACACTACTTTACATAATATATATTATACGCATTAATATATAGACATCAGGCAAGGTCATTGACACCTAAAACCAACTATTACACTGTTATGATCTATTCACATTCATAACAAAAAACTAAAAAACATATGGACTATCACAAGGAATTTCCACAGGATCCGGGTATTTGCTACCTGAACCATGCAGCTGTTGCACCGTGGCCAATTCGTGCACAGCAACGCGTAAATCAATTTGCCGAGGAAAATGTCAGGCGCGGAGCCCAGCATTACCCTGAATGGGAATCCGTCGAGCATGAACTACGTGTAAAGCTGTGCAGATTGATCAACGCCCAATCAACGGATGATATTGCATTGGTCAAAAATACCTCTGAGGCGCTTTCCATGGTGGCACATGGCCTGGACTGGCAGCCAGGTGATAACGTGGTGATTCCTGCGGGAGAATTTCCGTCAAACCGGATTGTCTGGCAATCCCTGGAACGCTATGACGTTGAGGTACGCCAGGTTGATATTGAAGCCTGCGAAGATCCTGAAAATGCCCTTTTTGAGCTCTTTGATGCCAAAACACGCCTGTTATCGGTCAGTTCTGTACGATATGACACCGGTTTTGCCCTGGATTTGCCCAGATTGGGCCAGTTTTGTCACGAAAACGATGTTTTATTCTGTGTCGATGCCATCCAGAGCCTGGGTGTGCTGGATATGGACGTACAGGCAATCCACGCAGACTTCGTGATGGCTGATGGCCACAAGTGGCTACTTGGTCCTGAAGGTCTGGCGGTGTTCTATACGCGATCGGAATCACGAGATCGGCTCAAGTTACACGAATTTGGCTGGCGTATGGTGCAAAACCCCTACGATTTCGCTGCACAGGACTGGGAAATAGCCCAATCTGCACGTCGTTTTGAGTGTGGTAGCCCGAATATGCTCTCTATCCAGGCGCTGGATGCGAGCCTGAGTATATTTAGCGAACTTGGAATGGACGCTATCACGAGAAATATCTTTAAAAATACATCTTATCTAATTGATTACATTGTAATTAACAAGGGGATTAAGGTGGTCACGCCTGTGCTTGAAGAGCGTCATGCAGGCATCGTCACCTTCAGATTACAGAACCACGATCCCGGCGATGTTTACCCGGAATTAATGAAACAGGGGGTGATCTGCGCCCTGCGTGGAGGTGGCATACGTTTCTCGCCGCACTTTTATACGCCACGCCAGGTACTGGATAATGCGCTTGGCATACTTGAGGATATCTTGAAATAAAGCGTGTCTCCCCTGCTTCAGAACGGCCACTGCTTGCCGATACAGTAAGCAGTTAACGAGGAAGGTACTTATGAATTTTGATACGGTCAGTAATTATTATGAGCAGCATGTGTACCATGAGATTGTGGGCATGCTGGGTGACGAATACAGTGACGATCCGGACTTTCTCGCCGATGTAGCCTGTGTCACATTGAATAGCCTGCCACCCCGCTATATCCGACACCATGTTGATATGGCCTTCTATATGACAGGTGAAGAACGTGAGGCAATGCAAAAATCGATTAAGGGTGCGATTGAAGATGCGGTTGATTTTGTCCGCAACAGACAACGCCAGGGATAGCCAGCTCGAATAGTGCTGGACTGCCCTGTCAGTGCTACTTGGGCTCAGGTAATTGTTGTTTCAGGGCTTCAAGAAATTTCTCGTTAATCGCAGCCTGTCTGATTCGTGCCTCTTTAATAGCATCCCATGCTTCAGGAAACTGCTCGTTCAGGAAATGCCACAGGGCAAGTTTTACGTAGATTTGGCCTCTTTCGGGTGCCAGTGTCCGGGCACGCTCAAACAACTGAAATGATTCATCCACCTTACCTTTACGTAACATGATAGTGCCCATGTTCATGTGTGTAGAGGCATAGTCAGGTTGGAACTCCAGTGACTTGGTATAGTACTCAATCGCAGCATCGGGTTTGTTGGTTGCCTGGCTAACATAGCCGGCTGCAAAATAGGCTTTTCCGGATTGTCCATCAAGAAGAATAGCGTGGTTAAAATGTATGAGCGCCTCGTCAGGTTTTTTGTCTTCCTCAAACGCCTTCCAACCATTTTGTATTACTGATGCGGCCTGCTCCTGCAATGAAGGAGGATCGCCTGCAATAACAAAAGTCGCGCAAACGACAAGGTATATGAATACGATAATGTGTCGGTACGTTTTCAGCATTTAATCAGCCACTGTAGACGAATGCAGCCCAGGCAAGCGGGTGTCTGCCTTCCCGGATAAATTCTCGTTTTGCATCGCGTAATGCATCAGCAGCCAATTTACCCTTGTTTATTTCAAGATAAAAACGTCGCATCAGTTCGGCAGTTTCTACGTCGGGGACACGCCACATACTCATCACGACGCCATTCGCCCCTGCACGCAGGAAAGCCTGGTTGAGGCCTGCTACGCCCTCACCTTGTTCAATGTCCCCTACCCCTGTTTCACAGGCTGACAACACGACAAGATCAGTACCCTGCAGATCCATTGACGCAAGTTTTAACCCGGTAACAATGCCTTTGCCTGACTTATTCGCAATACCGGTATTGGCGCCACTAAGTATCAGGCCCGCTTTTTCGAGTGGATTGGTGATTGCTGGATCTGGTAGGAAAAAACCATGTGTCGCGATATGTAATATGCCCGGTCGATGCTGTTTGCGCAGGTTTTCTTCCGTGGCATCCGATTGCATATACGTTTCGCCCTGGCTGCCCAGAATCGTGTTAATTGAATTTGCTTCTACTGCAGTTGCAGGCAGACGGCCGATACAAGGTTGATCAAAGTTCTTCAAGACTGACAGTGTCAATGCTCGTGAGGATGCCTGTTGAGGACAAAGTTTCTTATTATTTGTACCCAGATCAAAATCCGGGTCAGCAAATATTACGGCATCTTTTGCTTTTGCCTGGTCGAAACTTTGTTTCTGTATGAGTATACGTGCTGAAGGGACAGTGCGAATTGAATACTTTTCGATGAGGTATTGTTTGTTTTGTTCATCGTAAAGCAGCCCCATGGGCATCAGCGCCAGCAAACCCTCGGCCGAGATGATCAGTTTGTTGTAACCAGCTGTGAATCCGGGTATCTGGCCAAATGTTTTTTTATAGAGTTCTGACAGTTCTCGTTTCAATAAACGCATTGAGCGCTTTTCACTAATGGTTCCGTCTATCGTGTCATTAATAAGGTTGCGTATTGTTTTTACGCGCTGCTCGAGGGTTATACGGCTATCACCCAGTCGTGCAAGCCTGACTTCACCGTTTGAGTCATAGCTAAAAACTGCGTACTGGTAGGTATATAGTTTAACGAAGTCGAGATAGATTGAGTTTGGCGGGATCCTGTTTTTAAGATTTTCCAGGGTGATTGTATTGTCAGATGCGAGTTCTGGGATATCCCTGGCCAGGCCTGTCATTGTGTTATTTATAACAGACTGAAGCCTTTTTCTTTCTGCCTGTCGTTTTTCCCAGTCGCTGTTGTCGCTATTTAATTGTGCAAGTTGCTTGCGTGACTGGAAGAATGTGTCAATGCGGTTGCGTAAAGACTCATTGGTGGTCGCCTGACGTGCAAGCGTAAGCGTATTATCAACAGAGTTGATGCTGCCTTTGTGATTTATCCATGCCTCAAATGCCTCTCGAAGCAGACTCTGTTTTCTGGACTTTTTATTCGCTATCTTCTCGTTATATATAGCCACCTTTTTTTCGTGATGTTCTTTCCAGTCAGGACGTTCCATATCAAGTGTCGGATAAGGTTCCCCGAAATAGCTTTCGTCAGGTGCTTTTGCCTGCGACAACCAGCTCGCTTCAATAAATCGCTGCGTGATATCCTTGTATTGTTCGCGGAACGCAAGTTTTTGCCTGCGGCCGAGGTGGGTGAAGCTCGATTTCTCATACTGGCTATAGGCGTTGAACAGTCGCTTGGCGAGTGAAAAAATCAATCCATAATCATTCTGCAGGCGTTCGGTTTCATATAAGGCCTGTATTGAGGATATGGTTGCAGGGTGAGCATCGCCGTAAATATCCGCATAGATATTAATCGACTTGTGATAGTCATCGATCAGGCTTTTACGTTTTTCTTCCGACAACTCATCGATAAAGGATACGCTGTTTTTTACTGCATTCGCACGCTTCAGGTATAGCTCTGCATGGTTCGGGCTGCGTTCTCCATACAAGCGAGTAAACTTCCTGTGGGCAATCGTATAAGCTTGCAGGGCGTAGTCCGTTTTGCCTGTTATAGACAGTGCATCGCCGTAGCCCATAAAACCACTGGCAGTCAGTGGACTGTTCTCGCCGTAGGATTTGATTGTGTTGAAAAGGTTTTTCTGGATGCCGGCAACATCAAAATGCGTTTGCCTGGCAAGAAGTTCTACCAGGTCAGTGCCATACGGGTTGTCGACGTCAGGGCCTTGTTGTGCGAGGCGTTTCTTCGTGGCCTGAATACGGATCCTGGTGTTGGATATATCAAGCTCATAGGTTTTTGCCTGGGTTTCCATCAGGGCAAGCCTGTCCTCAAGCGCCTGTAATGCGGCAGCATGTTCACCAAGTTTTTCGTTGTAATCGACGAGAATCGTATACGCGCTTACCACCTCGTTGAGTGTATCGGGTAAACCCTGTTTATACAGTTTGATGGCATTTTGCTGCGCACCAACAGCCTCAACGGTATTACCGATTTTGTCCTGGATAAAAGCCAACTGAGCAAACGTCTGTGCCTGTGCGGGTGCCGGGAAAAGTTGTGGCAACTCCTTTTGCAGGGGAATGAGCAGTTGAAGTTTCTTTAAAGCTTGCTGGTCTTGTCCTGAAAAGAAATGCACGTAGTAAAGTATCTGCAGACTGGCAGCATATGTATCGCGTGGTCCGTTTTTTTCAAGATCACCGGCCAAGGGTTCAACCAGCTGGCGCGCTTTTATTATATCGCCAGTCGCTATGTAGACAGTGGCAAGGCCGATTTTTGCGCCCAATACATCATTGTGTGGCAATCTTTCGCCTGCCTCGAGCCGCTCAAAACCCGACTTAAATAACTTTAATGCCCTCGGGTAATCTGCCTGGCCGGATGCCTTGAATGCCTCGTTAAATTCGTTGCGGGCATCCGCAACAACGTGCGTGCTGAAACATATCAGCATCAGCAAGATGATAGTAACTCTTTGCATGGGGCTCAGGGTTTTGCAGAACTGAACAGGGCAAAGAAGTTTTCTGTTGTCGCAGCGGCAATAGTTTCATAGCTGTCGTTGCGAAGCTCGGCAAGAAACTCTGCGACGTGTTTGACATAGGCTGGCTGGTTGGTCTTGCCGCGAAATGGCACAGGTGCAAGCCAGGGTGAGTCAGTTTCAACAAGCATGCGATCGAGGGGGACACGACGACCGACATCCTGCAGGGTCGTAGCACTCTTGAACGTGACAATGCCTGAAAACGAAATATAAAAACCGAGATCCATGGCCTGCTTTGCCATTTCCCAGTCCTCTGCAAAACAATGCATGACGCCGCCGATATCCTGGGCATTTTCTTCCTGCAGGATCTTTATCGTGTCATCCCTTGCTTCGCGACTGTGAATGATAAGCGGTTTGTTTGATTGCTTGGCCGCTTCGATATGACGACGGAAGCGGTCTCGCTGCCATTCCAGGTCACCTTCACTGCGGAAGTAATCAAGCCCGGTCTCCCCGGTTGCGATGACCTTTGGGTGGGCAGCCAGCTCGACGAGTTCTTCAACACCGGGATCGATGCCTTCATGATGGTTCGGGTGCACGCCGACTGAGGCAAATACGCGATCCATATTGGCGATGGTGTCCATCATGACGGGGTATTGTTCAAGGTCTACGGATACACATAGCATGTAGCCAATGCCATTCTCATGCGCATAGGCAACGGCACTGTCTGGATCGCCACCCAGTTTTTCGTAATCCATCAGGTCAATATGGCAGTGGGAATCAACAAGCATAATCAGTAGTCAGGCAGTACGGTTGAAAAGAAACGTCAGGGATTACATCGTGTGAGTGGCACGATCTGATGATAAGGCGCCAGCCAGGTAAGTCTCAATCTTGTTACGTGCCGCACCGTTATCCAAATCACTGAACTGGACTCCAACCCCCGCGGCGCGGTTGCCTTGAGCGCCTTTTGGCGTAATCCAGACGATTTTGCCGGCAACCGGTATCTTCTCGGTCTCTTCCATCAAGGTAAGCAGCATAAAGACCTCATCGCCTAGATTGTAGGTCTTGTTGGTTGGGATAAACAGGCCGCCATTCTTCACAAATGGCATATATGCCGCATACAAGGCACTTTTGTCCTTGATGGTGAGTGATAAAATCCCCTGTCGTCCGGGCATTTTTGGCGCAGCCATGTCTTCCCCTTAGGTCTTTTTTAACTATTCTAGCAGTATCTTGCCATTATGTTGAACTTCTTGGCAGTGCTGACCAGCGGATTAGCAGTTCTTCAATGACCAATTGCTGGTTTGCCTGTGTGGTAACCAGTAGCCTGCCCGCTTCATTCAGCTTTGCCAGGTAACCATGCAGCGCCTCAAGTTCGATCCTGTCAGCCAATGTCTGTAATGTGTCCTGCTGCCCCGGGCAGGCAAGATAAGGTGGACGAATACCCGTCCCGGCCAGTGTGGCCAGCCGAATGATGTCCATTACCCATACACTGAGCCAGCGCAGCGCACGCAGACTATCAGCCTTGTACCATTGGTTTGCAACAGAAACCGGGTCCTGTTCCAGGGTTAGCAGGTCACTGAGTGTGTCCAGGTAGGTACGGTAAGCATCCTCGATTTCGGCACTGTGTTCACTGTTCGCAAGCTGCAGGGCTGCGAGTGGTGCTCCATCCGAGATTTCCAGCCAGCGGGCAGCGTTGTCACCGGGTAACTGGCTGCCTAACCAGTTAATCGCGGCTTCGTAACCAGGCGCGGTGAACGTGACCTGTTGGCAGCGACTGCGTATGGTCGCGAGCAGACGTTGTGGTGCAGAGGTAACCAGGATGAGTACGGTATTTGCTGCAGGCTCTTCGAGTGTCTTGAGCAGGCTGTTAGCCGCGGCACGGTTCATGTTTTCGGCCGGTTCGAGAATGATGACCTTGTAGCCATGTTCAAATTGTGCGCTCAGTGCGGTAAATTCCGCCAGTGCGCGGATTTGATCGATCTTGACTGCCTTGCCCGCTTCTTCCGGCTCAATCGTAACAAGATCCGGGTGGCTGCCGGCAAGGCGCAATGTACAGCCACGGCATGTTCCGCATGCGCCCCCTGTTTCGGTTGGTTGCTGGCATAACAGGTTTGCCACAAACGCATCTGCGAACTGGCGTTTACCGATCCCGGTCGTGCCACTGAGTAACAATGCATGTGGAAGTTTACCAGTGCTGCGGCGTTCAATAAGTGCCGACCATTGCCCGGTTTGCCATGGCAGTATATTCATCAGTCTTGCCACCCCTTTAAAAATGGAGTGACAGCATCATTGATTTGTTGTTGCACGCTATCGAGAGGCTGACTCGCATCAATGATGCGGGTACGCTCAGTGTGCTGTTGTGCGCGTTGCAGGTACATCTGGCGTACGTGTTTAAAGAAATCATGTTTCTCTTTTTCGAACCGGTCAGGCTCGCTGCGTTTGCCGGCACGATCAAGGCCAACTTCTACCGGGACATCAAGCAATAATGTCAGGTCAGGACGCAAGGTCCCCTGTACCTGGTTTTCAAGAGTTTCTATATCACTTAATTCAAAACCGCGCCCACCGCCCTGATAGGCATAGGTGGCATCTGTAAAACGATCGCACAATACCCACTGGCCATTATCAAGTGCAGGCAGAATGACCTTGTGGAGGTGTTCGGCACGTGCTGCAAACATGAGCAGTAATTCGGTGTTATGACTCATGCCGTCGTGTTTGTGGCCCAGGAGCAATTCACGAATTTCCTCACCGAGCGGAGTCCCGCCAGGTTCACGTGTCATGACAACATCTTTGCCCGCATCTCGAAGTAATTGCGTAATGTAATCAATATTAGTTGTCTTACCGACCCCTTCAATGCCTTCGACTGTAATAAAGCAACCGCTCATTGTGATCCTGCTTTGTCCTGTGAAGTTGTATTGGCAAACGATGAAAATGCCTTGCGCCGTCCTTTTAGCTGGTACTTGATGACGGCATTATTATGCTCTCTAAGTGTACTTGAAAATACATGACTGCCGTCACCCCGTGCAACAAAATAAAGCTCTTTTCCCTGCGCCGGGTGCAGGGCTGCCCTGATCGCAGCAACGCCAGGCATGGCTATCGGGGTGGGTGGTAGACCTTTGCGCGTGTAGGTATTGTAGGGCGTGTCTGTTTTCAGGTCGCGACGGCGAATATTTCCGTCATATTTGTCCCCTATTCCGTAGATCACAGTTGGATCGGTCTGTAACTTCATACCCTTTTGCAGGCGCCTTACGAAAACGCCGGCAATTTTATTGCGTTCATCGGCTTGCCCCGTTTCCTTTTCGACGATGGAGGCCATGATGAGAGCCTCATAGGCTGTTTTGTATGGCAGGTTATCTGCCCTGTCCTGCCAGGCAGCGTCCAGTTGCTTTTGCATGGCAGCATGTGCCCGGCGCAGGACCGTTTTATCTGTATCGCCACGAATATAGTGATAGGTTTCAGGCAGGAACCAGCCTTCTGCATGCATATTGCCTTGCAGGCCCAGCTCGCTCATGAGTGTTCCAGCATTTGCCTCTGCCAGGCTATACACAAGCACCGGATCGGCCTTAAGAGCATCGAGTAACTGGCGGGTGTTCCAGCCTTCGATAATCGTAAAACTGTACTGCACGACATCACCGCGCACGAGCATATCAAGGAATTCGTTTGGCAGAATGCGACTGCTGAGGATGTATTCACCTGCCTGGATCTGTGTGGCATCGCCCCTTACTCGCGCGGCCCATTCCAGGTAACGCGCGCTTGAAATGATTTTTTTCCTGGCAAGTTCTTTTGCAACAGACTTCAGGGAGCGGCCGGGGGAAATATCAAGGTTGACAGCCTGTTTGTCGATAACAAGCGGTGTGTTCATGAAATCCTGGTAGTCAAAATACAGATAAGCTGTTGCCAGTATCGCAGTAGCAATCAGTGCAGACAGTGTTATTTTCAGCTTAGCTATCATCGTGGCATGTCATGCCCGTTTATTATTCTGTAGTCCCGGCAATGTATTCCTGCAGTTGCCGGGTGATTGTGCCGGGTGATGCGTATGACACGGACATAAGCCCACGTACAGGCCAGATCCCGATAATACTGTTGCAGATAAACATCTCGTCCATAGTATACAGATCATCGATGCGTAATGTTGTCTCGGTCACAGTTATTGAAACTTTCGCTGCAGCCTCGATGACTCTCTCTCGCATCGTGCCGGCAACACCACAGGTACTGATAACCGGTGTAAACAGCTCACCATCCCTGACCGCAAAAAGGTTGCTCATGGTCCCTTCTATGACAAGCCCTGCTGCATCACTCATGAGGCCTTCTGCGATGGTCGGGTCATCCCATTCACGACGTGCCATGACCTGGTCCAGCCTGTTCAGGTGCTTGATGCCAGCCAGTGCAGGTTGGGTCGACAGGATAGTGTGACACAGGTGCAGGCGAACACCTTCGCGACTGTTCATATCCGGGTATTCAGGCCAGGGATGAATGCTTAGGATGCGCGTTGCATCTGAATGTTCAGGGATTTTGTAGCCTCGTCCGCCACTGCCACGGGTTATGATGATTTTCAGGACGGCGTGTGCCTGGTTGCTGCAGACAAGGATGGCTTCGTTGAGCAGCAAGTCGATATCAGGCATAACAATACCGAGCAGAGCGCAGCCGCGTGCCAGGCGTTGTATATGGTGTTGCCAATGTGGGCAGTATCCATCCTTTACTTCAATCGTTTCAAACAGGCCATCACCGTATTGCAGGCCTCTGTCGGTTACCGGGATGGAGTCTTCCTGTTTGCCATTTACAAGTATCATGATGGTTGAGTCTCGGCACCAAGTGCCCGTAACAGCCCTTTTGCCTTGGCATGCGTTTCCTGGAGTTCATTTTCCGGGATAGAGTCTGCGACGATACCTGCGCCTGCACGCAGGGTCACGGTATTATTCTTGCGTGTCATGGTGCGAATGAGGATATTCAGATCCATATCGCCATTGTGGTTCAGGTAGCCCATTGAACCAGTGTAGGCACCCCTGGGTGTTTGTTCGAGTTCGGCGATGATTTCCATGCAACGCACCTTCGGACAACCAGTAATGGTACCACCTGGAAAGACTGCCTTGATGACCTGCCCCGGGCTGACATCTTCACGTAGTTCACCGCGTACGTTCGATACAATGTGATGCACATGTGCGTAGGATTCAAGCACCATGAGTTCATTGACCTCGATACTGCCGGGTGTACAGACACGACCGAGATCATTACGTTCAAGATCGATCAGCATGATATGTTCAGCGCGTTCCTTCGGGTGTGCGAGTAGCTCGCCTGATAATGCCTGATCGGCAGCAAGCTTGTCACCCCGTGGCCGCGTACCGGCAATCGGACGCACCTCAATATTACGATTCCTGACATTGACGAGTCGTTCAGGTGATGAACTGATTACGCTCATATCCTGCAGATGGGCGATCCCGGCAAAGGGCGCAGGGTTGTTCGTGCGTAGTGATTGATAGAGAGCAAGGTCATTCGTGTCAGCACTCAACCTGGCAGACCATTGTCGTGACAGGTTTACCTGGAAGACATCACCATCAATGATGTAGCGACGAATTTTCTCCACTGCATCAAGGTAAGCCTGGCCCTTGTCTTCGCAAATATCGTCGACCAGCATGGCATGATTATTTTGTGAATTGTCAGGGGTGTTGGCCTGCAGAAAATCTGCGTGGAGGGTTTCCACGAGTTCAGCATAATCATTTTCACACACGATCCAGCAGCGTTGTGTGACATGGTCACGGATGACAGCAGCCGGGATCCTGACAGCACAGGCCACTACTTCATTGTCATCGCCGCGTGGGAGTTGCAGCCCCTGCTCAACCTGACCAGCGAGTTCATATGACAGATACAGAAACCAGCCGCCCTGAAAAGGCAGCTCGATATCGTTGTCATTAAGCGAACCTGTTTTACGCCACCATATATCGAGGCTATCGAGAAAGTTACTGCCTGCGAGCTCTATATCTGCATGTGTTGCTGTCAGTGTGTTGTTGTTATCTAGCGTCAGGCTGGATTGAGGGCAGGCAAACAGGATATCGTAGCGAGCCTCGGTGGTGCCGTGAGCAACACTTTCCAGCAGGAATGGGTAACGTTCAGGATTCAGTGTATGCAGGTTTAGAAGGTCTGGAAACCCCCTGACAAGTTCAAGTGTAGATGTCGAGCCTGTGTCGAAATTTTTATCTGTCATTAACTTGTCCACCACAATACTCTGGCAGGCAAGTCACAATACTGGTTAATCCAGTTTGCGGAAGATGATCGTACCATTGGTACCACCAAACCCGAATGAATTGGACACGGCAACATCGATGTTCATTTCACGAGCAGTATTTGGCACAAAGTCGAGGTCACACTCGGGATCCTGATTGAAGATGTTGATGGTCGGCGGTGCGACCTGGTCACGAATGGCAAGCGCAGTAAAGACGGCCTCAATGCCACCTGCCGCGCCAAGCAGATGCCCTGTCATTGATTTGGTAGAGCTTATGGCTACCTTTTTGGCATAGTCACCCATCGCACCTTTAACGGCCATTGTTTCTGCTACATCACCAGCGGGTGTCGAGGTGCCATGTGCATTGATGTAATCAATGTCTTCCGGGTTAATTCCGGCATCGCGCATGGCATTTTGCATGCAGCGCATCGCTCCTTCTCCGCCGACAGATGGGGCAGTCATGTGATAGGCATCACCACTCATGCCAAAACCAACCAGCTCCGCATAGATGTTCGCACCACGGGCCTTGGCGTGCTCGTACTCTTCCAGCACAATAACACCTGAACCATCGCCGAGTACGAAACCATCACGATCGACATCCCATGGGCGACTTGCAGTTTCCGGATCGTCGTTGCGTGACGAGAGCGCGCGTGCAGCACAGAAACCACCGAGACCGGTTGGAGAGGTGGCCATTTCAGCACCACCTGCAAACATGACGTCAGCATCACCGTGCATGATCATGCGGCCGGCATCACCAACACTGTGCGTGCCAGTCGTGCATGCGGTAACGATTGCAATGTTCGGACCTTTCAGACCATGCATGATCGAAAAGTTACCCGATATCATATTAATGATATTGCTCGGCACGAAGAATGGTGAAATTTTACGTGGACCTTTATCAAGGTAAGTCTGGTAACCCCGTTCGATACCGCCCAGGCCACCAATACCGGAACCGATTGACACGCCAATGCGGTGTGCATTCTCTTCGGTGACTTCAAGACCGGAGTCTTTTAGCGCCTGGGTACCTGCGGCAATGCCATAATGAATAAATGTATCCATGCGTCGAGCTTCTTTGGCCGAGATGTACTCGGTGACATCAAAGCCACGCACAGAACCACTGAAACGGGTTGCGAAATCTGAGGCGTCCATATGCGTAATCGGTGAGATACCACTCTTGCCGGCAAGAATGTTATCCCATGATTCTTTTACATTGAGTCCGACTGGTGTAACCAGGCCCAGACCGGTAACAACGACACGTCTTGTCACAGTTCAGCTCCCGTTTTTATACAGGTTTTAATAGGCATAAAAAGTAATGGCCGCCTGCCACGAAATGTGGAAGCGGCCATTAACAAGATAAAGCAGATTGATTAGCCGGCGTTGGCTACGACAAAGTCGATGGCCTGCTGTACCGTTGTAATCTTTTCAGCTTCCTCATCAGGGATCTCGGTTTCGAATTCTTCTTCAAGAGCCATTACCAGCTCAACAGTGTCGAGTGAGTCGGCGCCAAGATCATCTACGAAAGAGGCTTCGTTGGTAACTTCTTCTTCTTTTACACCAAGCTGTTCAACAACAATCTTCTTGACGCGTTCTTCGATATTACTCATGACTATATAGTCCTCCACATTAAATCAGCATCTCAGTGCTGCGAGCGTATTGTATTGAAAACCAGACAGAGATTCCAGAATTTGTAACCTGTTGATTTTTAATAACTGTTTAATAGGTTCTAGTGCCGGAGTGGCATTAATTCATTACCATTCCGCCATTTACGTTGATTGTTTCACCTGTAATATAGGATGCAGCCGGTGATGCCAGGAATGCGACGGCACTGGCAATCTCTTCAGGTTGACCAAGACGCCCCAGCGGGATCTGGCCGAGAAGCTTGTTTTTCACGTCATCCGGCAGGTCGTGGGTCATATCGGTATCAATAAAGCCCGGAGCGACGACGTTAACGGTAATACCGCGTGCACCGACTTCACGCGCAAGTGATTTGGAAAAACCAATCAGGCCGGCCTTGGCAGCAGCATAGTTGGTCTGACCGGCATTACCGCTGATACCGACCACCGAGGCAATACTGATGATGCGTCCCTTGCGTGCCTTCATCATTGGGCGCAGCATGGCCTTGGAGAGGCGGTAAATCGAGGTCAGGTTAGTATCGATAATGTCATTCCACTCATCGTCTTTCATACGCATGAGCAGGTTGTCACGTGTAATCCCTGCATTGTTTACCAGGACCGTGATCGTGCCATGGTCATCGGCAATGGCCTTCAGTACGGCATCGACTGAATCGGCATCCGTGACATTCAGTGCCATGCCGACACCTGTCATGCCCGCGTCTGACATGTAGGCACTGATTGCATCAGCGCCCTTGTCCGATGTTGCTGTACCGATTACGGTTGCGCCCTGCCCACCCAGTGCCAGCGCGATAGCCTTGCCTATGCCACGGCTCGCGCCGGTCACGAGTGCAATTTCACCTTCCATCGACATCGTTATCCTCTCTTGTTCGCGTAATACATTCTGACTTTACTTGGCTGCTTCAAGCGCAGCAGCAAGTGATGCGTCATCGAATAATGGTGCCGCAGTCATTTGCTTGTTAATTCGCTTGTTCAGACCAGCCAGGACCTTGCCCGGACCACATTCTACAACAGTGCTGATGCCATCATCTGACATGCTGATAATTGTTTCGACCCAGCGGACCGGGTTCGATAACTGGCTGACCAGTGCTGCGCGGATTGCTGCAGGTTCCGTCGGTGCGGCAACATCAACATTATTAATGACAGGTACATCAGGACTGCTTACATCAATTCCGGCGAGTCGCTCGGCAAGCTTTTCTGCGGCAGGCTCCATTAGTGCACAATGTGATGGAACACTGACAGGGAGAACGAGTGCGCGTTTTGCACCGCGTTCCTTGGCAATAACGGTAGCGCGCTCAACCGCAGCGGCACTGCCTGCAATGACGACCTGCCCCGGTGAATTAAAATTCACGGCTGATAATACGTCACCGTCAGATGCATCACTGCACACAGCAATAACAGCATCGTCATCAAGACCGAGAACAGCGGCCATAGCACCTTCACCTGCTGGAACGGCATCCTGCATGAAGCGCCCGCGATCAGCAACGAGTGTGACCGCGTCAGTCAGTGACATCGCGTCGGCGCACACTAGTGCCGTGTATTCACCAAGGCTGTGCCCCGCCATCACTGATGGTGTGGCACCACCCTGCTCTTGCCAGACACGCCAGCAGGCAACACCCGCTGTAAGCATGGCAGGCTGAGTTCGATCGGTCTGGTTGAGTTCCTCGGCAGGGCCTTTCTGGACAAGTGCCCACAGGTCATAGCCCAGTGCCGCAGAGGCTTCGCTAAATGTGTCAGTCACAATGCTGTGCGACTGCGCCAGTTCAGCAAGCATGCCGACTGACTGTGAACCCTGACCTGGAAAAATAAAAGCAAAAGACATGACGTAAATCTCTTAGTATTTGATCAATGCAGAGCCCCAGGTAAAACCACCACCAAAGGCTTCGAGTAATATTGTATCGCCACGTTGGATACGGCCGTCACGCACAGCAGTATCAAGTGCCAGTGGCACAGATGCTGCCGAGGTGTTGCCGTGCTTGTCGACGGTGACAACAACATGGTCTGTGTTCATCTGCAATTTTCTGGCGGTCGCGTTAATGATGCGAATATTGGCCTGGTGTGGCACCAGCCAGGTCACGTCACTTTTCTCCATGTTGTTTGCGGCAAGCGTTTCATCCACGATACGACCGAGTGTATTGACGGCCATCTTGAAGACTTCGTTGCCCTTCATACGCATGTAGGCGGTACCGTTTTCAACCTTGGCGTAATCTGAAGAAATACCGCCATCAACCGTTAGCAGGTCTTCGTACTTGCCATCGGCATGCAGGTGCGTAGACAAAACACCGGGTTCTTCGCTGGCCTCAAGAATTGCAGCGCCGGCGCCGTCGCCAAACAGGATGCATGTACCACGATCAGACCAGTCGGTAATGCGTGACATGGTCTCGGCACCGATAACGAGCGCGCACTTGTTGGTGCCGCTCTTGATGAACTTATCGGCCACGCCGAGCGCATAGACAAAGCCTGTACACACGGCTTGTATATCAAATGCAGCACAACCGGAAATGCCCAGGCGCTGCTGTAACAGACAGGCAGTACTTGGGAAGACACGATCCGGTGTAGTTGTGGCGATAATAATCAGGTCGATATCATCAGCCGTAATGCCTGCGTGCTCGATGGCAGCGAGTGCAGCCTGTTCGGCAAGGTCGCAGGTGGTCTGGTCATCAGCAGCAATATGGCGTTCCTTGATGCCGGTGCGCTCAACGATCCACTCATCCGTGGTATCAACCAGCTTTTCCAGGTCGTGGTTGGTGAGGATTTTTTCGGGCAGGTAACTGCCAGTGCCTTTGATACGTGAATACATCAGGATTCTTTCCGTTGTTCAACCAGCAAGGTTTCAAGCTGTTCGCTAATACGTTCGGGCACACGGCTGCGGGCTTCGATGAGGGCCTGCTTGATAGCAGTTTGAAAAGCCAATGCATCTGCGCCACCATGACTCTTTACCACGATCCCTTGCAGTCCCAGTAAACTCGCACCATTGTAACGACGTGGGTCAATCGTTTTCTTGAAACTGTTTAGAACAGGCAGCGCAACCAGTGAAGCCAGTTTCGACAAGAGATTCCTGGTAAATGATTCGCGGATTTTGTGGGCGATCATTTTGGCGACACCTTCACTTGCCTTGAGGGCAATATTTCCGTTAAAGCCATCAGCGACTACCACATTTGCATCACCGAAATAGATGCCATCTGCTTCAACATAACCGACATAATTCAGTTTGCTGTCAGAAAGGATGCGCGAGGCTTCCTTGATGCGTTCATTGCCCTTGATTTCTTCTTCGCCAATATTGAGCAGCCCGACGCTTGGACTTTCTATATCTTCCATTGCAGTCGCGAGTACGGAACCCATTACAGCGAATTCAAACAAATTCTCGGCAGTTGCATCAACATTTGCGCCCAGGTCGAGCATGTGAAAAAAACCGGTTGTCGATGGCAGAATGCCGCAGATTGCAGGACGGTCTACGCCGGGCAACATTTTCAGCACAAACCGTGCAGTTGCCATGAGTGCACCGGTATTGCCGGCACTGACACAGGCGTCGGCTCGCCCCTCTTTAACGAGGTTGATAGCAACACGCATGGATGAATCTTTTTTGAAACGCATGGCCTGTGCAGGCTTGTCATCCATCTCGACGACCTGTGAGGCATGTTGTACTTCGATGCGCGCACTGTTTGAATGAGCGTTCTTTGTAAGCTCTGCGTTGATGAGTGACTCATCACCGACGAGAATGAGACGAAGCTCAGGGTATTCACCTAGTGCAGCGATTGCAGCGGGTACAGTTACACTTAATCCGTGGTCACCGCCCATTGCATCGAGGGAAATTGTCAGCGAGCTACCCATATTTTTATATATGTACCCTGGTTTTTATTTGGGCGCAGAAAAAACGCAACACGGCGCTAAGCCGTGTTGTATTTTATATCGTGATTGGTGCCGAATGTAACAAAACGGCAGACTTATCAACTGGAACAAGGGTTCCAGGTGCTTAATCGTCTTTACCAGGAACAACCTTGCGACCGCGGTAGTAACCATCTGCGGTTACATTATGACGGCGATGTGTTTCACCTGTTGTCGCATCAACCGAAAGGGTCGGGCCACTCAGTGAGTCGTGTGAGCGGCGCATGCCGCGTCGTGCTGGTGTTACCTTGTTCTTTTGTACTGCCATGGTCGGTTACTCCTGTTTAGGTTCTAACCATAAAAAATTCGTTTCATTTCTTGCGCTGTAATTCCGCAAGCACAGCAAACGGGTTGTTTTCCGGTGATGGTTCAGCCTCAGCAGGTTGAGCCTGCTCGACTGGTTCCGCGGCCGGGTTGACCAGCTGACACTCATCTTCTGCGTGCCGGGGCACGATAGGTAAGGCAAGTAACAGCTCATCTTCAACAATGTCTGCTATGGAGACCAGGTCATCTTCCAGTAACAATGGCTCGTATTGCTCACCAAGCGCATCAAGTTCTGCTTCTGATTCAACCAGAGCAAGCTTGAAGGCAACGTCGACAGGCCATGTCATTGGTTGCATGCAGCGTTGGCAACGTAACTGGAGTGAACAGCTAACCTGTCCTTCCAGTATCGCAACGCCATTCATATCCACATCGAATTTTAAATCGATGTCGATATTACCTGCTTCATCTTCAATAGACTCAGCGAGGCGACGCATTCGCGAGAGCGGCAATCGACCACTTAACAGCCGATGACTGCGCGCCAGTCGCAGCGGTTCAATGTGCTCTGGCAACCGGTCTTTCATAAGGCGCGCATAATATAGCTCGAACTGCTGCCTGTCAAAGAAAAAATCCCGATAAATCCGTCTGTTCCGTGTATTTCCTGGCCCGTGACGGGTTTTAGGAAGGCGCTCATTACTTGACTTTAATGTTGCCCTTCCCGTTCAATGGTCGAAACGTCTCGCCGGCGTTGGTCTGGGGACCCGTCTGGCACGAAAATAACGACAACTGGCAACACGGGGAAGACTCGTTGATAAGAAAAATACTGATTGCCAACCGGGGGGAAATTGCAGTCCGGATTGTCCGCGCTTGTGCCGAAATGGGCATTAAATCGGTCGCAATTTATGCTGATCCTGATCGACATGCCCTGCACGTCAAAAAGGCTGATGAGGCCTACAATATCGGCCCGGACAGCATTTCCGGTTACCTGAATGCGCACCGAATTGTTAATCTTGCCGTTGCCACAGGCTGTGACGCCCTCCATCCTGGCTATGGTTTTCTCTCAGAAAATCCAGAGCTTGCAGAGATTTGTTCACGTAGAGGAATAGCTTTTATCGGGCCCTCTGCCCAGGTGATCCACGATATGGGTGATAAAACCGAGGCGCGCAGGCTCATGATCGAGGCGGGTGTCCCCGTCAGTCCGGGCAGTGATGGCAGTGTCGAGGGTCTCGATGAGGCTCTCGAGGTGGCTGAGCAGATTGGCTATCCGGTCATGCTCAAGGCCAGTGCCGGCGGCGGTGGTCGCGGCATCCGCCGTTGTGAATCTGCCGATGAATTGACCAGGCAGCACCCAAGGGTCATCTCCGAGGTCATGAAGGCATTTGGCTCGGCTGATGTATTCATTGAGAAATGTGTGGTTAATCCGCGTCATATCGAGGTGCAAATTCTCGGCGACAGCCATGGCAACGTGGTGCACCTGTTTGAACGTGACTGTTCCATACAGCGTCGACACCAGAAGCTCATCGAACTGGCCCCTTCCCCGAGCTTGTCCGAAGTAAAACGCCAGGAGATGTGCTCACTTGCTGTAACTGCGGCAAAGGCTGTCGGCTATGTGAACGCGGGGACAGTCGAGTTCCTGCTCGATCCAACGGACGACAAGTGTTATTTCATGGAAATGAATACGCGTCTGCAGGTTGAGCATACCGTTAGCGAACAGATTACCGGGGTTGATATCGTTCGGGAGCAGATACGCATTGCCGCGGGCGAGAAACTGGCGTTTGAACAGGATGAAATTCAGCGACGCGGCTTCGCGATGCAGATGCGTATTAATGCAGAAGACCCGAAAAATGACTTTCTGCCCTCGTTTGGGCGCATAACGCGCTATTTTGCGCCGGGTGGACCGGGTGTGCGTACGGATGCCTCGATCTATACAGGGTACGAGATACCCCCCTACTACGATTCGATGTGTGCAAAGCTGACTGTCTGGGCACTGGATTGGGAACAATGTGTTGATCGGGGTCAGCGCGCACTCAAGGATATTGGAGTGTTCGGCGTTAAGACGACAATCCCGTATTACCAGGAGATCCTCCAGTCGAAGGATTTCCGTAACGGTAAATTTGATACGAGTTTTGTCGAACAGCATCCCGAGCTGATTAACTATTCTGTGCGACGTCCGCCACGGGAACTTGCAGTGGCCATTTCAGCGGCTGTCGTCGCGCACCTGGGTGTTTAGTCATAATGATAATAAAAGCGAAGTGATTATGAGCAAGGTATATATTACAGACACCATTCTCCGCGATGCGCACCAGTCACTGATCGCGACACGTATGCGTACAGAAGATATGTTGCCGATTTGCGATCGCCTGGATCGCGCAGGTTTCTGGTCACTCGAGGTCTGGGGCGGTGCAACCTATGACGCCTGTCTGCGTTTTCTGAAAGAAGACCCGTGGGAGCGTCTACGCAAGTTACGCAAGGCACTGCCAAATACCCGCCTGCAAATGCTGCTGCGTGGCCAGAATTTGTTGGGTTATCGTCACTACTCCGATGATGTTGTGCGCGCCTTTGTTGAACGCAGTGCTGATAATGGCATCGATGTCTTTCGTATCTTCGACGCGATGAACGACCTGCGTAACCTGCAGGTATCGGTTGAAGCCGTGAAACAGGCTGGTAAACATGCGCAGGGCACAATTTGCTACACAGTGAGTCCGGTGCATGGCATTGAACAGTTTGTCACCCAGGCAAAGCAACTCGAGGATATGGGCTGTGACAGTGTTGCCATCAAGGATATGGCTGGCCTGTTAACGCCGGATGTTGCCGGGGAGCTTGCCGGGAAATGTACCCAGGTGTTGTCCATCCCCGTTCACCTGCATTCGCATGATACCGCGGGCATGTCGAGCATGAATCACTATGCGGCGATTAAGAATGGTTGTCGTCATATCGACACTGCCACCTCGACATTTTCCAGTGGGGCCAGTCATGCGCCAACCGAAACAATGGTTGCCGCACTGCGCAGTACCGAATATGACACCGGGCTTGACCTGCAATTGTTGCAGGAAATCGGTTTTTATTTTTGCGAGGTGCGCAAAAAATACCACCAGTTTGAGTCCGAGATGACGGGCCTCGATACACGTGTACAGGTTAACCAGGTACCCGGGGGGATGATTTCAAACCTTTCATCGCAATTAAAAGAACAAGGTGCGCTCGACAGGATGAATGATGTCCTTGCCGAGATCCCCAGGGTGCGTAAGGACCTTGGATACCCTCCGCTTGTCACCCCTACGTCACAGATCGTTGGTACACAGGCAGTCCTTAACGTGATGACCGGTGAGCGCTATAAAACAATTACCAACGAGGTAAAACTATACATGCAGGGACGTTACGGCCAGGCACCAGGTGAACTGAATAGCGATGTCAGGCGCCAGGCGATCGGCAGTGAAGATGTGATTGATGTCCGGCCAGCCGATTTGCTGTATGACGAAATGGATCGTCTACGTGCAGAAATTGGCGAGCTTGCAGAAAGCGAAGAAGATGTATTGAGTTAT
>Ga0316207_10001434_pt1 | contig 29298 bp, 39 predicted proteins | sample 6weekpyrite_MG_FD_204943 | JGI IMG/M metagenome (GOLD analysis project Ga0316207, IMG submission 204943) | Microbial mat bacterial communities from mineral coupon in-situ incubated in ocean water Damariscotta River, Maine, United States -... | ecosystem: Environmental > Aquatic > Marine >...
GTAGAATCAATCGCAATTTCACCAAAGATGATACGATCAGGACGTATCCGTACCACAGCATTAATAATATCAGCGTAACTCACTTGACCAATATCAGATCCAGATTTTGATTTAATAATCCTGGTCTGATTGGGTTGAGGGATAATGAGTTCTTTGGTGTCCTCAACAGAAACAACACGTTCACTAACATCAATGGCATTAATTAAGCTATTAACAAATGTTGTTTTACCGCTTCCGGTTCCTCCCACAACCAGAATATTTTTTTTATTATTAACCGCTTCAATTAATTTTTCGGCATCCACTTCATTCATATATGAATCAAGTGGAAATTGCCTGGCAGTACCAACGCGGATAGAAAGTGCAATTTTTGTATCTACGATAGAACCACCTAAAACCTGAATACGGTAGCCGTATTCAGGTAAATGTGTAGCTAAGAGTGGATTATTATCATCGAATTTCTGTCCACTCTCAGTTGCAAGAATTGTGGCCATGTTTTCAAGTGCTTTTAAAGTAAAAGCATCATCCTTTTTATGTGTCCAGCCTTGGGGGGTCTCTAACCAGACTTCCCCCGGAACATTAATAATCACCTCAATTAAGTCTTTTACCTTAAAATATTTTGTAAAAGGCTCTAAGGTTTTTTTTATTAATACTGACACTTATCTAACGACCAAGGCCAAATTCAACGCGCATTTTCCCATCAGTCGAGATGTATTTTTTATACGTTGTTCCATCACCGCGAAGATAAGCTTGATAAGGTTTGTCGATAGTCATAAAAACTAATGCCTGGACAGAACTACTCCACCCTGCGGCTGCGGGGTTACAGCTTGCCGCAAAAGCGGTTGATACGCCGAAAGAATAATTTGTCGATGAATTGTGATAATAAGCAGAACTACACGCATAATCACCAGTAGTTTGCATTGTTACAGTGGCGCTGGTTAAGGTAACACCAAACCACTGATTTGCTGTTTTTCTTGTAGAGAAGTATTCGCTTCTAAACGATCCATTTGAAACACTATCAATGCCATTTCCAGTATACGCATAAGGCGTTGGGCTTCCGTATTCTTGGCAAGGTGCTATTTCCATAATGCCATCACCTTCGCTGGTCACATCTATTTGCGTATTAGAATTCCAGATAGTTTTTAGTAGGGTATCGTCATTAACCGTTTGACACCCAGCCTGTTCATATAAGTGTGGAAAAGAGATTGTTGTATCTCTTGAGCACGCTCCAACAATGATTTTTTCATTTGTTTGAAAATCATTATAAAACTTCTGGATACGTTTATAGCTTTGTCCTGCAGCAAAATCATGTTCATATTTTTGCGGACAGATTTCTACATTTAATGCAACCTGTTCACTCGTAACAGGCGCGCATTCTGTAGCATATTCAACTGTGCCTATTGAGTTTGTATACATGACACGTTTCTGAGGAAACACATAACCATTTATTTCATCAACGGTTGCGGTGCATGTATTAAGCGTGAGGCTATGAGGGTATACAATACTTGAGTCAAGACAGTCGCCTAAATCTACACGATTGTTACTATCATCAAGATAGTAAAACTGTTCTTTTTGTATGGACTCGTTATTAATAAAGTCATGTCTAACAGCGCAACCTTCATATGTGGTAAGAACTGTCCATTTTTTTGCAAAATCTGTGGCGCAGTTTGTGACTTGAACTCGACTGCCATCAAGATCAGCATATTCCTGGTATTTTGCATAAACAAAACCTGATGCTATATCTTCAAGTGTACCGCAGCTTGAGTAGTCCTGGACAATATCAGCCACCGCGCCTTTATCCGAACAGGCATCACGACTTAATTCGGTACCACTTTCAGAGCCGGTCGTGACTTTTGCAGCTTGTTGATAAACCTTGCCACCCACCTTATCAATTCTTGGCGAGCAGGCCTCATAAGTGACTAACTTTATTTCTGCGCCTGAGTTCACATCACCCTGACCTGATGCACTATCACCCTGGATATTATCGTTAGCGACAGTTGAAGGATTTGAAACATTTGAGGCCGCAGCTTTTGATGATCCCGAGTCTTCTGAACCATCACCAGCACCAGGGGTCGTACTGCTTTGTGCGCTTGCAAGCTGATCCATCATTTTCGCTAAAGAATCTAAGTCACCTTTAGCTGACAATTCAGTGTTTGGTTGGACCTTTTTGTTGTCCGTAGTGAATTGCGAAACAAGGCTAGATGGCAATGTTCTTTTAATTTCAGAAGTACCACTATATCTTTTCGCGCTACTCCAGGTAATTGTTACCCGTGTTGTTCCATTAGAAAGCCTTTTATATTTAATGGTGCCTTTAAGCATCATTTCGTCGTAACCAGCACTGACCGCCTTGTTGCTTAAGCTTGTGACTTTACCTAAAGCGGTTTTTGTCTTACCAATTACAATAAGGCTTTGAATACTAATTTTTACAACGTTTTCGTCTATGTTTTTTGTCTCGGCGTTTAATTGAACAACAAAAACCAATAATATAATCGTCAATAAGTATTTATATAATTTCATTTTATTTGTCCTCGTTTAAGAAGCTTGCTTGAATGACCTTATTCCTGGATTTTGGAAACCAAATATCCCGCACTGGATTAATGAAAATACGACTTCCCGCAGGGATAGTCATACGTGGTTTTATGTTGATATGTTCTTCTAAAATCTGATTTGTTGCATTACCCAAATCTTTTGTGTAATTAGAAATGATTAACTGTTGGTTCGTGTTGTCGGTCGGAATCTGGTAGGCCGCAGCACTTGTGATGGTAGAAAATAGAAACGCCATTCCGTAGCGTTCGGTATAGCGCCTATCAACATCACCTGTTCCGCCGCTACGCCCCATACCGTCTGCAAGTTCAGCATTGTTTGTTAAAATATTAATACCATTGGGCGTTATTATTCTTTCCCATAATAGTCTTAACCTTTCATCACCCACTTTTTTAAGTGGCTGATAGCGTCCTATCGCTTTACTGCCTGCAGGAATTAGAACTTTACGACCGTGAGCGCCGTATATATTTTCTTCTATTTGTGCGGTCACTTTGCCACCAATGTCGCTGATAATTTCATTTATTAATAAAGCCGGTATCATGCGATCAACAGTTATAGTTCGATCTAATTTAACTGGGTAACTTGCCGTGTCTTCCTCAATGCCATACCGCCTCCAGTTTTTATCAATGTTTAAGTTTTTAGCGTTCTTATAACTTGAATCAACGGAGGCAACCCGAGTAATACTGCTACCGCGGCGTTTTGCATTAATAGCAGCACGTAATCTATCCTGCTCAGATTGTTTATTTACTTTTTTTGAAATAAACGCATCTTTCGCGCTGAGTCTTTTCCTGTGGCGTTCTTTATAAACTATAACGGGCTTTGGTTTTTTAACTTCTTTTAATGGTTCTGGAATATCATCAGGCTCTTTTTTAGGTTCTTCCATCATAAGAAAATCAGCAGGGACACCCGTACTTTCAATTTTTACTCTTCTTTCATCTGAATCATCATCAGAAGAGGCAAGGTAAATCCCGCCCATCGTTAAACCTAAAATTGAAGTGCCGCCAATGACCCACTTCGCCCAGTACGGAATTGAATCAAGTGAGAAATTGACCCCGCCTGATTTTTGTAGGTCGGGGTTAGTCATTTTTTAGCCTTCTTAACGCATAGGTGTGCTTCTCCACTTCGTAGTGTCCAGCCTTTACTAATTGTTTCGGCAATTAGCATACCGTTTTCAATTCGGGTATTAACGGGGCTGTCATAGCCGTCTACTACGCGGTATAAAACAGGAAGTTTACGCGGGTTATCAATGTGGCCGCTTTCTGAATATTGAAAATAAGTAAAGTAACCATCATCAAATATTCGGGCAGGCGCTAAATCATTATCACCGTTTGATGTGCGATAGTTAAAGTTGAGTTTTGAAATATCAATATCAGGCAAAGTCCGTAAGTAATCTGCTGTTTTTTCATCAAGGATATTATCTAATTTTGCTTCACGCTTACTGATTCTTTGTCCAATTTTTTCATTAAATTTTTCATCATAAATGTAATAAACAAAATCTGATATGTATTTTGATTTCACGCTATCAATACGAATATAAAAACTATAAACATTTCCTGAAATACCCACAATCGTAAGGTTTGTGTCTGCTCCCGCATAGGTGCCTTTTATTGTTGCCATGTTTTCAAGTTTATATTTATCAGATGTCTTTGGGATGAATTCAAAATTAGTTTTATCGCCCAAGATGAAAGAAACTATTTTTTCTCCCTTCGGAAGAATAATGAGTGTAGGCATCATTTCACGAAGGCGTAATTTATATATTCTGCGCCAATCGTAACGAAATTTTCTAATGGGTTTTCTTACATCTGCTTTATCAAATGCTTTTTGAATGCTGTTTAAATTAATATTTAGGCCTCTTGCCATTGGACGATCTGTATCAGGGTTCGCTCCTCCCGCAATTTCATCTTTTATGTCAGCCTGGACACTCATAGACCAGGTGAAAAGCACTAAAGTGATGAATGAATATTTAATGTTATTCATAATATTATTTCCGTTTTGATAAACTATATTCGTGAACAATAATGCCCACAGGATTAAACAAAGCTTCCTCGTATGTTTTTTCCTGGGACTCAAAATGATAAGAAATTGTGGCTACCCAGTAATTAACCTTTGGTTTTCCAATGGCCTCAGATGTACCCGGTTTATCATCCATAGAATCACTGGTTTCAAATTCAACCTGGTGAATGCCTCTTGTTAAGGAATCATCACGTATGATTTTAATGCTGCGCTTAAAATTTCGGCGATAAAATAGAGATTTTTTATCGCCGTAAGTGCTTCTAAATTTTTGCTGTAAATCAGCAGATGACATAGCAAAAACACGGGCGTAACGATCTGATTCAGTTTGCTTGTCAATGGTTTCTCTGTCCTTCACAAATGTACGCAGTAATTTTCCAATTAATACCTCATTGGTGGTTAAGTCATCCCCTGCTTTACTGATTTTTACGAAGCGGTTGGTATCAGCATAAAACTCAACAATTTCAAGTTGTATTTCTTTTAATGGCATCATCATAATGATTGCCACTGCTAATAGCACAACCACAACAGACAGCCCCATTACCACCCGCGTTAAAAGCGTGTTGTTGGTAATGGACTGTTTGTATGCCGCTAGTGGAATATCACTCATAACAAACCCTTTCGTATTTAGATTTCTGTATTATTTTCAGAAACGGGTTCATCCCAGCAGGGAGACTTTTTCATATTCTGCGCGGTTGAACTGCAACCTGCTAAGACGAACGCAATAAATATAATTGAAATAATTTTTTTCATTTTTTTAATTTCCTCTGTTACCTGCATTTTTTACGGCATCACCAAAGCCTTTCATGGCACTGTACGCCCTGCCCCCGTGACCGCCCATTTTATTATCTAACCCTTGCAGCGCATTCATACCTGCACCTGCGCCCCATGTGCCTAAAGAACGTGAAGGATCAGCAATACCGGATTTACTTAACACCATTGCGCCACCGGCAATGCTCGCCCCAACCGCAGCAACAAACCCGTTCATGCCAGACGGTGTACCGCCTGTGACCGCAGCAGCAAACTCAGGGGCTTTAAGATGGAAGAATATAGACATGGCACCAATTAGCATGGCTAAAGCCATTGATTGATTGAAAGGCCACTCCTTAGCTAAATCTAATTGCGAAATTTGAGTAATAGCTAAATCTAAAAAAAACATCGTTATTGACATGACTATCGCGGCGAATACAGGGATTAGTGCATAATTAATCGAAGCTTTTAACCAGGTATAAAAAATGTGACGGGTATCTTTAAATGCTGCTAAAAAGATCGGAATTACAGCAATCACCATCATTACATGAATTGCGAAATAACCTAAAAGTAATAACACCACAAAAACAAGATAAAGAAATGCGTAAATTAATCCCAAAATAACCGTTACAATGGCAATAAGAACACGTTTTCCTACATTCCAGCCATCATATTTTTGGTACGCATCTGAAATTGCATTAAAAATGCTTCCAAATTTTTCATCCATGTTTGCAAACATTTGGCTTATTGATATATTTCTGTTTCCATCATTTAGAAAAAAACCTGTTAAAGATAATGATGTTTCATTAATTGGTGTATATATCCATTCAATAAATAAAGAAGAATCAAAAGCAATGGTGTACATAATGGGCACCATAAAAAGTGAAATAACTACTTCTTTTGTTTTCTCACCGTAATTTCCCTGGATAACCCGATATCCAACAATAACAATATAGAGAATAATAATTACTGTTGCTGGGTTATAAAACGAATCAGAAAACAAGCTATAAAATTTAACTAAATATTCTTTTAGCTTGTTTAAAGTAGTAAAAAATATAATACCGCCGAGTGAGTCCATATTTCACCTATTTTTGTGCATTCTCATACATTTCCATTCCTTTCTTTGCAGAATCTTTCATTGCATCAAGAGCATTGAAAGGTTTCTTTTCATTCTTTTCATTCTTTTCTTTATTGGTTTCAGTTTTTTCATTTTTTGAAATTATTGGTTTTTTCATGGTGTTTGTATTTGTTTCTTTTGTTTCATCAGAACAACCTGTTAAAAGAAACATAGATACAATTATTGAAATCATATATTTATTCATTATTTACTCCTATTTTTGTGCATTGTTGTAAATTTCCCTTCCTTTTCTTGCATCGTTTCTCATTTTATCGAATGCGCTGAATTTAGGTTTTTTGTTTTTTTCATACTCCTCAAGTGCCTTCGTTTCAGATTCACGATCATAGCCGCTGTATTTTGACAGTGCCTCACTTTGACTGAACGCAGTCATGATTGTAAGGAGCTCAATATTTACTGCGAGAATTTCATACAAAAAACGGTTCGTTAAATCCTGGCTGTCTTTGATATTTTCAGTTTTATCGATTGCAGCCGCCAGCTTTTTAATATTTTTTAGTCTTTTACCGTTTTGTTTTAAAATGTTCTCTGCAGTGGTGATAGTCGTTTTTAGTGAACGTTGTCTAATACCATGCTGTAATAGATTAATTGCATCAGGTGAAACATTGGTTTTTCTGTATCGTGGATCAGTGAATATTTTATCTAAAAAATCATTAGCGTTTTTAAATAAACCATTACCGTTATTTCCTCCCGATGTGTTATTTATATCTAATACATTATCAATCGCGGGTTTTGTTTTGCTTAATTTTGCTGATGCTCTTTTTGCATCATCGAGAGCACCCATAACCCTGTTGTAATTACCAACAACCTGTTTTTTCATGTTCTGGACTTCGGAAAGTGTGCCGCCCATTGTTTTGGATTGCTTTTCCATTTCAGAGATCATGCTAGTTGCTTTTTCTATTTGCTCAACGTAGTAGCTATATGATCCAACGTCTGTTACAGGGATACCCAAAACTGCGTTATTAGAAATTAATAAACTTAATATTATTATGTTTCCTGTTATCTTTTTCATTTTGCTTTCCTGCTTTGGTAGTATGTGGTTTTCCAATCACCGCCCTCTTTAATACAGTTTCTTAATGCATTAATACCGGTGGCTCCGCTATCAAAGGTATGTAGTAAATTTCCTAATGGAGATAAATCAACATTCAATATAGTTGATTCACCGCCACGGCGTTTTAACATTACTTGTCTTTTATTTGGTTGTTTTAACCAAAGTATTTCTTCGTCAGTTAAACCCAGACCGTCTTTGCCATAGTAGTGTGGATCAGCAGTTGGATTACTGAACAAAATATAATTAGCAACTGATTCAACAATATTTTTTCCATGTTTATTATCTAATATTGCGCTTGCCTCTTGTGCGGCAAGAATTAGTACGCCTTCGGCCTTTCTTATTTCTCGCGCCGCTTTAAGAATCATTGGCCCAAACACATCGCTTTCTAAATACTTGGGTACTTCATCAACAAAAATTGCGTGAGGCACACGCGAGCTTGTGACGATATTTAAAAGTCTATGAAAAAGGTAATGTGTAATTGGGCCGAGAACTTCGGGAATATCTAGCAAGGTTGTCATGTCAAAAGTAACAACCTGTTTTTTGAAATTTAAAGCATCATGCTTTGATGTGAAAAAATGGCCAAATGTCCCATCAGGCATCCACTTTTCAATCGCTTCACGAATTGAACCCGTTTCTTTTAAGCCCAGCGTTAAAATGACATTTTCTAAATACCGTTCATTTTGTGGTAGTGAATAGGTCATGTCTAAAAGCCGCTTAATATCTTCGCGGCTTTTATCGTCGGATTTATTGGTTAATGATTCGATAAAACTTGTTAAAAATGTTTTGTTCTCATTGCTTTCAGGTAATTGCAGTGGGTTTAAATCAATATTCCCTCTAAAATCGATATATTCACCATCAATTAAGCGTGTGAATACTTCCATACCATGAAGACGATCAAAATTTAGTGCTTTGAAATTTTCATACTTAAGGCATTGAGATAGAAGAAAGCTATATAACGTTGTTTTACCAGAATTTGATCCACCGATAATTAATGTGTGGCCTAATTCCTGTTCTGCTGATGATTTATGAAAGGTAAAACTATACTCACTTTCAGTTAATGTTTTAAATCGAGTAATAGGCTTATCACCCCAAGAGTTCTGTTCGATTCCCTCTCCTACCGAACTAAAGCTAATATAGTCAGCAATATTTTCAGAGCTTAGCGGGTGCTTTCTTACATTAAGTTTTTCAAGTCCTGGAAAGATTGACCAATAAAGCGGCTCCTGGTTAAGTTTTTCTCTGGCAATGCGATAGCCGTAACTCTCAGGAATGTTTTTTAATTTAAAAATAGCGTCTTCGAGTTCTTCTACCGTTTCACCGAATACCTGTATTGCAAGTGAATAACTACCAAAAGAAAGTTCTTTTGCATCGACCCTGTTCCTGGCTTCTCGCAGTTCTTCAAGCTGTATTTCACCACCTTTTGAAAAGCTGAGTATGTTTTTTTCTTTGTCCTGGATATATTCAAGCGTTTTTGATTTATCAATCACCTGGAAGTTTTGATAAACTGTAAAGTCTGCCTGCACACGAAACAGATCATTCATTAACCGACTACTTGATCCATCGGCGGCAATGACTTTAAAAGCTAACCAACCAGAATACCGATCACCGTTGTAATCTTCATATACCTGGTAGCGTTTACCTTCTGGCCACGAAATACCAACACCTGAAATAATCCGGCTTAATTCATCCCCTGCCCCGGTTTTTTGCGTGACATGGCGACCATTGATAATACTTGCCCAGAATGAACTATGTTCATCTTTCTTTAAGACATGCGGATTATATTCATCGAGAATTAAAAGCGTATTCGTTACCGCTTCCTGTAAGTCTCGGTAACTCTGTTCGCTACTACCACCTTCATCGTTTTCAGATTTCAAGGCGAGCTGATCTAACAGGCTTGGCTTTGCTGTACGCAAAACCAGGTAGTGCCGTGTACGGTACGAATTCATAAAATTACGTGTCCACACATCGTTGATGCGTGAAGATAAACGATTTGGGAAATTGACCTGTTCAAAGTCTTTACCGAGTTTATGCCGCGTTGAAATAATGGTTGGCATAAAGTGACTCGGTAATGTATCAATAAAACGCTTGCGTGATTTATAAAGACTATCAACAACACCCGCCTCAAGGCCGGTGTAATCTTTACCGAGTAATTCAATCGTCTGTACAAAATACCCGTCCTTTGTCTGGATGGTGGCATCATCAACAAAGTTTAATAGAGGTAGCATATCCTCAACTTTTGATACGTCCGGGGTTTTGTTCCACCAGTTTTTAATCATCATGGAAGGTACTGATTCCCTTTAAATTCACCGATGTTTTTTGTTTTCTGGATTTTTAATCTTTTTGCGATTAATACACTCATAAAATCAGGATCGTTTCGAGTAAGTACTAAGCCCACGATCCATAAAATCAATAAAACCGGAATGGAATAAAAAAGATTCCCAAAAATGAAAGCAACCACGAGCGAGACAACTAATGATACAAAAGCATATACATTAGGAATGCCGCCCGTAAATGTTCGAGCGGCTACCGTAGGATAAATGACATGATCATTATGGCGCATAAGATTAACTCATTAACCATGCGCCGATGGTGGTGGCACCATATATTAGTATTGAACCGCCGATAATTTCATAGGCGCGGCGTTTAGAAATGCTGCCATTGATTGCCATGTAACCTGCAATCGCAATAACAATACTGATTAATGCAATGGCAAATTTCCCGGTTAAGAAATCAAGTAATTCCTCTGCTTTGCCCGTGGCTTTATCAAACGGATCACCGGCAGCAAAAAGTAAATCCATATAAAGACAAAAGAACGCTGTGAGAGCAATTTTTATTTTTTTCATTTAATAATACCTTTTATAGTTTTGTATTAATGACGTGGGGGGGTTGCTCTGAGATCCATTGCAGAGCAGTAACAATCAGTTCCTTCATGGAACCATATTTTTTTGTTTGCAATAAATTATCCAGCAACATATTACCTGCTGGGCTTAAGGTAATACGTTGTTGTTTTTCATTGCCGGTCGTGGGGGGTGATGATGGAAATTCGCCTAAGCTTAATTGGTACAACGCGTAGTCGATTGTATCTTTATAAACCGCAAGGTCTGTGGGAATTGCCACAACCTTGGTTACAGGCTTGTTTTCCGTTTCTTCGTAGAGGTCGATAAGTTGTGCCGTAGAGTCCATTTTTCTATACCCGTTCTAAATAGTGAAATCAGACATAATGCCTTTATATTATATCGAAATAGTTTTGTAAACACTTTAAACTTTTGCAGGAATTATATATGTGACTTTTATCACATATATTGGTAAGTTTTTATGCAGCATGTAAGGATTTTCTTACATTTTATCAAGTTATTAATTTCTTCTTGTATTGTAAACAGTTTTTATAATACTGTTTTATCTTTCCAGACAAGTATTCATGTGTTCTATATTGGTTTTCAGGAGAAGTACGGAGTATTCAGGTTTAGTGCGGTGTAGTCAGGAGAAGTACGGAGATGTACGGAATATTAAGGATTGGTACGGAGTATTCAGGTTTAGTGCGGTGTAGTAAGGAGTAGTACGGAGTTGTCAGGAGTAGTACGGAGATGTACGGAGTATTAAGGATTAGTACGGAGTATTCAGGTTTAGTAAAGAGTGGTCAGGAATAGTGCGGTGTTTTCAGTATCGTTACGGACTTGTCCGTACTTATCCTGACTTGTCTTGAGTTTTATATAATGAAATAGTGTAAAATCACTTTTTTAATTATTACTTTTACAGGTTTGTTACCAGCGAATGAGAAAGCTTACTTTGAGGCAGTTTGAGACTGCTGTTAAAAAAACAAGGAAAGATGCCAGAACAATTAAAATGGCAAAGGAAGTTTTGGTAGATGGTGAATCAGCCTCGCAAGTTGCAAGAACACATGCCGCTTCCAGGCAACTGGTAGCTAATGCTGTGTACTTAATTTATGACATATATCTTGAGTCAGTTGGTGCACCAGAAGGGTGGATTGAAGTTAAAGAGTTTTTTCCACCTAAAGAAGCAAAAGAAATTCAGAAAAGAGCAAAAGAACTACTTGTTGATTACAACAAAAAAAGACTAAAAAATAAAAAATAAACTATTTACATTTCTATTTACATCTGCTTAAATCTTTTCTGTACAGAGTAGTCAGGACTTGTGCGGACTTGTCTTGACTTAATATTGATTTATATTTTGGGGGTTATGGAATGATAATTTTAATTGGTGGTGAAAAAGGCGGCACTGGAAAAACAACATTAGCGGTAAATCTTGCTGTTTTAAACGCAGCTGCGGGAAAAGATGTTTTATTAGTCGATACAGATCCGCAAGGCTCAGCAAATTTCTGGAGTGAAATTCGTTCTGAAAGTAGCATTGAGCCATCTATTCAGTGTGTGCAAAAATCAGGAAAAGCATTGGCAAAACAATTAGTTGATCTGCACAAACGTTATGAAAACATTATTGTTGATGCAGGTGGTCGTGATTCAGTGGAGCTACGTGCCGCTATGGCCGTTGCTGATCGCGCTTTTATACCTGTTCAAGCAAGTCAATTCGATATGTGGACAGTAACTAGAATGTCAGAAGTTGTGGAGCAGGTTTCTGCAATTAATCCTGACCTCGATGCCTGGCTGATTATTAACAGAGCACCAACAAACCCATCAGTTAATGAAGCAGAAGAAGCGGCTGAGTATGTGGCAGATTTTGATAACTTGAAGCTTTGTCCAGTTGTTATGCGTGAACGTATCACATATAGAAAAGCCGCCCCAGATGGTTTAGCTATTACTGAACTCACAAAGAGAGACCAAAAAGCCATTTCAGAACTTAATGATCTTTATAGTGAGGTGTTTGAATAATGGCCTTACGAAAACCGCCGAAAAAGACTTTACCAAGTGATGAAGACTTAGATAATTTTTTAAGTGGAGCAGATGATCGTCAGCAAAATAATGAATCTAAAGAAACTTCAAAAACTGGAAAAAGTAAAACAATTAGAAAAAAAACTGCAAAGAAAAAGGCCTTTAAAAATATATCTGTGGCCGAAAGTGATAAGGAAAAAGAAAATTATAAATACACATTTATAATTTTACCTTCATACCAGGAAAAAATTAGAAAACTTAAACAGGCAGGTATTAATGTTCAGCCACAGATGCGTAAATTGGTCTATCCTCTAATCGACAAGCTTCTAAAAGATAATAACCTTGATGATGAATGATTTTGATAGTCGTGATAAATATCGCAATACGTTGACAGCGGCTGAATTCAAAAAAGCCGCTGCCAAAACGAGGATGATGCCAGCTACACTTAAAATGGCAAAAGAAGTTATGGTGCAGGGCAATCGAGTTTCAATAGTAGCCACTAAATATAATCAGCATCGTCAGGCAGTTTCTCTTGCCTGTAAAAAAATTTTCAATATCAATCTTGAATTAAATTCATACCCCAAAGACTGGATCGAATTAAAGGTCATCTTGCCTGAGGAAGCTGCTGAGAGAGTAAAGGCTTTTTCCGGCTATATTCTGGAACAGCATAAAGTAGAGCAGGAGAAATCTCAGAAAAGCCGTAGAAGTAGGTTGCAATACCGACAAAAGTCGCCGTACCAGATCCAGTTTAATTTAAAAGTTCGTGCTGGAATGAAAGAATTTTTTAATGATCTTGGTGAAGAGCTAGATACATTGAACAATGTGACGTTTGAAATGGCATTAGCGGCACTAATTGAGAGAGAGGGGTTAGAAGGATCACAAATTGACAAAGATTTTAAAGAGCTATTGAAAGGCGATAGTTGAACACTACGGACAAGTATTGACTTGTCCGTATTTGTCCTGACTTGTCCATACTAATGCTTATTTTTCAAACACTTATGTCTTTTTGTGCTTGATCATTAGTAAAATCTTTGTCATATTCCGTTTAACAATTCATTTAAAGGGGATTTTTTAGAATTATTTTTTTATAAGCCAGAAATGCAAAAGCCCCGATATTGCTGTATCGGGGCTTTTAGTACAGAGTCAGAACGTCTGCAAGGCGTTTTGTTGTGACTGTTTATTTATAGTAGGCCGTTTCTCGGTTCATTTCAACTATAAATTCACATTTTCACTCATTCTGCACGTCTGTATATTTTGTTTGGGTGGAAGGCCAAGGTGACGACAGCAAACAATCTGCATTTCGGTGGCGCTACTGGGGGGACTTTCCTGAGTGCCAGGCGTTATGAGTTACTATAAAAACTGTCTTTGTTAGCGTGGTGAGTGCGCGAAGCCAGCAGGTATATTGGATTGATTTCCTTGTCTGCGTAAGGAGAGAGCGAACCAGTTTTATAGTGGTGTGAAACGCGGAGAGGCGGCGCGTAAGGCCGTAATTCACACAGGCGGAGGGCTTACCCCTGATCTGCTCCCTTGAAGCGATAGGCTGGCTCCATACGGCCAGAGCAGCTTCTCTAAGCTGTTATTGTTAGGGCAAATACTGGGTTCACATTTTTAAAAATGTGGCATCTAGGGTGAGTTTTGCCCTTTCGCTCCAGGCTTCACCACCGGCCAGATCAATATTTGTGCCACTTTAAATTTATATAAAGTTTGTTACTGTTAACTGGTTTTTATTTTTTTTTACACGTCTAGTCCATTTTTTTAGTTTTTTTGCTGATTGTTAAATTTAATTATTAATATTTTGATAGTTCTTTAAAGGGGCTGAAATAACGTCTAAAAAATAAAATGTGAAACAGTAAAAATGAGAACAAACAATGAAAGATGAATACACTGAAAGCAGCGGTAATGTTTTTGAAGATCTAGGGCTTGAACGGCCTGAAGAACGTCAAACTAAAGCTGATGTTGCCCTTCTGATCAATTCAATTATTAGTGATAAAACTCAAGAACAAGCGGCCAATATTCTTGGTATTTCACAACCCCAAGTCTCAGATTTAAGTCGCGGAAAACTGAAACATTTTTCAGTTGAACGTCTTTTTGAACTTTTAATTAAATTAGGCTGCAATATTCAGATTGTTGTAAGCGAAGCAGACGAGAAAGATAAGCTGGCTCAAATTGAAGTTATTGCAGCTTAATATTTAATTATTTTTAGGGGTAAAAATTAATGGCAGTTGTTAGATTGGATGATGATTTTGTTGACAGCGTTAAGCTTTTTGCAAAAGCTGAAAGTCGTTCTCTTTCAAGGCAAATTCAGCATTGGGCGAATATCGGTAAAATGGTTGAGGAAAATCCTGATCTTACTTATCAGTTTATACGGGATACTCTTATTGCTAAAGCTGAACTCGAACAAGGCAATTTAATTCCGTATAAACGTGAAAAAGATTAAATCTGAAGGTTGTTTATGTCTATTAAGGAAATTTCAGAAAGGTTAGATTTAGTGGGTTTGGATAAGTTTAATGGTGATGATTTTAATTTCTGTGTGGCGTTCTTAAGTACCTGGGGAATTGATTCGGTTGTTAAGAAGCATTCTGTAGCGGGGTTTCCTGAGCGTTTTTATGTTTCATATAATGGTTTGAATTTTGATGGTTCCTGTATTACTGCACTTGATAAAGGTATGGGCTATTGTGATGTTGCAGGTGCTCAAATGGAATTGATTAAAGCAGCTATTCTAAAATATCGAATGGAGAAAGAGTAATTGCTTGAGCGTTGTCTACCTGGATAGCCAGGTAGACCCGCGCTTTTGTGAATTGAGCCTATAATAACAGTCTCAACCCTTCGGGCTTCAATCGCTAACGCAAAGTCCAGACCCTTAAAAGAGTCACTAAACAAGCCGCCAGATAAAGAACAGTAAACGCCTTTAATCACTGTTCTTTATTCGGTGGAATTTCTTTTTTATAACCGGCAACTGTTTTTTTGTTATATCCTGGATTTTTTCTCTCAGGCAAAACTTTATATACTTTTATTTACGCTCCTTCTTTATAGGTCGTCACGGTTTATTCATTCCCTATCAACTCATACACCTGGTTAATAAACAATTAACAGTGTGACACTAGGGCAAGGCGTGAATTTTACAAAAGGCATTCGTCACCCGTGTGGCTACGCTGGCCCGCGCCGTTCCTCATTTCTTCTTTTGCAAAATTCCCTTATTCCTTGCCTCTAATCGTTGCACACATTGTTTAACATTAACCAGGAGAAACGACAATGAGTGAAAATACAAATACAAATGATAAACCTGCAATGACCGCCTATTCAGTTCAAGAGGGCAACAACAATAAAAGCTACTGGCATAAAGTCGGTGTAGCCTGGGAAAATTCCAAAGGCGGCTATAACGTGAAATTATTCGCAACGCCGGTCAATGGTGAAATCGTGTTAATGCCACCGAGAGACAACGAAGAACAGTAAAACTAATAAAGGGCTTGTTTACTCAAGCCCTTTTTTATGTTTGTTGTTTAGTGATACCAATTTAAAAAAGTCAAAAACAAAATGGTGTCAATAATTTCCTGCAGCAGCGCCGCGGCTGACACCAATTATTGACTTACCTTTATTGTCACGAATTTTGTTTGCAAAATTACGCGCCAATAAAAACACCTGGTTAATTCTATACCCCACCGGCTACGCCGCCCCTTAAAAGGGGATATACCCCCACGACCACCCCCCAAGAGGGGGTTAGTTATCCGTACTGGTCACGGTGTCATGCTTCCACCTGGACCAGTACCAGCTCGTAAACTCGCTGTGTTAATCAGGGAAGTGAATTTGCAGGGAGTGTGCCAATTTTTACATATATATATGTGTGAGTTCACGTTTTTAGTTGTTTCTTTTTTGTTTTTCTATTTACTTTTCTATTTACATTGATTATACTTTACTCATTGAAACGTTACAGAGAATTGTTGTTAATTTAATAGAAAAGGGCTTAGACGATGAAAGACATATATCAACAAATTACAGATTCAATCATTGAAAAATTACAAGCGGGTGTTACGCCTTGGGCTTGTCCTTGGGATCGTTCGACCGTTTCAGTGATGCCGCATAACTTTAAAACTAAAGTGGATTACACAGGGATTAATATTTTACAGCTCTGGTTCTCAGCAATGGAAAAGGGTTATACCTCAAGCGCATGGCTGACATTTAAACAGGCCAAAGATTTAGGCGGTAAGGTTCGCAGGGGAGAAAAAGCAACCATAGGGATTTTTTACAAGCGTGTTGAGAAAGAAGAAACCAACAAGGAAACCGGGGAAACAGAAGACAAAGGTTATAACCTTGCTAAACCGTTCTACGTTTTTAACCTTGATCAAATAGATGGCATTGAAGAAGAAAAAACAGAACTTGGCCAAGAGTTTGAACCCATTGAAGCGGCTGAACAGCTTTTAATTAATAGCGGCGCAAATATCAAACACGGCGGTAATGGTGCTTTTTATCAGCATACAAATGATTTTATTAATTTACCTGACAAAATCCGTTTTAAACAAGCAGCAGATTACTACGCAACCGCAACACATGAGCTAACCCACTGGACAGGCCATAAATCACGCTTAGACCGCGATAGCAAATCAAGATTTGGTACACCGGAATATGCCTTTGAAGAATTGATCGCAGAAATTGGATCGGCCTTTATTAATGCCGAATTAGGGCTTGAAGGCGATTTACAACATGAATCCTATATAGCGCATTGGTTAGAAGCTTTAGAGAATGACAAAAAATTCATATTTAAGGCTGCATCACAGGCCAGTAAAGCGCACCAATATTTAAAGCAGGTGTTAGCAGGGCAGGTACAAAACAAAGGCGTGGAGGCGGCGTAAATGACTTTCGAGGAATTCGAGAAAAAGGCAAGCGAGTATTCATATAAAAAATACTCGCTGCCAGTGGATGAAATTGTTTTTGATGAAGGTACACGAAAAGCAATTTTTGAGGGTGAAGATTCGCTAAATAAAATGATCGAGGAAATTGATTATTACGCGGATAAATACGACCTGATTCTAGCTGATACCTGGGCGGCTAATTTTGATGCTTTTACTCTTGATAAAGCAATCAGGGAGAACGGTGTAAGTAATTCCATTATTTCTGAAAAAAAGGGGTTAGATAAGTGACCTCTAAAAAGAAAGTAAAGAATAAAAAAATTAAGGCTTCTAATGAAAAAAAAGAAGTGAAAGAACTTATTAAGGCTATGCAGGAATTAAGCATAGTTAAATATCAGTCAATATAGTGGGGCTGGGGATGAGGAAAAAACAATACGCCCAGCAGTTGCTTTACTTATATGGCTGGGATTATGTCGGGGTAAATGAAAGGGGCGGACGGTTGTTATTTGATACCAGAGAGGAGGCAGAAAACAACTTAAAAACGGGAATGGTTGAGCTAATGAAAATAGGCTATTTCCCTAATGATTGGCGAATCGTTGAATATGTCGAAGCAGAAGACAATAAAACAGATTTATATCTTTAATGTAAAAAAGGAGTGTTGAATATGACAGATGAACAAGTGCAGGAAAGCCGGGAATTATTAGCAGAGCTTTTAATTCAGCATAAAGAAGAAGTGTGTAATTCTTATCTTTCAAAAGTAAACAAAACACATTTAGAAACACTGGTTAAATTATCGGAATCTTTGAAATTAGAAACTGCCTGCTTTTACTCTGTATCGATGGCCGTTGAAAAAACAAGAAAGGATCTTAAAGATTTAACGATTGGCGATTTTTTAGAAATCGTTGAGGAATACAACGATTTTTATAAATCAATTACCTCTCCTGTTAATGCTCAGGCTGAGGCATAACATTTATCTGTAAATTGGTGTCAAATAAAGTACCTGGCCAGCTGGTAATTGGCACCAAAGTAAAAAACGGTAATTATTTAATGAAACAAGTGATTAATATTATAATGTCCAGTAACGGAGGCCTGCACGAAGTGGAAACAGGCGGGTTTTTATCTATCAACCGGATTGATCAGCACGAATATGAAATTTTACTTGATGGCATAAAAATCGAAAACGCCTACACTGAGGACGATGCAAAAAATATTATGTATAAATTTGCAGTTTATGAGCGTTTAAAAATAAATGGTTATGGGCCATATTCAGGGCGTGAGTTCTGGGAGTTGCCGGACGAATTGCAGGAAGAAGTATATAAAATTTCCAGAGGTGGCGAGTAATGGACGACAAGACAAAAAAAATACTTGAGCTTTTGAAATATCATAATGCCAGTGATTTAAAAAGCATACAGACAAAATTTACCAAGACCGCTAACGCGATAAAGCGCGAAGCGGTGCAAAGCCGGTTAAGTATTCTTTACACTGACAAAGAACTCGATATTTTGACCCAGGCGGCAGAAATTTTAACTGGAACCAAACGTAAAATTGAACACGCCAAAGAAGTAAAAGAACGTGAAGAAAAACGCCTTGAGAAATTAGAAAAAGAATACGAAATTATTAGAAAGCAGATTTTTGATAAATATATCAAGTTCAATGAAATGGCTCCTGTAGATATTTTAATTATGGTTTGTGCCGTGGATAGCTCTCTTTATTGCGAGAAACAAAAAGCAGGAGATATTGAAGACCTTTTTAGTCACCCGAAACGTTTTAAAATTCAGGTGCAGGAATGGCAGCGAGAAATATTTGAAACGGTCGTTAGTCGTTTGTTTCCATTCCGACAAGAACCCGAAGAGCATAAAATGGTCGAGTTCCTAAGAAAATATAATTTGAAATATCGTAAAGAAACCGCCGATAAATACAGCAAATTAATTGATCGTTTAAATACATTCCTTGCAATCCAAAACGGTGAAAATATCGAGATTCTAAAGAAATAATTTAAGTAGTAAAGGAATTATTTTATGTGCAAAAAAAATTTATCTAGTATGTCAGAACAAGAGAAAAAAGATTATTTTGATAATGCTATAAAAGAACTGAAAGAAGAAGTTACTGATGCAAAATTAAAGATCAATATTACTTACTTTATTGTATTAATATCATCATTAATTTTTGCTGCATATATTTATGTGACACCGGATACAAACCCTAAAAATATTACACCCTATGTAAGTGACAATGTTTTTCTTATTTCAATGTTTGGTTTTCCGATATTTTATTCTATCTACATACTTATTAAGGTAAACATTCAAAAGGAACCAAATAATGAATAAAAAACTAAACGATTTCTCTCTGATCCAATGAATTGGATAATGTTTATATCAGGACTAGGAATGCTTTTAGTGATTATATTACTTCTTTTTAGTTTATTAGTATTTATGGTGGAGACAGTCGGACAATGATTATTCGCTCAGAACTACAATCTAAATTAAATGGCTATGAATTTAAAGAAATTCAGCAGGCTAAAGAAGTACTTTCCGAGTCAAATGATGAATTAGTTAATCTCGTTGATATTAGAAGAATATGGGAGCGAGTATCCGTTGCTCTTGATCACCATCAAGAAAACCCTCCCACCACCTTGTAAAACAAGCGAGGCAGGAAAGCCGAGCAGGGCGCAGGGAAGCGCCGACCAACAAACCAACCACCATTTTTTACCCGCTGCACCTGGTTAAATTCGCCTAGCTTATTTAATCCAGGAGCCAAGCCGCGACCACTCCCGCCTGGGAGCGGCTAGCTTACTTATTCACGTTGTTTATTCATTACCAGGTAATGATAAGCAGCAAACCCTTGGCACTTTGTTTCTACGGTTTTCAAAAACCGGCCTATTGGCCTTTTTCAGTCTGTTACAGCTGTATTTTATTGGCCTACAGTCTGTTTTTACTCGCCTACAGGTATTTTGGCGAGTGCTACTAAGTAAAACGGAGCAGGTTACAAACCTGATCCTGTTTTACAAAAGAAAAGGGCTTTAATTTAACTTGTCGTAGGCTATTTTATAGACTACGATTAAACAAGTTAAATGGCAGGATACGCATTTTGTAGTACAAAATAGCAAACGGACAAGCCGTTTTCCTGTTGCTTCGCAATAAAATGTAATACAAGGCCATGTAATGAATGCGTGGCTACGCATAAAGGGTAAACATGGCCAAAAACAAAGAGGGCAAATTACAGGCGCGTTGCTCGTCAGAGCTGGAAAACAACCTGATTGAATTTGCCGAAAAAGATGGAAGGAAACCCAGTGAACTTATACGCCTATTCGTTCAAGCTGGGATTTCAGGAAACCAAGTAACAGATGTCAGGCCATTGGTGAAAGCCCTGGATCAGTTGACCAGGGAAATGTCCCGTGTAGGCGGCAACCTAAACCAAATTGCTCACTACTTTAATATTCGAGACAAGGTAGACGAAAGTAAGCTTGCAAAGAACCACAAGCTATTACAGGCCAATTTTAAATTGATTATTAAACAAATAAAGGCAATTAGACGTGAGCTTACAGAGTGACCTGGACGATCCTAGAGCCTGGAAAATGCGAGGCAAAGGTGAAGACGTAAACCCGCTAAACGAGTTTAAAATGGCTTCTCGTTTAGCTTCACCAGGTTATATAAAACAAGTGACCAGCGGCAAACCCGAGGCCATGATGAAGGTCGTTAGTTTTGCGCGAGGCCACCGCGTTGGCAATGTTATGAATTACATTGCCAGAACTGAAAAAGAGGATCAGGAAGAACTCGCTCTTGAAGATCAACATGGTGTGTTGATCGAAGGTAAAGAAGAAATTTCCGAGCTTCGTAATGAATGGTCAACTGATTTTGAGAGGGCGAAACCCCGGACGGATGAACAAATAAAAGCCGAGAAAGCATATAAACAAAAAAAAGCAGAATGGGAAAAGTTAGGCAAACAAGGTAAGCCTCCACGAAAACCAAAGGGTGCGCCGCGACATGCTACACATTTTATTTTATCGGCTAATGCGCCCAATGATAAAAGAACATCGGTTTTAGTGCAGGATGCGGCAAGGGATGTGCTTAGCAAGACGTTCGGTAAGGCTGGCTATGAATACGTTTTTGTCACTCATAACGATACCAAGAACCCGCATGTCCATGTTGTTATGAAAAACCATAATCAGCTATTAAACAAAAAATTACGATTAGATAAAAATGACCTGGCCAATATCCGCGTTCAATTTGCAAAGTCATTAGAGGCAAGAGGTATTGAGCAAGCCGCCACAATGCGCCGAGACAGAACAAACACTTATGAAAAAATATTATCTGGCGTGGAAAGAACGAATAATAAATTAACCTGGTTCCAGGCAAAGATTAAAGATAGAGAAAATACACCGACCAATATGGTCAGCGTATTAGAGCAACAATCAAAAAATATTACACGAATGGAGAAACAATTAAAACAAGCGAAGCTCAGACCTGATTTACATAAAAAAGCGAAATCTGAGTTATATCAGTTAAAGCAAAATTTACTCGATCCTAAAGGCAGGGATGCAGATTTCATTATTGCTTCAACCGTAAAATCCGTTGAAAAAGATTTTAAAAACCTTGGGTCTGAATTATCAAAGCTCAAAGAAATTAAACAACCTGTTAAGCGTGAAGCAAAACAGGCTAAAAAATCTGAAATAATGAAAATGAAGAAAAAAATTAATAATATGGCCGCCAACCAGGTGAAAGAAATCACCAAGGCAAGCAATATTATTAAGAAATCAAAACTTGATGCAGTCAAGAAAAAAGAAGCGTTAGATAATTTAAAGACCATGCAAAAGCAAATTCAAAAACAATTTGGTTTTGGTATGGTTTTTGGTCGATAAGCCCACAGCGAACAACCACTAATAAATAATGACGGGCATCAAACAATAAAAGGACATAAAGATGAAGTTATTTATATGTGAGAAACCAAGCCAAGGGCGCGACATTGCCGCTGTGCTTGGTTGTAATACAAAAGGTAATGGGCATCTACACGGGAACGGTCAAACCGTAACCTGGGGTTTTGGTCATTTAATCGCAATGGCAGACCCCGATCATTACGATAAAGAATATAAGAAATGGGAAATGGCGCATTTACCTATCATTCCAGGAGAATGGAAATACACAACACCTAAATCTAATAGTAAACAGCTTAAAGTTGTTAAAGATTTAATTAAAAAAGCAGATTCAATCGTTATAGCGACCGATGCCGATAGGGAAGGGGAGGCAATCGCGCGTGAAATCCTTGAAATGGTCAATTATTCAGGACCATTACAAAGGTTATGGCTTGCCGCCCTCGATGAAAAATCAATCAAGCAAGCACTCGATAAAATTAAAGACGGTTCAGAAACTGAGAATTTATATTATGCCGCGCTTGGTCGTGGACGTGCAGATTGGTTAGTGGGTATGAATATGACAAGGGCATACACCTTAAACCAAACAGGGCAGGGCGTTCTTTCTGTTGGCCGTGTTCAAACACCAACATTAAATTTAGTGGTGGAACGTGATCGTAAAATTGAAAACTTTAAGCCTGAAAAGTATTTTACTATTTCAGGTGAATTTTCAAATGACCAGGCTAAATTTAAAGCTAATCTTCAATTTAAAGATGAAGTGAAAAATAATGAAGGATACTGCGTTGATAAATCGCTCGCAGAATCACTTATAGCTAAAGTGGCCGGTAAAGATGCCACTATAGCCTCATATAAAGATGAACTTAAAAAAACAGCACCACCTTTATTATTTGATTTATCGGGGCTTCAAAAAGAATTATCAAAGAAATACGGTATTGGTGCTAAAGAAACGCTTGATATTGCACAGTCACTTTATGAAACCCACAAACTAACAACATACCCAAGAACAGATTGCCCATACTTACCCAAAAACCAATTTTCAGAAGCAGGGCAAGTGCTGGCCACCGTAGCTGAAAACATTAAAGATTACGCATCGTTAGAGTCTCAATTAGACGTAAATTTAAAATCCAAGGCTTGGAATGATAAAAAAATAACGGCACATCACGCCATTATCCCTACCTTGCATAATGGTGATATTTCTAATTTATCTGATAAAGAACTCAAGGCATATAAATTGATTGTTGAACGTTATCTAGCTCAATTTTTACCGCCTTATGAATATAAACAAGTCACTATTGCCATAAGTGCCGAAGATGAAACGTTTAAAACAACAGGTAAGACACCGCAAAAACAAGGCTGGAAAGCCATATTTGCAAATATGGACGATGAAGAAAAAACAGAAAATGAAAGTGACCAGGCATTACCTGTGCTCTCAGAGGGCGACCTGGTGAAAGTATCAGATTGTAAATTATCCGAAAAAATGACTTCACCGCCAAAACGCTTTACAGAAGGTACGCTTATTGATGCCATGAAGTCAGTAGGGCGAAGTGTAACCGATCCAGCAATTAAGAAAATTCTAAAAGAAACCTCCGGTATTGGAACAGAAGCAACCAGGGCGACCGTTTTAGAAACGCTTTTTAAACGCGGTTACATTGTTAATGAAGGTAAGAAAAATATTATTAGCACTGACATTGGAAGGGCGTTAATAGATGCTTTACCGGATGAAATTAAAAAACCAGAAGTTACAGCGATATGGGAACAGGCATTAGATCAGATTGCAACCGGCGAGCGAAACCTGTCTGATTTCATGGACAAACAAAAGATCTGGATTAATACAATGATCGAGGACGTGAAATCCAGGACTACCAAAATAAAAACAGCAGATGAACACCCTTGCCCTGAATGTGGTAAAAATCTCATTCGCCGTAAAGGAAAAAAAGGCTTTTTTTGGGGGTGTAGTGGATATCCTGAATGTAAAACAACATTGCAGGATAAAAAAGGGAAGCCCATTAAAATTACTAAAAAATAAGGTATTAGCATGAGTAACAAAATTGAATTTAAACCATTAAAAGCCAGGGCAGACGATCATATTTTAAAAGAACTTGCTGAGATATGGATCGAACTTGAACAAATTGACGAAAATACAGCAATAGAAAATAACCTTGCTGATTTTCCTAATGGTTATATCTCTATGTCTGAAAAGAATTTTACCTCTTTAAGAACGCAACGTTTTAAAGTGATGAAGTTAATTCTTGATGCTATCGGCTTGCCGCTCGAATCTTATGGAATGGGCTGGGAACGTGATCGTATCGAATACATCTTAGCTGATATTGTTAAAACTGGAACAATAGAAGAACTTAATCATTTTAAAGAGATGGCCGAGAACGAATACCAGCATATTTTAAGTGAAGATTTTTAGCTGTTTTACTCGGTTTTTCAATCATCTCTTTTTTTGGGCTTCATGTTTTGTGAAAACCCAAAAAAAGGAGCTTAAAAAATGAAAAAGGCAAATAAAAAAACTGTAAAAAAGACTGCTAAAAAAACAATCAGGAAAAAACCAGCTGAACGGCCAGAAGTTCTTAACGGTAAGTCATATAAGCTTAAAAACGTACCTAATGGCCTTGATCAATTAGCCAGCCTTTTTGTTACAATTAACTCTCATAATAAAGCACCTTATGAGCTGTTTATTGATGTAAAAGATAAGTTACTTTATGAGCACTTAACCGTATATTCACGGTTAATTTCGATGATGTTAAGAAATGGCATCAGCCATAAAGTCATTGCTGATGAATTAAAAGACATTACCAGCGATTCAACAGGACATTACATACCTGGTCGCGGTTTACGTGTTAATTCACTTGCAGCGCGTATTGGCGTTTGTCTTGAAGAACATAAACCATAATCAAAAACAGGTAATAAAGATGAATAATGAAAATCATATTAAAATCTGCACTCAATGCAGAAAACCACAAGATATAAATCAGAATATTTGTTTAGACTGTCCACCCACAACTTATATTGTAAAAGGATCACTAAGACAGGAAGAACAAAAAGCATTTAATTTTTGTTTTCTCAGCATGATGTTTTTCTTTTTGTTAGTGGTAACACAAACTACTGATTATTTACTTAATAATAATTTATTAAATTTTTATATCCTGGGTGCTATTATTTTTTCGTTGGTCGGTGGTTATATCTACAAATTAAAATACATCTCAAAACATAAAAATAAAATTAGATTTATAAGGTCTGAATTCGTTGTATGACTCTTAGGTTTTTTCCTTGTTTTTCAACAACTTAGCGGTATAATACGGATTATGTTAAATCTAGAGATCTAGTAGATATAGTTCATCACTAAATTGACACCAAAGAAAATCGGTTTATCAGGGTGAAGGTCTTTTAGTGTTGTTATCCGCCTTCGGCCTTTTTTCTTAATCTGCTTAAATAAGCAAGTAAAATTAATGTACTAACAATGTTATATTTTACTTTACCTTTTTAAGTATTCTTACTATACTAACTATATTAACAATGTTCTAACAGGTGATTATTATGAAAGCGAATCTACAAAAAATAGGAAACAGCACAGGCGCAATTATCCCAGCTCATTTATTAAAGAAATTTAATTTAAAAGCGGGGGCAGCAGTTGAGGTTAAAGAAAAAAATAACTCTATTGTTATTGAGCCAGTAGCAGAAGAATTAACACTTAAAAATATGTTGGCATTATGCACAAAAGAAAACACCGCTTTATCTGAAGAAGATAAAGAGTGGTTAAATGCTAAGCCAATAGGGAAAGAAATTTTATGAGTCAATATATTCCTAAGCGTGGCGATATTGTATGGGCTAATTTTGACCCATCGGCAGGTCATGAACAAGCAGGCAAGCGCCCCTCTATTGTTTTAAGTGAGTATTTGTTTAATAAAAAACTAAAGCTTGCCTTGGTTGCGCCTATTACAAACACAAAAAGAGATAATCCTTTTGAGGTTGAACTAATAGACCAGACAACAACTGGAGTTATCTTATGCCAACAAATAAAAATGATTGACTATTATCAAAGGCAAATATCTTTTATAGAAAAAGCAAAGAAAAAAATTGTGGCTGAAACATTAACAAAAGCAAGAGTTTTATTAGCTTGAATTTCTGAGTTTCAAACAACTGAAAGGAATAAAATAATATGGAAATGAATAGTAAATAGAAAAGTTAAATATAATTATCTTTATTTAACCTTTCCAATGCTGTTTTTGCTACAACTTAATATAACTATAAACAGTGATTAATTTGATTATTATAATCTTTTAACAACTTAATTTCGTCAAGGCTAATTTTGTAGCTTCTTTATAAAGACTCGCTGAGTATGCAGAACTTTCATGTAAGCTGAGATTTTCAGACACTTTATAAATAACATCACACGTTAAAGCAATAGAATCAGGGTGAAATACTGATGTATTGTCGTCAATGTATTCATTAAGCATTTTTTTTAAATCAAGTATTTGTTCTAAAAAAACAATTTCGACTTCTTCTTTTTTCATTTTATTTCCCCAATGTATTACATGTTAGGAAACCATTTTTTAAAGTCACTATTGATATTCTTTTTTATGCAGTGTTGTATAGCGTATTTTAATAAATCACATTCTACACAACAAACGGCATCGTCATTTATGTAATTTTTGCTCCAGGGAGCATTTTCTTTTATCTTAATTTCGCTTTCTTTTTCTTTGGTTTCGTGGAGTTTATAATAGTATTTTTTAATTTCATCTAACGATGAAAAAGCAACACGTTCAATAAGTGCAGAATATCTGTATTCTAATAATTCATTTCTAAATATATTTGTAATAGGAAAGTTCTTTAATGTTTTAGTCATGACTTTCAATTATGAGCTCTATATTTAACTAAACAAATTAGCCGTGGCAGAAGAAGGTTTATCATCCTCCTCTTCATTTTCTGTAAGGTTTTTGTCCACCTGGTCAAGCTCAGCACTGAGATCGACTATCTCAATCTCTTCCAGGTCTTTATCAGAAATCGCACTAATTTCACTGTCTGAATTACCAACTTCAACCGAATTTTCATTGTTTTCTTGATTTTCGGCTTCGTCAGACTGTGTTTCTGCCGTTATTTCGGGTGTCGCCTCACTCTGCCCTTCGTCACTAGAGGCAGGCTCAAAAAGATTCTCAGTCGATATTTCCGATTTTTCACTATTTCCAGTTTTTTCTGGCTCAATTTCAGGGCTTCCACTCTCGTTTTTAGCCAGGCGTTCACTTTCTAGAGATTCATTATTGATAATCTTCACTGATGGTACAGAACCCGCGATTTTTTCTTCAATATCATCATCGGCAACAAAAGATTCATCTACACAACCGGCTAAATTTTTCATTAAAGGATCTTCAAACCATTTTACGGGTTTAGCTTTGATCGGGTTTTTAAAGTGATTCTGAACTAAAATTAAGCTTGTCCATTCAGGCATTGACAGAAAATCTTGTTGGTTCACAAGAGGTATGCCCTCTTCCGATTTGCTGGTATTTTTATTCCAGCCATCCTTGGTATTTTTACTTTCGCTTTCTCTGATAACTGTTTTATTACCAATTTTCTCTGAAAAGTTTTTAGCCGTATCTTTATTGTTTTGCGGAAAAAGATTGAAGTAAGCACAAGTGCCATCGAGTGTGTCCGGGCCATCATTACCGTACAGACGTTTAATTTGTGCGTAGTCCTGGGCTATGAGCATGGCGTGGCCACGATTACCCCGTGACAATGCTGGCATATCGAGAACTTGCTGCATCTTTCCAAGTCGTGCAAATTCATCAATCATTAGTGTGATATTTTCATCTTCTTTTTTGGGTTCATTTGATAAAATATACATAGCGGCCATTTCAAATAATAACGTCACGACTGGTGCCAGGCGGCCAATGTCCTGGGCCTTAACAACCAGGTAAAGTGAAACTCTACTTTTTCTAAATTCTGGAAAAGTGAAATCATTCCCGTTCAGCGCTTTTGCTACATAAGGATCAGCAAAAACATTGAGTTTTGCTTTAAAAGTACCAAACACAGATCCAAATTCTTTTTCTGGTTTTTGAACAAGCCCATTACCTTCTTCGATTATTCGTTGTTCCAGATCAGGATGATCTTCTAATATTTCCGCTATTGCGACCTGCGCTTCTGTAGTTGATAAAGCAAAAGAGCGAACCTCCGGTATAGATGTCCCGCCATATTTCCATACCAGGAACATGGCATAGAACATAAACATGCTTTTACCCTCAGTAATCCAATGATCATATTTTTCAGGATTGACTGGATAAATAATATCAGCGATTCGATCTATCGTGACCATTTTTGCAGCCCAATCTCTTGGCAGCATTTCTTTTGCTAACGGGTTCCATTGATTAGAGTCAGGACTTGCAGGCTCGAATTTTAAAACCTTACTGAATTCAGAACGGCGCTTAGAAGTAATACGATATAACTCCCCTTTAACATCAAAGATAATCATAGAGTTACCACAACTAAAAAGATTAGGGATTACAAAACCCGCAGTTTTACCTGTGCCTGGTGGAGCAAGCAATAAACAGGATAGTGTTTCGTTAGTTCTTATATATAAGTTAAATGCTGTTCCTAAAATAATCCCTTTAGGGCTTAAAAGCCCCATTTTTTTCACCATTCGTTTAGTTGCAAAACCGGCATCACCATACTTGTTTGAAACATTGCTACTTTTTGCAAAAACCATAATTACAAAGCCAATGGCTAACCCAATAAAAAATCCATAAAAAGAATAATCTGATATTTCAGGTAATGTGGCTTTGATATGATTTAACACTATTTTTGGGTGAGTAATTTCATCAAACTCAACCCAGCCGCCAACAATAATACCTAATGGCAACATGAGAACAGCAACGATTCGTAAAATAAATTTAATAAATTCCATCATTCTATAAACTTGTTAGTAACTATAAATTTACGGTCTTTTGTGCGCTTAATAAAACAAATAAGATCAAGCGTATTCATAACGTATTTTTCAACGTGTTCTCTGTCCCCTGTTAAGCCACCTGATAAAATAGCGTTGAGGATTAAAGCGTCAATGGCTTTATCCTCGCTATCAGCATGTAGTGTGGCCATAGAGCCACCATGACCTGTATTTAAGAGCCTTAAATAAGGCATAGTAGAATCAATCGCAATTTCACCAAAGATGATACGATCAGGACGTATCCGTACCACAGCATTAATAATATCAGCGTAACTCACTTGACCAATATCAGATCCAGATTTTGATTTAATAATCCTGGTCT
>Ga0316207_10001435_pt1 | contig 29283 bp, 28 predicted proteins | sample 6weekpyrite_MG_FD_204943 | JGI IMG/M metagenome (GOLD analysis project Ga0316207, IMG submission 204943) | Microbial mat bacterial communities from mineral coupon in-situ incubated in ocean water Damariscotta River, Maine, United States -... | ecosystem: Environmental > Aquatic > Marine >...
CATACAAAACACTATAAACATAGAGTCAAAAGCCAAATCTCCCCCAACCCCTCTTTGCTAAAGAGGGGAGCTACAACCCTGAAAAGCATATATATTCAAAGACTTACAGCTTAACTTACTGGCATTGGCTCCGTCCCTGAGATATCCCCACAAAACATGCTTAAAAATCAAAAAGATAAAACATGTTTTCCGCAAATTAACGCAAAGAAACACAAATTTTTTGTTTGTGCGCCTGCGGCGCACTGCACCCGGTAAAAAGCTTTTGCTTTTATTTGCGTGTGTTAGCGTTCATTTGCGGACAATATGCTTTTTGCTTTTAGATAATATTCGTGGGGATAGCTCAGGCTCCGTCCCCTGTGGTAATTCCGATCAGATGGGCAGTGCGAAAAATTACCCCGAACAACTCTTGGTGGTCTCACAACAGGGGACAGGGCGCTAAAAAACAGCGGACTGTCCCCGGTGGAGATGTTCCTTAACAGGGCAACTAACCAACGAGCAAAGCAACTATACGAGCGTCGGCTTCAAGGTGCAGAAATAGGATTAATGGCTTAAATTTGCACTAGCACATTATCCCCCTTCATTCGCAAGGTGTTTTAAATCCCTTGAAAACCTTAAAATCATCCCAATATGCAGTTTAATAATATTCTGTGATTTATAATTTTGAGGTGATGTATGGACGTAATGGATCGTATTGATGAGGCAGTCAAATCCCATCCGGTTTTTATATTTATGAAGGGCACTCCCCAGTTTCCATCATGTGGTTTTTCCAGTCGTACGGCTGAAGCACTAAAACAGTGCGAAAGAGAGTTTGGCTATTGTAACGTTCTGGCAGATCAGGAAATTTTCCAGAATCTACCCCGTTATGCGGATTGGCCAACTTTCCCTCAGGTGTATATCAATGGAGAGTTAATTGGTGGCTGTGATATTACGCTTGAAATGTTTGAAAAGGGTGAGCTTAAAAAGATAATTCACGAGGCAGTTGGATAAGCTTTATATGGTCTGTCATAGACAAAAAAACACGCCGAATGCGTGTTTTTTTGTTTGAGCTAAATAGTAAGTAACTTAGAAAGCTATTTGATTACGCCCATTTGCTTTAGCTTTATAAAGCTTTTCATCAGCACATTTAATCAATCCTTGTACTGAAGGTTGTTCGCCTTCTCCTTTGTAGAAACAAACACCAATTGATGCTGTTACGTTAAGGTCACCTACAGATGTTTTGAATGGTCGCTGGTTAATGCTGGCCAGCATGCGTTCAAGTGTTGAGTGACGGAAATTTTCTGCACGGGTGTAGTGCATAATTATACCGAACTCTTCTCCACCCATGCGAGCAACCAAATCGGTTGGACGAACCGTGCGGCGTATGCGTCGGGTAAACCCAACTAATACTTCATCCCCTACATCATGTCCATGGGTGTCATTTATCTTTTTGAAGTGGTCAATATCGAGCATGACAAAGCACACACCGCCATGGCGAGCTGAAGCATCGAGTAAATGGTATTCCATTTGCCGTGTCAGTAATCTACGGTTTCCTACCCCGGTTAAGGGATCTGTCAGGGCCATTTCTTCCAGATGTTTTACCGTATCTTCAAGTTGTTGAGATGTTTCAAGTAAATCATTTTGAAGTGAGGCAATTCTCGCAGCGGCATTTACTCGGGCAGCCAGCTCATGTGGATTCGGTGGTTTGCTGATGTAGTCATCGACACCACGATCAAAGGCCTCAACCAGGGGTTCAATACCTTCCTGGGCGGTAAATAAGATGATGGCAGTATAAACGCCTAGCTCTTCATCTTTTTGGCGAATAATACCAGTAAGTTCAAGGCCGTCCATTTCAGGCATAATCCAGTCTGCTAATACCACATCCGCGTGTACATCATCCATCATGTTAAGGGCTTCTTTTGCGCGAGATGCTACACGGATATTACTAAACCCTGCTTTTTTCAGAGCTGCCTGAATTACCACGCGACTAAATTGCATGTCATCTACGATGATAATGGATACGTCTTTGTTTGACATCTGTGCTTTGCTACGAGCCCTGTTTTTATGATAGCTGCCTAAATAAGATAGACGAGCGTATGCTGGTTCCATGATAATTGCCTCCGTGAATTATAGCCATTTTTATTAACTGTTACTTAAATTTAATTTGATTTAAGTCTGCCTCACTTGTCTGAGGTATACAGTTTCACCCTGATGCCTAAAAATATTCCCGAATTCTGGGCTTATTAATTCTGAAACTATTGATATTTGTCTTAATTAGGGCTTGTACGTTGCATACTAGCATTAATCGTCGATTTGTGCAGTCCATACTAATCCTGTTGAGCGGCGCCAGCGGTTAACAATAGTACAAAATAGTTCAGCCGTTTTGAGTGTGTCGTAGCTTGCGGAGTGAGCCTGGTCATTATCCCACTCGATACCCGCCGCTTTAACCGCTCTTGAGAGCACTGTCTGGCCATAGGCCAGGCCAGCGAAGGAGACTGTATCGAAAGTACTGAAAGGGTGAAAGGGATTACGGTTTATATTACTGCGTTCTGCCGCTGCATTTATAAAGCTAAGATCCATCATCGTATTGTGCCCCACCATGATGGCGCGCTTACACTGGTTTTTCTTCAGACTTTTGCGAATAAAAGAAAAAATTTCACCCAGTGCCTGCTGCTCCCCAATTGCCATACGGAACGGGTGATAGGGGTCAATACCCGTTATCTCAAGTGACTTTGGTTCCATATTTGAGCCCTCAAAGGGAACGATATGGCGGCAAATTTGTTCATCAATTTCTATAATGCCGTTATCATCTATTTTTAAGGTGGCCGCAGCAACTTCTAACAATGCATCTTTTTTCGCATTGAAACCACCGGTTTCGACATCGATGACAACCGGCATAAAACCTCTAAAACGACGTGACATGGGGGTTGGTTTATCTGTTTCTGTACTCATTAAGGTGGTGATTCTTTTAGTAAGTTGTAATATATTTTGATTATGAAAAATATAAAACTATGGTTAGTTCTAACTTTATTGCTCCTAACTGTTTCACAGAATAGTTATGCAAAGTCAGAAGATAAGCAGGGCATTCTACACCCCAAAGGCCTGTTATGGAAAATTGAAAAACGGGGAAAGCCGGTAAGTTATCTTTATGGCACGATGCATGTGGGTAATCCAGAGGTGACCAGGCTATCACCAAAGGTTGAGCAGGCATTCCTGCAAGCGGATCATTTTGTGATGGAAGTGCTGATGGATTTTCAGGCAAAGGAGTATATGGCAAGTGCCAGCTTTTTTAATGACGGCCGCACATTGAAAGATGTTATGGGGCAACTTGAATACGAACAACTGACGAGCTTGATAAATAAACGCATTTATATTTCTGAAGATGTACTTAAACACATGAAGCCATGGGCGGTGCTGATGATGCTGATGACACCTGTTGATCAGCAGACGCAAAAGGTAAGTGCATTAGATATGGTGCTGTTCCAGAGAGCCAGTAAAAGAAAGGTGAAGCTAACGGGCCTGGAAACAGCACAGGAGCAGGTTGCTGTGTTTGAGTCAATGAGCATGAGCGATCAGTTATGGTTGTTAAATCGCACGATTGAAGAAATTGATTCTGTTGATGCTCAATTGCCAGAAATGATAAGTGCCTATTTGAATAGAGACCTGGCACAGTTGATGGGAATTCAATGGGAATCTATGTACGAAGGTTCTGAGATTGACGACCAGTTTATATATCAACTGCTCGATGTTCGAAATGTACGAATGTCGAAAAGAATAATACCCATTCTAAAAACAGGTAATGCTTTTATTGCGATTGGCGCACTACATCTGCCGGGTAAGGCCGGGGTGTTGCATTTACTTGAGTTGCAGGGATATAGCGTTACATCGATTTATTAGTGTGGAATCACTCAGGGAAGGGGGTGTATGTGAGTTACGCTGCTGTGGGCTTCTCCCTCGGGGGTAGAACTTGCTTTTTAAGCTCTGTCCCTGAGCTATCCCCACGAAATGATTTAAAGTCAAAAGAAAAAGAAAACGCAAATGAACGCAAATAACCGCGAAAAACGCAATTAATGTAGGCGTGCCTGCGGCACGCTTCACCATAATACTTTTGTCTTATTGCGTGCATTTGCGGTTATTTGCGTTTTTCGCGTTTTCTTTTTAATTTATCTTTTTGATTTTAGTGTGTTTTTTGTGGGGATATCTCAGACTCTGTCCCCTGTTATGATTTCCGATCAGGTTGGTAGAGCGATGAGCAACTCCGTACTACCTGCGTGGTCTCACAACAGGGGACAGAGCGCAAACAGCAGCGGTCTGTCCCCGAGCAAATGAACCTGAGAAATGTCATGTAAAAGCAAGTATGAGTTCGTGATCAGGGGTATGATGAAAAATACTGCCTACACCAGCTGCCAGTTCTCTGTCTCACCCGCATGTAATGGCACAATCTTACCATCCAGGAAAGGATAACTCTCAGGCACCGTCCAGTCTGCTTTTTGCAGGGTAATGGTTTGTGTGTTTCTATCTAACCCATAAAAATCCGCACCGTAAAAGCTCGCAAAACCTTCCAGTTTATCCAGTGCGTTATTCGCATCAAAAGCGCGGGCATATAGCTCAATAGCTAGCGGTGCAGAAAAAATGCCCGCACAACCACAGGCGGTTTCCTTCCTGTTTTGTGCGTGTGGAGCACTGTCGGTTCCTAGAAAAAATTTTGTGTTGCCTGATATGGCTGCCGTATTCAGGGCTAGACGATGTTCTTCTCTTTTCAAAACAGGCAGACAGTAATAATGGGGGCGAATTCCACCTTTAAAAATAGCATTGCGATTATAAAGTAAATGCTGGGGTGTTATGGTGGCTGCGGTATGCTGGTCTTCGGCTAAGACATAATCAACCGCATCTTTGGTGGTAATGTGTTCAAAGACAATTTTAAGTTCAGGAAAAGCCTTGCGTGTGGGTATCAGCACCCTGTCGATAAACTGTTTTTCCCGGTCAAAAACATCCACATCAGGGTCGGTTACTTCACCGTGCACCAGTAAGGGCATTTTATTCTGTTGCAGGGCCTCAAGGGTTTTGTAGCATTTGGTAATATCGGTGACACCCGCATCAGAATTCGTTGTTGCGCCGGCAGGGTATAATTTAACCGCATGCACATGGCCACTTTGCCTGGCTTTTTTAATTTCATCTGCAGGGGTATTATCTGTCAGGTACAGGGTCATCAGGGGCTGAAAATTGCTCTCTGTTGGTGTAACTGCGATTATGCGATCACGGTACGCTAATGCCTGTTCAGTAGTTATATTGGGCGGTGTTAAGTTGGGCATAATAATGGCGCGAGAAAACTGACGTGCAGTAAATGGCACTGTATATTTAAGTGCCTCATCATCACGAACGTGTAAGTGCCAGTCATCGGGGCGAGTTATAGTGAGTTTCATAAATATCAGAATCTTTACAGTTGTTAGGGTTATAATTATCGAGGATTAATCGGATATTGCCAAATCAAATATGAATAGTTTTTTTAAGCCCTTAGTCGGTACCTTATTAAATAATAAGGGGCCGCAAGACTTCCCGTACTCCATTATTTTAATGCGACTTTGTTTGATGACCTACTTTATTACCGGCTTGCCCGGGTTAATGGTTCGCATCAGCTTTGAAAAAGCAATCTTAGCGATGACTATTGATATCGCTTTTTTGATGTTGTTTGTCTATTTGTGTTTACAGGCATTTTCAAAGTCTGCGCGCTTTGTGCAGAGCTTGACAAGTTTGACTTGTGTAGGTGTATTTTTTCAATTGGTCATGTTTCCATTGCTGTCAAAAATTAGCGCTGATTCTAAGCCTGATGAGTCGGTACTGGGTTTAATATTAGTTATTGCTATCTGGCAATTCTCAGTATTTACACATATTTTTAAAGAATCATTTGCAGTGCGTTTGCCGGCAGCTATTGTGTTAACTATTTGTTATATATTTATGAGTCAGATTGTAAGCAGTCTTTTTTTCCCTGAGCTAATTCAATAATTTCAAACGGAGTGTAGATTGCATATACATATACTAGGAATTTGTGGAACATTTATGGGGGGTGTCGCTGTACTGGCGCGTCAGGCAGGTCATAAGGTAACAGGGTCTGATGCGAATGTTTATCCCCCCATGAGTACTCAGCTTGAAGCGCAGGGAATTGAATTAATGCAGGGCTATAAAGCTGAGCACCTGATAGAGCAGGAACAGGTTGTGGTGGGCAATGTTATGTCACGGGGTAATGAGGCAATAGAACATGTGCTGAATAAAAATATACCCTACACCTCCGGTCCACAATGGTTGGCTGAAAATGTATTAAAAGATAAGTGGGTGTTAGCGGTGGCGGGCACACATGGAAAAACAACCACCAGCTCTATTTTGGCCTGGATATTAGAGTATGCAGGTCTGCAACCGGGTTTTTTGATCGGCGGGGTGCCCGCCAATTTTGGTGTTTCTGCGCGTCTCGGCGAAGGGCCGTTTTTTGTTGTAGAAGCCGATGAGTACGATACTGCCTTTTTTGATAAGCGTTCAAAGTTTGTTCACTATCACCCTCGAACCGTTATATTAAATAATCTTGAATTTGATCATGCGGATATTTTTGAGGATTTAAATGCCATTAAAAAACAGTTTCATCATTTGATAAGAACTGTGCCCGGTGAAGGTTTGATTGTGGATAATGAGGATGATGAAAATATTCAGGATGTTTTACAGAAAGGTAGCTGGAGCCATTTAGCCGGGTTTGCTAGCAAAAGTGCAAATTCTCAGAAAGAAAGCCTGTGGATGATTGATAATGTTTCAGAAGATGGTCGTTGCTTTGATGTGTTGTATCAACAGAAAAAACAGGGCACTGTAAAAGGGAATTTACTCGGGCCGCATAATCGGATGAATGCATTAGCGGCTATTATTGCTGCTCAGCATGTTGGGGTGCCGGTAGAACAATCAATCGTGGCATTGAAAGAATTTAAAGGTGTTAAGCGCCGCATGGAAGTTGTAGGCGAAGTTAATAACAAAACCGTTTATGATGATTTTGCGCATCACCCAACTGCAATTACCGAAACCTTACAGGGATTAAAAGACGCCGTAGGCGAAGCAAAGGTTTGGGCAATATTAGAGCCGCGTTCAAATACTATGCGGCTGGGTGTGCACAGACAGAAACTTGCTCCATCATTGGCGTTAGCAGATGAAGTGATTTTATTTCAGCCCGCCGATGTAGACTGGAATATGCAGACGGTGGTTGATGAAGTGAGTGGCCCAGCAAAATTAATGTGTTCTATAGATGAGATCGTTGGTCTGTTAGCTGAGCAAACACAGCCCGGTGACCATATACTGGTTATGAGTAATGGTGCGTTTGGTGGGATACATCAGAAAATACTCGAAAAGCTTAAAGAGTAAAACTATTGTCCGCGAATAAACGCTAATATTATTAATGCAGTAGCTCCTTTGTTTCAGGCGGTGTTTTTGCGTAGGAAAAAATACAACCTGATGCTTTTACAAATTTGCGTTTATTCGCGTTCATTTGCGAACGAATGCTTTTCGCAGTTAAAGGTTTCACACAATGACATCGAATAAAAAAACTATCATCCTCGCAATAAGCGGTGCCTCTGGCGTGCAGTATGGTATTCGTTTGCTGGAACAGTTACTGACCCATGAGCATAAGGTTTATTTGCTGATTACCCGTGCAGCACATGTTGTAATTAGTATGGAAACCGAGTTGGCCTGGCCGGCAAATAATCATGAGCTTCATGATCAGTTATGTAAGCGTTATGGGGTGGATGAAAATCAGTTAAAAGTTTGTGGTGAGTCGGAATGGACTTCACCTGTTGCCAGTGGTTCTTCTTCGGTGGATGCCATGGTGGTGTGTCCCTGCTCTATGGGGACCCTGTCTTCTATTGCGGTTGGGGCGAGCGCAAACTTGCTGGAGCGAGCAGCGGATGTGATTTTAAAAGAGCGCAAGAAACTTATCCTGGTGCCACGAGAAACTCCATTCTCAGACATTCACCTGGAAAATATGCTTAAACTTTCCCGTATGGGTGCAGTTATATTACCGGCTAATCCGGGTTTTTATAATAAACCACAAGTCATTGAAGACATTGTGGATTTTATGGTGGCACGCATACTCGACCACTTAGTTATCAAACAGGATTTGCAGCCTAAGTGGGGGGAGTAACTCTTCAGTTTTTTCTGTAAAGTTTCTGGATAAAGCAGAAAATGAATATTTACATTTTTTGCTATTTCCAAATCCTTGCAGTGATCAGCTAAAGTGTATTGGCTTAATAGTGTTGATACAAAAAAAGGCTGATTTAAAAAAACAGCCTTTTTTAATTATGTATCAGTGTTGCTAACGTCTTCCGCCTGTAGGCCTTTTTGACTATCAATCAGATTGAACTCAACCTTTTGACCGTCTTTAAGTGTTCTGAATCCCTCACCTCGAATTGCTCTGAAGTGAACGAATACATCATCACCTGTATCACGCTCTATAAAACCGTATCCTTTTGAATTGTTGAACCACTTGACAGTTCCTATTTCACGATCAGACATTTATTTTTACCTTTTTATCATCATTTCTTCCTTAACATGTTTTTCCTTAAACACATTAAAGACACAACGTTAAGAGGCAATGGCAACATCCTCTGCCTGTAGCCCCTTATCACCCTCGGTGATATTAAACTCAACGCGTTGCCCTTCAAACAGAGTTTTATGACCCTGGCCACGTATTGAGCGGAAGTGAACAAAGACGTCATCACCCGCGTCCCGGGTAATAAAGCCAAAGCCCTTACTGGTATTAAACCACTTTACAGTACCCGATTCACGGGAATTATCTGTATTTGCGTCTTTCCGCACATTTTTTATCGAATTTGATACTTCTTTATTAGAGGCAACTAATGCAGCTACTATAGTTGATGAAAAAATTAAGGCTGCAAGAATAATTAAACCGTTTGTAGTTGAAAAGTTTTCAAGCGTTAGAACTTGTGTAGATATGCCAGTAGCGATGGCGGTTGTTAAAAGACTAATTGTAATGATACGAATTAAAGCGGTGTTCATATATGTGTTTCCTAAATCTAAAGTAATAAATAATAAATCACAGCGTTGGGTGAGATTTTTTTCCCAAAAAAATTTGCTGCGTGTTGTTTTTAGTTCAATAAAATCGCAGGTATAAAATAGATATTTACGAATTGAAATGAGGCCTTATTATAATTAAAAATTAAAGTGCTACCAGTAATAAAGCGCTTTTTTCAATAAGTGCCAAATTTAAGTTTGAATAAGTATTGTGCCTGTCAAATCAAAGCTGAACTAAGGACGCGCAGGTGGCGACACGCCCTTGTATTTAAGTATAGACATTATCGAGATAGTTTGGCCATTAATGTTTCAATCGAAGTTTCAGGAGGTAGTTGCAAATGAAACTTTTGCGTTTGCAAATTAGCTAATACTTTTAAGGGGTCCTCTTTTGCAAGTCGAGTGTTTTTATTTACATCCAGGGCCATGGCAAAAGTTAACTCCCCGAGAGAACATTTTAGTTTCTCATCAATACAGTCAAAATCATTTTCTTCAGCAAGGTAAATGTACATATCCTGTTTTGCGCCGCAACGGTAAATATAACAGTTAGCAGGCATTACAGATTTCCCAATACGTTATCTGCCGCATCAATAGTGACCTGAATATCATTATCACTGTGTTTGGTGCTGACAAAACCCGCTTCATAAGCTGAAGGTGCAAGATAAATGCCCTGTTCCAGCATGCCGTGGAAAAACTTCTGGAACCTGTCTACATTACATTGTGTTGCCTGGGTGAAGTTAGTGACCTTTTCTTCATCTGTAAAAAACAGGCCGAACATGCCTCCAACTATATTTTGAGTCATTGGAATATTGTGCATAGCCGCTTTTTCAAGAATACCTTTAACCAGTGTGTTTACTTTGACATTCAAACTTTCAAAGAAATTATCCGCTGAAATTAATTCCAGTGTTTTAAGTCCTGCCGCCATGGCTATTGGATTTCCCGATAAAGTACCCGCCTGATATACAGGTCCGGTTGGTGCAATCTGTTGCATAATGTCTTCACGTCCGCCAAATGCCCCAACGGGCATACCACCGCCAATGACTTTGCCCAGTGTGGTCAGGTCAGGTTTAATATTGTAAACAGATTGTGCGCCACCCAGTGCGGTTCGGAATCCGGTCATGACCTCATCAAAAATCAGTACGCTACCATGTTCATCACAGATTTCCCGTAGCCCTTCAAGAAAACCTTCGACCGGGGGGATGCAGTTCATATTGCCCGCAACCGGTTCCACAATAATGCAGGCTATTTTATCGCCTGATGTTTTAAAGGTTTCCCTTACCTGTTCAAGGTCATTGAAGTTCAGTGTAATGGTGTGTTCTGCCAGGCAGGCCGGCACACCAGGTGAGCTGGGTACTCCCAGGGTGAGTGCACCAGAGCCGGCTTTAACTAATAGAGAGTCGGAATGACCATGATAACAACCTTCAAATTTAACAATACTATCTCGCCCCGTAAAACCACGAGCCAGGCGAATGGCGCTCATTGTGGCTTCGGTACCAGAACTCACCATGCGTACAGACTCTATTGAAGGTACTAACTTGCAAATAAGTTCAGCCATTTCGGTTTCAATAGCGGTAGGTGCTCCAAAACTCAGGCCTTTCTCGGCACTGATTTTAACTGTTTTTATTACCTCAGGGTGGGCATGGCCCAGAATCATCGGCCCCCACGAGCCCACATAATCGATATAGCGTTTGTCATCCGTATCCCATATATAGGCGCCATTTGCCCTGTCAACAAAGATCGGATCGCCACCAACGCCTTTAAATGCCCTTACAGGTGAGTTCACACCTCCGGGAATAACCGATTGTGCCTGGTTAAAAAGATCAGCCTGAGATTTGTTCTTTGACATATGGGGTTCCTGACTAAGGTATTTTACAAGGTTGGGTATTTTACATTAAAACGTTGTTATGTTCAGTAATCTAAAACCTTACTGACAGCAGGTTGTCAGTAAGGGGGGGCTAGACTGCAGATTCACATAACATAAGGATAAAATGATGACTTTAAAAAATACAATCAACTGGTTTGAAATTCCCGTGAGTGATTATGAGCGTGCGATAAATTTTTATGAAAGCATGTTAGATATTAAGCTTGCTAGAGAAAATATGAATGATATCGATTATGCTCTTTTCCCGGCGGATGAAATAGCCATATCAGGCGCATTGATTAAAGCTGATTTTCAAAAACCGAGTGAGCAGGGGAGCCTGGTATACCTGAACGTAGAAGGTATGATGGATGCGGCAATTGAGCGAGCTCAGGCCCAGGGTTCAAATGTGTTTTTTCCAAAAACACATATAGGCGAACCCGGTTATATCGCTCATATTAGTGACAGTGAAGGTAACAAGATTGCGCTACATTCGATGGCGGAATAAAGCGTGAAAGTTTAGGCATATGCAGGAGCGCTTAGCTCCTGCAACTTACTATAGAGAGGAGTTATGCGACGCGGTGATCGACTATTTCAAATTATTCAGTTACTAAGAACACATAAAAGCCTCACCGCGCAGCAAATGGCTCAGCGGCTGGAAGTGTCTGAGCGCACTATTTACAGAGATATGCAGGATTTGTCGCTTTCATCGGTGCCCATTATTTCAGAAACGGGGGTGGGTTATTCAATTGATTCATCTTATAACTTGCCGCCAATTACATTTAATGAAGATGAGTTAGAGGCACTGCTTCTGGGGGCGCGTATGGTGCAGTCCTGGAGTGATAGAAAAATGGCGGCAGAGGCGGCAAGGGTGATAGAAAAAATTGACTGTATTTTGCCACAGGATTTAAAGCGCTCATTACAAAGCCAGGAAATTCTGGTGCCTGCTTTTCATATATTCAGCGATGTTGCTGAGTTCATGCCCGGGATTCGTGGCGCAATTAAAAGCCACAATAAAATACAGCTACATTATAGACGAGCTGATAGTGAGAGATCTGAAAGAGTTGTCTGGCCGCTGGGGCTTTTTTTCTGGGGCAAGGTCTGGACTATGGTGGCGTGGTGTGAAAGCCGAAATGATTACAGGCAGTTTCGAATAGACAGGATTGAGCAATACAAAGTTGCAGATGAAATTTTTGAAACAGATGAAAATCAAACATTAAATTTTTATTTATTACAGGTATCTAAAGATGACGGCTCAGAAAAGATGTGAGTGGGTAACGGATAATGAACTTTATCAAAAATACCATGATGAGGAATGGGGGGTGCCCAGTTATGATGATAGGCACCTGTTTGAAATGTTGATTTTAGAGGGTGCACAGGCCGGTTTAAACTGGTTAACGATTTTAAAAAAACGTGAGGGTTATAAGCAGGCGTTTGATGATTTTGACGCTAAAAAAATTTCCAGGTATACACAGAAAAAAATAGATCGCTTATTGCAAAATCCGGAAATCGTTAGAAATAAACTCAAGGTAAATGCAACGGTTGCAAATGCCCGGGCTTTTCTAGACATTAAAAAAGAGTTTAATAGTTTTTCTGATTATATGTGGCAATTTGTAAATGGTCAGCCCATTGTAAATAAATGGAAGAAGTTGTCAGATGTGCCGGCAATGACTGAAGTTTCAGATGCGATGAGTAAAGATTTAAAAAAACGTGGCTTTAAGTTTGTTGGTTCAACTATCTGTTATGCCTATATGCAGGCTGTGGGTATGGTAAATGACCATACGATTGATTGTGATTGTTATAAAAGACTTAAATAGTTCAGGTATGTTGTACAGGTTGATTTTTAAAAGGCTAGAGTTCAATGTGTAGCCCGTAGGGAGCGAAGCGTAGTACGGGGATGTATTGCTTTTTATGCATCCAAAATCAACAGGTACTCAGTGTACACCTATAATTTTTGACTCGAAAGTGCTCTATAATTAAATATTAAATTCAGGTCTATAAATTCAAGCCAACAATGCCAGGTAAACAGTTTGAGAACTTGTGAGTCTTGGAATGCATATACGGCATGCATTCCCGTACTACGCTTCGCTTCCTACGGGCTACACCCTAGTTGGTATTAAATGATTTCAGGTATTGTGCACATCTTCGGGATATATGGTCATTATCAGGCTGGGAAAATAAATCACTAATAACTGCGAGCATATCTGTGCCGGCTTCAAGCAGTGGTCGATGGTTTTCTATGGTAATACCACCAATGCAACAAACGGGAATATTATATTGTTGTTTTATAGAGGAAATTAAATCGCTGCTCGCATGGGGGGCATCTGGTTTTATCGATGAGCCAAAAAAACTTCCAAAGGCTATATAGTTAGCGCCATTTTTTATGGCATCAGAAGCCAGGCTTAGCTGGTTATAGCAGCTGACGCCAATTATTTTATTGTTACCTAATTGCTCTTTAGTCTCTTTAAGAGATAAATCATTTTTTCCAATGTGTATACCATCAGCGTCTACCTGCTTTGCCAGTTTTACATCATCATTAATAATGAAAATGGCACTGTAATGGTCGCAAAGTTTTTTAAGTGCACTGGCCTGGTTTAATCTTTTGTTTGTGTCTGTGCTTTTGTCGCGGTACTGCATGACCGAAACACCAGATGCTAAAGCGGTTTCAGCCATGCTTAAAAAAAACTTTTCAGGCATCAGGTTTTCATTTGTAATGGCATAAAGGCCGCTGAGTGTTTTAGTCATATGTTGCGATTAGGGATTAGTTGGCCACAGCCCAGTGCATTTGCCTGGGTAAGTGATCTGTAGGTGAAATCCAGAGCGTTCTGACATGCATTTATGGGTTCCATTTTTTGAGCAAGTAGTGCAGCCAGGCTCGCAGCAAGTGTGCAGCCAGAACCATGGTATTCATTTTCAAGTCGTTTATAGGTGTATGATTTCAGGTTTTTAGATTTGAAATAAAGTTTATGTATAACATTGGGGTTGTTTGCGTGAGTGCCTGTTAATAACACATATTTTGCACCCATTTGATTTAAAAACTGAGCCGAGGCTTCTGGTCTGGTTTTTGAATTAGTGAGTAGTAGCACTTCTGGAATGTTAGGGGTAATAATCAGTGTGCGTGGAATAATAAGAGTATTAACGGCATCAATCAGGTTTTTTTGAGAGAGTGAGGTGCCTCCCCCCGCAGTTAAAACCGGGTCTAATATGACAGGAATATCACGGTATTGCCTTAGTAACGTATAAATCGCTTCTGCGGTTTCACCTGAACCTAACATGCCAATTTTAATAGCGCTTACATGCATGTCTTTTAAAATGACACGGGCCTGCTTAAGTATCATGCTAGCGTCAACAGTTTTAAAGCTGGCAACATTATTCGTATCTTGTATGGTGTTTGCCGTGATGATGGGTGCGGCGTGGCAGCCATGTTGGGTGATGGATTCTATGTCGGCCTGTATGCCGGCACCACCTGTTGGATCTAGTCCAGAAAAGCACATTACGACAGGTGGTTTTGTTGTTCTCATTGTAGTTCTAGTAGAAATAATAAGGGGTAATAAAGTCGATAATTTTATTCAACAAACCTTGCGGGCAGACTTTGCCAGATCAATAATCCTTGCACGTATAAACTGGTTGCCCGGAGTATCCGGTGATAACTTAAGGTATGCACTGTAGTCCGCTAGAGCGGTAATATGGCACTCCTGTTGATCGTAAATTGCAGCCCTGGCTTTCAGCGCATCTGGCAGGTCTGCGTCCATTTCTACCATAATGTCTGCTAATGGTAATGCTTTCCCCCAGTTTTCTTCCTGCATATAAAGGTTACGTAAATTGCGCATTACACGCAGAATTATTTCTTTATTTGAGCTGCTCGCCAGTATGCCATGGGTGCGGGACTTATCGAGTTTTGTGCCGTAATATTCACGGAGACGTTCTTCTATATCTTCTTCATTGAGTGAAATGCCGCCAAAATATGGATCGAGAACAATGGCACCATCGCTTATTTCCAGCTTCACTAGAAAATGACCAGGAAATGATACTCCACTCAGGGGCAGGCCAAGTGCATGGCCTAACTCAATGTAAAGAATAGACAGGCTAATGGGGATGCCCAGTTTTCGCTCAATAACATCATTTAAAAAACTATTTCGAGGGTCATAGTATGCATTTGAATTGCCTTCGAAGCCTTTTTCAATAAATAGAACATGGTTTAACTGTTTTAATATATCCGCAACGTTGGCAGAGACCGGGAGCCGATTGTTTATCTCTTTGGCCATGGTCTGTATTTTCAGTAGATATTCATCAATATTGAGTTCAGGGTATTCAAGCCTGGCAATCATCAGAGCGGCTTTTGCTAGACTGATATCGTTGTCTGGCTGATTTAAAAGCTTTTTGAATGCGTTTTTGTCTGAATTAGTTGGGCTCATTTAGAGTACTATGCCTTATATCTCATGCGAGTGCCATGCTCAAGTGAGAGTAATATTTCAGTTGCAGTGAGTGCAGTGGGGAAAAAAACGCCAGAAATTTGTGCCCCATGTATGCTGGCACCTTCAAGGCGGGTGTTAGAAAAATCTATTCCCCTTAAATTGCTCATTCTGAAATAGCTGTTACTCAGGTCCAGACCATCAGCATTCAGCCCGGTCAAATCAACATTTCGAAAATCAGCCGACGTCAAATCACAGCTTTCACCTGCTTCCTTGCGAGTATTGAATTCATCAATCTTACCTTCTCTTAGTAAGCGGTAAAGAGCGTCATCTTTAATTTGTGGTGTTATATTTGACATCGCATTGTTCCTGTCTAGACACGGTTAAACCAAGTATAGCACCAGTCATCTTCAAGCACCGCTGTGCGCATGAGAATCTATTGTTTAGTTGATTTGAATGATGCTTTCATTTGCGCACACTTTCAGAAAGGCAGGGTGTTGGAAATAAATAATTGAAAACCTGGTAATTACTGATTAGAAAAAGGCTGCCCCTGTATGGTGGCCAGAAGGTTTCTCCCCGAGGCATGGTTTCGGTGTTCACATAAATAGATACCTTGCCATATTCCGGTATTAATTGTGCCATCGGTAATGGGGAGAGTAATGCTAGCGCCCAGGATGCAACTTTTAATGTGGGCAGGCATGTCATCATCACCCTCATCAGTGTGTCGGTAATAGGGCGCACGCTCAGGTACAAACTGGTTAAAGTGGCTCTCCAGATCCACCCTTACAGATGGGTCTGCATTTTCATTAATAGCTAATGAGGCAGACGTATGTTTAATAAACAGATGTAATATACCAACTTCAATGGTGGATATTTCTGGTAAGGCCCTTACAATTTCACCTGTAACTAAATGAAACCCTCTTTTCATGGCGGAAAGGTGAATTTCGTGTTGTGACCACATGTTGGTATTCCTGCATTATATATAGTGTGGGTTCGACCTGATCAAGATCACAGGCAGTTAAGAAGAGTACTCTTAAGAAGCATGAATCTTGTTAAGCAAATCGAGGTTTATAAAGCTGGCGCCATAGTTGTTTCCTGAGAGGGTAGTAAATGCGCTATCAGGCTCACCCATCTGGTCTAAAACCAGTGAAGCGCCAGTGAAGTCATGTGTTTTTGTATAGTCATTGATGGTAATAATTGTTTTCAGGCTGGCACCAAGGGAAGATTTGATCCCGTTCTCTGAATCTTCAAATGCCAGGCAGTCCTGTGGGGCCAGTTTCAGCTTATCAAGTGCCCAGTTATAAATATCAGCAGCAGGTTTTTTTGCGGGTACAACATCCCCCGCAGCTATTACTTCAAACCATTCTGTAGAGCCCTTTTCCAGAGCATGTTCTAGTAGGGCTGTAACATTGGCTGGTGTTGTTGTTGTGGCAACGGCAATGCGCAAATCATTTTCTCTGGCTTCATTAATAACTCTGCGCACACCAGGTCTAAGGGGGATGGCACCGGTTGAAAGCAGCTCAGTATAGTGGTCTGTTTTTGACTGGTGTAATTCCTTAATTAACAAGGGGGTTTTGTCATCGGTTGGAAAGTCTGTGTTAAATTTATCAAGATAGTAGGCCATACGCTCTTTACCGCCGGTAACAGCAAGTAATTCACCATATAGTTCAACTGACCAGTCCCAGTCTAGTCCTGCCTGTTGAAAAGCCTGATTAAAAGCTACCCTGTGTCCGTCACGCTCTGTGTCAGCCAGTGTGCCATCTACATCGAATATTAAAGCCTGAAGAGAAGACATATTTATCACCTGTATTAAAAATTATGTGAATTGTAGTGGAAGCAACAAAAAAATAATAGCCTATACTCAGATAAGCATGTTTTCGCATGAGCTAGATAATAATTGAATATAGGAAAAATGATTACTTATATATCAGCACTTAAAAGTTTTTTTAAGCCAGTTTCTATTAAGCAAAAACTGATGGCGATCATTATGGCTGTGAGTTTAATTGGCCTGGGAACAGTAGGTGCGAGCATTTTGATAAATGAGTTTATTAACCTTAATAAAATGCAAAAAGTTGATTTACAGGTTTTGGCTGACATTGTTGCTGAAACTACATCTGGTTATTTACTGTTTAAGGATAATGCGGGAGCCTTTATATCGCTTTCTGCTATTCGCTCAAAAACACAAATTGTAAGAGCCATTTTATATGATAAAAACCAACAGGTATTTGTTGCTTACCTCAGGGATAGTGGTGATAGCGGTATAAGCTATGATCAATTAAAAAAAGAAAGTGCATCAAGTAATACTTTTTATGTGGTCAAGGAAATCGCAATTGATAATGAATTAGTCGGCTATCTGTATCTTGAATCGGATGATACTTTGATAAAGGGCTTTGTAATTGATTCAATAATAGGCATGGTGTTTATTCTGGTTTTAGGTTCTTTAATCGCTTATTTTCTGGCTTTGAAACTGCAAAATATTATATCAAAGCCAATAGAGCATCTTACTAAAACGGCATTGAAAATAACCCAGAAACAGAATTATTCTCTACGAGCAGAAAAAGAAAGCGATGATGAAATCGGTATTTTGACGGATGAATTTAATAAGATGTTAAGGAAGCTGGAAAAAAGGAATACAAAATTAATTGAAAGTGAGAATAAGTTCAGGGAAGTTGTAGAGCAGTCTAAAGATGCTCTTTATATAATAGGTGAAAAGGGTGAGTTTGTAGATGTGAATGATGCTGCCTGTAAAGCGCTGGGATATAAAAGAAGTGAGTTGCTTAAAATGGGGGTGCCTGATGTTGATGGTGTATATAACGACAAAGTAGAAATGGCAAACCTGTTAAAAAGATTGTCAAAAGAAAAGCATATTATAGTAGAGAGCGTTCACTTCAGGAAGAACAAAGAGTCTTACCCCGTTGAAATTAGTTTAGGTTATGTGAGTTTTGAAAAGAGGCAGTTAATTCTTGCTTCTGTTCGTGACATTACAGAAAGAAAACTGGTGCAGGAAAGTTTGCGACAAACGAATGAATTGCTTGAGGTTAAAGTTAATGAAAGAACCCGAGAATTAAATACCATTAATAAAGCTTTGGTAAATGCAAAGAAAAAGGCAGAGGCAGCGAGTGATGCTAAAAGTTTGTTTTTAGCAAATATGAGTCATGAAATTAGAACCCCAATGAATGCGGTGATAGGTTTTACTGATTTGCTGTCTTCAAGCAATCTTAGTGGTCAGCAAGCAGAGTATGTTAAGTCTATACAGTCAGGTAGTAGGAACTTGTTAAGCTTGATTAATGATATTCTTGATTTATCAAGAATAGAAGCTGGAAAAATTAAAATCAATTATGATAAGGTTTATGTGAGATATTTATTAAAAGATATTTATCAGGTTTTTTCGGTGTCTGCCAGGGAGAAAGGGTTGCTATTGAATTTAAATATCGACGATGCAGTTCCCGAAGTAATAAATTCTGATGAAGTTAGATTAAGGCAGATACTCTTTAATCTGTTAAATAATGCAATTAAATTCACACGAAAAGGCGAAATAAATATTTCTGCAGAGTATAAAAAAGTACCGGGCAACGATCTTGGATTTACTATGATTTTAAAAATAAAGGATACAGGGATAGGGGTACCTAAAAGTGATCAAAAGAATATTTTTAAAATTTTTGAACAGCAGGATAATCAGAATACAAGAGAGTTTGGTGGTGCGGGTCTTGGCCTGGCAATAAGCACGCGTCTGGCAGATAAGCTCGGAGCTGAGATTTCCTTAGATAGTGAAGTTGGTAAAGGCAGTACCTTTTCGTTGTTGCTGCATAATCCTGAAATAGCTGAAGATAACACGCTAATGAGTGAGCCGAGTTTGTCAGGCGATGTATTATTTAAGTCGGCGAAAATATTAGTGGTGGATGATGTTGAGTTGAATCGTGAATTAATTTGTGAATATTTAGCGAACCAGCCCCTAAACTTGATAGTAGCGAATGATGGGGAGCAGGCAATCGATCTTGTTAATAGTGAAAAGCCAGATCTGGTGTTAATGGATATTCGAATGCCAAATATGAATGGGATTGAGGCAACTGAAATTATCAAGCAGTCGCCAGAATCAGCTAATATGCCGGTTATAGCGCTAACGGCCTCTGTGGTCGATTGCGGGAAGGCAGATGATAAAAGGTCATTGTTTGATATGGTTTTAAATAAGCCACTAAATAAAAAAACCTTAATCAGTGCGTTAACAAAATTTATCGAAACAGATAACGCTGAAGATAAGAATGAGAATCAAGCTATTTATACTGATATGTATCGTGATGAAATTAAAAGAGCTAATAGCTATATAGTTAAAGATCTTTTTAAATATCGTCAGCCATTAGAAAAAGCAAAAAACAGGGGGAGTTTTAGTGGGCTTGATAAACTACTTGAGGAGCTGCATGAAGTAGCTGTTAAATCTGAGATGAAAGGCCTGGATAATATGCTTGAAAAACTTAAGGATGCTAATCAAATGTTTGATGTAGAGGAAGCGCAAAAAATAATAAGCAAAATACTCGCGGGGATTAATGAGTTAGAAGAAGCCTCCAGTAACAAGTCATGAAGTTTGGTTTTGTTTCTGGTATTAGAGGAAATAATTTTTTGTGTTTATTTGATCTGTCCAGAAAGAGATGTCCTGATGGGCGTGTAGTAGAGTCTTTGAGTTAAAAGGTGTGTTAAGGAAATAAATCATGGCAAAACGATTTAAAATTTTAATAGTCGATGATGTGCCGAAAAATATTCAGGTAGTCGCTAATCTGTTGGGTGATGATGAATACGATATTTCTTATGCTACAAATGGAGAGCAGGCTCTCGGTCAAATAGAAGAAACCAGGTTTGATCTGGTTTTGCTAGATATTATGATGCCAGAAATGGATGGTTATGAGGTTTGTAGACAAATAAAAATGAAACAATTTTCAAATGAAATGCCTATTATTTTTATTACCGCAAAGACAGATGAGGACAGTTTGATCAATGCTTTTGATGCGGGTGGTCAGGATTATATTACTAAGCCATTTAATGCGCCTGAACTTTTGGCGCGAGTTAAAACGCACTTAAAGTTAAAAGCATTTGAAGATTCGCAACAGATAGTAATAGATAATGCATTGGCTGAGCTTAAGAATTTAAATAAGGAAATTATTGAAACTCAAAAAGAAGTTATATTTACAATGGGATCTATTGGCGAGACTCGATCCAAGGAAACGGGGCTACATGTAAAGCGAGTGGCTGAGTATTCCAGATTACTTGCTTCTATGTCGGGTTTAAATGACATAGAAGCAGATATGATTGCAATGGCATCGCCTATGCATGATATAGGTAAAGTGGGAATACCTGATGCTATCCTAAATAAAAAGGGGCGTTTAACGGAAGACGAATTCGAAATAATGAAAACACATGCAGTTATTGGTTATGACATGTTGAAACACAGTGAGCGGCCTTTGATGCGTACAGCGGCTATTATAGCGCTGGAGCATCATGAAAAATGGGATGGTAGCGGCTACCCAAAAGCTTCAAGTAATACTGGGATTCATATATATGGGAGAATTACTGCACTGGCAGATGTGTTTGATGCCTTAGGTTCTGAGCGATGTTATAAAAAGGCATGGGAAGATGAAAAAATATTTGAGCTATTAAAAGATCAGTCAGGAAAACATTTTGATCCAGGGTTAGTAAAAATATTTTTTGATAACCTGGATCAGTTTTTTGAAGTTCGGGCGCGGTATAGGGATGTTTTTTGAGGATTTAATTTCGAGCTATTCAAGCAAGTAATAATTGTTGTTAGTAGCCAGAAGCTGTCGTTTGTCTGATTCATCGTACTCGGGGACAGAGCTTGCTTTTTAAACTCTGTCCCCTGTTGTGATTCCGATCAGATGGGCAGTGCGATGAGCGACTCCGCTCAGTTCTTGGTGGTCTCACAACAGGGGACAGAGCGCCAAAAAGCGGCGGTCTTTCCCCGATGGAGATGTTCCACAGCAGTGCGCATTTTCATCAGTAATTTGAACTGAAGAAAGTTGGCTTCAGGATGGGAGCAGAAGTTCGAACTTGTACTTACCAGTGACTATTTATAAGTCAAAAGCAATTCAGACTACAATTTGTCCTTTGGTATTTCCTTAATATACAAATCCTGTTTGGTATAAGGTATTTCAATATTCTGTTTATTAAATTCTTTGTAAACAGTGGTTAATAAAATATCAACTACCCGTCCGCGTAATGAAGGGTCTTCGACCCAGCACAATAGTTCAAGATCCAGGCTAGAATTTCCAAAGCTTCTAAATCTGATTCTGGGCTCCGGATCGTCACAAACAGATTCTTCCGCCAGTGCCACATCATATAAAATCTGTTTCACCAGATCTATGTCACTACCATATGCCACACCTACATTAACTCGAATACGAAATTTTTTATAAGGCCCGCCGGATTCATTAATGATTTTGGTGGTGCCCATGATTGAATTGGGAATGGTTAGCTCAACATCATCACGGGTAAGCATTCGAGTGCTACGAATACCAATGTGTGTGACCATACCCCGTTCACCGGAGTCGAGCACAATATAGTCGCCAATTTTATAGGGTGCATCGGCGAGTATTAATACCCCGGAAAATAAATTGGCCAGTGTATCTTTGGCTGCAAAACCGACCGCAATACCCACAATACCTGCAGATGCCAGCCAGGCAGTCATATCTATATTCCACAGAATAAAAATAATGTAGACCGCTATGCCGGTAATGACTAGCGCAGATAAATTTTGAAAAAGAGGCAGGGTCTGGCTTGTGACCAGTGGGAGGTTGCGATCACTTCGGCTAAAGTGGGTTAGTAAAATACGACTTAAACGGATTAAAAACAATGCCCATACCAGCATGGCAAACATGTAGAGAGTCTGTGAGCTAATCTGCCCGGCTTGTTCCGGTAAAGTGAGCTTGCTTGCCAGGCCCAGTGCAATGAGGATAAGGCTATTGCTTACCGTAGGGCGGCTAATGTGGATAATCTGGTTATCCAGATGGGTTTTGGTTTTATCGGCAATTTTTAATATGAGTTTGCTGATAATGTTATTAAACAGGCGTGCTAGTAGCAGGCTGCAAAGTACGATAATTATTGCCTGATAAAATGGGTTTTCACTGAAAATATTCAGTAAATCAATAAGTTGATTTTCATTTAACCAGTCCATAGGGTGCACATTTTGTTGGTGGAAAGCAGAATAATCCCAGAATCCTGCTGAGAATACAAACGGTGGCGCTATATGGGCTGACGATTGGGTGCGCCCACTCTTGTATATAGCAATTCACGTTCATCTGGTTTATAGTACGCGCTCAATTTAAACCATACATCATGTATCGTTTGAAGCTGTGGGAGAGACCTTTCCCTGTTAATATTGTTGGAAAGGCACCGAAGGCGCAACCGCCCGGAAACGCTCAGGTAAACGGACTACAGCTTCGCGCCAGATTACTGGCAATTGACTCTGGAGAGCGGCCTAAAGGCCCACCGAAGGGGACGCGTAGAAACTCAGGATATGCTTTGCATAATATTCCCCGCTACGCCAATCTCTCAGGTAACAGGACAGAGGGGTGCCCCTAATGGAGAACCCTTTGTAATGAGTCAAAAAACCTGTCTATTTAAAAATCATCAGAACCACGGTGGCAAAATCGTTGATTTCGCCGGCTGGGAAATGCCCATTAATTACGGCTCACAAGTTGAAGAACATCACCAGGTGCGCACCGATGCGGGTATGTTTGATGTATCCCATATGACCGTGGTGGACCTTGAAGGCGAAAAGGTAATTGCCTTTCTACAATACCTGCTCGCCAATGATGTAGCCAAGTTGAAAGCCGAAGGCAAAGCTTTATACAGCGCCATGCTTAATGAGCAGGGCGGGGTAATTGATGATTTGATTGTTTATTACATGAACGATGAATGGTTTCGAATGGTCGTTAATGCGGCTACGCGAGATAAAGACCTGGCCTGGATTAACAAGCAGGCGGCTGCTTTTGATGTCTCAGTCACTGAGCGCCCCGAGTTAGCGATGATCGCGGTGCAAGGACCCCAAGCACGAGAAAAAGCCTTATCGGTTTTACCCCTGGATGTTAGTCAGGGTGCGGCTGAACTGAAACGCTTTGTGGGCACTGCTTCCGGTGACTGGTTTGTTGCACGCACTGGCTACACCGGAGAAGACGGTTTTGAAATTATGCTGCCTGAATCTGAGGCCCCTGCTTTTTGGGAATCATTAGCAGAAGCGGGTGTGGAGCCGATTGGTTTAGGTGCCAGGGATACCCTGCGGCTAGAGGCCGGTATGAATTTATATGGCACAGATATGGATGAGACCACATCGCCGCTAATTTCAAACCTGGGCTGGACCATTGCGTGGGAGCCGAGCGACAGAAATTTTATTGGTCGCGAAAAAATTGTCGCTGAAAAAGCAGCGGGTGTGCAGCAAAAATTAGTTGGTCTTGTGCTGGAAGGTAAAGGCGTTTTACGGGGTCACATGAAATTAGTATGTGAAGCCGGTGAAGGTGAAATCACCTCGGGCACTTTTTCTCCGAGTTTAAAACAGGCGATTGCGATTGCCAGGGTTCCCGTTGCTATTGGTGATACCTGTGAAGTAGAAATACGCGGTAAACTAGTTAAAGCCAAAGTGGTAAAGCCGGTATTTTTTCGTGAAGGCCAATCCTGTTTATAAGCATGACCTGTCTGCAAAATTACAGTTCTAAAGAATAAAACATATAAACCCTAACAAGAGGTTAATAACATGAGTGAAGTACCAACAGATTTACGCTATACATCATCACACGAATGGGTGCGATTAAATGACGACGGCACTGTGACCATCGGAATAACCGATCATGCACAGGATGCACTGGGTGATATCGTATTTGTTGAATTACCGGAAATAGATTCAGAATTATCACAGGGCGATGCCTGTTGTGTTGTTGAATCAGTAAAAGCCGCATCTGATATCTATATGCCAATCAGTGGCGAAGTGGTTGATACTAACCAGGCATTAGTTGATGAGCCTGAAATGATTAATTCATCTGCATATGATGATGGCTGGATATTTAAAATAAAGCCAACTGATGAAGATGATATTGAACAGCTGATGGATGCGAGCTCTTACGAAGCTGAGCTGGAAGAATAAAACTTCGACACAGAGACGCAGAGTCACAGAGAAAAGCATAATTATGTTGTTTGCGCTACGCGCAAACAACAATCACCTCTGCGTCTCCGCGCCTCTGCGTCAAAACCAACGCATCAAGTTCTAATAATTTATAATTTTAAGTAGTGATTTAAAATGCCATTTGTACCCCACACCGAAGATGAAATAAAAGAAATGCTGTCAGTCATTGGTATCGACAGTATTGACAATTTATTTGATGAAATTCCCGCACATTTAAAAATTGATGGGCTAGAAAAAGTACCTGCAGGCTTAAACGAAATGAGCATTAATCGTTTAATGCAAAACCGTGCAGCAGTAGATGGGCAACCGCTTTGTTTTATGGGGGGCGGTGCATATGATCACCATATCCCCGCGGCTGTTTGGCAAATTACCACCCGTGGCGAATACTATACAGCTTATACACCTTATCAGGCAGAAGCATCACAGGGTACATTACAGCTTACCTATGAATTCCAGAGCATGATGACCGCTTTAACGGGCATGGATGTTTCTAATGCTTCTTTATATGACGGTGCATCGGCGGTGGCTGAAGCGGCATTAATGGCGGTGCGTGCTAATCGTAAATCTAAATCGCGTAAAATTTTAGTGCCTCGAACATTAAATCCGGTGTATACAAGTGTCACCAACACGATTGTTAAACATCAAAATATTGAATTAATAGATGTAGGGTTTGATAGTGCTACAGGTAAAACGTCTATCAATGCACTTGAAGCATTTACAGGCGAAGACATTACAGCGGTGGTTATATCCCAGCCCAATTTCTTCGGAACACTGGAAGATGTAGATGCCATAACGAACTGGGCCCATGCAAATAATATTGTGGTTATTGCGGTGGTAAATCCATTAAGTCTGGCATTATTAAAACCACCGGGGCAATGGGGTGATGCAGGGGCTGATATAGCCGTAGGTGATGGTCAGCCTTTAGGTGCGCCTATGTCATCCGGTGGGCCATATTATGGATTTATGTGCTGTAAAAAAGCCTATGTGAGGCAAATGCCCGGGCGCATAGTGGGTCGCACGGTTGATCAGCAAGGTCGTGAAGGTTTTGTATTGACACTGCAGGCACGTGAACAGCATATTCGCCGATCTAAAGCGACTTCTAATATTTGTACCAACCAGGGTCTGGTGGTCACCGCATCCACAATTCATATGAGTTTATTAGGGCCCGAAGGTTTAAAACAAACCGCAATAAGCTGCCATCAAAATACCCAGTTAATGGTTGAGAAATTAACCGCGATTGATGGTGTTGATCTTGTATTTGATCAACCGCGTTTTCATGAAGTGGTTTTACGTTTAAATAAATCGTCAGCCGATGTTTTAAATAAGCTGGCAGATAAAAATATTCTGGGTGGTCTCGATTTATCAGTTGAATACCCGGATCTTGAAAATTGTATTCTTGTTTGCGCAACCGAATTACGGATTGCGGAAGATATTGATTTATTTGCAATAACTCTGGCAGAGGCCCTGGAAGCGTAGGTGCGAATTTATTCGCACATGAATGCAATTATATAATTTTTTGTGTGAATAAATTCGCACCTACAGAAAATAGCCTGTTATTTTTAATTTAGAAATGACAGTAAAGAGAATCGTATTATGTTAATTTTTGAACATTCCGCTAAAGGCCGAAAAACTAAAATCCAGTCGACAACTGGCAATGCAATTCCTGCGGATATTCCCGCTGAATTATTAAGGGAAGAAGCGCCAGGTTTACCTGAAGTGTCAGAAATGCAGGCGGTGCGTCATTACACTTCTTTGTCGCAGAAAAATTTCAGTATCGATACACACTTCTATCCCCTGGGTTCCTGCACCATGAAGCATAACCCTCGTGTTTGTAATTCACTGGCGATGTTACCGGGCTTTTTATCTCGCCATCCATTAGCACCAGAGCAAAACTCACAGGGTTTTATGGCCTGCATGTATGAGTTGCAGGAGATGTTATGTGATGTAACGGGTATGGCGGGTTTTTCATTAACACCCATGGCGGGGGCACAGGGTGAGTTTGCTGGCGTGGCAATGATTCGTGCCTATCACGATGCAAATGGGGATACAGAGCGCAAAGAAATATTAGTGCCCGATGCGGCCCATGGTACAAATCCGGCAACCGCAACCATGTGTGGTTTTACGGTAAAAGAAATTCCAACGCTAGCTAGTGGTGATGTGGATGTGGATGCATTAAAAGCTGCCCTTGGGCCACATACCGCGGGCCTGATGTTAACCAACCCATCAACCCTGGGTGTGTTTGAGCGTAAGATTGAAGAAATTGCAACACTGGTGCATGAGGCCGGCGGCCTGCTTTACTACGATGGTGCAAACTTAAATGCTATTCTGGGTAAGATTCGCCCAGGCGATATGGGCTTTGATGTCATCCACTCGAACCTGCATAAAACTTTTTCTACACCACATGGTGGCGGTGGACCGGGTTCAGGTGCCATTGGTGTGGCTGAACATTTAAAACCATTTATGCCTTTACCCGTTGTTGAAAAGAAAGATGAAAAGTACAGATGGTTAACAGAAAAAGATTGCCCACAAAGCATCGGTCGTATGTCCGCCTTTATGGGGAATGCGGGTGTGTTACTGCGCGCCTATATTTATATGCGTTTATTAGGTGCAGAAGGTATGCGTCGCGTAGGCGAATTTGCCACGCTTAATGCAAATTATATGATGGCGCAGTTAAAGGCCCGTGGTTTTGAAGCGGCTATTCCTGATCGTTACGCATCCCATGAATTTATTATTACCCTGAAAAAACAGGCTAAAGAACTCAATGTCAGCGCCATGGATTTTGCTAAACGGTTATTAGATTTAGGTTATCACGCACCGACAACTTACTTTCCTTTGTTAGTGCCAGAATGTTTATTAATAGAGCCCACAGAATCTGAAGCTAAAGAAATGCTTGATGGTTTCGTAGAAGCCCTGGTGCAAATTCAACAGGAGGCTGAAAACGATGCGGACAAGTTACACAATGCCCCGTACACCATGCCAGTAAACAGGCTGGATGAAGTGCGTGCGGCTAAGCAATTAGATTTGGCGTGGTCTGCTGAGGTTTAAGCTCAACTCTAATTAATGTTGTGGTCTGGGTAGGCTGGATCAAGCAAAGCGGATCCACCAGTGTGAAGTAAAAAATACTGGATTTGCCACCCTTGAGCCAGACTGCAAAAACCGCATCTTTAATTATCTTAGTAAAGAGTGCAATTTTTTAGATAGTGGTTTTCACTGCTGTCCCGTTAAAAGAAATAATTTTATGTTTAAACGTATTGTGGCTAGATTAACTTTCATATCATCCTGTTCGAGACATGAATTGGGAGCACCTGTCTAAGACGCGCCGTAAAACCCTCCATGGTGGCTCGACACCCGCGCCCATGCGGGTGACGGTCTTAGACAGGTGCTCCCAACTCATGTCTCTAGTTGTTAACGGGACAGCAGTGAGTGGTTTTCATTATTTAGGTTGAATTAACTAAGCTGTTTAATCTTTGAATGCTTCCCTGAAATATTCTATGAGTAACTTCATCCTCCTCGGAGTGTATTTTCGGGATGCCCTCACCGCATATAAACCAAAAGGTTTAGGGCAGTACTCTGTCAAAACAGCTTTAAGGGTTCCGGCCTGTAATGCATCTGCCACAATAAATGTTGGCAGTAATGTAGTACTTCACCCGTATGGTGAAAGATGCTACACCCAAAATTACACCTCTGGGAGCACACTTAGCTATGCCAAAAAACTCGCAAAGGACTGGGCCATTCACTCCTTTTTTGGCTACGCCCCATATAATCATCAGGGGTACTCCTAGAGGCATACTTTTGGGTGTTCAACTGATTAATTTAGGTTAAAGTACCCTGCACTTCAAAGATAATGGCACTTTGTTGTAGTAGTACGTAAAAGTTGGGCTTGTGAAACAGGTGGCGACGGTCAAATATTGAAAGATAAGCTTATGACTATTCGTCACCTGATCACTGTTTAGGGAATTAAACATTATGACAGATGAAATTATAAAAAAAGCAAACTGGCTGGAGTTGTTGTTTGACCTGATTTTTGTGTACGCTGTATCGAAGGCTACGCACATTCTGGCCCATGCCCATGGGGGGCATATCGAGGTTGGCCAATATGCCACGTTTATTCTGGTGATGATTCCAATCTGGTGGACATGGACAGGCCACACTCTATTCGCTACCCGCTTTGATACTGAAGATAATACCCAGCGCATACTAACATTGCTAACCATGTTAGCGGTTGTCTTCTGGACATCCTTTATTAATGCTGATTTTGATCCGTATTATCATGGGTATTTATTATTTTATGTACTCATCAGATTGATTCTGGTGATTATGTACTGGAATGCGGCACGAAGAAACCCGGCTGCTATGCCGATTGCAAAACGATTAGGTGCAGGATTTTTGATTGGCCTAACGGTAGCATCATTGTCATTATTGTTCGATCCACCCTTACGCTACGTAGTACTTTATCTTGGCATCGGTATAGAGATTATTACGCCACTACTCTGCCGGCGTGAACTTAAAGCAACACCCGTTAAATCACACCACCTACCCGAACGTTATGGCCTGCTGACGATCATTCTGTTGGGTGAGTCAGTCATTATGTTAGCGACTACTTTAAGTGACACTCCCTGGTCAGTTTCCATAGTCGTTACAGCCATAGTCGGTTTTATAATTATCGCCGCTCTGTGGTGGTTTTATTTTGATTTAATGGAAAACCATACCCTGGGAAAAGAGCTAGGGGCCGGGCAGGGTCTTCTTTATGGGCACTTATTTATTTATATGGGGCTGTCCTCAATCGCGGTATTTATAGGTTATAC